>Ga0307415_100000924_pt1 | contig 13440 bp, 12 predicted proteins | sample DK1Cmetagenome_FD_204524 | JGI IMG/M metagenome (GOLD analysis project Ga0307415, IMG submission 204524) | Maize rhizosphere microbial communities from greenhouse at UC Davis, California, United States - DK15-C-2 | ecosystem: Host-associated > Plants > Roots > Rhizosphere > Soil | place: USA...
CCGCCGGGCACGCTACGACGAGCTCTACGGACTGTGGCTGGAGCTTTATCCCGCGACCCGCGAGCAGATGCACCGCCTCGCCACCTGGGCCAAACACTGAGTTGTCAGCTTGGGTGGCTCCTCTGGCGACCACAGGCGCTGACAAGTCGGCGTTACGCCCGGGCGAGAATTTCCTTGGCGGTGCGCGGGTCGGTCACCAGTTGGCTGAAGAATTTCGCGCGGGCAGCGGCGATGATCGGCGCCACCTTGTTCGGTCCGGCGGCCACCGCGATCACCGTGGGGATGCTCTTCAGCGTCTCCATATCGACCGCGATCAGCCGTTCACTGCCCGCGAACGCTACGGGATGACCGGTACGGTTGAAAAATCGGCAGCAGACGTCGCCGACTGCCTCGATGAGATCCGGCGAGGTGGTCACATTCACGAATTGCGGCGCATCGGAGCGCAGCAGCGGCGGCGCGCCGACTCCGGTGAGCACACAACGCGCGTATGGCCACAGCTTCAACACCCTATGGATGCCGGGGTCGCTCTGAAGCGTCTGGAATAGTTCGGGACCTGGCAACGCCGGGGCGTACAGGAAGGCCGGCCGGCCGCCGATTCGCTCCGCAATGAGACGAGTGATCTCATTGGTCTGGTACCACGCCTCTGGCTGGTCGGTTCCGCCCACTGTCGGTGCCACGATGACCCCGGGCAGCCTGGGCAGGTCGAATCGAGCTACTTCATAGATCGTGCGCCCGGATGACACCAACATCACGTCGCCGACCTCGAGACCCACCGCCACCAGCGCACGCCCAACCGCGCCCACCATGACGCTGCCCATCAGGTCCTCAATAGTCTCGCCGCGCCCGGGAACAGGCAGCGGCTCGGAGATGTAGACCGCTGTCAGTCCCAGGACTGCGGCGACACGGGCGGCAAGATCATGAGCAACCTCGTTGTCTGCCGGGATCACCTCGATGCGTACAATGCCCTGGCGCCGAGCTTCATAGAGCAAACGCGATATGGTCGCCCGACTGGTCTGTAGATGTTCTGCTACCTCGGCCTGGGTCGCCTCATCCGTGTAGTACATCTTTGCAGCCGCATAGAGCAGCGAGGGTGAGAAACGACCGTGCCCATTGCCACTGGTGGTGCGCACTCCACCCGCTAGATGTCTCCGCCTCTTTACCACCATGGCCAAAGTATTCCAGCAATGTCACCTGCTGCGTGAACAAATGTTCAGCACTCTCATAACGATTAGAGCAAATGATTGCACAGATGTCAACGGTGGCGTTAGGGTGCTGATCAACGCCCGTCTGGGAGGGCGCGGTAGCGAAGCCGCAGCGTTTCGTTACGTCGCGACGGAGCAGGGAGGCTCGCATGTCTGAATCCTCGGCCGATCAAGTCAATGAGATCCCCGACACAATGCAGGCCGTCATCTGTCACGGTCCTGAGAACTACCAGTTGGAAGAGGTCGCCGTTCCGAGGCCGGGACCGGGTGAGGCGTTGATCAAGGTCGAGGCGACCGGCATCTGCGCCAGCGACTTGAAGGCTTACCACGGGGCGGCCAAGTTCTGGGGAGACGCCAACCGTCCAGCCTGGGCCGAAACCGAGGTTATTCCCGGCCATGAGTTCGTCGGAAAAGTTGTTCAACTGGATGATGTGGCGGCTGAACGCTGGGGAATCGCGGTCGGGGATCGCGTTGTCGCTGAGCAGATCGTGCCGTGCTGGAAGTGTCGCTACTGCCTGAATGGCGAGTACTGGATGTGTGCCCCGCATGACATGTTCGGCTTCAAGCGTCGGACGCCGGGTGGCATGGCGGACTACATGCTCTACAACAAAGACGCTCTCGTATACAAAATCTCCTCCGATCTGCCGCCCGCACATGCTGCATTTACCGAGCCTCTTTCCTGCGCGCTGCACGCAGTGGAGCGCGGGGATATCAAGTTCGAGGATGTCGTCGTCGTCGCTGGTTGCGGGCCCATTGGCCTTGGCATGATCGCCGGTGCGAAGTCCAAGAACCCCAAGTTGGTCGTCGCCCTCGACCTGGCCCAGGACAAGCTGGACCTCGCCAAGGAGTGCGGCGCCGACGTGATCATCAACATCGGCCAAGAGGATGCAGTGGCGAAGGTCAAGGACATGACGGACGGCTACGGTGCAGATGTGTATCTGGAGGGGACCGGACATCCCTCCGCCGTCGGCCAGGGCCTGAACATCTTGCGCAAGCTGGGCACGTATGTCGAATACAGCGTCTTCGGCAGCGACGTGAGCGTCGACTGGTCGATCATTAGCGACGACAAGGAGCTCGACGTACGCGGTGCTCACCTGGGCCCGGACTGCTGGCCTGCCGCTATCCGAATGCTCGAGTCCGGCCGGCTTCCGATGGACAAAATCTGCACTCACCAGCTGCCTCTGGCCGACTTCCAGAAGGGTCTGGAGATGGTTGCCAGCGGCAAGGAATCGATCAAAGTCTCGCTAATCCCGTGATCGCCTGACGGATATCGGAGCCGATTGAGTCGTCATGACGTCGCCGAAGAGTCGCCCATTGTGGGTCGGCACCAGCTGGAAGATGAACAAAACGCTGGCCGAGGCCGACAGCTTCGTCGACGAGTTGCTGACCTTCCCGATCCCCAGCGGCATCCAGCCGTTCCTACTGCCATCGCATACCGCGTTGGCCCGCGTTCGCGATCGCTTGCCGGCAGAATTTCCGGTGCTGCTGGGCGCGCAGAACGCTCACTGGGCAGCCGAGGGAGCCTGGACCGGCGAGATCTCCATGAGAATGGCGAAAGATGCCGGCGCGACTTTGATCGAGATCGGCCATTCCGACCGCCGAAAGCATTTCGGGGAAACCGATCGCACTGTTGCGCTGAAGGTCGCAGCAGCGATCGCGCACGACCTCATCCCGCTGATCTGTGTCGGCGAGCCGCTGGCGGTTCGTGACGTCGGCGGCGCAGAGGAGTTCGTGGGCGTCCAGGTGCAGGCCGCACTCTCAGAGTTGGCGGCAGTCGAGATCAGGCAGGTCATCATCGCGTACGAGCCTGTTTGGGCCATAGGTGAGCAGGGCATTGTCCCTACCGTGGAGCAGATTGCGCCAGTGATGGCGCTGATCAATGACGTCGTCACGAACGCAGCTGGCTCGGCCCGCGCAGTCATCTATGGCGGGAGCGTCAACATCCAAAACGCCAGCGAGCTTCTCAGAGATCCGAATACGTATGGACTGTTTGTCGGCCGCGCTGCCTGGGAAGCCTCAAGATTTGTCGAGCTATTGAAGCTGTGTGCGCCCTCAACAGGTGCGGGAGAAGGCCCGTCAATTACCTACAGCCGAACCCTGCCGTGGACCGCTACGGCAGCGCTTCTGTAAGGAGCACTGATGTTGATGCCAGAAACGAAAAAGAAGTCCAGGCGCAACCTCTTCATTGTCCTTGGACTGGTCGCTGTTCTTCTCGTCGCTATGGTGTTGAGTACCAAGTTCCTGACTCCTGAGGAACTTGAAGCTACGCTGCCCAAGCAGTTTGATCCCGCAGAGGCGGCATCTGAGCTGTGGACCAAGGCTCAGACCGAGATCCCGGCCAATGCTCAGCCGCTCGGAGAGGTCGTGCCGGCGATCCAGAGTGATGTGGAGGCCGCCGCGAAGCAGTACAACGCGGCGGCGCCAGCCGAGGGCACCTACGTCTTCGCTGTCAAGCTCGATGGCACAGTCGAGGAGGCCTCCGCCAATGCGCTGCGGGTGAAGGTACCCGGGGTGCCGGAGCAGACGCAAGTACTCATTCCGCTGGGCACGGCCATCAATGGCACCGCGATCCGCGACGGGATGGGTTTCAAGTTTGCCGACGCCCCAGGCCAGACGGAGTTCCAGTTCGTCGGGGATGAGCTGAAGAAGCTGATGCAAGAAAATGTCAAGTCCAGCATCAGTGACCCAGCCTCCCTTCAGGGCAAGAACGTGAGCGCCACTGGCATGGTCGTCGTCCGCGGACCGCAGCCGCCGGCCAAGCCGGTCAATGTGCAACCAGTCACGATCGAGGCCGCGTAATGAGTGACCATGCGGCGGTGCTCGACCAGGACGATGTAGCGCCACACGATGGGGCCGTCGTCTTGCAGGCGGTGGACATCGCCAAGACCTACGGCGTCACCCGAGCTCTGAAGGGTGTGAACTTCGACGTACGTCGCGGCAGGGTCACCGTATTGTTCGGGGAGAACGGCGCCGGCAAGTCGACATTGATGAAGATCTTGTCGGGTGTTGAGAAGCCGACTGCTGGTCAACTGATCCTCGATGGCGAGCCCATCAATCTCGAGTCGACCAATGATGCGGTGGAGCGAGGCATCTCAATCATCCACCAGGAGCTGAACCTCGCCTCGAACCTCAGTGTCCGGGACAACATCTTCATCGGCCGTGAACTGCGAACTCGTACTGGCGCAATCGACTACGCCAGGGAAACTGAGATCGCCAAAGAGGTGATGGAGCGCCTTGAGGAAGAGATCCCGCCGAACACGCTGGTGCAGGATCTTCGCGTCGGACAGCAGCAGGTGGTCGAGATCGCCAGAGCGCTGGCGGCCGACGCTCGCATTCTGATCATGGACGAGCCGACATCCGCCCTCAGCGCAAGTGAGGTGGAGGTGCTGTTCAAGGTTATCCATGAGCTGACGAGTCATGGCGTGGCGATTGTCTATATCTCCCACCACCTCGAAGAGGCGCTTGAAATCGCGGACTTTGCGGTGGTGTTCCGCGACGGTGAACTCGTAGCCACCGACGATGCTGCCAACGTCGATCTCAGCTGGGTAGTCCGTCAGATGGTGGGCCGGGAGGCCGACTACGACTTCCGCGATGAGCCGCGGGACTTCGGCGATGTTGCGCTGTCGATCCAAAATGTCACGGTCGCAGAGCCAGACACCGGACGGGTCGTGGTCAACAATGTGTCGCTGGACGTGCGCGAGGGCGAGATCGTGACCCTGTATGGCCTCATGGGTGCCGGCCGGACCGAGCTGATGGAGGCCCTTGCGGGTCGCGACTCAATCTCCGGCGGCCGAGTTCTGTTAGGGGATCGGGACATTGCCGACCTGAATATCCAGGAACGCATCGCCATCGGCATGGGATTGGTACCCGAGGATCGGCAACGTGACGGCCTGGTCCAGATGATGAGCGTCGGCAAAAACATGTCGCTGGCCAGCCTGCTGCAAACGGTCAAGAACCTCTTCATCGCTCGCAAGATCGAACGAGAAAACGTCGACCGTCAGATCAAGGACGTCAAGGTCAAGACGGCCGGACCCGATGCCTTGATCACGTCGCTTTCGGGAGGAAATCAGCAGAAAGTGGTCATCGGAAAGATCTTGCTGACCAATCCGAAGGTTATTCTGCTCGACGAGCCCACCCGCGGGATCGATGTGGGAGCCAAGGGGGAGATCTTCGCCCTACTCTTCCGTGAGGCCAAGAAGGGTCTGGCCGTCCTTTACGTCACATCGGAAGTCGGTGAGGCGATTACCGCCTCACATCGGCTCATTGTGATGAGCAAGGGGCGGTTTATTCGGGAATTCGATCCGCGTACCGCCACCCGCGACGACATCATGGCCGCCTCCGGCGAACACGATACCCACTACGAACAAGAACTAGAAGCAACGGCAGAACCAGCAGCGGAAAGTGCAGAACCGGCAGCAGAAGCCGAAGAAGTGGCAAAAGGAGCCCACCAGTGAGTACCACGACTACGACTCCCGCGCCGCCCGCGGGCGCACCAGCGGAGGAGCAAAAGGGACCTAGTCGGTTCAATATGAATGCCCTCCTCGTCGAGGGTCGTGCACTGATCGCTTTGGTGATCATCATCGCGATCTTCACCATCATGAGCGACAACTACCTGACGGCAGGCAACCTGACGACGATCACCAAGCAGGTAGCTTTCAATGCGATCGTCGCGCTCGGCATGCTGATGGTCATCCTCAACGGTGGCATTGACCTTTCGGTTGGATCGATCGTCGGATTTACGGCGGCCGTGGCCGGCAACCTCTTCCGCGGCGTTCCCATGCCGTTCAGCGATCAGACCATGTTCCCCTCGCTCTGGGTGATCATCGTCATATCCCTGGCGGTCGGCATGCTCGTCGGGTGGGTGAACGGGCTGCTGATAGCCCGGCTCAATCTTGCTCCGTTCATCGTGACCTTGGGCATGCTCTATGTGGCGCGCGGTCTCACTGAGGTATTGCTTGACGGTCAGAACATCACAAACGAGCTCAGGGGTCAGGAAGGACTCAACAACACCGGCTTCTTCGAGATCTTCGCAAGCAGACCACTCGGGCTGCCACTCGCTGCCTGGGTGATGATCATCCTTGCCATCATTTTCTCCATCGTCCTCAACCGCACGCCGTTCGGACGTTGGCTCTACGCCACTGGCAGTAATGAGCGTGCTGCACAACTTTCGGGTGTGCCGGTCAAGTCCGTGAAGACGCAGATCTACGTGCTGTCCGGGCTGTGCGCCGGGATCGTCGGCATCCTTCAGATGGCGAACATCAGCTCTGCAACGGCCGATCTTGGCACGTTCTATGAGTTGAACGCAATAGCGGCGGTCGTCATCGGTGGCGCGGCACTCTCTGGGGGCCGTGGCACAGTCCGCGGCACGATCATCGGCGCCTTTGTCATCGGTTTCCTCGCCAACGGCCTGGTCATTGTCGGCGTGTCTCCGTTCTGGCAAAAGGTCATCACCGGTGCAGTGATCATCCTCGCTGTTGCGGTCGACCAGATCCAGCAGATCGTGCAGCGGCGTCGCAGCGCTAGCAAAGCGGTCGCGGCCGCGAGGGCAGCTGCGGCTGCCCGGGGAGGCACGACGGAACCCGGATCCAGCTCTTGATCAAGAAGCGTCCGGTCCGCCGTACGCAACCCTTCACCCGCAGATTTCTACCATTGAAAGGAAAGCGATGTTCAATCGAATCGCATCACGATCGCTGCTAGCTGGCGCGGTCATACTCAGTTTGGCCGCCTGCGGTGGTGGCGGCGGCGAAGCCGGCGGCGAGGCCGCACCATCGGCACCAGCCACCGGCGGTGGAGAAGCGGGCGGACCCATCGCCGTGATCACTGTCGATCCGTCAAACCCGTACTGGAAAGCCGAGATCGACACCGCCACAGCGGAGTTCCAAAAGCTCGGCTATCAGCCGACGACGTCCGCTCATGAGAACGATCCGGATACGCAAAACCAACTGATCGAGACCGCCATCAACGACAAGGTGAAAGGCGTGCTGCTCGACCCGGCCGGTGCTGATGAGAGTGTGGCGGCCGTGCAAAAATTGGTCGATGCGAACATCCCGGTGGTGCTGATCAACGCCGAGATCAGTCAGACTGGCCTGGCCAAGGCACAGATCGTGTCCAATAACGCTCAGGGTGCGACGGTGGGCGCCGAGGAGTGGGCCAAAGCCATGAACTACAAGGGTACCTACGTCGAGCTCCTCGGGAAGCCCAGCGACAACAATGCACAGGTGCGATCCGATGGCTACGCCGGGGTGATCTCGCAGTACCCGGACCTGAAGGAGGTCGGCGAAGAGATCGCCAACTGGGATCGTCAGGAGGGCCAGCAGAAGATGGAAGCCTTGCTCTCCAAGAATCCCAATGTCCAGGGCGTCATTGCGGGTAATGACGAGATGGCCTTGGGTGCCATCAACGCCTTGAAGGAGGCAGGCAAGCTGGAAAAGGTCAAGGTGCTCGGCTTTGACGGCAACCAGGATGCCGCAAATGCGGTCACGAAGGGCGAGATGGTCGCCACGGTGCTGCAGCCGATCGTCGAGGGCACGAAGAAGGCGGCCGCGCAGCTTGACAGTGTGGTCAAGACCGGCGAGACAGGCGTCCCCGAGGAGAAGCAGGCCCTTGACTGCACGCTGATCACCAAGGAGAACGCTGGCCAGCTGGACAACTTCGTTTACAGCGGAACGTAGATCTAAGGCAGTTCTCTGAGCCTGTCGAAGGAGATCGACAGGCTCAGAAAACGTCGTTCGGCCAGGCCCACCTCAGGCCAATTCCCAGTCGTCGCATTGACAAGAATCCTGGAGGCTCCCAATGACGCATATTTACAACGATCCCGCAGAATTCCCGAACGAGGTGATCAAGGGCTTCGCCGCGGCGTACCCGCAATACGTGCAGCGCGTCGAAGGTGCTTCCGGCTTCGTCCGCTCGGGCGGGCCGCTGGAAGGCAAGGTCAGCCTGGTCATCGGCGGCGGTTCCGGCCACTACCCGTCGTACAACGGTGTTGTCGGCACCGGCTTCGCGGATGGAGCGGTCCTCGGTGGCATGTTCGCGTCGCCATCTGCGGAGCAGGTCTACCGGATCGCCAAGGCAGCTCACGGGGGCGCCGGAGTGGTGCTGGGGTTCGGCAACTATGCCGGGGACCGGCTGAATTTTGGGGTTGCCGCAGAGCGACTGATCAACGAAGGAATCGACACCAGGATCGTGTACGTGACCGACGATGTCGCCTCGGCCAGCCGGGAGGAGCAGGAGAAGCGGCGCGGCATCGCAGGCACATTCACGGTATACAAGATCGCCGCAGCTGCGGCGGAGGCGGGAGCGAACCTCGACGACGTCGAGCGCGTGATGCGCGCGGCCAATGCTGCGACGTACTCCTTCGGCGTGGCATTTCACGGCTGCACCATGCCCGGTGCAGACAAGCCGCTGTTTACGGTCGACGAGGGCCATATGGACTTTGGACTGGGCATTCACGGCGAGCCCGGAATCAGCTCGGCCGGCTGGATGTCGGCCAAGGACTTGGCCAGCCATCTCGTCAACAAGGTCCTCGCGGAGCGTCCCGGGGAAGCGAGCGGCAGGGCCGCGGTGCTCGTCAACGGACTTGGCGCCACCAAGTACGAGGAATTGTTTGTCTTATACGGCCACGTCAGCGAACTCCTTGAAGCTGAGGGCGTCGTGCAAGTGTCTCCTGAGGTCGGCGAGCTGGTCACCAGCCTCGATATGGCCGGCTGCTCACTTTCCGTCACGTGGCTCGACGATGAGCTCGAAGGATACTGGGTGGCGCCTGCAGAGACTGCAGCCTTCCGACGCGGCATCGCTGTGACAAGCGAAAAATTTACCACCCGGCGCACCGGTGCAGAGCATGTTGCTGAGAAGGTGGTGGCGGAGGCAAGCGAGGAGTCAATCGTGGCTGCGGCACTTGTGCGTAAGGCGGTCGATGCAATCGACGCAACGATTGAGGAGAACAAGGAGTACCTCGGTCGCATTGATGCGATAGCAGGTGACGGTGATCACGGAATCGGTATGTCCCGGGGCTCAAAGGCCGCCGCTGAGGCAGCCAACGAGACCCAAGGTGGCGTCGAGACGGTCCTGAGCGCAGCTGGCCACGCCTTTGGCGATAAGGCCGGTGGCACTAGCGGCATCTTGTGGGGGTTGCTCCTTGAGGGTGTCGGCAAGGGCCTGGGCAATACGGAGGCTGTGACTGCAAGGCGGCTGGCGGATGCCGTTCAGAGTTCGGCTACGCACCTGCAGGGATTCAGCAAGGCCCAGCTCGGCGACAAGACCATGCTTGACGCCTTGTTCCCGTTCGTCGACACGCTGGTCGACCAGGTCGACGCCGGAGCTTCGGCGTCCGAAGCGTGGCGGTCCGCGGCGAACGTCTGCAGGACCGCAGCCGAGGCAACCGCCTCTCTCGTTCCGAAGATCGGGCGGGCGCGCCCGCTCGCCGAGCGCAGCGTTGGCACCCCAGATCCAGGCGCCATCTCGCTAGCACTGATTGTCACCGCGATCGGCGACGTGCTGGGGGAGGCGAAGGCTCCCGCAGCCGCAGCAACAGAGTCCATGGACAAGGAAGGACAACCCATATGAACGATCGCATTCGGCTATTGGTGGGAAGCGACAGCGCCGGCTACGACTACAAGGACCACATTCTGGTCGATATGCAGGCCGATGACAGAGTTGAGGTCACCGACCTCGGCGTCTACGAGGGAGATCTCGACGCATCCTCGTACCCGTCGGTGGCAATCGCTGCAGGCGAAAAGATCACGGGGGGTGAAGCGGATCGCGCCATCTTGGTCTGTGGCACCGGCATCGGAGTGGCGATTGCCGCCAACAAGGTGCCAGGCATCCGGGCAACGGTTGCTCACGACTCATTCAGCGTGGAGCGGTCCGTCCTGTCCAACGACTGCCAGATCCTCACCCTCGGCCAGCGCGTGATCGGTCTCCAGCTCGCGCGACGGCTTGCCAAGGAGTGGCTCGACTACGTCTTCGACCCGAGCAGCCCGTCCGGGCCAAAGGTCGCCGAGATTAGCGAGTACGAGGACTCCATCACTGGGTGATTCAGTTCGACGGCATTGCTTGGGGCCTGAGTCTATCGAAGCCCGCGAGTCCGGTGCCCGCGACAAGCTCAGGGCACACGGTTCGTCGGGCAACCTCCTGAGCCCGATTGCGGCATACGGCAGAATCTCAGGGTGATCGAGTATCGAACACGCGCCGAGATTGAGCAGATGAGACCGGCCGGGCGATTCGTCGCCGAAGTATTGAGCGCGCTCATTGTACGGGTCGATGTCGGCGTGAACCTTCTCGAGCTCGATGAGTTGGCACACCAGATGATCCGCGATCGCGGCGCGGAGTCCTGCTACATCAACTACCACCCGTCGTTCGGGGCCAGCCCGTTTGGCAAGGTGTTGTGTACGTCGGTCAACGACGCGGTGTTGCACGGGCTCCCTCATGACTATGAGCTCGTTGACGGTGACCTACTCAGCCTCGACTTTGCGGTATCGCTGAACGGCTGGGTGTCCGATTCAGCGATCAGCGTGATCGCCGGCGCACCCCGGGAACAAGATCAGCAGCTGATCACTGCCGCCGAGGCGGCGCTGGCCGCCGGCATCGAAGCGGCCGTCCCAGGAAACAAGATCGGGGACATCTCCTTCGCGATCGCGCGTGTCGGATCGCAGGCAGGTTACAAGATCAACACCGAGTTCGGCGGGCATGGCGTGGGCCGTACCATGCACGGCGACCCCCACGTACCGAACAACGGCCGGCGTGGTCGGGGGCTGCTGCTGCGGCCCGGCTTGGTGATCGCGATCGAGCCGTGGTTCCTTGCCGGTACCGACAAGATCTACACCGATTCCGACGGCTGGACTTTGCGGAGCCGAGATGGCTCACGCGGTGCCCACGCGGAGCACACCGTTGCCATTACCTCTGACGGCCCGCTGGTCCTCACAGCCCGTTGAGGCGCTCTGAAGAGGATCAGCAGTTGCGAGCCGCAGCAGAGCGCCAGAGGATCTGCCAGGAACGCGGCGAGGGTTCGGGCCCGCGCCGCGCCCGTGGGTCACTCCTTCGACAGCGTTGATTGGTGATCGGCCCAGACACGGGAATCTCGGTCTACCCGCGTCCAACTGGTACCACCAGTCTCAGCGGTCTGACCATAACCGAGCGCCGTGCTCGGGCATACCGAATTCTTGCGATGGATGCCGGAGCGTTACTGCTGTCGGCGACGAGGTTCTTGAGCGCGGCCGGCTTGTGACCGACTCGTGATCGGCAGATCATGCGCGCTGAGCCTGTCGAAAGCGCGAATATGTGCCCTTCGACAAGCTCAGGGCACATATCTGTCAGCGCCGCGGCTTGCTGGTCTCTTGCAGCCTGCGGAGGCCGTCCTTGATCTTCTGCTGATTCTCCGGCTTGGACAGCTCTCGCTGCGCTACCTGAATCAACTTGGCCGCGGCCGCGGTCTTGAGAAGGCCCTTGATGAAGCTCATGAATTCTCCAAAGTGAACAGGGGACAGGCACTCTGACGAGACGAGCTGCCTGTCAGAGTGCAATTGAACACAGTGCATTCGACAATAGTCACTATTTCCAAGTCAGGGCTCCGCTAAACCGGTTCCCATGAGCCGCTCAGGTCTGCTGGTTGCCTGGCAGGCGGCCAATGTCGCCGAACCGGAGTGGACAGCTATCCGGCCTCGCGCACGCCATCAGGTCCTCGCATCCGGCATCCATCGCCGTGATCAAGTTGGCGCGGATGATCCGAAGATCATCGAGACGGCATCGACAATCTGGCGGCTGCCTCAGCTTGCAGGCCGGCATGGGTACGACTGTGCGGTGCTGCCCGATCTTGAGGGGTCAGCCACGGTCGAATGCTTCCAACGAAATCTAAGAGCTGCGCTATACGCCCTGATACGCCCTGATACGGTCTGAGATATTGGCAGCCGGTCCGGAAGCCGTACGCGCCTGGAGCCGGCAGATCCCCTACCGGGTACGACAGCAGCCCGAGGCGCAGGGGATTACCCGAGCAACACCGACAGCGAGACCCGAGCCGACCGCGCGAGGCTGCTGACCACTGCGGCGCGAATCGCGCAGCCGTCGCCATCTGGCGCGTCGGCCACTTTCGGAACAGCTCATGTGATCGCGCGCCCACATCCATATCGATGACAGGTGCATCAACGATGACGTTCGTCATGTTTGACAGCTGCGAATTTCTCCCTATTCGATGCAGGCGCGGCCGCCGTCAGAGTCGAGCCGACGCGGATAGCGTCGACGGGGAAGACGAGAGCGGGTCTCACCGCGATGAGTCTCGCAGGGGTCCCCAGTCTGTACCGACACTGATCAACCGCACTCGAGGAGAGCGACATGCCCGCTACCTACACCTTCGACATCTTCTCCACCCTCGACGGCTACGGTTCCTACGGCCCCGACGGCGACTGGGGTGGTTACTGGGGCAAGCAAGGTCCCGAATTCCTTGACCACCGCCTTGCCTTGTACAGCGAGGAGCAGCGGATGGTTCTCGGAACCAATACCTTTCGGGAATTCGTGCAGTTGCTGAGCCCGGGTGCCGATGGGTCCGCTGCGGATGACCCATTAGCCATCCGCATGCGAAATATGCCGACAACGGTGGTGTCGACAACGCTCGAAGGACCCCTCGACTGGCCAGACGTAACCGTCGTGAGCGGTGACGCCGTCGACGTGGTCGCCCGGCTCAAGGAGGAGTCCGAGGTGCCGTTGCGCTCGCACGGCAGCTTGTCGCTGAACCGGGCGCTGATGGCCGCCGGCCTGGTCGATTACGTGCAGGTGACACTCTTTCCTGTCATCACCGGTCAGACCGGGGCGGAACCGATCTTTCAGGGTGCGGCCGACTTCGACCTAGAGCTGACCGAGAGCCGGACGTTCGACGGCCGCATCCAAGAGCTCATCTATCGACCCACACTCCATTGATCGATACCGATTCGACTAGGGCCCCGAGCTGCTCCGTTCCAGCTGCGACATCCTCGGCACGAGGGCACCCGAATGCAATCACTCACGGCATCTTCACGTCGGCGCCACGACTGCCCGTTTCCGACCCTAGGCGTCTCTTCAGCGCTCGCGCATGCCGACCGCTCGCGGTTCGGCACGACACGTCGAGTGCTCTCTAACGAAATCTACGGTCTGCGCTATACGCGCTGATACGGTCCGAGACATGGACCCTGTCCGAAACCCGTACGCGCCTGGAGCCGGCCAGCGTCCACCCGAGCTTGCCGGCCGCGACGCCGAGCTGACCGCTTTCGACGTC
>Ga0307415_100000926_pt1 | contig 13429 bp, 13 predicted proteins | sample DK1Cmetagenome_FD_204524 | JGI IMG/M metagenome (GOLD analysis project Ga0307415, IMG submission 204524) | Maize rhizosphere microbial communities from greenhouse at UC Davis, California, United States - DK15-C-2 | ecosystem: Host-associated > Plants > Roots > Rhizosphere > Soil | place: USA...
GTAGCGCGGCTGCCGCGCGCGTGTCGGCACGCGGCACCGGCGCGCCCACGGGCCGGACTAGGGGTACGTCGTCGACGGCTCGCTGGCTTGCATCAGCGTTCGCGCCGGGCTCGAGTCGGGCGCATTCGTCGCGGTCGCGGTCGGCGTCCGCGCGATCGGGCTGCTCGGCTGACGTGCGACGCCGCGCATCTCGTGTGCCGGCTTCGGAAAGCCGGAGCGCATGCTGTAGTCGCGCAACGATCGCTTCTCGCGCTTCGCCCGCGGCGGCGCGCCCTCGGCGACCTTCATGTCGACGTAGGCGATGCCGAGCAGCATCGCGATCGAGGTCAGGGTGCGCAGCGGCCGGCCGGAGGTGACGAGCCCGGGCGCGACCGTCGCGACGTCGAGCGCGTCGCCCGCGACGCGGCCCCAGAGCCACGGCGAAGGATCCTTCGACGTCAGGATGCCGATGCCGGTGCCGATCTCGCGCAGGCCGTAGGCTCGCGTCAGCGTCGGCAGGTTCGGCATGCCGGCGGCGCGCGCCAGCGTGCGCGGCATCGCCAGCTCGGCGAGGCCGAGGCCGATCGAGAACCAGGCGAGGGCGCGCGCCGGCGAGCGCATCGGCCCGAGCGGCGTCTTCGGGAGCGCCCTGGAGAGCGGGTGCCGGGTGCTCATGCTCATGCTGTGGCTCATGGCTTCATGACGACCTTGACGCAGCCGTCCTCCTTGTCGCGAAAGGTCTTGAACATCTCGGGCCCGTCCTCCAGGCCGACGCTGTGCGTGATGACGAACGAGGGATCGATCTGGCCGTCGACGATGCGCTGCAACAGGTCGTCGGTCCAGCGTTTGACGTGGGTCTGGCCGGTCTTGATCGTCAGGCCTTTGTTCATCACCGCGCCGAAAGGAATCTTGTCGGTCATGCCGCCGTAGACGCCGGGGATCGACAGCGTGCCCGCAGGGCGGCAGACGTACATCATCTCGCGCAGCACGTGCGGGCGGTCGCTCTCGATCATCACCGACTGCTTGGCGCGGTCGATCATCGAGTCGAACGAGCGCAGCGAGTGCGCCTCCATGCCGACCGAGTCGATGCACTTGTCCGGGCCCTTGCCCGCGGTCAGCTCCTGCAGCCGGTCGAGGACGCTCTCCTCGTCGAAGTCGATCGTGACGGCGCCGCCGGCGCGCGCCATGTCGAGGCGCTCGGGGACGTTGTCGATGCAGATCACCTGCTCGGCGCCGAGCATGACGGCGCTCCTGATCGCGAACTGGCCGACCGGTCCCGCGCCCCAAATCGCGACGGTGTCGGTGGGCTGGATGTCGCACTGCGCCGCGGCCTGCCAGCCGGTCGGGAAGATGTCGCCGAGGAACAGCACCTGCTCGTCGGTCAGGCCGTCGGGGATCTTGACCGGCGCGACGTCCGCGTACGGCACGCGCACGTACTCGGCATCGCCGCCGGCGTAGCCGCCGGTGAGGTGGGTGTAGCCGAACAGGCCCGCGGTCGAGTGGCCGAACGCCAGGTCGCCGAGTTCCTTCTTGCGGTTCGACCGTTCGCACACCGACCAGTTGCCGCGCCGGCACTGCTCGCATTCGCCGCAGCAGATCGTGAACGGGACGACGACGCGGTCGCCGATCTTGAGCTTCTTGTTCTCGGCGCCGACCTCGACCACCTCGCCCATGAACTCGTGGCCGACGATGTCGCCCGATTTCATGCCCGGCACGAAGCCGTCGAAGAAGTGCAGGTCCGAGCCGCAGATCGCGCAGCACGTCGTCTTGATGATGGCGTCGCGCGGGTGCTCGATCGTCGGGTCGGGGACGGTCTCGTAGCGAATGTCGTGCTTGCCGTGCCAGCAGAGAGCTTTCATGGGCGGGATCTCCCGAGTGGGTCGTCCTCGAGGCCGGCAATGTCCATGCCGGCCGGCGCCCGCGGACTTTCCTACGCCGGCGCGCGCCGCTTTCCGATGCGGGCGGCGCCGGGCACGCTCCAAGATGGCGGTCGTGGCCGCCCGCTCCATCGCAACGCTCGCGCTCAGCTTCGGGCTCGTCTCGATCCCGGTGAAGGTCTACTCGGCCACCGAAAGCAGCGCGGCGCTGCGCTTCAAACTGCTCTCGCGCGGCGGGGCACGGGTGCGGCGGCAGTACGTCGCCGACGAGAGCGAGGCGCCACTGGAGCGCGAGGACGAAGAAGAACCGCCATCCACGCCGGCGCCGCGCACTGCTGCGCCTGCGATCCGGCGCGCGGCCGTGACGGAGAGCCATGAGACGGCTGCCAGGGCAGACGGCGATGAACTCGCCGAAGGCGCCGGCGTCCTCGCGCCGGCGCAGATCGTCAAGGGCTACGAGTTCGAGAAGGACCGCTTCGTCACCTTCACCGACGCCGAGCTGAAGGCGCTCGCGCAGGCGTCGCGGCAGACGATCGACATCGTCTCGTTCATCCCCGAAGGCGCGGTCGATCCGGTCTACTACGACAAGGCCTACTACCTCGCCCCCGATGGGCAAGGCGCGAAGCCGTACGGCCTGCTGCACGCCGCGATGCAGGAGAGCGGACGCTCGGCGCTCGCGAAGTGGGCGTGGCGAGCGAAGGAATACGTGGTGCAGATCCGCGCCGTTGCCGGCGGCCTCGTCCTGCAGCAGCTGCGCTACGCCGACGAGGTGCGCGCGATCGACGCGCTCGGGATCGATCCGGTCGAGGTCGGCGCCGCCGAGCTGCAGCTCGCGCTTCGCCTGATCGAGCAGATTTCGGACGACGCCTACCACCCGGAGCAGTTCGTCGACGAGGAGAAGGAGCGCATCCTCGCCGCCGTCGAGCGCAAGATCGCCGGGCGCAGCGTCGTCGCCAGGCCGGTCGAGCCGAAACCGGGCGCCCAGGTCATCGATCTCGTCGCCGCCCTGCGGGCGAGCCTCGACGCGATCGCGCCCGAGCGAGCGAAGGCAGGCGCTGCGGGCGCGCCGGCAAGCGCTGCTGCGCGCGAGCGCAAGCCCGCGCGTCGCGCTGCCAAGTCGGCGAGCGGCGGCGAGGCGCGCGCTGCCGCGAAGGCGCGCGGGCGACAATCGTCGCGATGAGCGATCTGTCGCGGTTCGCGATCACCCGCAAGTGGCCCGCGCGGCATCCCGATCGGCTCCAGCTCTACTCGCTGCCGACACCGAACGGCGTCAAGGTGTCGATCTGTCTCGAGGAGATCGGCCTTCCGTACGAGCCGCACCGGGTCGCTTTCGATCGCGACGAGCAGACGTCGGCCGAGTTCACGTCGCTCAACCCGTACCAGAAGATCCCGGCGATCATCGATCCGGACGGCCCCGGCGGGCGGGCTCTCGCGCTCTTCGAATCGGGCGCGATCCTGCTCTACCTGGCCGAGAAGACGCGCCGGCTGCTCCCCGCCGATCCGGCGGCGCGCTACCAGACGATCCAGTGGCTGATGTTCCAGATCAGCGGCATCGGGCCGATGTTCGGCCAGGTCGGCTTCTTCCACAAGTTCGCCGGCAAGGACTTCGAAGACAAGCGGCCGCGCGATCGCTACGTCGGCGAGGCGAAGCGGCTGCTCGCGGTGCTCGAAGGTCGCCTGGCCGACCGTGTCTGGACGATGGGCGACGACTACACGATCGCCGACATCGCGATCTTTCCCTGGGTCCGCAACCTCGTCGGCTTCTACGGCGCCGGCGAGCTGGTCGAGATCGACCGCCATCCGCACGTGCAGCGCGCGCTCGCCGCGTTTCTCGCTCGGCCCGCGGTGCAGGCGGGGCTGCTCGTTCCGAAGCCGGACGCGGCATGAGGTGGAGCCGACTTTGCGGCGACGTCCTACAGCGTCGCCGGCGAGCGGACGTTACGGTGCCGGCATCGACAGCAGCGAGCCGGATCGCGCCATGACCCAGCAAATGGAACGACGAAACAACGCCGAGGACGAGCTCTCACCAGACATCTTGGCGCTGCTCGAGAGCTGCGGCGGCGAAATCCGCGAAAGCGATCGCCTGGCGCTTGCGCGGCAGCGCGCAGCGCTGCGACGCCGGCACAGCGACCAAGAGGAAGAGCAGTCGGGAGCCGACTTCAGCCCGGTCGATCTTCCCGGCGCGGGCGCCTGAGGTCAGGCCGCGAGCGCGGACGCGGCCTGCGTCGCCAAGCACTTGTTGCACTTGCCCAGGCCGGGCAGGCGCGCGTCGGGCTTGCCGTCGCCGGTCTTGAAGTTGGCCTGGCAGCGCCGGCAGACGTACATCTTGGAGCTCGACATCATCGGCTTCACGCCCGGTTCGCCGGAAGGACGCGCGGCGACGTACTCGGCTTGCGTCTGGCGAAGCTTGAGGGCGGCGTTGGTCGACGAAGCGGCGGGTGCCGCGGTGGCGGGCGCGTTGGCGGCAGACCCTTTGGACTGGGAAGCGGAACGACGGGTGGCCATGTGCAGGGTACCTGATGAGAGAGTGTGGACGCCGCAGGCGCGCTGCATGCGTCGTCCGCCAGGGGGCACTATTGTCCCAGACAACGCTCACCCTCGTACGAAGGGTTTGCCTTGCCCCCGGGCCACCCCTGCCCGGGCCCGTGCCGGCCGCGTTTCAGCGCCGGCCAAGCCCGTCGCTGCGTTCGAGGTCGAGCGCGTCGCGGCCGACCGTGACCGCGTTCGGCAGCGCCGCCTTCAGCGCAGCGGCGAACGCGTTCGCCTCGCCGGCGACCGCGATCCGGCGCCGCGCGGGCCCGAGCTGAGCCGCCGCGTAGCGCCGGATGTCCTCGGCGGTCACCGCCTCGAGTTGCTCGATGCGCGTCTTCAACTCCGCCGGCGGCCGGTTGGCGACGACGAGCGATCGGATCGCCACGGCCAGCCCGGCGGTCGTCTCGACACTGCGGCTGAAGCCGCCGATCAGCGTCGCCTTGCGCGCGGCCAGCTCCTCGGCGCCGACCGGCTCCGCCATCATGCGATCGATCTCTTCCTGCACCAGCCGCACGACCTCGGCGGCAGATTCGTTCTTGGTCTGCACGGCGACGCGGAAGAACGCCGCCTCGCGGCGCGCATCGACGACGCTGCTCGCGCCGTAGCTGAGGCCGCGCTTGATCCGGATCTCCTGGTTGATGCGCGACGAGTAGCCGCTGCCGAGCACCGAGTTCAGGACCGCGCCGATCGCCCGCTCGCTGCCGGTCCGCTCGGGCAGCCCGACGGCGACGACGACGCCGGCCTGGCCGGAGTTCGCCATGTCGACGATGGCGACGCTGGGGCCGGAGGTCGCGGCCGCGGCGCGCGGCGGCGGCGCCGCGCGCTCGGCCGGCACCGGCCAGCTGCCGAAGTGGCGCCGCGCGAGCGCGAGCGCCGCGTCGGCCCCGATGTCGCCCGCCAGGATCAGCACTGCGTTGTCGGGCCGGAACGTGCGGCGGTGGACCGCGACGAGGTCGTCGCGCGTGATCCGCGGCAGCGACTCGGGCGTGCCGCTCGCCGGGTGGCCGTACGGGCCGGCACCATAGGCGAGACGCTCGGCGACGAGCGCCGCGAGCGTCCCCGGGCTCGCATACGCGACCTTCAGCTGGTCGAGCGTCTGCGTGCGCACGCGCTCGATCTCGTCGGGCGCGAACACCGGCTCGCGCGCGACCTCGGCGACGAGCGCGAGCGCGGCGTCGAGCTTCGGCGTCGTCACCGTGATCGAGATGCTGGCGCTGTTCCAGCCGGCGCCGCTGTCGAGCGAGCCGCCGAGCGCCTCGGCGGCGGCCGCGAGCTCGGGCGCGCTGTGCCGCTTCGTGCCCTGCGTCATCAGCGCTGCGCCGAGCGACGCGAGCCCGGCGAGGCGGGGCGGATCGACCTCGGCGCCGGCCAGCGCGACCAGCTCGACGCTTACCAGCGGCACGCCTTCGCGATGCGCGACGATCACGCGCAGCCCGTTGCCGAGCTTGCCTTCGCTCGGTGCCGAGATCGCGAGCGGCCGCGGCGGGGCCGGCGGCGGCGGCGTCGTGTACGGCTGTGCCTGCGCGGCCGCGGCGAGCACCGCCAGCAGCGCCGCGAAGGCGAGGCGCGCGAGTCCTGCTCTCGGGATCGCAGGCGCGTTCATTTCGCGCCCTCCTGCTGGCGGTACTCGATCGTCACTTTGCGCGCGCCGAGGACGTAGCGGCGCAGGACCCGCTGCACGTCGGCGCCGCTGACGCGCTGCAGATCGTCGAGATCGGTGTTGACACGCGCGGCGCTGCCTTCGAGGACCGCCGCCTCGCCGATCGCCGAGCCCAGGCCGAGGGGAGTCTGGCGCGACACGAAGGCCGCCGTGACGAGCTGCGTCTTGACCTTGGCGAGCTCGGCGGCGCTCGGCGGCGTGCTCGCCAGGCGAGTCACCTCGGCGAGCAGCGCGGCGGCAAGGTCGCCCGGCGACTTGCCGCCGGCCCCGATCGCGTAAGCGATCAGCAACCCCGGCCCGGTGCGCAGGTCGGCATTGAAGCCGGCCTGCGTCGCGATGCGCTGGCGGTAGACGAGCGACTGGTTGAGGCGCGACGACTCGCCCGCGGCGAGCACCGCCGAGGCGACCTGCAGCGCGGGCGCGTCGTCGCTCGTCGTCGGCGGCGCGAGCCAGGTGATCGCGACCGCCGGCAACGGCACCTGCGGTCCCGTGATCCTGGCCGTGCGGTCGCTCTGCCAAGGCGGCTCCTTGGCGTCGAAGCGCGGCAGCGGCGCGCTCGGCTTCGGCACGACGCCGAAGTATTTGTCGATCCAGGCGTCGAGCTGCTTCTGCTCGAAGTCGCCGGCGACGATCAGCGTCGCGTTGTCTGGCCGGTAGTGGCGCGAATGAAAGGCGACGACGTCGTCGAGCGTCGCCGCTTCGAGGTCCTCGATGCTGCCGATGCCGGGCCGCTTGTACGGATGCTCGAGATACGACGCCGGCGCGATGCCGTTGAAGAAGCGCCCGTACGGCGAGGCGAGCACGCGCTGCCGGTATTCCTCCTCGACCACCGCGCGCTCCGACTTGAAGTTCTCTTCGTCGACCTTGAGGTTCATCATCCGCTCGGCCTCGGCCCAGAGCAGCGTCTCGAGGTAGTTCGACGGCACGACCTCGTGGTATTCGGTGACGTCGTCGCCGGTCGATGCGTTGTTGGCCCCGCCGACGTCCTCGGTCAGGCGGTCGAACTGCTCGGCGCGCAGGTGCAGCGTGCTCTTGAACATCATGTGCTCGAAGAGGTGGGCGAAGCCGGAGCGGCCGGCCGGATCGTCGCGGCTGCCGACGTGATACCAGACCTGCACGCTGACCGTCGGGCTGGTGTGCGTCTCGACCGTGATGACCTGCAGGCCGTTGGCGAGCCTGCGCTCGCGATAGACGATCGGCTTGACCTTCAGCGGTGCGGCCGATGGAGCCGTGTCGGCGCTCGCCGCGGGCGGCGACGCGACGATCGCGACGAGGGCGAGGAGCACGGCGGCGACGCCGCGCACGAGTTCGGTTCGTTGCATGCCGCGGATCATAAGAGCGCGTCGCATAAGCATGCGACGAATGGTTCGTTGGTCGCGCGGCCGCCGCTGCCTACGATGCTGCGTCGACGTTGCCGCCCGACGTCCGGAGCATGCCTTGAGACCATCGTTCGTCGTCCGAACCGCCGCCGCGCTCGCCGTCATCGCGGCGTCCGCCGCCGATGCTGCCGAGGTGAGGCTGCTCAACGTCTCCTACGATCCGACGCGCGAGCTCTACCAGCAGATCGATGTCGCGTTCGCCGCCGAGTGGAAGGCGAAGACCGGCGACACCGTCACAGTCCGGCAATCGCACGGCGGCTCGGGCAAGCAGGCGCGCTCGGTGATCGACGGCGTCGAAGCCGACGTCGTGACGCTCGCGCTCGCCGGCGACATCGACGAGATCGCTGCGAAGGCGAAGCTCTTGCCGGCCGACTGGCAGAAGCGCCTTCCGAACGGCAGCGCGCCGTACACCTCGACCTTGATCCTGCTCGTCCGCAAGGGCAACCCGAAGGCGATCCGCGATTGGGGCGACCTCGTGCGACCGGGCGTCTCGGTCGTCAGCCCGAATCCGAAGACCTCGGGCGGTGCGCGCTGGGGCTACCTCGCCGCCTACGGCTGGGCCTTGCGCCAGCCGGGCGGCAGCGATGCCAAGGCGCGCGACTTCATCGCCCAGCTGTTTCGCCAGGTGCCCGTGCTCGACGCCGGCGCTCGCGCATCGACGGTCACCTTCGCAGAGCGCGGCATCGGCGACGTCCTGATCGCGTGGGAGAACGAGGCGCGGCTCGCGTTGCGCGAGTTCGGCGCCGGCAAGCTCGAGATCGTCTACCCGTCCGCCAGCATCCTCGCCGAGCCGCCGGTCGCGCTCGTCGACAAGGTCGTCGACAAGCACGGCACGCGCAAGGCCGCGCAGGCGTACCTCGAATTCCTCTACTCGCCGGCGGGCCAGGAGATCGTCGCCCGCAGCTTCTACCGGCCGAGCGACGCCAACGTCGCCGCGCGACACGCGGCGCGATTCCCGAAGATCGCGCTGTTCACGATCGACGAGGTCTTCGGCGGCTGGACGAAAGCGCAGAGGACGCACTTCGCCGACGGCGGCGTGTTCGACCAGATCTACAGCGTCAAGTGACGATCACCGCCTTGGCGGCGACAGTGCCGGCGCCGACTCGCGAACGAGCAGCGCGCCGCTCGTGCGGTGGCTGGCCGGATCGACGACGAGCAAGGCGCCGGCGACGCGATCGTCGGCGAAGCTCGCGATCGGCAGCGCCTGCTGCGTCTCGACGACGACCTCGCCGATGTCGTTGACGCCGAGCGTCTCGGCAGGGGCGCCGGCGAGCGTCGCGATGTCGAGGCGGCTCTCGATGGCGGCGATGCGGCCGTGCAGCCAGCGGTTGCCGTGGCGAAGCCAGTACTTGCGACCGACGACGGCGGGCTCGCCGTCGAGCCACGCCAGCGTCGCGCGAAAGCGCGCGCTCGGCGCGATGCTGCCCGGTGCCGCGAGCCAGTCGCCGCGCGAGACGTCGAGCTGGCGGTCGAGGACGACGCCCGCCGAGCGGCCGGCTGCGATGCTGTCGGCGCGGCGGCCGGCGACGTGCAGCTCGGCGACGCGCGCGACTTCGCCGCTCGGAAAGACGACGAGCTCGGCACCGACCGCGACCGTGCCGCGCGCGACGCGGCCCCAGAGCACGCGCGGCCGGTGACCGGCGCCGCTCGTCGCCGCGTTGGCGACGAATTGCACGGGCAGCAGCGTCGATCCGGCGCCCGCGTCGTCGTCGCCGGGTAGACCCTCGAGCAGCTCGAGCAGCGTCGGGCCGTCGCCGGCGCCGCCGAGCGGGCTCGGCCGGCTGACGTTGTCGCCGTGCAGCGCCGAGATCGGCACGATGCCGGCCGGCGTGAAGCCCGCGTCGTCGGCGAAGGCGACGAGCGCGGCGCGAACGCGCGCGAACGCATCTTCGGCGGCGGCGACCGCGTCGAGCTTGTTGACCGCGAAGACGATGTGCGGCACGCGCAGCAGTCGCGCGAGCAGCGCATGGCGGCGCGTCTGCGGCAACAGCGCGACCGGCTCGGCCGCGAGGTCGAGCTTGGTCGCGTCGACGAGGACGACCGCGGCGTCGCTGCCCGCCGCCGCCGTCACCATGTTCCTCGTGTACTGCTCGTGGCCGGGCGCGTCGGCGATGATGAACTTGCGCTTGGGAGTCGCGAAGTAGCGGTGGGCGACGTCGATCGTGATGCCCTGCTCGCGCTCGGCCTCGAGGCCGTCGGTGAGGAGCGAGAGGTCGATCGGCTGGCCGCCGCCGGCGCGCGCCTCGAGCGCGTCGAGCTGGTCGGCGTGGATCGCCCGACCAACGAGGAGAAGGCGGCCGATCAGCGTGCTCTTGCCGTCGTCGACCGAGCCGGCGGTGAGGAAGCGCAGCGGCCGGCGTTTCGCCGGACCGGCGTCCGCGCGCAGCGCGAGCCCCATCAGAAGTAGCCTTCCTTCTTGCGCCGTTCCATCGAGGCGTCCGAGGTGCGGTCGTCCATGCGGGTCGCGCCGCGCTCGCTGACGGTCACCGCCAGGGTCTCGGCGGCGACCTCGGCGGCGCTCGCCGCGTCGCTCTCGACCGGGCAGGTGCAGGTCGCGTCGCCGACGGTGCGAAAGCGCACCGCCAGCGTCTCGACCGTCTCGCGCGGCGCCGGCGGCGTCAGCGCGGTGACCGGAACGAGCAGGCCGCGCCGGCGGACGACCTCGCGCCGGTGCGCGTAGTACAGGCTCGGCAGCGCGATCCGCTCGCGCTGGATGTAGAGCCAGACGTCGAGCTCGGTCCAGTTGCTGATCGGAAACGCGCGCATGTGCTCGCCCGGCTTCAGCCGCGTGTTGAAGAGCGTCCACAGCTCGGGCCGCTGGTTCTTGGGCTGCCATTGGCCGAAGCTGTCGCGGTGCGACAGGATGCGCTCCTTCGCGCGCGCCTTCTCCTCGTCGCGGCGGGCACCGCCGATCAGGACGTCGAAGCGGTGCTCCTCGACGGCCTCGAGCAGCGTCACGCTCTGGTGACCGTTGCGCGATTCGTCGGCCGAGGCGAGGCGGACGCTGCCGCGCGCGATCGAGTCGTCGAGGTGGGCGACGACGAGCTGCTCGCCGAGCTCGGCGACGACGCGGTCGCGGAACTCGATGACCTCGGGGAAGTTGTGCCCCGTGTCGACGTGCAGGAGCGGGAACGGCAGCCGCGTCTTCGCGCTGCCCGCGAGCTTGAACGCCTTCTGCGCGAGGTGGAGGACGACGCACGAGTCCTTGCCGGCGGAAAAGAGCAGCGCCGGCCGCTCGAACGCGGCAGCCGTTTCGCGCAGGATGAAGATCGCCTCTTCCTCGAGCGCGTCGAGCTGGCCGAGATCGAGCTCGGGCAGCAGGCTCGCGATCGCCGTCGGCGCGTTCACGGCGCGACCTGCCACGCCGGGCTCGCGGAGGCCGACGCGACGTGCAGCCCGCATTCCTTCGCCGCCCCGTCCTCCCACCACCAGCGGCCGGCGCGGAAGTCCTCGCCGACGGCGACCGCGCGCGTGCATGGCGCGCAGCCGACGCTCGGAAAGAAGCGGTCGTGGAGCGCGTTGTAGGGAACGTCGTGCAGCGACAGGTAGTGCCAGACGTCGCCCCAGCTCCAGTCGGCGAGCGGGCTCAGCTTGGCGCGGCCGTGCTCGTCGACGGCTTCGAGCTCGACCGCCGCGCGATCGTTCGACTGCTCTCGCCTGAGGCCGGTGATCCACGCGGAGCGGCCGGCGAGCATGCGGCCGAGCGGCTCGACCTTGCGCAGCGCGCAGCAGGCCTTGCGCAGCTCGACGCTCTTTCGCATCGGCTCCTCGCCGTGACGGCCGACGAACGCGACGACCGCTTCATGGACCGGCCGGTAGCGCTCGACGAAGAGGCCGTAGCGCTCGCGGATCGCGGCGATGAGCGCGAGCGTCTCGCCGTGCAGCTTGCCGGTGTCGAGCGTGGCGACGGCGATCGGCAGGCGGTCGCGGGCGATCAGGTCGGTCACGACCTGGTCCTCGGCGCCGAGGCTCGACGCCTGGACGATCGCGTCCGGGTGCGCCTCGGCGGCGCGGGCGAGAAGGCGCCGCGCATGGGCGACGCGCTCGTCGAAGTTCGCGCTTGCGCGTGCGTAGAGGGCCGTCGCCTTCGCCCCTGCCTTCGCCGTGTCCATCGCCTCGTCCGCACAGGCGCCGAAGCGCCGGAGCGTGGACTGTAAGAAGCGCTCAGGCGCCGGCGAAGAACAGTTTCGGCGTTTGCTTCTGCGCTTTGCTCATAAAGGCGGGCGCTGCCGCGGCCTGCTTAGACGTGCAGCAGGAGGTGCTCGCGCTCCCAGGGCGAGATCACTTTCATGAACTCGTCGTGCTCGGTTTCCTTGACCTCGCTGTAGACGGTGACGAATTCGGCGCCGAGGACCTCGCGCAGATCATCGTCCTCGCGCAGCAGCTCGAGCGCTTCGCCGAGGCTCCTCGGCAGCTCGTGCTCGGCGTCGTAGGCGTTGCCGACGCACTCGGGCTTCGGCTCGATGCGCTTCTGGATGCCGAGCCAGCCACAGGCGAGCGTCGCCGCGATCGCGACGTACGGATTGGCGTCGGCGCCGATGACGCGGTTCTCGACCCGGCGCGCCGCCGGCGCCGCGACCGGCGCGCGGATGCCGACGGTGCGGTTGTCGCTGCCCCACTGCAGGTTGATCGGCGCGGCGGTGAAGCGCGCCAGGCGGCGGTAGCTGTTGACATAGGGAGCGAACAGCGCCGTCGCCGCCGGCGCGTAGCGCTGCAGGCCGCCGATGAACCAGCCGAACTCGCGGCTCGGCGTGCCGTCAGGCCGGCTGAACAGGTTCGCGCCGCTCGCCTTGTCGACGATGCTCTGGTGCACGTGCATCGCGCTGCCCTGCTCGCCGGCGATCGGCTTGGCCATGAAGGTCGCGAACATGCCGTGCCTGAGCGCCGCCTCGCGCACCGTGCGCTTGAAGAAGAACACCTCGTCGGCGAGCGCCATCGGGTCGCCGTGGAAGAAGTTGATCTCCATCTGGCCGGCGCCGGTCTCGTGGATCAGCGTGTCGACGGTGAGCTCCATCCGATCGCAGTATGCGTAGATGTCCTCGAACAATGGATCGAACTCGTTGACGGCGTCGATCGAGTACGACTGGCGCGACGTCTCGGGTCGGCCGCTGCGGCCGACCGGCGCCTGCAGCGGGATGGAGGGATCGCTGTTGCGCGACACCAGATAGAACTCGACCTCGGGCGCGACGATCGGGTTCCAGCCGGCGCCCTCGAACAGGTTGCAGACCCGGCGCAGCATCGAGCGCGGCGCGAACGGGATCAGCTGGCGCTCGCGGTCGTAGCAGTCGTGGATGACCTGCGCGGTCGGATCGGTCGCCCACGGAACGATCCGCACGGTCTCGGGATCGGGGCGCAGGTGCATGTCGGGATCGGTCTCGTGGATGACGTCCCAGTACGGGCCGCCGCGCGGCACCTCGCCGGTGACGCTGAGCGCGACCGTGCCCTCGGGCAAGCGCATGCCGCGCTCCTCGGTGAAGCGCTCGCGCGGCAGGATCTTGCCGCGCGCGACGCCGGTCAGGTCGGGCACCAGGCACTCGACCTCGGTGACGCCATGCGCGTCGAGCCAGCGCTCGAGGTCGGTGAAGGTCTGAACGTCAGGCCGGCCCATGGCGAGCCTCGGTCGCAAGGTGGTCGCGCGCGGCGTGCTGCCGATAGGCGCGCGCAGCGTCGCCGAAGGCGCCGAGCAGACGCATCGAGATCGGGTTCTCGGCGGCATGCCACTCCGGGTGCCATTGGACGGCGAGCGCGAAGCCCCGGGCGTCGGCGACCGAGAACGCCTCGACCAGACCGTCGGGCGCGCGCGCCTCGATCCGCAGTCGTGGCGCCAGGCGGTTCACGCCTTGGCCATGGAGCGAATTGACGGCGATCCTGTCGGTGTCGAGGAGGCGCGCGAGGACGCCGCCCGGCTCGATGAAGACATCGTGCGCGACGGCGTACTGGACTTCGACCGGATCCTCGTCGCGGTCGCGATGGTCGGCGTAGCCCGACACCTGGTGCACCGC
>Ga0307415_100000929_pt1 | contig 13421 bp, 13 predicted proteins | sample DK1Cmetagenome_FD_204524 | JGI IMG/M metagenome (GOLD analysis project Ga0307415, IMG submission 204524) | Maize rhizosphere microbial communities from greenhouse at UC Davis, California, United States - DK15-C-2 | ecosystem: Host-associated > Plants > Roots > Rhizosphere > Soil | place: USA...
GTGACCGACACGACGTCGACGTCCAGGGTCCGACCGCAGGCGGCGTCGACCGGGTCAGGTCCGTAGCGGCGCACCAGGCCGAACAGTCGATAGATCATGCGCATGCGTGTCCAGGGCATCGGGTCGTTGAGCAGCCGCTCGGCGTCGATGCCCACGTTGGGTCCGTGTCGGTGCGCCACGGCGATGAGCCGGTCGAGGTCGCGCATCGCGTAGGCGGTCTTCTGCTGGGGAAGGTCGTCCCGGGGAGGTGTCAGTAGGTCTGTGTAACGGATGAGAATTACATCCGTTATGGCCGGTAAGAGCCGGTTTTCACAGGCAGGAGAATCCTCGATGGCTTACCCCATGGGCGCAACTGACACGCCGTTGGCTATCTCAAGTGGACAGGTCGGTCCGGACCGGGCTGTGGCGACGCCGGGGTTGCCGTTGTCGGGTGCCGACCGGCCCGATGACGGCGATCGGCATCGCGTCTCGGCGGTGCTGCGTTCGGTGCTCGACGACGCTGCGTTGGACCAGCTCGTGGCCGGGATGCGCAGCGAAGGCATGCGCTTGACCGGGCCAGGCGGGTTCCTGACCGAGACGCTCAAGGCGGTGCTCGAACGGGGTCTGGCCGCCGAGCTGACCGAGCATCTGGGCTACGACAAGCACGACGCGACCGGGCGAGGCAGCGGCAACTCCCGCAACGGATCCACCCCGAAGACGGTGCTGACCGAGGTCGGGCCGGTGCCCATCGAGGTGCCCCGGGACCGGGCCGGCACGTTCACCCCGACCCTGGTGCCCAAGGGTGAGCGTCGCCTGGGTGGCCTGTCCGATGTCATCATTAGCCTCTACGCCGGCGGGATGACCGTGCGCGACATCTGCCACCACCTGCAGCGGGTCTACGGCACCGACCTGTCCCCGGACACGATCTCGGCAGTCACCGACGCGGTGCTGGAGGAGGTCAAGGCCTGGCAGACCCGGCCGCTGGACGAGATCGACCCGATCGTCTACGTCGACGCGCTCCTGGTGAAGGTCCGCGACGGGGCGCACGTGCGTAACAAGGCTGCCTACATGGTCGTCGGCGTCGACATCGACGGGCTCAAGCATGTGCTGGGCATCTGGATCGCCAACACCGAAGGTGCCAAGTTCTGGATGAGCGTGTTCACCGAACTACGCAACCGCGGCGTACGCCGCGTGCTCATCGCCTGCTGCGACGGCCTGGAAGGCCTACCCGAAGCGATCGAAACGATCTGGCCCTACGTCACCGTGCAACCTGCGTGGTGCACCTGATCCGCGCCTCACTGCGCTATGCCTCCTACACCGACCGCAAGAAGCTCGCCGCCGCCCTCAAACCCATCTACACCGCGGCCAACGCCGACGCCGCCGAGGCTGCCCTGCTCGAGCAGGCCGACTCCCCGCTGGGCCGCAAGCACCGCACCGCCTTGGCCGTGTGGGAACGCGCCTGGGACCGGTTCATCCCGTTCCTGGCCTTCCCACCCGAGCTCCGCAAGGTGATCTACACGACCAACGCGATCGTTACCTCCAGCTCCACCAGGCCTGTCCACGACGTCCAGCACGAGGCGTTGAGCGGCTGGGATCGTCGTCGTGGACGTGGTTATCTCCTGCATCGTCCAGTACGTCGGCGATGTGGAGGAGCACGTGCACGCGCAGCGGGTGCTGTCACCTGTGTTGGGAGTGTCGTGGACCGTTCTCGGTGAGGACGGTGCCCCGATCGGGCCGATTGAGGGATTCCTGGCCTATCTGAGTGGTATCGAGCGATCCCCGAACACGGTCAAGGCGTATGCCCATGACCTGAGCGACTACTGGTCCTTTTTGGACTTTCGCGGTGTGGACTGGCGTGAGGTCCGGTTGGAGGATCTCGGCGAGTTCGTTGCCTGGCTGCGGTTGCCGCCCTCGGCGCGCGACGGTCGGGTGGCGCTGCTGCCAACGGCACAGGCGCATGTGGGTGCGGCCACGCTCAACCGCAAGTTGTCGGCGCTGGCTGCGTTCTATGCCCACCAGGCTCGTCAGGGCGTCGATGTGGGTGAGTTGCTGACCACGTGGGCGCCGGGCCGGCGGGGTGGATGGAAACCGTTCCTGCACCATGTGAGCAAGGACCAGCCCCACGCCAGGCGGGTGGTTGCCGTCCGAACGGCCAGGAAGCTGCCCCGGATCCTCACCGTGACGGAGATGCAGACGATCCTGGACGCCTGCACCCGGTTGCGCGACCGGTTCTTGTGGGCGCTGCTGGCCGAGACCGGCATGCGGGTCGGCGAGGCCCTGGGACTGCGGCACGAGGACATCGACCCGGCCGCGAGCCAGGTCAGCGTGGTGCCCCGACTCAACGCCAACGGCGCCCGGGCCAAGTCCGGCCGCTCCCGGGTGGTGCCGGTCCGGCCCGGTGTGGTTCGCCTCTACGCCGACTACCTCAACGTCGAGTACGGCGACCTGGACAGCGACTACGTCTTCGTCAACCTGTTCGCCGAGCCCCGGGACCAGGCGCTGTCCTACGCCGCGGTCTACGACCTGGTGCTGCGCCTGCGCCGCCACACCGGTGTCGACTTCGATCCACATTGGATGAGGCACACGGCGGCGACCCGGTGGCTGCGTGACGGAGTGCCGGTGGAGGTGGTGGCCAAGCTACTCGGTCACTCCAACGTCGCCGTCACGATGGCGACCTACGGCCACCTCACGGTCGAGGACGCGCGCCGGGCGCTGGTCGCGGCGGGCTGGCTCACCGGAGGCGAGGTGAGCCCATGACCGGGTTGAACATGATCCAGGCCGAAGGCAACGGGGGCCGGCGATGACCAGACGCTCGACCGGCCAGGCGCGGGCACTCCCGGTGCGCCCGGGCGGGTCACAGTCCGGCTTGCTGCACAAGCTCATGGCGGCGGTGCGGCCCGAGTTCCGCGCCGACGTGCTCGTCGCTGACGCCACCAACCCGATGATCGGCCCAGGACCGTGTGCGGTGGCGGGCTGTGATCGCGGGATCAACGAGAACGGCCTGTGCTCCGGGCACCGGCAGCGGTGGGTCAAGGCCGGCCGCCCGGACCTGCCCGAGTTCATCGCCACGACCGACCCGCGTTGGCATCGGCAGCAGCCCAACCTGGCCTGCCGTGTTGAGGGATGCGGCTACGGAGCCGCCCGACAGGGTATGTGTGGGACGCACGCACAACGATGGATGCGGTCGCGCGGAACAGACCTGGCAGCCTGGCTCGCGTCTGAGCCATCGGTCACGCAGCCGTCGGTCTCCCCGACCTGCAGGGTGGGCCATTGCCATCTGTGGCCAGAGGTTTCCTCGCCGTTCTGCCGAAGCCACTACAACACCTGGAAGACCAACGGTCGACCGGATGTCGAGAAGTTCGCGGCCAGGTTTGCCTCCGTTCCCATACTGGCGCAGCAGCAGATCCACCTCGATGTGCTGTCACCGCAGCTGAAGCTGGAGATCCAGTACACGCTGCAATGCCGGCACGATGAACGTCGAGGCAAGATCCAGCCGCCGGCCGTCGCGCGGGTGATCAATCTGCTCGCCAGGTTGGGCGTCGTGTCTCTCACGGGCTTCCCGGAACCGTCCGGGCACCATCGTGAAGACCTCGCATTGAAGTTGAAGGACAGGATGTCACGGGCCTTCCTCGCTTACGCCGTCCGCAAGATCACGGACCTGGTCGAGGAGGACGGCTGGGTGGCCGAGTACCCGCGTGACGTGTGGCAGCTGCGCCGGCTCGGCTTCCCCGGCGGGCGCACTGTTCGTTTCACCGGCATCACCCAACCCTGGCTGCGTGAGCTCGCCAAGCGCTGGGTGCGGTGGCGGCTGTCCAGCGGGCTCGGCCCGGAGGCCGCTGCCGCCCGACCGGCACTGGCCATCGCGCTTCTCCGCATTCCTCACCACCAATCAGGTCACCGACGCTGCGGGCGTCACCCGGCTCCTGCTGGAACGCTACCTGGCCGACCTGCATACCGAGTTCGCCGGACGCAACCAGCACGCCGTCCATATCGGACAGTTGAGCTTGTTCCTTACCGCCGTCCGTCGCCACAGATGGGAACAGTTGCCGGCTGACGCGATGTTCTACTCCGTCGACATCCCCAAACGACCGGAACGACCGCCCCGGGCACTGGCCGACCAGGTCATGTCGCAGGTCGAGCAGCCGGCAAACCTCGACCGATGGAACAACCCGGCCTACCGGCTCGTCACGCTCGTCCTCATCCGATGCGGGCTGCGCGTCACCGACGCCCTACGACTACCGATCGACTGCGTCGTCACCGACGCCGACGGCGCCGCCTATCTGCGCTACCACAACCACAAAATGAAACGCGAAGCCCTGGTCCCCATCGACGAAGAACTCCGCACGATCATAGACGAGCAACGACGCGACGTGGCCGCCCGCTGGCCGGAAACGGTCCGGCTGCTGTTCCCGAGGCCCACCAAGAACATCGACGGAACTCAACCATTGAGCAGTAGCACCTACCGGCTCGCCCTCTACCGATGGCTGCGGCGCTGCGACATCCGCGACGAGCACGGCAAGCCCATTCACCTCACGCCGCACCAATGGCGTCACACTCTCGGCACCACCCTGATCAACAGAGACGTCCCGCAGGAGGTCGTCCGGCGCCTCCTCGACCACGACTCACCGCAGATGACCGCCCACTACGCCCGCCTACACGACAGCACCGTGCGTCGACACTGGGAACAGGCCCGCAAGGTCAACATCCACGGCGCCGATGTCGTGCTCGACCCGGTCGGCCCGCTCGGTGACGCGGCGTGGGCCAAGCAGCGCCTCGGCCGAGCCACGCAGGCGCTGCCCAACGGCTACTGCGGGCTACCGATCCAGAAGAACTGCCCCCACGCCAACGCCTGCCTGACCTGCCCCATGTTCATCACCACCGCCGAGTTCCTGCCGCAACACCGTCAGCAGCACCAACACATTCTGCAGATCATTAGCGCGGCCGAGGCCCGTGGCCAAACCCGTCTGACCCAGATGAACCGGGACGTCGCCAACAACCTGGAGAAGATCATCACCGCCTTGCAGAACGACCAGCCGCAGGAGATCACCGATGCCTCATGACCGTGCCACGCACCTGATCACCGCGGCGAAGCAGCGTCACGAACTGACTCGGGCCAAAGCGATCCGCGCCATCCGTGAACTCGACCGCAGCGGTGCGGCGATCACCTTCGGCACCGTCGCCCGAGCCGCCCAGGTCTCCAGATCCTGGTTATACACCCAGACCGATATCCGCGACGAGATCCGCAAGCTGCGTGCAGTCACACCATCGCGGTCCAGGTCCGCCGCGGCACCGGCTGCACAACAGGCGTCCGCGGAATCCCTGCGCCGGCGCATGGCGACCATGCAGGAACGCATCCACAACCTCGTCGAGGAGAATCAGCGTCTACGCCACCAACTCGCTGTCGCCCTCGGGGAACAGCGCGCTGGCGTGGCGGCCGGACCCGGTCATTCTTCGGTAACGATCACGCGGCCCTGACGGCCTATCGACCGCCCTGCGGGTTCGCGTCACGGACACCGTCCACGACGTGAACCCGCAGGTCACGAGCCCGCCAACCGGAAGGGCTCAAGATAACGATCGAGAGCCTCAACTACCAGATGCGGAAGATCATCAAGAACCGGGGCCATTTCCCGACCGACGACGCGGTGATCAAACTGCTCTGGCTGGCCATCTGTGACATCGAGGACAAACGCGCCCGCGCCCGCGAAGCCGAACGCGGCAAACCACCCCACCAGCGCACCGCCCCCGCCGACTCATCGAAGGCAGCATCACCACAGGCTGGAAACAGGCCCTCGCCGCCCTTGAACAATTCTGCGAAACCCGTAACCTCGAACCCATCCACTAGACAGTCCCTATAGGACAGTTACACAGGCCATCTGACAGGCTCCACTGTGGCGCAGATCAGCCGGCGCCATATCGAGGACTACATCCGGTGGCTGGCCGCCCGACCGGGCAAGCGCACCGCCCGGGTCACTCCGGCCACGCTGGCACACCGGCTGGGCACACTACGGATGTTCTTCATCCGCATCCTCGACTGGGACTGGCCCGACGCCCCGCCCCGGGTGCCGATCGTGCCCGGCGACGTGCCTAAGCAGGACCATCCGCTGCCCAAGGCGCTCGACGACGCGGCCGCGGCCAAGCTGCTGCGCTCGGCCCAGGGCCAGCGGCGGTTGCTGATCCGGGTCGTGGTCGAGGTTCTGCTCCGCACCGGGCTGCGGGTCGGCGAGTTCAGCGCCCTCCAAGCCGACGCGATCGTGCTCATCGGCGCCGGGCACTGGCTGCACGTGCCGGTCGGCAAGCTCCACAACGACCGCTACCTGCCCCTGCACCCGCACCTGGTCACCCTGATCGGCGACTACCGCGCCGCCCACGTCGCGCCCGACAACCCCCTGCTGCTGCCTCACGAGAACGGTCGCCCGCTCCACCGCAACAGCATCACCCGGATGATCAACCGAGCTGGGCGGGCGGTCGGGCTGGCTCACATCCACCCGCACCAACTGCGCCACACGTTGGCCACCCAGGCCATCAACCGCGGCATGACCCTCGAGGCCATCGCCGCCCTGCTCGGCCACCGCAGCCTCGACATGACACTGCGCTACGCGAAGATCGCCAACCGGACCGTCGCCGACGAGTACTTCGCCGTCACCGAGAAAGTCGAGGCCCTCTACGGCCAGCCCGGCGTCCTGCCCGCCGACGCAATTGGACCGCGGATGGCCCGACTACGCCGAGAGCACCACCGGCTGCTCGGCAACGGCTACTGCACCCGACCACCCGAACTCGACTGTGCCTTCGAGTCGATCTGCGAGACCTGCACCTACTTCCACACCAACATCGAGTTCCGGCCCACACTCCAACGTCAGCGCGACCACGCCGCCGACCACCACCAGACCCACCGGGTCGAGGTCTTCGACCAACTCCTCCGACGCGTCGACCAGGCGGCGTCATGACTCACTTGACAGCGATCACCCGCATAATGCCGATGACAGCACACGGCGATCTTGCTCGTCAGGCGCGCTCACTGCTCGCGATCATGCCGATAACAGCGCACCGAGATCTCGGTCTACCGGACCAAGCCCCTGTTGCCCGCAGCAAACGTCCCAGGCCGAAGGACCCTTCTGCGTTTACGCCGCTCTCACACCTCGCTCGTTAACGAAAGATCAGGCTAACCAGCTGTGTCGTTGTGACCACTGTGCCCTGTGGTAGGTCTGGTTTAGGTGGTACGGTCCGCCATCATCCGGGCTGGACTCAGGAGGAAATGGTGGGAGGTTCGGAGGGGATCGGCCTGCGCCAGGCGATCGCTGCTGTGCGGTCGGAGCTTATCGGTGCGATGGCCGATGGCGTAGAGTCGGCGCTCCGGTTCGATGTTGGACCGGTGCAACTGGACTTCGCGGTGGACGTCGCTGACGCAATCGGGGGTGAGGCGGGGGTACGGGTGTGGGTGCTGTCGCTGTCGACGAGTGGCCGGACCGAGGTGCACAACTCGCACCGCGTGACCGTGACACTGAATCCGGTGCATGCAAGCGGCACGTCGCCACGCATCGCCGACCAAGCGTCAGCCCAGCCGCCGAGGCCGGGCCCGCTAGCGGGATAGAAGGTGGCCGACCCGCGGCTCGTGGACGTGTACGCCGGCGGGCTATTCTGGTCCGGGTACTTGATCGCGCCTCGGCTCGTCCTGACCGCCGCGCACGGCTTGCCCGACGCAGACAATGAGCCGGCCAATGTGCGGCGGCTGGCCGACAGGTATGGATATGCCAGCCAAGTAGTCTGGCGCAACCCCGCCCCTGCAGTCGACCAAGCCCTGCTCGTCGTGGTGGATCCCATCTGGGATCCACCCGACCTGCCGCCGCAACGGTGGGGCTATCTGCGCGAGGACGATTCGTCTCAAGGCCCGGTCGTGTACCGCTGCTACGCGCGGGGGTTTCCGGCGGCGCAGGCGCGCGACGGCGGCGTACGCGACACCGAGGCGCTCGAGGGACTCATCCGCCTGGACACCGCGTCCCTGTCGGGGACGCTCCAAGTCCAGATCATCACTGGGGACCTCGGCCCGGTTGCGAACCAGTCCGGCTGGAAGGGCATGTCGGGCGCCGCTGTGCTCTGCGGCGGCCTGCTCGTGGGCGTGCTGGTCGAGGACACCCCAAACATTCCCTCGCGCCTGACCGCTACTCGGATCACGTCGCTGCTGGCCGACCCCGAAGCCGCCCGAATCCTGGCCGCCCACGATGTACCCGTCGAAACAGCGCCCGCCTCTCCGAATGTAGATCTAGTGACTCCTGGGTTTCGCCCAGTCAAGCCCGCTAGTCCACCACGGCAGTTGCCGCCGCCGCCGCGCTCATTCACCGGACGCCATAGCGAACTGGGTCAGCTCACTGCGGCCCTAAATGAGGACACGGGGGAGGGGGCGGCAATCGTGATTTCGGCCGTTGGCGGGATCGGCGGGATCGGCAAGACGTGGTTGACGCTGCAATGGGGTCATCAGAATGTAGCGAGATTCCCCGACGGGCAGCTCTTCGTAAACTTGCGTGGATTTGACCCGTCAGGAGAACCGATGGCAGCGACGGAGGCGGTACGTGGTTTCCTCGACGCCCTGGGCGTCGCACCTGACGCGGTGCCTGCGGATCTGGCCGCGCAGGTTGGACTATATCGGAGCCTGGTTGCCGACAAGCAAATGCTAATAGTACTAGACAACGCTCGAGACGCAGTTGAGGTATCGAGCTTACTACCAGGCACCCCCAGCTGCTGCGTGTTGATCACCAGTCGCGTACGATTGACGGAGCTCACCACCACCCACGACGCTCGGCAATTGGCGTTGGACGTCCTGACCGACGACGAGTCACGTGAACTGCTCGCTCGGCGCGTGGGCTTGCAACGTTTGAATGCTGAGCCAGCCGCGGCAGCTGCGTTGATCGCCTTCTGTTCAGGGTTGCCGCTCGCGCTGGGCATTGTCGGTAGCCGCATTGGCGAGCACGCCGACTTTCCGCTCGCAACGTGGGCGGACGAACTTCGTGATACCGCGACTCGGCTAAAGGCCCTGGATGCGGGCGGCCCCACCGCGAGCCTCGCTGCCGTACTGTCCTGGTCGTTTGATGCTCTTTCCGTGGATCAAGCGAATTTGTTCTGCTTGCTCGGGCTTGCACCCGGCCCCGACATCAGCCTTCGGGCCATCATTAGCCTATCTGCACGACCAGATAGCTGGGTGGCCGCCAACCTTGGCGCACTAGAACGGCAGCACCTCCTTCAGCAGCATGTTCCGGGACGGTACCGAATGCATGATCTCGTCCGGCTGTTCGCAGCCGAGCGAGCCAATCGCCATCAAACAAAGAAGACGCGCGAGGCGGCACTGCGCCGAATAGCTGATTTCTATGTCCACACCGCCCATGGTGCAGCCCGACTCTTATTCTCTCATACGCCAGGGATAGACCTGGGGTTACGTGTTCGTGGTAGCCGGGTCCATCTGTTTTCCAACGCCGCCGACGCCTCCGATTGGATGATGACGGAGCATCGATGCCTTTTGGCGACGCAGCAATTGGCTATCGACCGCGGTTGGTTCGATCACGTTTGGCAGTTGGCCTGGTCCCTTGACACATTCGACCGAAGGCGAGGGAACCTCCACGACTGCCTGGAGACATGGCGGGCCGGCCTGGCTGCCGCGGAGCAGAGCGGCCGAACAGCCGCTCAGATACTTGCCCATCGGGGTCTCGGCTACGCCTACGCCCTGCTGAGCCGCCATCCTGAGGCTTTAACGCATCTGAGTCGCTCTGTGACTCTCGCGGAGCGGATAGGTGATCTTCCCGGTTTGGCCCATGCCCACCGAGCTCTTGCTCAGACTTGGGGAATACAGGGCGACCACAAGCGGGCAATGGAGCATGACTATAGCGCTTTACAAGTGGCGCAGGCGCTCGGTCATGAGGTGTGGCAAGCTCGTGCCCTCAATAATCTGGGTCGACATCGCGCTCGCCTTGGCCAGTATCAGCAAGCGCGTATGGATTGCGAAGCGGCTCTCGAACTTTGTCGCGCCAACCAGCATCGAGAGGGCGAGGCGTTCACGCTGGACGGCTTGGGCTACATCGCCCAGAGCACGCACGATTACACCCAGGCATTGGACTACTACAAGCGCGCTCTCGCTCTCTTCCTCGAACTAGGTCATACCTATAACGAGGCGAACACTCTGGAGCGGCTTGGCCTTTCGTACGTCGCCGTCGGTCAACGGCAACAGGCTCACGACGCGTGGCGTCAAGCATTGACCCTCTATTCGACACAGCATCGATTAGCCGATGCAGAGCGCGTGCGACGGCACGTCGATGATGCGACCTCTGAAGGTGATTTCACCGACAGGTAGCTCAAACCTACTGCCAGCCGGGCCACCTCTGCGTCAAAACTTCGGCAACCGGAAAGGCTGACGGCATAGACATCCGATGCCTGGCTGTGCGCAAATATCAAACCAAATGGCGCGAACGACCTCCGGTCACGGCCGGCGACTGCGCAGGGTCACTAGACTAGCAGGACGGGAGCCGCCAAAAGGGGGCGCGCCGCAGCTTTACTCTCACGCCGCACTGCGACTGACCGGTAGCAGGCGGTGGGTACCGCCGATGAGCGGACGACTCTACGGCTGAGCTGCATAGTCGCGGGGACGCCGCCGATCCGTCGGTGCGGACCAGCTGCTGTACCTGGGATGCCGCGACGGTTCCTAGGTGGCGATTGTCAACGAACATCGCTAACGCGGCCCGCCGCCGTATCGATCAAGCGGCGCCGAGGGTCGCCGTCGATTTGAGGAGGAGCACGCCGATGACAGTCAATAATGATGACGACCGCGGACTAGCTGAAGATGCGAGCCGTGCTCGTCGATCGACATCCTCATCACCCAGGGCCGCACAAATACGCAAACAGCTGGCGGTACTGAGCGACCGGTTTCGGCACACTTATCTGGACTGTTTCCAACGGCTGCGGTTGCGGGTTCTTGGCGAGTCGGAGGTTCCCGCCATTTTGAGGGCGGTAACGGCTGAGTTGGAGGATCTGCGGCTACGACATCGCGCCGGGCAAATCACCGAGGCCGGACTGGCCTATGGACGTACGCAGATTCGCGACCTGCTGAAACGCATCATCGATGGCTGCGAATTGACCACTCAGACGAAGGAGGAGATCGACCGTCTGGTAATTTGCCGGGCTCCGCAATTCCTCCTAGATATGCCGGGCAGGTACACCCAAGACTGGTTTTCCTATCACGAGGAGCACTGGCGGCGGCATTTTGGACATCTCGCCGGAGCTCCCGGGTTACAGGCCATCGAGATCGGGTCGTTCGAAGGCCGCTCCGCCTGCTGGATTGTGCAGAACCTGCTCACTGGCGAGAATAGTCGCCTGATCTGCATCGATCCCTTTACTTCCTATTTCGGCCAAGAGGCGAACTTCGACCACAACGCTCGGGAGACCGGGTGCGCCGAAAGAATCGTGAAACTCCGCGGCCGTTCCCAGGAGCTGTTGCCGTACTTGGCGATGGAGTCCTTCGATTTCATCTACGTCGACGGTTCACACCAGACGCTGGACGTCCTTCAAGACGCTGCAATGTCCTGGCGACTAGCGCGATCTGGCGCCCTACTCGTCTTCGACGACTACGAGCATTCGCTCTTTCCCGATTCCTTCGGCATGTCGGCCGGACGTGCCATCGATGCCTTTCTTACAACCGTCGAAGGGGAATATGAACTGGTTTTTCAAGATTGGCAGGTGGCGGTTCGCAAGTCCGGTTGGTCGCGTGGCGAAAGACGATCTGGGTGATCGCTTCAATCGGCTGGTTACTCTAGTACGATCCAATACCGAGCGCGGCGCACTCTCGATCTTGAACCGCACTGATGGTAACGCAAGGCCGCCGATGATGCCTGCGGCGATCAGGTTCGCGAGCACGTTGGAAGTCAGGCCGGGTCAACCAAGTCCTGCGGTCGCCGTCTTTGAAATGCTGCGTCAGTGCGCATGTTCAGGATCATCGGCCAAGCAGCAGCGTGAGGCAACCCGTCCTTGGTGCAGCAAGGTCGCGGCGCTAGATCGACGCTTGGGTAGTTGGGAGGGGTAGGCGCGTCCTCATACGCCGCGTAACGTACGGCTCGGGGTCTCACGCCCGCCGCGCTTGGCCTGCGTGACGGTGGGCACCTCGTTGGTCGGTGAAACCTTGTCCGGTCTGGTGTTCGACGGGTCGCCAGCGGCGTGCGCAACTGCCGAGCCCGAGCCCGGGCCCGGGCCCGGGCTCGCTGCGCTCGCGTCTTTTACTGGCCGAGTTTTCCTGATCACGGTGGTCGGGGCGTGCGAAACTGCCGCTGGTCGATCACGCCGACGCCGAACAGCACCATGTCCACATCGCCCACGGGGTCCGCCGGGAGGCGGCGAACGCATCCGGTCGCGAACTCGCGCCGTGGCAAAAGGCGAAATGGGTACGCATTCGCCCGCTTAGCCACCTGACGGATGCTGCTCTGCCGGCGAAGTGCTGACTGCGGCCGTGACCTCTGGGCCGGACGGCTGCCGTCGGGGCGGCCAGGATATTGCTCGGTCATACCACTTCACGATCAAGTACCATTCGTGGAACACGCTGGCGAGTCCCACGAGCCAGACTGCGACGAGTGCCGCGTGCTCGCTGATGCTCAGGCGAGGGCTTAGAAAGGCTGGCACGAACGCCCAGCCCAAGCCCAAGAGACTTGGTCCAATGAACATCATGAGTAACGTGGTCCTTGCCACCAGAGCGGTACGGCCGCCGGGCCCACGCCGCCAGCTCTCCCAATCCAGTCCACCGGGGACCTGTGCGCTTAGTTCCTCTTTGATGTAACGCGCCGCAGTATATATCTCAATCGACTCGGTTACATACCGCATGTAGAGCATGTACGAGGTCACGGGTATTACCAGAGCCACCGGCGCCAGAGAGTCGTTCGCGATCGCAACGCTTAGAATCGCACCCGCAATCGTGAGATGGAGTGCGAAGATCTGATGTTGCTGTTGATTGTATGAAGGATTTCGGCGCGAAGCGCCACGAACTCCGCTAGTGGCCCCTCATAACCCTCCTGGCGTGCCATTCATCGCTCCTCACCCAGTCACAGTGCGGGACACCAACCTCGCAGATCACCGTCTGCTGGGAATTACCATACGGCCTTCGCCGCATGCTTGCTCCGTCCGGGACGGGATGGCACGGTCATGGTCACGTCTCGGCTGGCGACCTACTGGCTAATCTAAGCGTGCGCCTGTCCAAAGATCGTCAGATGATGCGCTGTTGCCGCGGACAGCGCTCAGTCGACCGAGCGCAAATGCCGCGACTAGCCCGTACACGGCAGCGCGTCTGGCACACATTCAGAATTGCAGAGCTTGTGATTCGTAGATCAAGTGTCAGACTGGTCGGCATGAGCGACGCAGACGTGGCCACGGCCGAGGCCGGCGCCGTCGTGCCCCGACCGTCCCCGGCCGGTATGTACGACTAC
>Ga0307415_100000931_pt1 | contig 13413 bp, 13 predicted proteins | sample DK1Cmetagenome_FD_204524 | JGI IMG/M metagenome (GOLD analysis project Ga0307415, IMG submission 204524) | Maize rhizosphere microbial communities from greenhouse at UC Davis, California, United States - DK15-C-2 | ecosystem: Host-associated > Plants > Roots > Rhizosphere > Soil | place: USA...
CGCAGGACCTTTGGGAACGGGCCGATTTTCCAGTGCAGACATCACCCCTCGGCGGCCGCTACATTCCCGCGGCAGATGCTCTTGGCGCGGCTGTGATCTTTTATCCCGCTCAGTCATCCGCCTGATCTTTGTCTCCTCGTCAGCCTGATCTTGTTGATCATTCCTTCCCGCAAGCCGTTGCATGATCGACTAGCGCGCACCATTGTGGTGCGAACCTTGAGCTGATCACTGACTAAGGCTGCTGCCACGATCGTTCGGCATCGACAACCGTCCGGGAGAGCACACCGGACAGCAGAGTGGCGATGCACACACCGATTACCAAATTTATTGCTGCGGCGCAGATCTTGCCTTCGAGACTTCCCCCCAAGGTGAACGGCAGGACCATCGTGACCACTGTGGCCAGAGCAATGATCCAGCCAAAGAAAGCCTGGGGACGAGGTGTGATGACCGACAGCAGGTGCGCGAGGCCCGTTGCTATTAACGCCAGTACGAACGCAGTGATCGCGTAATTGACTGGGAAGGATTGGGTGAAGCGAAGCAGCGGTGGCTCTACGAGCTTGATGTGTAATAGGTCGCGGCAAACCAGCACTCCGACGCTCGCCACCAAGGCGGCCACGACCGCAGTCGCCAGCCCTCCGCCCCACAGCCGGGGTGCGTCTATAACGACCCGCTTGCCGGAAACCGGCTCGGGAGTGTTGGCGGTTGACATCAAATCCTCCTTGGAATGTGGGCGGCCCGATCGGCCACAAGCCTTCTTATCAGCTCTGGCGCTCGGTGATCAGGGCCTCGAGCAGCTCGCGGTCTTCATTCGCCAACCAGGTCTCTTCAAGCAGGGTGCCGCCGGCGCGCTGGATTGCTGCGCTCAATGGACCGGCCCAGGTGTGCTCGATGAGCGCGACGGCCGCAGTGCCACCAACGGGTATCGCATCCGTAAGCGACCACATGGATGCGGTGTCAATCTCAGCGGCTTGGGCTTCCACCTCTGCCGAAGCCTCGGACTGGCCCAAAACGCGGGCTGCCACGTCACCGAAGTCGGCTTCGACCCCTTCGGGAAGTGCCAGAGTCTCGAAGACACCTTCCTCGGGGCGCGAGATCACCAGCAAGTCGATGAGTCGGACGATTCCGGCGTCTCGTAGCCGGGTAAATTCCGCGAGCACCTCACCGGAGAACGTCGCCCGGTCGAAGCCCACAATCAGGACCTGTACCGGCCCAGTCACTGGGCCACCCGAGCCCGCAGCTCCTGAAACTCCACCTCCGAGATCACTCCGGAGTGCCGCAGATGTTGCAATGCCGCCTCCGTATCAGATTGGGTCCTCGCCGGAGAAGCCTGCCCTGCTGGCTGGCCAGACGTTGGGACGGGCGCCCGTACGAAAGCTCCGCCCGCTGTCATCGGATCGGCAAAGGACGGCGGCGGCGCACCTGGATGAGAGGCTCCGTAGGCCTGTGCCGGAGAGAATCGGCCGCCGTAGTAAGGCACAGTCCCGGTCATTCCGGCGCGCTGCAACTGCTTGGGCACCAACAGCATCGGACCTCCACTGATTAAGTAACCCCCCACTGTACGGATCGGAGATCGCCCACGACCAGCGGCTCGGCGGGCGAAGCCATAATGGGCCCACGTCTAATTCGGTTCGAGGAGCACGCATGGGCATCCGCAGCACGGTGGGCTCGATGCTTGAGTCGACCATCGGCCGTCAGCGTACGAACAGGATTCGCCAGACGGAACGGAACGCTCGCAACGCGCTGGCGAAGCGGCTGGCGGTTGATGAACCCGAGAAGCCAGTCTCAAAAAAGCCAGCAGCCAAGCGCTCGGCTGCCCCGGCAGCACCCAAGCCAAGGCGAGCTGCGAAGCCCTCGCCTTGGCAGCCGCCGGATCCCTTCGTAGCTCACCTAGAGCCGATGATGACCCGCCATGAGCTGCTCGAAGGGCTTCATAAGAAGACCCGGCCTCGGACGTATGTGGAAATCGGCATCCGGACCGGACGCAGCATGGTGCTGTCGCGTTGCCGTTCCATCGGTGTGGACCCGAACTTCAAGATCGACAATCCAATCCACTGCGATGTGCAACTGATCAAGGCGACCAGCGATGACTTCTTCGCTCGGGATGAGCCCTTGGCTCACTTCGATGGTGTCCCAGTTGATCTTGCTTTTATCGACGGTATGCATTTGTCGGACTTTGCGCTGCGCGACTTCATCAACATCGAGCCGTTCATGGCTGACACCGGTGTCATCGTGCTGGACGACGTGCTGCCGCGCAACGGGCTGGAGGCGGCTCGTGATCGCAAGACCGAGCCGTGGACAGGTGATGTCTACAAGGTGGCTGAGATTTTGCGACGGCGGCGTCCCGATCTGGTTGTCTTGCTCGTGAACACCGCACCGACCGGCACTGCGGTTGTCGTCGGTGTCGATCACGCTTCCACGATCCTCAAGGACGCGTACGCCGAGGAAGAGCCGTATCTGCTGCAGCCAGATCCGCAGACGCCGCCGCAGGAGTATATGGACCGCTCCATCGCTATTGAGCCGGATGTGCTTCTCGAGTCTCCAGTGTGGGAGAAGCTCGTGGCTATCCGAGATTCCGGCGCCTCGTCCGGGCTTGGCCCCCTCTGGGCGGAGCTGCGAAGCCTGGTTCGCTAGCCATCATCCTCTGGCTGACCGAGCTCTATGCTCAGCCATGCGGAGACGAACATATCGCCCCAGGCAGTCAGCATGATCTCCTTGTTCGTCTCCGAGAAAATTCCCAGATCGCGGACGTTGTACAAGGCACGGCGCACGCCTGAGTTGATCATGCGGCGTAAGAAGGGATAGTCCGGTCCAGTCCGCAGGCTCGGCGGTAGTTCCCAGCTCTCTGTGAAGTCCGCGATCTCCTCGAGAGTGACCGGGCGGGGGCGCCGTACATAACTGCGGAGCAGCGCATAGCCCAACGCGGGCGGCCCGAAATACGCCTGTTCGTCGAAGTAACCGAAGAGCACATCGATACTGGCGTCGGTCGCGAGGTTGACGATGTCCTCATCATCAGGCTGCTCCGGCCATGCGGCATACGCCCAGCGTCCCTCGATGCGGATCACCCGGGAGGTGAGAGCGGCGTTCCACAGCCGGTCCAGTGCTTGGCAGTCACGAGCGCTGCGCCAGGACGGCGCACACATGGCGTCGAGGGCCGTCTCCATATCCTCACCTTGGATACGCGGGGCGAGGAGCTCGGACCGGAGTCGTAGCGACTCGCGCGTCCAGGCGGCCAGGCCCAGATCCTCGTAGGCTTTGCGAGCAACTTCGGGTCTCAGTACGCCAGTTGCTGTGACCTCGGCGCGCGGCTCAATCCAGCGCGTCAATGCCTCAAGCTGACCCAATAGCCCTGCGTCGCGGATGATCGGTGCCAGGTCCGCGGGTGGAGGCAGCTCGCCCTCAGGCAACTCGTAGCTGAAAGATCTGATCAGCGCTTCCATCTCGTCGTCGGTCTGGCACGCCGCCATCGCTCGGTCACGACCGCTCAGATTGTCCTTTGGCGGATCCAGTCGCTGACGCTCGTGAATTGGAAGGTCGTTCCACGCTGCGCTGATCTGGTCGAGACGGCCTTGCAGCTCATCGACCGAGGCGAGATCGTCAATGTTGAGGCCAATGCTGGCTCCGAAATCCAACACGCTCTTCCCCGGCGACCAATTGGTGCGGTCTCGCGCTGCAGCAACCATCTTCTTGGCGCTGCGACGAGCCTCCTTCGCGAGATCTCCCGGTGGCGCGGACCGCGCCGACATGCGGCCCGTACTGCGCAAGAACCTGAAATATGCATCGAGGGTGTCGGCGGTGGCATCGGAGGACAATGGCTCGGTTGGACCCTTGGCAGGAACCAGCCTCAGCAGCAAATCCTGTACCGATCCGGCCGGCCACAATGTCGGTTCAAGATCCTCGTACGTTGCGCGAAGATCGAGCAGGCCCTCGAGCAATTGCACGTCGACATCCCGCCCTTTGGCCTGACTCCAATTGCTGAAGTGGCTGAGCAGCAGCCGATGTGGCGCGTCCGTCACGGCAGACATGGTAGGCGGCGTGGTGGCGCCTCGATCCGGATCCCTGCAGCATTGCTACAGGCGGACGGGTACGCGCGGTACTCAATAAAGGTGGGCGTCAGCAAAGACAAGAAGAGAAAGCGAGTGAGCATGACTGATTTCAACGGTCGTCCGATCCTGGTCACTGGAGCTAGCGGCGGGATCGGCGGCGCCACCGTTCGTCACCTGGTCGCCGCTGGCGCCGACGTCATTGCCAGTGGACAGTCCAAGGAGGCTCTGGAAGCGGTTGCTGCCGACACTGGCGCACGAGTAATGCCCTTCAATGTCACTTCAGAAGAAAGCGTTCGCGACGCACTCGACGGGCTCGACGTCTGGGGCGTAGTGAACTGCGCCGGGTTCGGCGGCGAAATCGCTACGCCGATGGATACCGACATCGCGGTCTTCGACAAGGTGATCAACATCAATGCCCGCGGCACGCTGCTAGTGATCAAGTACGCGTCCCGATCGATGATCAGGCTCGGCAACGGCGGATCGATCGTCAACGTTTCCAGCCAGGCCAGCCTGGTGGCGCTGACCGGGCACATCTCGTACGGTTCGTCGAAGGCCGCGGTCGACAACATCACGCGAGTGTCGGCCTTGGAGCTCGGCAAATACAACATAAGAGTCAACAGCGTGAACCCGACCGTGGTCATGACGCCCATGTCGGCTTGGTACTGGGGGCGAGAGGACGTGGGAGGGCCCTTCCTCGAGGCGATGCCACTGGGTCGTTGGGCGACCGAAGATGAGATCGCAGCACCGATCACTTTCTTGCTGAGCGACGCGGCGTCGATGATCACCGGAGTTTCGCTGCCCATCGACGGCGGCTACACCTGCCGCTAGCACGCGATTTCATCGTCAGATGTCGGATTATCCACAGCATCTTCGGGGAATCAGTTCATCAGTGGCTGCAGATTGGTGACCTCGGCGAAGAGCTCGGCGTAATTGTCGTTGCCATTGCTCTATCCCCTCAACGGGCCAAATAGCCGCCATCCACCGCGTAGTAGGTGCCCGTGACGAAAGACGAGGCATCACTGGCCAGCCAAGCTACGAGCTCGGCCACTTCCTCGGGCCTCCCCATCCGCTGCAAAGCATGCTGGCTGGCCAGGAAGTCCATCGTCGGCTGGTCCAAGCTCGCTTCTAGCAGCGGCGTCATGATGAAGCCCGGCCCCACGGCGTTGACGCGTACGCTATCGGCGGCATGCTCCCAGGCGGCCGCCTTCGTCATGCCTAAGACTCCGTGCTTTGCCGCGACATACGCGCTCGACATCGCAAAGCCGACCATGCCCAGAATCGAAGCCATGTTGATCACTGAGCCGCCGCCGTTGCGCTTCATCGCCTGGATGCCCGCGCGTTGGGTGTAGAAGACGCCGTCCAGGTTCACCGCGATCACCTGATGCCAGCCCTCGTCGCTGTACTCCGCCGTCGACTTCTGTTCCCCGCCGATGCCGGCGTTGGCCACGACGATGTCGACCCGACCAAGATCGTTAGCGACAGCCTCCATCGCGGCATTGACCTGCTCCGAGTCGGAGACATCGACGACTGCGGTACGCGTGGGGCGGCCGTATTGCTCAAGCTCAGCCGCTGCCGACTCCAGCTGCTCCGACTTCAGATCCCATACGGACACCGCTGCACCCGAGCGGGCAATTGCATGGGCACAGGCAAGGCCAATGCCCGAGGCTCCTCCAGTGATAACAGCGACCTTGCCGTCTAGCTCGTAGTTGATCATCTTCCTCCTCATGTCATAGACCGGTGCGATGCCGCCTCGGACGCCGATGGTGTGCCGAAGAGACAAGTTCGGACCGGACATCTCGCCCGGTCACATGAGCTCGGCGACGCTCCCGATGCCCAGTGATGCGGTGGTAGATGGTTTCGTAGCGCGCCACCGCAGCGTCCAAGCCGTGCCGCTTGACCGCGGTTTCTCGGCAGTCGCGGAGATCCAGCTCATCCAGGCCGGCAATAGCGGTGGCCAATGCCTTTTCACCGCTCGCGATATACCCATTGACACCAGGCTGCACGATCTCAGTTGCGGCGCCTTCACTGGCGATCACTGGCGTACCGGCGGCAAGAGCGCACACGATGTCGGTCCGATATGCCTCGTTGACGCTGGTCGGAATCAGCAGTCCGCGGGCGTTCGCCATCAGCTCTCGCCGATGGTTGTCGCTGACTTCTCCGACATAGCGCACCTGATCGTCGTCCACAAAAGGGGCGATATCGGCGCCGAACCAGCGCTCCTGACCACGCCGCACGGGGCCGGAGAGGATGAGCGGTACCTTCGCCGCCCGAGCGGCTGAAATAACCTCGCGGGCACCTTGGAGCGGTTCGAATCGCCAGCTCCATAACAGGTAATTCTGCTTATTGGGCTGAAGCGGCCAGCCTTGCAGGTCGATTGGATCCGGCACAATGCCGGCAAGTCGCACGTTTGGCACGGTTGCTGCTTGGACTTCTGTGGTTGCGACCAGATGGGCACGATCGGCGTACTGGGCGTACATATCGCCGATCTTGTGGTTGAAGGCCCAATGCATGGTGTGCAGGACCGGCATTGGTATCCAGTCCGCCATGGCGATCACAGTGAGCCCGCAATGGTCGTGGACGAGATCGAAAGGCCGGCCTTGAGCGCCTCGCCGGAACGCGCCGAAGACTCGGGCTACGTAGTCGGTTTCAAACGGCGCTGAACCGACATCGCGTACGCCGTAAGGCTGCACGACCTCGTACACGGTGGCCGAACACTTGGTGCCAGGTGCGGCGAAGAGGGTGACGCGGTGACCGCGTTGAACGAGGCCGGTACACAGCAGGCCAATCGCAAGCTCAACATCGCGAGATTTTGAGGTGATCGGCGCCCAGGGAGGAGCCAGCATCGCAATGCTGTAGCGGCCTCGGCTGGAGTGCCGGTCGATGCCGTCGGTCAACATTCCCGCCCTCCCTTCCACCAAGCGATTTCGGCCGGGGATCGGAAAGCCAAATTTCTATCCCAAAACAAGGTATTTCCCGGAAAACCTATCCCTAACCAGGGCCGCCGTCTCTCGGGGGCTCAACCGAGCTCCCGGCCCCGCCCACCTCATCCATCGGCCAGCAGGGCGACGCGCTACGGCGCAGGGCGGCCACTCTGCCGTCCTCGTCGGGCTACGACGATTCCGGTGACAAGCATCGCCAAGGCAACGCCAATTCCCACCATGAGCTGAACCTCTGCAGTTCCTCCATTCAGAGTTAGATCATGACTGAATATCGGTGTCGCGAAGTCGGGTTGAATATGGTGTGTCTCGGAAAAGGAAACAAGCATCGGATTAACGTCACCCGCATAGGAGCACTCAAAATCCATGCGCGTGTTGTAAACCCCGATGACGGCTCCAGCGACTATTGGCAAAGACAGCAGGCCGCGCGCCAGCCATCCCAGCTTCGCAAAGAGAAATGCGACCGCCGGAAGGGCGCAGAAGACATACGTCATGAGATAACGCCCGCCGGCCGGAGAGCATCCCCCGGCCCAGTCAGCAAAGGTCGATTGCAGCAGCAGTGAGGGAAGTAGCACCGTCAGAGTTATCAGCGCCGAATTGCGGTCGCGTTTCCACCAAATCGGCAGGCCCGCCAGTATCAATAGATAAGCCGGATTATTGGGGAGAAGGCCGCGAGACGTGTCGAAAAGGTTAGCCAGGATCGATGGTCCAGGCGCGAAGTGGAAGAGGATACCGTTACTGAAGGGCGCGGTGATGACCCACGTGTGATACCAGGAATGGATTGTGATGGCGTAGCCGGCGAGCAGCACACCGGCGGGTATCAGCAAGCAGGCCAAGGTCTTGCCGGATTTACCGTTTCGCCACCAGTGCAGCAGGCCCAATGCCAACAACGTGAGCGACATGAGGCAGGTCTTCACGTGGAGATAGGGGGCGAAGCCAGCTAGCGCACTAAGGACTACTACCGGCAATAGCTTTTGAGGATGGTCCCGTAATCGAGCCAGACACAACAGGCTGCCGAGGAGGACTGTTCCCGTCAGGATATCGGGAAACAGCTGGCCCATAAGAGCCAGGAATGACAGCGAACCTAACAGGGTTATCGCGGCGAACACAGCGGCGCCGTTGCGGCGTACGAGGTTTAGCGTGTAAAGATAAACGACGACGACCCCAAGCGCCTGCCAAAACACCATACCAAGCTGCAAGGCATGTAATGCCGCGATATGAAGCGGCGGCGCTAGAAGTAAGAATGGGGCTAAAAGCAGAGGCAAACCAAAACTATGGTAGGTATACCACACAGAACTGTCTTGGCTGAAGTACTGTGCATTGATATGGAAATCGAGCGGCGCATAAAAGAACGTGCCGATATAGTCCCCTGAGGTGTAGCTCTGCTTAACATCAAAACTGCCCCGATGCACCAGGCTGTTGACCATGATTGCGTAATGCGGCCCGTCTCCTCTCGGCCAGCGATGGGTTTGGCGCAGCGCCCAAAGACCTACCGCGCAGCTCAGCAGAAATAGCGACAGCGCAGTTATCCAGGTGCGTACGTGGGGGCGCACCTAGAAACGCTAACAGGGCACCGTGCTGCCGGGGGTTGCCATGATGTGCAGGTGACGACATCGCCGACCCGTACGCGGGCACAGATCCGCCGGTGGCGGCAGTACCTCGCCGACGAACGCGCGGAGGCCGCGGGCTATCGGCAGCTTGCCGAGCGCCGGACCGGCGAAGAGCGCGACATCTTGCTCAGGCTTGCCGAGGCGGAGAAGCGGCATGAGTCGCATTGGGTGGAGCTGCTTGGTCATGACGCCGGACCGCCGCGTCGCAGCAGCCTACGCACTCGGCTACTGGTCTTCCTGGCTACGCATTTTGGCGGACTCTTCGTCCTTGCTCTGATGCAACGCGCCGAGGGCCGTTCGCCGTACGAGTCCGACCCGCACGCCACCGACCGGATGGCGGCCGACGAGCGGATACATGGCGAGGTGCTGCGTGGTCTCGCCGCGCGTGGCAGGGAACGGTTGTCCGGTACGTTCCGAGCGGCCGTCTTCGGCGCTAACGATGGCCTGGTCAGCAACCTCGCGTTGGTGCTCGGGATCGGGGCCACGGGTGTCGGCGTACGCACCATCTTGTTCACCGGCCTCGCTGGCTTGCTGGCAGGAGCGCTCTCCATGGGAGCCGGAGAGTATGTGTCGGTGCGGTCCCAGCGTGAGCTGCTTCAGTCGACTCAGCCCGACCCGGCGTCGCAGTCGGCATTGCGGCATCTGGACGTGGATGCAAACGAGCTCGCGCTGGTCTACCGGGCTCGAGGTATGCAGCCACCGGAGGCCGAGGAACATGCGCGTACGGTGCTGGCCACGCTGCACCTGGATGCCGTTGGCCCAGAAGCCGCAGGGGTTGACCCGCATCAGGCGGTTGGCTCGGCCTGGAACGCAGCCATCTCCAGCTTCTGCTTCTTCGCATCCGGAGCTCTGGTGCCGGTGCTCCCGTACCTCTTCGGCGCCTCGGGTTGGACTGCGGTGGCGATTGCCGTCGTACTTGTGGGTATCGCGTTGCTTGCCACCGGCGCTGTCGTCGGCATCCTGTCGGGCGCCTCACCGCTCAAGCGGGCGCTGCGCCAACTCGGCATTGGCTATGGTGCTGCTGCAGCGACGTACCTCTTGGGGCTGGCGTTCGGCACCACCCTGGGCTAATTGATCATGAGGAGGAATGCTGCGAGGGCGATGCTCCGGCTGCCGGATTCGACCGCGCAAGGCCGCCACCAGCATCTATCTCTCCGATGGCATTGGCCGATATGACGAGCAGCTCAAGCAGTTGGGCCCGCACACCACTGGCGTGGGATGCCTGTACATCAAGGATCTGGACAAGATCGACCTCTCGGTGCTCGAAGGCATCGTGACCGAGTCGTATCGCACCCTGACCGCGGGCACGTACGGTCTTCGCGCTCGGGAAGGAGCTGCTACGTCGCCCGAGGAGTGACGTTTGCCGTGTCCAGCTCTCAGTAACCCAGGTTCTGAACCGCGGCGACATTCTCCTTCGTGACTGTAGTAGCGGGCAGCTCGATGCGGCTGGGGACCTCGGGCTCACGCAGCTCACTGAGTCCCTTCTTCTCAGCGATCAGCTTGGCAATCGAGACCGCCGACCCAGACATTGAGGGGTTGTAAAGGAAGGTGGCTCGGTACAGGCCGCCCTGGGAGATCAGGTTCATCGCATCCTTAGAACCGCCGGCCCCGGTAACGAACATCTCGTCCTCACGGTTCGCGGCTTTGATCGCCTGGACGACGCCCATGGCCATGTCATCGTCGTGTGTGTAGACCGCGTCGATCTTCTTCTGGCCCTGAAGGATGGTCTCCATAACCTGCAGCCCCTTGTCGGGCAGGAAGTCTGCGGGCTGGCTGGCGACGATCTTGATGCCGCCATTGCATTTCTTGATGCCGTCGGTGAAGCCCTTCGTACGCAGCTCAGTCACCGAGATGCCGGCAACACCTTGGATCTCGACCACGTTGCCCTGGCACTTCAGCTCGTTGGCGATGTAGTCTGCGGCAGCCTTGCCGATCCCGTAGTTGTCACCACCGATCCAGGTCCGGTAGGCGGCCGGGCTCGAGAACTCACGGTCGACATTGACCACCGGGATGCCGGCTTGCATAGCCTTCTGCGCCACCGGAGTGAGCGGTCCGCCCTCATGGGGCAGGATGACCAGCACGTCCGGCTTCTGGCTGATGAGCGTCTCGACTTGGGAAACCTGAGCAGCCGAGTCGTTGGTGCCCTCAGAAAGCAACAGATCGACCCCAAGCTTGTCGGCCTCCGTACGGGCGTTGTCGGTGATCGCCTTCAGCCAGCCGTGATCCGCACCGGGGGCGCTGAATGCAACCTTGACGGCACGACCGGACACTCCACCCGTCTGTTGAGCCGAAGGCGCCTGTGACTGAGCCGGCTGCTGCGGCTGCTGGGCCTCATTGGTACAGGCAGTAAGTGCGATGGCCGCAAGCGCGACCGGGAGCACGAACATTCGAGGGAATCTCATGCTGCATTCCTTTCTTTCTGTTGCGTAGCTAGTCGCGGCGCTGCAGCGCTACGGCGATGAGAATCAACGCACCTTTGACGATCCCTTGGATCTCGCTGGGCATGTTGAGCAGGTTCAGCAGATTGAAGATCAGGCCGAACGTGATGACGCCAAAGAAGGTGCCGGTCACAGTGGCCTTGCCGCCGGTGAGAGCGGTGCCGCCGATAACGACGGCGGCGATCGCGTCCAGCTCGACTAGGTTGCCGACAACCGGGGAGGCGCTGGCCAGTCGACCGGACAGCAGGATGGCCGAAACGCCAACACACAAGCCGATCAGCACATAGACAGCGAAGACGATCCGGTTAGGCCGAATCCCGGCGATCCGGGCGGCGCTGCGGTTACCGCCGACGGCGAGCGTGTGCCGGCCGAACGTGGTACGGTTCAGCAACACCCAGCCGACGATTGCGACAACGACGAAGACCAGCGCCGGAACGGGAATGCCGAGCACCCGGCCGCTGCCGAAGCCCTGCAGAATGTTCAGCTCGATCAAGCTGATGGGAGTCTTCTCCGACATCCACAACGCTAAACCGCGGGCAATGGTCAGCATGGCCAGCGTCGCGATGAAGGGGACGACCTTGCCCCAGGTAATGGCCAGGCCGTTGATCGAGCCGAGCAGCAGCGCCATGCCGAGTGCGCCAAGCATGAACATCCAGGAGCCGTAATCGGCAAGCAGCCCTCCGGCGATGCTGGCTGCGGCCAACACCGATCCCACGGACAGGTCGATGCCTCCGGTGGCGATCACGAAGGTCATGCCGATGGCGATAATGCCGGTGATGCTGGCTTGCGTGAGTACGTTGAGCAGGTTGTCGCTGGTGAGGAAGACGCCAGGCCTGATGATCACTCCGACGATGATCAGCGCGACAATGACGACAGGCAGCACAAGCTCCTGGACCGGCACCTGTCGCAGCCGAGCCCGGGTATCGAGCGTGGGTGCGTCGACAGTCATTTCCTCACCCTGCCTCTGTCATGTGATGAACCGGGACAGCCGACCGCAGGACGTCCTCCTCGGTGCTGGTCGCACCGTCGAGCTCGTCGACGATGTGGCCCTCACGCACGACGAGCACGCGATGGCAGAAGCCGAGCAGCTCGGCGAGTTCGCTGGAAACCATGACGATTCCGATCCCGTTGGCAGCAAGGTCGGCGATCACCTTGTAGATCTCGGACCGCGCGCCAACGTCGACACCGCGAGTCGGTTCGTCCAGTAACAGCACCTTGCAGGAGCGCAACAGCCAGCGGGCCAAGACCGCCTTCTGCTGGTTGCCCCCGGAGAACAGCCGCGCCAGCCGCTCGGGAGCATCGGGCTGGGTGTTGAGTGATCGTAGGTGGCGGGTGGCTTCGCGCCGCTCGTCGGCTCGGTCGGTGAACGGGCCGCGCCGGAACCGGCTGAGGTCGGCGATGGAGGTGTTGCGGATCATGCTCCAGTCCAGCCACAGCCCCTCGGATTTGCGTTCCTCAGGTGCGAAACCCAGCCCCGCTCGGATGGCGACGTCCGGCCGGCCGGACGGGAGCCGGCGGCCTGCGACGCGTACCTCACCTGCCTGTGCCGGGTCGAGCCCGTAGACAACACGCAGCAACTCGGTGCGGCCCGAGCCAACGAGCCCGGCCAGACCAAGGATCTCGCCCTCGTGGAGATCGAAAGAGGCGTCGTACACGTCTGGCGGCCGGCGCAGCCCACGCACCTCCAGCACCGTCGCCTCGCCTGCGGGTCTGCGGTCGGGGAATAACGCCTCCATGCGTCCGCCGACCATGTGTCTGATCAAAGTGTCGATCGGCGTGTCCGGTGGTAGCTCTGTTGCCACCGTCCGGCCCTCCTTCAATACCGTCACGACGTCGCCGATTTCGGCCACTTCGCCGAGCCGGTGGGAGATCCAGATGACCCCGACCCCTTCGGCGGTGAGCCGCCGCACAACCCCGAACAACGCATCCACTTCGACGTCATCCAGGACCGCGGACGGCTCGTCCAGGATCAGCAGCTTGACAGAGTGCGAGAGCGCTCGGGCCATTGAGACCAACTGCTGCTGTGCCGGCCGCAGGGTTGTCACCGCTGTCGTCGGAGAGATGCCCTCATCCCCGAGCCGGGCGAGCAGCGCTCGGGTTTCGCGGTGCATTGCTGTCCGGTTTAGGAGCGGACCACGTCTTTGTTCGTGGCCCAGAAACACGTTCTGTGCGACCGACAGGTGCGGGACCATGTCGAGTTCCTGGTAGATGGTCGCGATGCCCCGTGCGATCGATGCGTTCGGGTCCCCGACCGGCAGCGGCTCGCCTTCGAACCGAACCTCGCCGGCGGTCGGCTCGACCAGTCCGGACACGCACTTGATGAGCGTCGACTTGCCGGCGCCGTTCTGGCCGATCAGGCAATGCACCTGGCCGCTGTTGACCGTCA
>Ga0307415_100000932_pt1 | contig 13408 bp, 15 predicted proteins | sample DK1Cmetagenome_FD_204524 | JGI IMG/M metagenome (GOLD analysis project Ga0307415, IMG submission 204524) | Maize rhizosphere microbial communities from greenhouse at UC Davis, California, United States - DK15-C-2 | ecosystem: Host-associated > Plants > Roots > Rhizosphere > Soil | place: USA...
CATCAGCTCGTCGATCGAACCGTAGCCGAGTATCTCCAGCATGTGGCGCTGCTGTTCCGGGCCGGGTCCGATGTGTCGGCCGGCGAACGGCAGGCCGTAGGTCAGGTCACCGGTCATGATCGCGGGCACTCCTTAGGGCCGAGGACGTCGGATAACGTCCTCCCCCTCTGTCGCGCCGGCGTAGGGTCGCCTGCTCCAGAGTGCCCAACCCGCGCGGTCCCTTGTGCCTGAGAGGTTCCGGGGAGGATTTGCCCCTTCGGCGCCGTCGTGACGGGTTTCTAGCCCGACGGACTCTCCCACGCGGGTATCGGCTCGTGCCACGCTACCAGCGGCCGGCGCCCCTTGCCGATCCGCCACGCCGCCCTCCCCTATCGCCCTCCCCTCCCCCTCGACGCGCCCCCGCCCCCTTGTCGCCGATCATGGACTTAGGTCCATGATCGGCGGCATTTCATGTCCGCAACCCCATGATCGTTGAGATCTTGGTTGGGTCAGCGCGCTAACCACCTCTACGGCATCCTAGGATGCTAGGTTGCACGAGATAGTGGAGCGGGCCGGGCGCCTGACGCTCCGAGCACCAGACGGGATCGTCAGCGGCGGCGGGCGGCGGCCGAGTCGGGGCCGACGATCAGGCTCGAGGTGTCGACGGCTTCGAAGTCCGAGCCGTGCAGCGTTCCGAGCGCGCGCAGCGCGTCGTTGTTCCAACGTTCGTCGGGCGCGCCGGAGATGAACCACGGCGAACCGTTGTCGGCCAGGATCACCCCGTACCGCTTCATCGCCTCGGCGACGATCCGCGCCGGCCGGGGCAGCCCAGAGATGTCCACACTGGACTTGAGCCGCAGGCGCAGGCCCATCGGCGGCAGGGTGCGGTCGGTCGAGCTGGACGCGGCGTGCCGGGCCGGCCACACGTAGGCGTCCCGCGTGCGCGGCGCGGTGACGCGAATGGCGTGGTCGACGCGGCCCGCGGCCACCTCCTCGTACCGCACCAGTCCGGCCAGTATGGACAGTCCGGCCGCGTCGGCCGAGGTCCACCCGCGCGGGCGCAGGCGGTTGGCCCGCAGGTCGAAGACCGCGCCCGAACCGGCGCGCCAGGTGCCGCCGCTCTGGGGATGGGCGTCGAACAGCTCGTACGAGCGGCAACGCGCGCGGTCGAGCAGGATGATGTGCCGGTCGCCGTCGCTGTTCGGCCCGCCCTCGATCTTCGCGTTGCGCGGGATGGGGTAGGCGACGCGGTCGCTCTCCGCGGCGTACTCGAAGCTCACCTTCACCCCGGCCTGCCCAGCCGGCACGACGGTGACCGGGATGCCTATCGGCCCGCCGTCCCATTGGCCGGCGCCGAAGTCGGGGTGCACCCCGCGGCCGGCACCGATGCTGGCGACGTAGGCGGCCGAGTCGCGGTGCCGGGGCAGTCGGGAGATGTCGGCGTGCCAGACGTTGTCGGCCGGGAAGATCGTGCAGGCCGGGGTGCCGGCCGACGGGGCGGGTCCGGTCGGGCTCGCGCTGACCGCGGCCGGGCCGCCGGTCGCCGTCGGGCCGCCCGTGACCGGCGAGGCGGCCGCCGTACCCGGACCGCCTCCGGCCGAGCATCCGGAAACGAGGACCAGTACGACCAACCACGCCCGCGACCGCATCGGTGCATTCTGCCGGCCGTCGATGAGCGGGGCAATTGCGCCATGGGTGCGATCAGGGTGTGCGCAGCGCGCTGATCCTCTCCGCCAGCTCCCGGACGTCGTCGTGCGACAGGTGCGGCTGCACGCCGGCGCGCAGCGGCGCCATCCGGTCGAGTACCCGCTTGGAGCGCAGCTCGGTGGCGAGGTCCACGGCCCGGTGGCCGGTGCGGACGCCCTCGTCGATGTCACCGTTGGCCAGGAGCAGCCAGGCGAGTGCGGTGTGTTCGAACGCCCGCGACCGGGCCAGCGGAAGCTCGCGCAGCGCGGTGCTGACCGAGAACCGGTCGATCGCCTCGGCCCGCTGCTGAGGAGTGGGCTCGGGCAGTGTGGCCAGCGCCATCCCGCGCAGCGCCGTCAGCTCGGCCGAGTCGAAGAAGCTGATCCAGTGCGGCGTGTCCTCCTGCTCGGCGGCGGCGTACTCGTCCCGGGCCCGGCCGATGGCCGCGAGGGTCTGCCGCGGGTCGCCGAGCATCGCGTGGGCCCAGGCCAGATTGGCGTGCATCAGGGCCACCGCGCGCCCGAGGCCCGACTCCTGGGCGGCGACCTGTCCAAGCTGGAACAGGCGCAGGGCCTGTGCCGCCCAACCGTGGTGCAGGTGCAGCCGGCCGAGGCAGTAGAGCACCTTCGCGGCCAGCGATGGCTCATCGACGAACTTGGCGTGCTCCAGCGCCCGGGCGTAGTGCCGGCGGGCCGGCCCGACGATGCCCAGATCGAACGACGTCCAGCCGGCCAGCGTGTGCAGGTCGCCCACCGCGACGTGCAGCGCGTGCACGGCGTCCTCGGACACCTGCGCCCGCAGCAGTTGCTGGGCCCAGGCCACCTGGGCCAACACCGCGTCGCGGCAGGCGCCCCCGCCGTACTGCCGGTCCAGGGTCCGCAGTTGCGCCGTGATCGTCTCCAGCCGCCGGACGTCGGCCGGCCCGACGTGCTCCGGGGCCGGCGCCCACGCCACCGCGAACGGCTGGGCCCAGCTCTGCGGGTCGATGGTCGCGCCCCCGACGGTCAGCTCGGTGAGGCGGGCCAGCAGCCGGCGCGAGTCCTCCTCCTCGTGACCGGTCTCCCCCGTGACGGTCTGGTTCGCCGTGGCGCCGACGAGCTGCGCCGTCGTCTCGTCGTACGCGAGCCCGAGATGGCCCCGCGGCACGCCGAGCCCGTCGGCGATGCGGGCCAGGACGTCGTACGACACGACGTGGCGCCCGCCCAGGATCTCCGAGATCTCCGACTGGGACTGCCCGGTCAACGCCGCGATCCGGCGCTGTGACACCCCGACCCGTTGCAGCAGGCGAAAGACGGTGGCGATGTCCCGAGCCGCCAACGCCGCCCGCATGTCGGGACGCTGCCACATCGCCGGGTCGACGCGTTCCTGTACCCGCCGGTCCGTGACCAACGTTCCTCCCCATGGCCCGTTCGAACAATCGTCGCACGGTAACGAGCCCGAACGTCGCAGGACAAGACGGCGAGTCACAATCATCGGTGAAGGCTATCGGCACTGCCGATCAACTTCTGACCTGCGGAAATGATCGGCGCGGCGGGCTTACGCCGGCTCGGCGAGATGAGCAGACTTCTCGGCGTCGTTGTCGCCCTGCCCCGGGAGAACCATAATGGACAGATCCCGCGCTCATCTAGTCCTGCTCACGCACGTCCCCCGCCGGGATTGGCGCTGGCTCGGCCTGCGGCTGATGTGCCGGTACTGCGGACAGCGGTACCCGTGCCCGCCCCGCCGGCTGGCATTGGACCACCTCGTCGACGCCCGCCCGGATGCCGGTCACCGGAGTGCGACCCGTCCGCCATGATCGGCTCGACCGGTCACCTCGCCAAGATCCGCGCGATCACCGGCCCAGCACCACAAAACGCCGATCATGACTCTAACGTCATGATCGGCGCAGCGGATCGGGCAGTGAAGCTCGGGCGGTGAAGCTCGGGCGGTCAGCCGGCGCGGCGGCGGGCGCGGCGGGCGGCGAGCTCGTCCACCGAGACGCCGTCGGCGTCCTCGGTCGGCTCCCCCTCCGAGCTCTCCGTCGGCAGGTGAGCCAGCGAGCCCTGGATCTCCTTGAAGGCACCGCTGATGGCGATGCCGAAGACGCCCTGCCCGCCCTGGAGCAGGTCGACGACCTCCTCGGCGGAGCGGCACTCGTACACGGTGGTGCCGTCGGAGATCAACGTCATGGTGGCCAGATCGTCCTCGCCCCACTGGCGCAGCGTCTCGATGGCCTTACGGATGTTCTGCAGGGAGACGCCGGCGTCGAGGAGTCGCTTGACCACCTTCAGCACCACGATGTCGCGGAACGAGTAGAGGCGCTGCGTGCCGGAGCCGGAGGCATCGCGGACGCTCGGCACGACCAGGCCGGTCCGGGCCCAGTAGTCGAGCTGCCGGTACGTGATGCCCGCGGCCGAGCAGGCTGTCACTCCGCGGTAGCCGACGGCGTCGTCCGTGGCGTCGATCACGTCCGAGAGCGTCTCGCCCGGATTCGCAGACTGGTGCATTGGCGACGACCTTCCCGGCTGGTGCTGGGCCACGGTTGCGTATCACCCTACCCCTCGACACGGAAGTTATCCGACCGCATCGACCGCGACACGCCGCGTGAGGCGGCCCGCGCCGTGATCGGCTCGACCGGTCACGTGTAAGCAGGGGCACCCTCACTATCAAAAAGTGACTGTAGGGTGCCCTTCCTTACGGGGGGCACGAGACGTCAGCCGGCGAAGTCCTCGGGGCGGACCTGCTCGAGGAACTCGCGGAACTTCTCGACCTCGTCCTCCTGCTCGTCCGGGATGACGATCCCGGCCTCGGTCAGGACCTGCTCGGTGCAACGGATCGGGGCTCCCACGCGCAGGGCCAGCGCGATCGAGTCGCTGGGTCGGGCCGACACCCGGACCCCTTCGCCGAGGAGCAGCTCGGCGTAGAAGATGTTCTCCTTCATCTCCATGATCTCGACCGCGTGCAGTGGGGTGTTGAGGGCGGCCAGGACGTCGCGGAGGAGGTCGTGCGTCAGGGGCCGGGCGGGCTTGACCCCTTGCTGCTCGTACGCGATCGCGGTGGCCTCGACGGCTCCGATCCAGATCGGTAGGTAGCGGTCGCCGTCGACCTCGCGCAGCAGCACGATCGGCTGATTGCTGGGTAGCTCGACCCGCACCCCGACCACGCTCAGTTCGCGCACCTCAGCCTCCGCCCCACGTTGTCTTCCTCGCTCCGGCACCGGCAACCAGCCGCCGTCGTCGGCTCGGAGTGCTCTGGTCGCCTCCGCCTCGCTCGCAAGCTCGGACGTCGGCTCCCGAAATACACGCTTGGCCCTTTACTTGCACGGTACACGCGCCAAACGCCGATCGCCCGTGTGAGCCTCACCCTCCCAGCGCCTGCCGCAGGCCCTGACGGACCAGCGCGCCGTGCAGCTGGGCGCACAGGGCGGCCAACTCGTGCACGGTCTCCAGCGCCTGCAACCGGCCACCGGACCCCGACCCGGACTGGCGGGCGATGGTGGGCACGAGTTGGGCCAACAGACCCACCTCCCGGTCGGCCGTCGTGCGGTACGGACGCAGGTGTCGGGCCTCGATGCCGTACCCGCGCAGCTGGGCCGCCACCCGCGCCACCATGAGGGCCTCGCCGCCATAGTCGCCGTTGGGCGCCGGTACGAGCAGGCCGAACCGCTCCAGGTCGGCCAGGCCCTCCTCGTCGAGGCCGGACCGCTCGGCCAGATGGGCGCGGGAGAGGCGGGACTCGCCGACGTCGCCCCGGTAGACGCCGACCACCCGCTCGCCCTGCTCCATGGCGTCGATCTGCTCGCGGATGACCCGCAGCGGCAGGTACCGGTCCCGCTGCGCGGTGAGGACGAACCGCAGCCGCTCGACATTCGCCTCGGTGTACTTCCGGTAGCCCGAAGGCGCCCGCAGCGGCTCGACCAGACCCTCCGCCTCGAGGAAGCGCAGCTTGGAGATGGTGATGTCGGGGAAGTCCGGCCGCAGCCGGGACAACACCTCCCCGATGCTCATGACCGGCTCACCGCGCGAGGCGTCGCGGGCAGGCACCGCCGTACCCATGACCTCAGGTGACGTCGTCGAGCCGGGGTCCCGCGATGAACACGAGCCGGAACTTGCCGATCTGCACCTCGTCGGCGTTGTTCAGCGTGGCCGACTCGACCCGCTCGCGGTTGACGTAGGTGCCGTTGAGGCTGCCCACGTCCCGCACGGTGAACCCGGTCGCGGTGCGGTGGAACTCCGCGTGCCGGCGGGAGACGGTCACGTCGTCGAGAAAGATGTCGCTGTCGGGGTGGCGGCCGCTGGTGGTCACGTCATGGTCGAGGAGGAACCGCGCCCCGGCGTTGGGTCCGCGCCGGACCACGAGCAGCGCCATGCCCGGGGGCAGCGATCCGGCCATCCGGCTCGGTACGACGTCGGAGTCGGTCCCCTCCAGCACCTCGTCGAGGGAGCCCATGTGCAGCGTCGAGGTGACGTCGAGCGGAGGGTACTCGTCCTCGGGACGCGTCATGGACTACCTCACATTTCAACGAGCTTGCGAGAAAGCTGGCACTTCAACGAGCTTACGAGTTGATCAACGTAGCATTTCATCTGGTCAGGAGTCATCGGCAGGGCCGCACGCCGCCCGTTTATGGAAACGGTCGACTCGGCGAGCCTAGCCACGCCCAAAACTTCGGGTCAACCGGACGCGCGCACCGTTATTACGTGGTGGATGCCGTGAGCTCACCGTACGTGTCCGAGTCGAGCAGGTCGTCGATGTCGCCCGCGTCGTCCGGCTCGATCTCTACCAGCCACCCCGCGCCGTACGGGTCAGAGTTGATCAGCTCGGGCTCGTCGCCGAGCTGGTCGTTACGGGCCACGACCGTCCCGGTCAGCGGCGCGTATATCTCCGAGACGCTCTTGGTCGACTCGACCTCGCCCAGCGGCTGGCCCGCCTCGACGGCCGTGCCCGGTTCGGGCAACTGTACGAACACGATGTCGCCGAGCGCGTCCTGCGCGAAGTCGGTGATCCCGACCCTCACCGCCTCCGAACCCTCCCGAGTGGAGACCCACTCGTGTTCGGCTGTGTAACGCAGATCCTCAGGGATCACGCCCAATACCTCCGTATAGAAAGGTCAGTCAACCGGCCGCGCGTGCTGCAGTCCCCGCGACTGGTGTATCGCGTCGACGGTGACCTCGCCGGGCTCGTCGACCATGACCGTACCGCCGTCGCGGGCCACCGCGTCGGAGACACCACCCGGGATCGTCAGGGCGGTCCGCATGGTCGCGGCCGGACCGATGACCGTGATGGTGTACGGGGCGACGAGCTCGGCTCCGTCCACAAGCAGCAGTCCATTCCGGTCGGCGAAGTATGTGGACGCGACGATCCGCACCGCCCGGCCGTTGGCGCCGGCGATCTGTGACGTCTCGGCGCCCGCCCCGCGCAGCTCCTCCACCGCCTCCAGGATCGTCGCCGCGCCGATGGGCTCGGCCCCGGGTACCAGGCGGATGACCAGCCCCTCGCCCCGCGCCCCCAGGGTGCCGGCCAGGATCCCGAGCTCGTCGGCGCGCCGCCGGGCCTCGGCCAGGGCGGCCTCCCGACCCTGGGCGCCCTCGCCGAGCTGGCTCAGCGTCGCCTCCAGGGTCGCGATCTCGTCCCGCAGGCGCTGCTCGCGGGCGTTGAGGTCGGACAGAATGCGTACCAGGTCGTCCTGGCGCGCGTTGGCCAGTTGGCTGTCGCCGGAGTTGCTCTTCAGCTGCACCACGAACGCGAACGCCAGCACGCCCACCAGCAGGCCGATCACGGCATCCGCCGCCGAAAGGCCGAACCATGATCGCCGGTTCATCGGCTCAGGCCCGGAACAGGCGGCGCCGGATCGCCGCGACGTTGCCGAAGATGCGCACGCCCAGGACGACCACGACGCCGGTGGAGAGCTGGCCGCCGACGCCGAGCTGGTCGCCGAGGAACACGATGAACCCGGCGACGAGCACGTTGGACACGAACGAGACGACGAACTGCTTGTCGTCGAAGACCCCGTCCAGCTTGGCCCGGATGCCGCCGAAGACGGCGTCGAGGGCGGCCACCACCGCGATCGGAAGGTACGGCTGCAGGGCCAGCGGCACGGTCGGCTCCAGCAGGACGCCGGCCACCACGCCGGCGATCAGGGCCAGGACGGCGATCATCGCGGCGGTCCCGTCGTCGGCGAGGTCGGCTGGGCCGGTTGGCTCGGTTGGACGGGCTGGGCCGGGTGGGCGTGGCGCAGCGACCGCGCCGCGGCGGCCGGCAGCCGCAGGCCGGATTCCCCCCGTACGGCGAAGCCCAGCCCGTACCTCTCGACGAGCCCGCGGGCGGTGGCCGCGGCCGCCGACCCGACGAACCGGTCGCCCAGGTCGCCCGGGCCGATGGCGGAGACCTCGTACGGGCTGGCGACCGGACGGAAGTCCACCAGTACCGCGCTGCCGGCGGCCCGGATCGTCGACGTGGTGGCCAGCCGCTGGCCGTCGATGGCGATGGCCTCGGCGCCGGAGGCCCACAACCCGTTGACGATCCCCTGGAGGTCCACATCGAGCACCCGGCTGACGTCGGCCACGGAGGGGCGGCCGGTGGTGGGATCGATCTGGGCCGGCGCGTCGGTCAGCGTCACCACGATGCCCGATCCCGTCACGGCGGCCAGGCCGGTGGCCGCCTCCTCGTCGCGGATGCGCCGCAGCTCCTCGCTCTCGCCGCCCAGCGCCGCCCGCCGCAGCGCGCCCACCTGCTGGCGCAGGTGCTCGCTGCGGCGCTGCAGCTCGTCGGTGCGCGCCTGCGCCGCCCGGACCTCGTCGATGAGGCCGGCGTGCGCCTCGCTGCGCTCCGGCTCGGCCGCGACCGCCTCCCGGTACGCCACGGCGAGCAGCAGCCCGACGAGAAACAGGCTCACGACCCGGGCCGTCAACGCCACCCACGCGGCCTTCTGCGGGCGCCCGGTCCGGCGGCTGGCCGCTTCCGCGTACCCCGGATCGAGCGCGTTGGTGAACAGCTCGACCAGGAAGTCGGGCGGGACCTTGCTCTGCTGTTCGCTGGTTCCGCGCTCGGGGAGGTCGTCGCCTTCGCGTGCGCTCACGCCAACTCCGCCCGGGACCGCCGGACCACGCCGACGACCTGCGCGACGTACATGAGGCCGGCGATCCAGTACAGGGCCAGTCCCCACCAGGCCAGCGCCCACCCGACCGGGTGGGCCCAGACGGCCGCGCTGTCGCTGGCGTACGCGAGCAACAGCGTGGGGAACGCCACGAGCAACACGAACGTCGCCGTCTTGCCGAGATAGTGCACGGGCGGCGGCCCGTACCCGTACCGGCGCAGCACCGGCAGGCAGGCCAGCAGCAGCGCCTCCCGGGCCAGCAGCGCCAGGGTCAGCGACAGCGGGACGACCTCGCGGATGGTCAGGGCGAGCAGCGTGGCCAGGATGTAGAGCCGGTCGGCCATCGGGTCGAGCAGCTCGCCGAGCCGGCTGACCTGGCCGAGCCGGCGGGCCAGGTAGCCGTCCACCCAGTCCGTGGTGCCGCCGATGGCCAGGACGGCGACGGCCCAGCCGTCGGCGTGCAGGCCGAGGATGAGCCAGAGGAAGAGCGGGACGCCGGCCAGCCGGGCCAGGCTGATGAGGTTCGGCACCATGCGGATCTGCTGGCCGATCGGGCGTGGACCCTCCACCACGCACCTCCTCAGCGTCCGATTTCTTGGCGGGCCTCCGCCTCGCTCGCAGGCTCGCTCGCGCGTCAGCCCGCGTCAGGTCCGGCCATCATCCCGGCGTACTCTACCGACCCCACTGTGCCGATCATGGACTTAGGTCCATGATCGGCGCGGTTTGCCGTCCCCAACTCCATGATCGCGAACGTGCGGTCGCACCGTGGTCAACGACGGGACAGGACCTCGGCGGCGACGGCGTCGAGCACCGCCTCGTCGCCGGCGTACCAGCCGTCAGGTCGCGGCCAGTGCGTGACGATGTCGGTGAAGCCGAGGTCGGCCGCGCGGGCCGTGGCCTCGGCGAAGTAGGCGGCGCTGGACAGCGAGAAGACCGGCGCGGCGTCCACGGACAGGTAGCGGTCCACTGAGGACGGTTCTCGGCCGGCCGCGGCCAGCACCTCGGTGAACCGGGCCGAGGCGGCGGCGACCGACCGCCACCAGGCTTCCAGGTCGTCCTCGCGGGCGCCGTTGGTGACCCATCCCTGGCCGAAACGGGCGGCGACGGCCATCGCGCGCGGCCCGTTGGCGGCGACGACGAACGGGACCCGCGGCCGCTGCACGCAGCCGGGCGTGCTGCGGGCGTCGACCGCGCGGTAGTACTCCCCCGTCCACGTGACCCGGTCCCCGCACAGCACCCCGTCGAGCAGTTCGACGAACTCGCCGAAGCGGTCGACCCGGGCCCGGGCCGACAGCGGCGGGCCGCCCAGCACGGCGGCGTCGTAGTCGCCCCCGCCGGCACCGACGCCGAGCAGGATCCGCCCGCCGCTGATGTCGTCCAGCGCGGTCACCTCGCGGGCGAACGGCACCGGGTGCCGGACGTTCGGCGAGGCCACCAGCGTGCCCAGCCGGATCCGCGTGGTCGTCAGCGCGGCCGCGGTCAGCGTCGGCACCGCGTCGAACCAGGGACCGTCCACAAGGTCCCGCCAGCCGATGTGGTCGTACGTCCAGGCGTGGGCGAACCCGTACTCCTCGGCCCGGCGCCACCGGTCGGCCCCCTCGGACCACCGCTGGTCGGCCAGGATCACGATTCCCACCCGCACGATCGGCCAGCCTACCCGTGTCAGCAGGGGCACCCTACAGAACAAAAAACGTCTGTAGGGTGCCCCTGCTGACAACCAAGGGGTCAGGTGCCGATCACCCCGCCGTCGTGGCGGCGGATCACGAGGGTCGCCGCCCGGGGCCGGCCGTCGGGGTCGAAGTCCGGCCAGTTGCTGACCGCCCGGGGTTTGCCGGCGTCGGCGTACCCCAGAAGGCCGTGGCCTCGCCCGGGTGCTGGATGTTGACGAAGAGGGTGCGCTGGTCCGGCGTCATGTCGATCCCGGTGATCTCGGCGCCCCGCGGACCGACCAGGAACCGCCGGACCTTACCGGTGCCCGGGTCGGCCACCAGGGTCTGGTTGTTGCCGATGCGGTCGTACCCGCGGTCGGCCCGATTCTGGGACGAGTTGGAGATGTCGGTGTGGATCCACAGTCGACCGTCCGGGTCGAACCACAGGCCGTCGGGCGAGCCGACGATGTCGTGCTCGGCCAGCGTGACCGTCGGGTCGTACCGCGGGTCCCCGGGTCAGCAGGAAGATGTCCCACGTGAACGTGAGCGACGTGTGGTCGCCGTCCTTCTCGTGCCAACGGATGATGTGCCCGTACGGGTTGGGGTTGCGCGGGTTGACCGCGCTGACCGGCGGCAGGGTGCTGTTGGTCAGCGTCAGGTAGACGTCGTTGGTGCGCGGGTGCACGGTGATCCACTCAGGACGGTCCATCGGGGTCGGAACGGCCGGTTGCCGGAGTCGTTGGAGCTGAGGTCGGCGGGATCGTCGGAGATGGGTTCGATGGACATGTGGCTCCTTCAGGTAGAGGCGCGCCCGATGCTCGCAATCGACGCTGACCGCGGCGCGGACTGGAGGTGAACGTCAGGCGTACGGGCGACGCCCCGGGGGTAACGAGATGCCGATAGGAGGAGGTCGCCATGCCAGCGCGCAAGGACATGCCCAGCACGCTGCGCCGCTCGCCGAAGAAGGCGCAGGAGACGTGGGCCAAGACGCACGACGCCGCCGTGGAGCAGTACGGCGAGGGCGAGCGCAGCCACCGGACCGCGTTCGCGTCACTGAAGCATTCGTTCGAGAAGGTCGGCGACCACTGGGAGCCCAAGCAGCAGCGCGGGCCCAGCGACCCGCAGGCGGCCCGGCGCCGGCCGCGCAGCGCGGGCCCGACCGCCGAGGGCGTCGACGCCAACGCGTCCAAGGCACACCTGTACGAGGTCGCGACCCGACTGAAGATCCCGGGCCGGTCGCGGATGTCCAAGCCGGAACTGGTCGAGGCCATCCGGAAGGCCAACCGGCGGGCCACCGACCGCGCCCGCTGACGGTCTATAGGCTGCCGGCATGGCGTTTCGCGGGTGGCCCAACGATGCCCTCGACTTCTACGAGGGGTTGGAGGCGGACAACTCCAAGACGTACTGGACGGCGCACAAGTCGGTGTACGAGGAGAAGGTCCTGGCCCCGATGGCGGCGTTGCTGGCCGAGCTGGAGCCCGAGTTCGGCGCCGGCAAGATCTTCCGCCCGTACCGGGATGTCCGGTTCAGCGCGGACAAGTCGCCGTACAAGACCACCATCGGGGCCACCCTCGAGCGCGGCGGGTACGTGCAGCTGTCGGCCGCGGGCCTGGCCGCCGGCGCGGGCCGGTACCAGATGGGACCGGCCGAACTGGAGCGGTACCGCGAGGCCGTCGCCGACGACCGCAGCGGTGAGCGGCTGCGGCGCGTCGTCGAGGCCCTGGAGGCGCACAAGATCCGGGTCACGGGCCACGACACGCTCAAGACGGTGCCGCGCGGCTACGCCAGGGACCACCCGCGGGCGGACCTGCTCCGGTACAAGGGTGTGGTCTCCTGGAAGGAGTGGCCCGCCGGTGCCTGGCTGGGCCGGGCGTCGGCGAAGGACCGGGTGGTCGAGTTCCTCCGGGCCTCGCGCCCGCTGATGGGCTGGCTCTCCGAGCACCTCGACCGCGCCTGACGAACCGACCCTTCCTGCGCCGATCATGGACTTACGTCCATGATCGGCGCGTTAGGACGTCCGTAGGTCCATGATCGCGGACGAACGATGACCGCGGTGTGACACGCTGTGACGGCCGGTGACGGCTCTCGCGCGTGGAGCGGGTCGTTATCCGGACGTGTCGGTGTTGTGTTGACTTTGTTTCTTGGCTGAACTAATCTGTCTCACCACACGATGTGACCGTTCACATCCGTAAGTACTCCTTTTGAGAGAACGCGCGTCACGTACAGCGAACGAGCCCCCCGGACGCGGAGGACGCCAGAATGCACGGACAGGCCCGCGGCAGCGGACCGCCTCACTCCTAGCCGCGCGTCGCCGGCGGCCTCCTCTCGGTCGGCGAAAGCCGTTCCGGCCGCACGAACCCGGTCAGGCCCGCCTCCCGTTCCGGGGACGGCCTGGCGTACCACACCACAACGGACAGCCCTGGCGTACCACAGGCAACGCACGTCAAGCGTGGGCGGCCGATGTCCCGCCCGCGGTGGGAGGCAAAGAATGAGGAAGAAGGTCCATCCCAAGGTCGAGGAAGCCGTCGAGACTCTCGACCTCAATCCGGTCACCCGCCGTCGGCTGTTGTCCGGCACGGGTCTGGCCAGCGCGTCCCTGGCGGCCACGGCACTGCTGGCCGCGTGCGGCCAGGACAACAACCCTCAGGCCGCCTCCGGGGCCAAGGGCAACTTCCCGGAGACCCCGGCGTGGAAGTTCAACTTCGTCTGCCACGTGACCACCAACCCGTTCTTCGTGCCGACCCAGTACGGGGCCGAGGACGCCAGCAAGCTGCTGGGCACCACGTACCAGTGGACCGGTTCGGTGAACTCCGTGGTCGCCGAGATGGTCGACGCCTGCAACACCGCCATCACCAGCAAGGCCGACGGCCTGGCCCTGGCCGTGGTGGACAAGGACGCGTTCCGGGCCCCGGTGGACCGGGCGCTGGACGCCGGCATGCCGGTGGTGTCCTACAACGCCGACGGCGCGCGGGAAGACGTGGGTACCAACCGGCTGGCCTACATCGGACAGGGCCTCTACGAG
>Ga0307415_100000933_pt1 | contig 13408 bp, 14 predicted proteins | sample DK1Cmetagenome_FD_204524 | JGI IMG/M metagenome (GOLD analysis project Ga0307415, IMG submission 204524) | Maize rhizosphere microbial communities from greenhouse at UC Davis, California, United States - DK15-C-2 | ecosystem: Host-associated > Plants > Roots > Rhizosphere > Soil | place: USA...
GCGGCGCGCCGGCCAGGCCGCCGAGGCCTACGACCTGGCCATGGAGCTGGCCGCCGGGCACGACGCCCGCTCGCCCGAGCTGCGGGCCGCGGCCCGCCGCTGCCGCGTCCCCGGCGGGGCGCGGCCCGAGCGGGCCCAGGCGCGGCTGCGGGAGCTCTACGGCGGGTTCGAGGAGGGCTTCGCCACCCCCGACCTGCGGGTGGCCGCGGGCCTGGTCGGGGGTGGCTAACCGCCGGGGCGCAGGGCCCAGGTCACGGTGACGGCCGCCCAGACGATGCTCTCCCCCGGCTCGGTGGCCGGGCCGGCCGGGGCGGCGTCGGCCAGCAGCCGCATGGGTTGGGCGTCCGGGGGCGGCGGGGGCGCCTCCTTGATCTCCAGGACGTCGCCCAGGGCGACCCCGGCCAGGGCCGCGTACTGGCCGGCCCGGGCCAGCGCGTCCCGCCAGGCCGCCTCCCGGGCCGCGGCGGCCGCCGCCGTGAGGTCGCCGACGACCAGCTCGAGGCCGTGCACCCTGGCCCCCTCGCCGCCGACCGCGACCGCGGCCGCGGCCACCCGCCCGGCCCGGGCCGGCTCGGCCAGGCGGACCTTCAGCCGGGAACCTGCCAGGTAGGCGAGCGGGCCCTTGCCCGGCTGCCGCGACTCCCAGTCCTCGTGCAGGGCCAGGCCGCTGGTGGCGCGGCCGGCCGGCTCGACCCCCTCGGCATCGAGGGCCGCCAGGACCTGGTCGAGGGCGCGCCGGCAGCCCTCCAGGGCCTCCGCCGGGGTCGACCCGCGGGTCTCGATCCCGAGCTCCAGCACGGCGGTGTCGGGGACGGCGCTGGCCGAGCCGGTGCCGGCGACGGTGACGGTCGCCTGGGTGGTGGGCATGGCGCCTCCTCTTCTACAGCAGGCCGGTGGTGGTGGCGCCGTCGATCAGGATCGCGGTGCCGCTGATGAACCCGGCCGGCTCCGAGCACAGGAAGCACACCACCTTGCCGAAGTCGGCCGGGTCGCCGACCGGGCCGCGGGCGGTCATGCCGGTCTCGCGGGCCCGGTCGGTGTCGTGGATGCCGGGGCAGGCCAGGTTCAGGGTGATGTGCTCGTCGAACAGGTCGGCGGCGGCGGTCTTGGCCCACGCCCACAGGCCGGTTCGGGCGGTGTTGGAGAGGGCCAGGGTGGGGATCGGCTCCTTCACCGCCTTGGAGGTGATCAGACAGATCCGGCCCCAGCCCGCGGCGCGCATCGCGGGGAGGGCGGCGCGGACCAGGCGGATGGACCCGAGCAGGTTGGTCTCGACGGCCCCCAACAGGGCTTCGTCGTCGAACTCCAGGGCACGGGCGGGGGGCGGGCCGCCGGCGTTGGCGACCAGGACGTGGAGGGCGCCGAAGCGGTCGACCGTGGCGTCGACCAGGCGCTGAGGGGTGGCCGGGTCCTTGACGTCGGCCGGGATGGCCAGCGCCTCGCCGGGCATGGACGCGGCCGCCTGGGCGAGGGCGGCCTCGTCGCGGGCGCACAGGACGACCTTGGCGCCCTCCTGGCTGAGGGCCAGGGCGGTGGCGCGGCCCAGGCCCTTGGACGACGCCGTCACCAGGGCGACCTTTCCTTCCAGGCCCAGGTCCATGTTCGGGGGCTCCTTGTGTCGGGCGGCTCGGCGGGGTGGGCCCGCCGGACCCATTCAACCGCGCCGGGGTACGGTTTGGTGATGCGGGGACGGCGTCGGATCAGGGCCGCGCTCTGGGTTGGGCTGCTGGCGGCCGTGGCCGGGGTGGCGGGCTGCACCGGCGGCGACAGGTCGCCGGAGCCGGCGAAGCCGCCGGCCACCACTGCGGTGGTGGCGCCGGCTGGCTGGGAGCGGGTCGAGCCGGGTGGGCGGACCAGGTGCGCGCGTGGGGGGCGGTTCGCGTTCTGGGCGCGGATCGCGGCGCCGGACCGGTTGCTGGTGTTCTTCGAGGGCGGGGGTGGGTGCTGGGACTACCGGACGTGTGCGGCGGGGTCGACGTTCTTCGACGACGATGTGGACGCCAGCGACGACCCCTCCTACGGGGCCGGGGTGCTCGACCTGGACAACCCGCGGAACCCGTTCCGGGGGTGGTCGGTGCTGTACGTGCCCTCGTGCACCGGCGACGTGTACGCCGGCGACGCCGCCCGGATCTACCGGGCCGGCGGCGAGGCGGTCACCATCTACCACCGCGGGCACGTCAACGCCACGGCGGCGCTCGACTGGGTGTTCCGGCGGGTGCCGGACCCGCGGCGGGTGTTCGTGACCGGGTGCAGCGCCGGGAGTGTCGGGTCGATCCTGCATGCGCCGCGGATCATCCGGCAGTACCCGCGGGCGCAGGTGGCGCAGCTCGGTGACTCGCTCGGCTTCCTCTTCAGCGAGCCGACCGATCTGCGGGAGCTGTGGGGGGCCGACCGGGTGCTGCCGGACTGGGTGCCGGGCGTGCGGGCGATCCCGCGGGACCGGTTCACCACGCCGCGGTTCTATCAGGCGGTCGCCAGCTACTACCCTCGGGTCTCGTTCGCGCAGGTGAACTTCGCCGCGGATGCGGTGCAGCGGCGGTTCTGGGAGGCCGGTGGGGGCTCGCCGGAGACCTTCGGGCGGGCGCTGGTGGGGAACCTGGCCGCCATTCGCGCCGCCAGCCCGAACTTCCGCTCCTGTCTGCTGGATGGGTCGGAGCACTGCGCGCTGCCGCGGCCGGAGTTCTACACGCTGACCAGTGGTGGGGTGTGGCTGCGGGACTGGGTGGCCGCGCAGGCCGAGGGGAAGCCGGTGGGGAACCTGCCGCCGGGCTGAGCCGTCCCGTCAGGACCAGCTGAGGGCGGCGCGCTCCTTCCAGTAGCGCTCGGGGGGCTCGGCGAGGGTGGCCAGCTCCTCCAGGTCGGCCGGGTCCAGGTCGACCTGGAGGGCGGCCAGGTTCGACTCCAGCTGGGCGGGGGTGACCGCGCCGGACAGGACCACGCTGACCCAGGGGTTGGCGAGGACGGCGGCGAGGGCGACCGCGTCGACGCCGACGCCGTGCCTGGCCGCGATGCGGGCCAGGGCCTCCGCGGACGGGCCGTGGCCGTGGGGGGTGAGGCGGCCGTTGGCGACCGCCTCCTTGATGATCACGCCCCAGCCGGCGGCGCTGGCTTCGGCGAGGGCGGGGCCGGCGGAGGGCTCGAGCAGGTTCCAGGTGGCCTGGACGCAGGCGAACGGGGCGGCGCCGGCGGTGGCGATCTCCAGGGCGCGGCGGATGGTGTCGGCCTGGGCGGGGCCGCTGGAGGACAGGCCGATGACCACGCCCTGGTCGCGGAGGTGGGCCAGCTCGTCGAGGACGGCGCGGTCCTCCAGGATGCCGCTGTCGAGGGTGGCCGAGTGGACCTGGTAGAGGTCGAGGTGGTCGCCGAGCAGGGATCGGGTCTCGGCCGCCTGGCGGGTCAGGGCGGCCAGCGAGTGGTCCTTGACCTCGTGGGTGTCGGCGTCCATGCGCCAGTCGCCGACGTAGGTGTAGCCCCATTTGGAGCCGACGGTGACCTCAGACGGGTCGAGCCGCCGGGACCGCAGCCAGGAGGCGAGGAAGGCCTCGGAGCGGCCGTAGGAGCGGGCGGCGTCCAGGTAGCGGACGCCGCCCGACCAGGCGGCGTCGAGGACCTGGTGGCAGCGGCGCTCCAGGGTCTCGACGCTGCGGTCGGCGCCGAGGTCGGCGTCGCGGCCCAGGTCGATGTAGGCCGGGCGGCCCAGGGCGGCCAGGCCGAGGCCGACCGGGCTGACCTCCAGGCCGGTGGCGCCCAGGGGGCGGGTCGGCACCGGAGGGTCAGGCGTTGGCCATGGAGGTGCCGGCCGACTGGAGGTCCTCGCAGGCCTGCACGACCCGGGCGGCCATCGACGCCTCGGCCTTGGCCATGTAGGTGCGCGGGTCGTAGGTCTTCTTCACGCCCACGTCGCCGTCGACCTTGAGCACGCCGTCGTAGTTCTTGAACATGTGGTCGACGATCGGCCGGGTCAGGGCGTACTGGGTGTCGGTGTCGACGTTCATCTTGACCACGCCGTAGCCGATGGCCTCGCGGATCTCGGCCAGCATCGACCCCGACCCACCGTGGAAGACGAGGTCGAAGGGGCGGTCCTTGCCGGCCTTGTCGCCCACGGCCCGCTGCAGCTCCTGGAGCAGCTCGGGGCGGAGCTTGACGTGGCCCGGCTTGTAGACGCCGTGGACGTTGCCGAAGGTGGCGGCCAGCAGGTAGCGCCCGCGCTCGCCGGTGCCGAGGGTCTCGGCGGTGCGCAGGGCGTCCTCGGGGGTCGAGTAGAGCTTGTCGCTCATCTCCCCGACCACGTCGTCCTCCTCCCCACCGACGACGCCGATCTCCATCTCCATGACGATCCGGGCCTTGGCGCACTCCGCCAGCAGCTCCGCGGCGATCTGGAGGTTCTCGTCCAGCGGCACCGCCGAGCCGTCCCACATGTGCGACTGGAACAGCGGCTCCTGGCCGGCCGCGACCCGCTCCTGGGACAGCTTGATGAGCGGGCGCATGTAGCCGTCGAGCTTGTCCTTGGGGCAGTGGTCGGTGTGGAGGGCGATGTTGACCGGGTGCTTGGCCGCGATCACGTGGGCGAACTCGGCCAGGGCGACCGCCCCGGTGACCATGTCCTTGAGGCGCTGGCCGGACAGGAACGCCGCCCCGCCGGTGGAGACCTGGACGATGCCGTCGCTGCCGGCCTCGGCGTAACCGCGGATGGCCGCGTTCAGCGTCTCCGAGGAGGTCACGTTGATGGCCGGGTAGGCGAAACCGCGCTCCTTGGCCCGGTCGAGCATCTCGTTGTACACGTCGGGGGTGGCGATCGGCATGGTGACGCTCCTCGTGCGGGGGCCGGCGTGTCGTGGCGAACAGTATCTTCCCAACCACCGAGTCCCGGTACCCCCAACTGGACCGTTCCACCATCCGGCGGTCAGCCGGCGTCGTCGGCCAGGAGGGCGCGCAGGCTCTCGTGCTCCTCGCGGCAGGCGAGGCAGCCGGCCAGGTGGGCGCGGAGGCCGGGGAGCGCGGCGTCGGCGTCCTCGCCGGCCAGCTCCAGCTCGACGTAGCGGTCCAGGTCGGCGAAGCACTCGTCGCAGCCGACCTCCGGCTCGTCGGGGCCCAGCAGCCCCTCGATCAAGCTCATCGCCGGCTCACCTCCTCCCCCGCCAGCAGGCCGCTCGCGGCCAGGTGGGCCCGCAGCTTGCGACGCGCGTCGTGGATCGTCTTGTAGAGCGCCCCCCTGGTGGTGCCGCGCCGCTCGGCCAGCACGTCGAGCGGGACCCGGCCGGCGACCACCGTCAGCAGCACCTCCCGCTGCTGGGGGGTGAGCACCTCGGCGACCGCGGCCCGCACGGCGGCCAGCAGCTCGGCGTGCTCGGCGGCGGCCTCGGGCCGGCCGTCGGGGTCGGCCACGGCCAGCCAGTCCTCGGGCGGGCGGGGCAGCTCGCGGGCCCGCCAGGCCATCCGGCGGGCCTTGGTGGCCGCCTCCAGCAGGGCGAACTTGTACGCCCAGGTGGTGAAGCGGCTCAGCCCGCGGAAGTCGCCCAGGCGGGCCAGCACCGCCATCATGGCGTCGTCGGCGGCCTGGGTGGCCAGGTCGTGCCGCTCGGCCGCCGACAGGCCGGCCAGCTGGCCCCGGCGCCGGCCCAGCTCGAACCGGGCCGCCCGCAGCAGCAGGGCGCGCAGCCGACCCAGGGCGGCCTCGCGGTCGCCGCCGTCACCGGCCAGCGCGTCCAGGAAGGCCCGCGACTCCGGGTCCATCACCGGGTCCACGCCCGGGAGGGTAGCAGCCAGGCCGCCCCCGATGGTGACCTCCATGCCCCTGTTGGTGTCGCGCGCCGCCCGGCTCTTACCGGCCGGGGTAAGACCGGCCGCGGCCGCGACACCAATCCTTCGAACGACGCCCCGCATCCGCACCAAGGAGGTGCCCCATGGCCGCAGTCCCCGACAAGGCCCGGCAGGCGTTCCGGATCCTGCACGTCGGCTTCGTCGTCGCCCCCGTCCTGGCCGGGCTGGACAAGTTCTTCGAGGTGCTGGTCGACTGGGACCGCTACCTGGCCCCGGTCGTGCCCGACGTCCTGCCCGTCAGCGGCCACACGTTCATGCTGGTGGTCGGCGTGATCGAGATCGCCGCCGGGATCCTGGTCGCGGTCGCCCCCCGGATCGGCGGCTACGTGGTCGCCGTGTGGCTGTGGGCGATCATCGTCAACCTGCTGGTCCTCGGCGACTACTTCGACGTCGCCCTGCGCGACTTCGGGCTCTCCCTCGGCGCCCTGGCCCTGGCCCGGCTGGCCGAGGCCTTCCCCAGCGCCGGCCTCGTCCCGGCTCCGGCCAGCCTGCGGCAGCGCCGGTGATCAGCCTCGCCGACCGCCACCTCCGGGTCGCCCGGCCGCTGGGCCGGGTCGACCTGGAGGCGGCCGAGCGGGCCGCCCGGGCGCTGCTGGAGGCGATCGGCGCCGACCCCGCCGCCGAGGGCCTGGCCGACACCCCCCGCCGGGTCGCGGCCGCCTTCGCCGAGCTGCTCACCCCCCTGCCCTTCGCCCCCACCATCTTCCCCAACGACGAGGGCTACGACGAGCTGGTGGTGGCCCGCTCGATCCCCTTCGCCTCCCTCTGCCAGCACCACCTGCTGCCGTTCCGCGGCCTGGCCCACGTCGGCTACCTCCCCGGCGACCGCGTGGTCGGGCTGTCCAAGCTGGCCCGGGTGGTCGAGTGGTTCGCCCGCGACCTCCAGACCCAGGAGCGGCTCACCGAGCAGGTCGCCGGCTGGCTGGAGGAGCACCTGGAGCCGCTCGGGGCCGGGGTGGTGGTCGACGCCGAGCACCTGTGCATGACGGTCCGCGGCGTCCAGGCCCCGGGGTCCGCACCGTGACCTCGGCCCTGCGCGGCCGGGTCCGGGACGACCCCCGGACCCGGGCCGAGTTCCTCGCCCTGGCCACCACGATGAGAGGATGAGGTGTCCGTCGTCGCTCCGGGAGGGCGCCTTTGATCGACCGCGACCGGCTCGCCGCCCTCCTGGAGCGCGAGCGCGCCAGCTTCGCCGAGCGGCACCCGCGCAGCCGGGCCGCCTACCGGGCGGCCGGGGCCAACCTGCTCGGGAACGTCCCCATGACCTGGATGAACAAGGCGGCCGGGCTGTTCCCGGTGTACCTGGCCGAGGCCAGGGGGGCGACCGTGGTCGATCTGGACGGCCATCGCTATGTCGACTTGTGCCTGGGCGACACCGCGGCCATGGCCGGGCACTCGCCGGCGCCCACGGTCGCGGCCGCGCAACGGCGCTACGCCGAGGCCGGCGGGGCCACGGCCATGCTGCCCACCGAGGACGCGGCCTGGGTCGGGGCCGAGCTGGCCCGCCGGTTCAAGGTGCCGCGCTGGAGCTTCAGCCTCACCGCCACCGACGCCAACCGCTGGGCCCTGCGGCTGGCCCGGCTGGTCACCGGCCGGGTCAAGGTGCTGGTGTTCAACTACTGCTACCACGGCACCGTCGACGAGAGCCTGGTCACCCTGGGCCCTGACGGGGCGGCGGCCCGCGAGGGCAACGTCGGCCCGCCGGTCGACCCGGCCGAGACCACCCGGGTGGTCGAGTTCAACGACCTGGAGGCCCTGGAGCGCGCGCTGGCCTTCGGCGACGTGGCCTGCGTGCTGATGGAGCCGGCCCTGACCAACATCGGCATCGTCCTGCCCGCCCCCGGCTACCTGGCGGGGGTGCGCGAGCTGACCCGCCGCGCCGGCACCCTGCTGATCAACGACGAGACCCACACCCTGTCGGCCGGACCGGGCGGCTGCACCCTGGCCTGGGACCTGGAGCCGGACCTGGTGACGGTGGGCAAGGCGATCGCCGGCGGGATCGCCGCCGGCGCCTACGGGGTGTCGGCCGAGGTCGCCGAGCGGGTCGTGGGCCGCCGCGACGCCGACCTGGTCGACACCGGCGGCGTCGGCGGCACCCTGGCCGGCAGCGCCCTGTCGGTGGCGGCCATGCGGGCCACCCTCGAGCACGTCCTCACCGACCACGCCTTCGAGCACATGACCGCCCTGGGGGGCCGCTTCACCGCCGGCGTCCAGGGGGTGCTCGACGCCTGCCAGGTGCCCTGGTCGGTGGTGCAGCTGGGAGCCAGGGCCGAGTACCGCTTCACCAGCCCGGCCCCGGTCAACGGCGGCCAGTCGGCCGCCGCCGGCGACGACCAGCTCGACGACTACCTGCACCTGTACCTGCACAACCGGGGGCATCCTGCTGACCCCGTTCCACAACATGGCCCTGATGTGCCCGGCCACCACCGAGGCCGACGTCGACCGCCACACCGAGGTGTTCGGGGCGGCCGTGGCCGAGCTGGTCGGCGAGCGGGCCTGAGCGGCTACCAGCGGGTGTAGAACAGCACCTGGATGGCCAGGGCCTGGGCCAGCAGCAGCCCGGCCACCAGGGGCAGGCTGGCCCGCCAGCGCACCAGCTGGCGGGCCGCCACCACCACCGCGAACGGCACCAGGAACTGCCACATGCGCTCGACCTCGCCGCGGGTGTGGCCCCAGCAGGCGGCGGTGAGGATGGCCGCGGCGGTGGCGGCCTCGAACGACCCCCAGGCCCGCTCCCGGACCACCGCGACCAGCCGGGCCGCCAGGGCGGCGGCCAGCGGGACGCCGAGGATCGCGGCGAAGGCGAGCAGGTCGCCGAAGACCCACGCCCACCAGACCCGCTGCTGGGTGCCGGGGGCGTGGCTCCAGAAGTCGTCGACGGCGGCGACCGCCCGGACCACGTCGTAGCCGGTGGTGGCCCACAGCAGGCCGGCCAGGCCGAGGACCACCGCCGAGGTGGCGGCCGCCCAGCGCAGCACCCAGCCCCAGCCGTCGGCCGCCCGGACGGCCAGGGCCCGCACGGCCAGGAAGGGCAGGACCAGGGCGGCGGCGAAGGTGAGCATCGAGGCCAGCCAGAGCAGTCCTCCGCCGGCCAGGGTCCAGGCCCAGGAGCGGCGGCGCAGGCCGCGGTCCGCGGCCAGCGCGGCCCCGGCCAGCACCGGGGCCCACATGGCGTCGGCCGAGGTGGCCACGTACAGGACCGTCACCGGGGCCAGAGCCCAGCACAGCACCGCGACCCGCTCCCCCTCCTCGCCGAGCTCGTCGCGGGCCAGGCCGGCCGCGACCAGCAGGCCCAGGCAGCCGGCGGCCACGGTGGCCAGGGCGGCCGCGTCCAGGCCGGCCCAGACCCGGTCGACCAGCACATAGAACACGGTCGCGAACGGCGGGTGCTGGGCGGCGAAGTCGGGCAGGGCCGGCACCCGGGCCGGGAACTCGCCCAGGAAGGTCGGGATCGGCCCCACCTGGCCGACCGCCCCCGGGTACTCGCCCACGAAGGCCAGCGGCGCCGCCCAGGCGGCCGGCCCCCCGGCCAGGGCGGCCACGGCCAGGACGAGCGCGGCCAGGGCGACCAGCGACCCGGCCAGCCGCAGCCGCCGCGACAGCCCCTCGGCCCGGGCCAGGGCGACCAGGGTGGCCGCCGCGGCCAGGGCCACCGGCAGCGCCACCAGGGCGGCGCCGGCGTCCAGGGTCGGCTGCCAGAACAGGTAGAAGGGCCAGCTGTGGTACCAGGGCCAGCTGGGCACCGAGAACGGCACGCCCCCGAACTGGCGCATGCTCAGGGTGCCGACCAGCCCGACCGCGACCAGGCAGCCGGCGGTGAGGGCGGCCGCGGCCAGGACCGGCCGGCCGCGCTGGGACCGTTCGCCGGCCGGGCTCGGGAACCGGGCGAGCGCCTTCATGGCGTGCCCGAGCCTACCAGCGCGCTCCAGCAACCCCCGGGGAGGCCGGTCGGCGGTCCGCCGGCACCGGCGGGAAATCCGCTCGACCGGGAGCGCCGCCACTGCCACGGTTGCCGTCATGACCGACCCGTCGACCCGGCAGGCGCTGACCGAGCTGTTCGCCGGCCAGGGCTGGCCGGCCGAGGCCGAGGAGCTGCTGCGCCGGGGCCTGGCGCCGCGGGCGCCGGAGCTGGCGCTGGCCGCCCCCGGCCGGCTCGGCCTGGGCGCCGGCCAGCTGGTGCTGGACGCCGGCTGCCGCGACGCCACCTCGGCCGTCGCGCTGGCCCGGCGCTGCGGCTGCCGGGTGGTCGGCGTCGACCTGGTCGGGGCCTGGCTGCCCGGCGGGCTGGCGGAGGCCGCCGCGGCCGGGCTGGGCGGTCGCGTCACCCTGGCCCAGGGCGACCTGGAGGCCCTCCCCGTCGCCGACGGCGCCTGCGACCTGGTGTGGTGCCGCGACGTGCTGTCGTGCCTGCCGGACTGCCGGCGGGGCCTGCGGGAGTGCGCCCGGGTGCTGCGGCCCGGCGGTGGCATGGTCCTGTACGCGGTCTTCGCCACCGACCGGCTGGCCCCGGGCGACCGGGCGCTGCTGGTCGAGGGGCTGGGCAACACCGCCGCCAGCATGGACCAGCCGACCGTGGAGGCGGCCATCGCCGCCGCCGGGCTCGAGCTGGCCGGCCGGGAGCGGATCGGCAGCGAGTGGCTCGAGCACCGGCTGGAGCGCGACCCCGGGCATCTGGCCGAGGACCTGCTCGAGCTGGCCCGGCTCACCCGGGCCCGGGACCGGTTCGAGCCGCTGGTGGGGCCGGTCTGGTACCGGCGCGCCCTCGGGTTCGCGCTCTGGCGGCTCCAGATCACGCTCGGCCGGCTCGTGCCCGTGCTCTACCTGCTGGTCAAGCCCGCGTGAGGTCAGCTGGCGTCGCGGATATGGGCCAGCAGGGCCTCGCGCAGCTCGGCCGAGCGCTCGATCGGGGGGCCGTGGCCGCAGCCCTCCAGCACCAGCTCGCGGACCGACCCGCCGCCGGCCGCGTAGCGGTCCAGCATGGCCCGGGTCTGGGCGATCTGGGGCTGGGGCGGGAACACCTCCATGCCCGGCCAGCCACCGACGGCCTCCAGCTTGCCCAGGGTGCCGAAGTCGAACATCGACTCGTCCGAGATGACCTGGTCCTGGTCGCCCCGCAGCCACAGCACGGGCGGCTTGGCCGGCAGGTCGGCGAAGGCGCTGGTGTCGCACCACTTGCCGGCGAAGGCGTTGTTGACCCCGGAGCGGCCGGGGGCCACCCCCGGCCAGTTCGGCGAGGTGGTGACGTCGCCCGGGTAGGCGGTGTCGCCGACGGCGGTGAGCAGCACCTCGGCCACCAGCTCGTCCTCGTCGGGCGCCTTGTAGGTGGGCGACCAGAAGAAGGTGCGCATCACCACCCGGGGGCTGGACGCCGGGTCGTCCTCGGAGTCGTCGCCGGCGGCCATGCGCCGCACGAAGTCGGGGGCGGCCGTGCCCCCGCCGGTCCCGGCCCAGTCGTCCCAGCAGGGCGTGCCCTGGACGTCCCTGCTGCCGCCGAACCCGTACGGCGACAGCGGCGCCACCAGGGCGATGCTGGCCAGCTCGGGGCCGTGGTCGATGGCGTACTGCTGGGCCACCCCGCCGCCGTTGGACCAGCCGGCGAGGTGGACCCGGCCGCCGCCGGCCCAGCCGAGCGCCTCGACCAGGGCGTGGAGGTCGTCGCTCCAGTCGCGCAGGCCGCGGGTGGCGTCGACCGGCTTGCGCTCGGTGCGACCGAAGCAACGGAGGTCCGGGGCGACCAGCCGGTAGCCGTCGGGGAACCCGTCGGCCACGTCCTGCCAGAACCGGCCGGTGGTGATGTTGCCGTGGACCAGCAGCACCGGCTCCCCGTCGTCGGGCCCGGCGACGTAGCAGTGGCTGCGGATGCGCCCGGTGTCCACCATCACCTTGTCCATGCCTGCCTCCTCGGTTGGGCTGCTGCCCCGTAAGGTAATGGCTGGGAGCCGTCGGGAGGGAGCGCCGGTGGGCATCGAGGTCGAGGTCGAGGCGGGCGAGGTCGGGTTCGACGCCGGGCGGCTGGCCCGGATCGACCGGCACTTCGCCCGCTACGTCGAGGACGGCCGCCTGCCCGGCTGGCTGGTCCTGGTCAGCCGGCGCGGCCGCGTGGCGCATCTCTCCACCTGCGGCCGGCGCGACCTGGAGGCCGACCTGCCCGTCGAGGTCGGCACCCGGTTCCGGATCTACTCGATGACCAAGCCGGTGACCGCGGTGGCGGCCATGCAGCTGTACGAGCAGGGGGCGTTCTCGCTCAAGGACCCGGTGGAGCGGTTCATCCCCTCCTTCGGGGACCTGCGCGTCTACCGCGACGGCCCGGCCTCGGCGGTGCGGACCGAGCCGGCGACCCGGCCGGCGCTGATCTGGCACCTGCTCACCCACACCGCCGGCCTGACCTACGGGTTCCACTACGCCCACCCGGTCGACGAGCTGTACCGGGCGGCCGGGTCCGAGTGGGCGCCCCCGGAAGGCAAGGACCTGGCCGAGTGCTGCGACCTGTGGGCCGGGCTGCCGCTGCTGTTCGAGCCCGGCAGCGAGTGGAACTACTCGGTGGCCAGCGACGTGCTGGGCCGGGTGGTCGAGGTGGTCAGCGGCCAGCCCCTGGATGCGTACTTCGACGAGCACATCTTCGGGCCGCTGGGCATGGCCGACACCGGCTTCTGGGTCGAGGAGGCGGCCCAGCACGAGCTGGCCGCCCTGTACGTGGCCGCCGGCGGCGGGACGGCCCGCCACGACCAGATGGGCGGCCGGGCCCTGCGCCGCCCCGCCTGCCTGGACGGCGGGGGCGGGCTGGTCTCGACCGCCGCCGACTACCACCGCTTCACCCAGGCCCTGCTCAACGGGGGCGAGCTGGACGGGGCCCGCATCCTGGGCAGCCGCACCCTGGCCTACATGGTCCGCAACCACCTGCCCGGCGGCGCCGACCTGGAGACCTTCGGCCGGCGGCTGTTCGCCGAGACCACCTTCGACGGGGTCGGCTACGGTCTCGGGCTCGGCGTCCTGCTCGACCCGGTGGCCAACAAGGTCCTCTCCTCGGCCGGCGAGTTCGCCTGGGGCGGGGCGGCCAGCACCTTCTTCTTCATCGACCCGGCCGAGCGGGTCACCGCCATCTTCCTGACCCAGCTGGTGCCCTCCAGCACCTACCCGCTCCGCTCGGAGCTGCGCCAGCTCGTCTACCAGGCCCTGGTCGACTGAACGGAGGGCCGCTACTCGGTGCGGGCGAAGCGAACCACGGCCAGGCCCAGCAGGACCAGGCAGGTGGCGACCACGATGGCGATCTGCAGCGGCACCGGGACGTGCCAGCCGGCCCAGGTGATGCCGGGGTTGAAGGTCGCCTGGGCGGCCGGGGTCAGGTCCAGGTGGTCGAACACCACCGACCGGATCGGCTCCACCGCGTAGGTCATCGGGTTGAGGGTGGTGGCCACGTGCAGCCAGCCGGGCAGGTTGGAGAGGGGGAACAGCGACCCGGAGAGGAACATCAGCGGGGTGATGGTCAGCTGGACCAGCGGCATGGCCGACTGGACCTGCTTGACCCGGGCGGACAGGAACAGCCCGAGGGCGCAGATCATGAAGGCCATCAGGAACAGCAGCCCGACCA
>Ga0307415_100000934_pt1 | contig 13403 bp, 14 predicted proteins | sample DK1Cmetagenome_FD_204524 | JGI IMG/M metagenome (GOLD analysis project Ga0307415, IMG submission 204524) | Maize rhizosphere microbial communities from greenhouse at UC Davis, California, United States - DK15-C-2 | ecosystem: Host-associated > Plants > Roots > Rhizosphere > Soil | place: USA...
GTCGCGGAAGCAGGGCGCGATCTGGAAGTAGCGGTCGAAGCCCGCGACCATGATCAGCTGCTTGAACATCTGCGGCGCCTGCGGAAGCGCGTAGAACTTGCCCGGATGGACCCGGCTCGGAACGAGATAGTCGCGTGCGCCCTCGGGCGAGCTGGCAGTCAGGATCGGAGTCTGGAATTCGGTAAAACCCTGGTCGATCATGCGCCGGCGGATTGAAGCGATCACCGACGAACGCAGGATGATGTTTGCGTGCACCTGCTCGCGACGCAGGTCGAGGTAGCGGTACTTGAGGCGGATATCCTCTGGATATTCCGCTTCGCCGGCCACCGGCATCGGCAGCTCGGCCGCGGACGAGCGAATTTCGACTTCGCGCGCCACAAGCTCGATCTCGCCGGTCGGAAGCTTCGGGTTCAGCGCCTCCGGAGACCGCGCCACGACGTCCCCCGTGACCGTGACGACCGACTCCAGTTTCAGCGAATCGAGCATCTGCTGTACCGGATTGTCCTGGTCGGCCACCACCTGCGTGACCCCGTAATGGTCGCGCAAATCGATGAAGAGCACTCCGCCGTGGTCTCGTTTCCGGTGAATCCAGCCTGAAATCCGGACTTTGCTTCCGACGTCGGAAGCGCGGAGCTGGCCGCAATGATGGGTGCGATAAGGGTGCATGTTTCTGCCGATGGCGATGTGCGGAAATTCGCGGCGGCACTCACTGGCGGAAAGGCTTTTGTCAACCCGGGGACAGGCCGCTAATGCCCTCCGAGACTCATGCGTATCCATCCTCTGATCACCAAGACCGACGACCTGGTTCCCCTTGTCGAACGCCTATCGAAGCAGCCTTTCGTCGCAGTGGACACCGAGTTCATGCGCGAAAACACCTATTGGCCCGATCTCTGCCTGATCCAGATCGCGAGCCCTGAAGAGGCCGCCGCGATCGACCCCAAGGCCGACATCGACCTCTCGTCCCTACTGTCGCTGATCGTCGAGGACCAGGAAGTGGTGAAGGTTTTCCACGCCGGAGGCCAGGATCTCGAGATCATCCATAATTTGACCGAGAAGGTGCCCTACCCGCTCTTCGACACCCAGATCGCGGCCATGGCGCTCGGACACGGCGAGCAGGTCGGTTATTCGAACCTGATCGAATCGATGCTTGGTCACAGCATAGACAAGGGCGCCCGGTTTACGGACTGGAGCCGCCGTCCACTCGACAAGCGCCAGATCGACTATGCAATTGCAGACGTGACGCATCTCGCGACCGTCTTCCCGAAGCTGCTGAAGCGCCTCCAGAAGACCGGGAGGGGCGAATGGCTCGACGAGGAGATGGAGCGCCTGGCAGATTCCTCCAGCTTCGCCTTTGCCGCGGAGGACGCGTGGAAGCGCTTGAAGCTGCCCAGCCGCAATCCGACCGTCTTGGGACGATTGAAGGCTTTGGCAGCATGGCGGGAGATCGAGGCGCGATCCAAGAACATCCCCCGAGGGCGCATCGTCAAGGACGACACCCTGGGAGAACTTGCTGCCCATCCGCCGAAAAGCCAGGACGATCTCGGAAACGTCCGCGGCCTCTCATCGGGTTGGAAGACGAATGACATCGGGGCGCGGCTCATCGCCGCGGTCGAGGCCGCCAAGCCGCTGGAACCGCACGAGATGCCGGATCGTGAGCCCCGCCGGCCTGGCCTGACCAAGGAGGGAGCGCTGGTCGCGGACCTGCTCAAGCTGCTTTTGAAAATCCGCGCGAAGGAAGCCGGTGTCGCGCCTCGCCTGATCGCACGGTCGGATGACCTCGAAGCGCTCGCCGCCGGTGTCCGAAAGGAACTCCGCATCCTTCAGGGCTGGCGCTTCGACGAGTTCGGGAGTGACGCGCTCGACCTGGTCGAAGGCCGTCTCGCGTTCGCCATCGAAAACGGCAAGCTTAAGATGAGCCGGGTGGCTCAGGAGGAGTCCGTCGATGCGTAAGGCAATTGCGCTTGCCGTCCTTCTTGGCGCAGGCTGCACGACCGTGGCTGCCCAGGAACCTCCCGTCCACGGTGAAACGCCTGGTCATGAGTGCCGGAGCGAAGGCCTCGATGCGTTTGTGGGTCAGGCTGCAACCGCGGAACTCGGCGGCGAGATCCTCGCCAAATCCGGTGCGAAGACCCTCCGCTGGTTGAAGCCGGGCCAGATCGTCACGATGGAATTTCGGTTTGACCGTGTGAACGTGAAGCTCGACGCCCAGAATAAGATCAAAGCGGTGACCTGCGGCTAGGCGGCGTCCCCGATCATCCTGGCTTGCGACAAAGCTCGGCGGATCGTCGGCAGCGTAACTCGCGCACGCTCGGCGATCGCAAAGCGATCCACTTCCTCGACCGCGCGTTCGACAGTCCAATATTCGCGGCTCAGCCGTTCCGCCATGAACTTCAGCGCCTCCGGCGCGACGTGCAGTCCGCGATCAGCGAACAATAGCTGCGCCAGGGCGCCAAAGAGCGCGTCGTCGGGCTGGCCTATGGTCGCAACGGGCGTAATTGCCAAGCGGGTGCGCAGGTCCGGCAGCTGTGGTTCCCAGGCAGGAGGAATATCGTCGGCAATCATGATCAGCGGCAGCCCGGTGTCCTGGGCGTTGTTCCAGGCGTGGAACAGCTCTTCCTCATTAGCTTGATCCGCCTGATCGACTAGGCGGCCGCCTACGCGCTGAACGAAGGTCCGGGCCAATAAGGTGCGTCCGGAGCGGCGCGGCCCGGTCAGGATGGTGGCTCTCACGGGCCACATGCTCCATCGACGGAAATGATCGAACGCTTCGCGATTTGCATCCGAAACAATGAAGCGGGTTTCCCCTTCCGTTTGCGGCCAATCGAGCGGGAGCGCGATCTGATCCGCCGGGCGCTTCATTCGGTGCGCCCCTGAGGCGCGGACGGCGCGGGCTGAGGCGGTGTTGCCGGCTGCTGGGGTGGTGGCGGCGGCGGGAGAGATGGGGGTTTGTCTCCGCTTGACGACATCCGCAGGACGTAACCGTTCTGCTCAACGTTCCACCCTCGTGATGCGAGCAGCGCCCGGAGCACTGAAAGCTCGCCACGATAAGTGACATTCACGTAGCTCACGCCGCTCGGATTGATCGCGACCGGAACAACCTGCTCAACGCCACTCGTTGTCCGCAGGTGCGCCATTGCGAAATTGTAGATGTTCACCTCCGAAGAGACGATCTGCACCTGATAGGTCCAGGTGCGCGCCTGCGTGGCAACTGGCGCTTCCTCCACGAGCTCCTCGGGCGGCGGAGGCGGCAGTGGAATGTCGAGACTCGGATCACGCACGAGCCGCCCAGCGGCGAGCGCGTCGGCAAACAGCGCGTCCATCCGCTGGACTCCCGCGCGCATGACTGCGGCGGAGCTGACCCCGGCGGGACCACTGATCGTGAACGAGCCAATCGGCTCGCGGTCCGGGCCGTGGAAACCGATGAAGCGGGCAAAGGTGGGACCGCTGGGGTAAAGGCGCTGGAACTGGACCTCTGCAACGAGGATATCCGCGGCTCCGTACAAATCGACGATGTTGCGCCACCAGCCGCGCCCCGGGCGATCGACCTGTGCCGCATTCACCAGCATGGGATCGATCCCCGTGCCGGTGACGCGCACGTAGTCGATCGGGCTCTGCGACGTCCGGAACTCGGCCCACGCGCGCTGCCACGGGTTGCGCAGCTCCACAGTTGTGTCCGTCCCGGCCGTCAGGAATACCGGGATGAGGATCATCGGCCTCGAACGCTGGATTTCCCCACCGACGCCGAGCAGCTCCGCGGAGCGCGCCCTGTCGAACAGGATTCCCAGGTCGGCGATGTAACGGTTCGGGCCGATTTGCTCGCGCTCGACCACGATCGAGCTGACTAAGCCGTCCAGGGTCGAATCGGGCATTGAGGGAGCCTCGGAAACGGGCCGATTATGGGTCTTGGCCCATAGCGCCTTAAATCCCTGCCGCTGCGCCATGCGCCAGCCCTCGAAGCGAGCGCTCTCCCCATCCTTGGCCGTCGCGTCGACGTGTACGCCCGTGATCTCGAGCGTACCCGAGCTGTCGATGGGAGCAATTCCACGGTCTCCGTTCTCCAGCTGGGCGTAGACGACGCCGGAAAGACCGGCGACGACGAACAGCATGGTCAGGAGGGCGGCAAAGCGGCGGCGAAGCATTCGCGTGGCCTTTTGGCGATAACGGCGTGGAAATCCAAGCGGCTTCTCGGTAGGCGGCTGTCCGCAATGGCTCAGAAACCGCTGACTTATGCCGATGCCGGCGTCTCCATCGACGCCGGAAACGCGCTTGTGAAGGCTATCGGACCCCTGGCGCGCTCGACCGCAAGACCGGGGGCGGACGCCGAGCTCGGCGGATTCGGCGGCTTCTTCGACCTGAAGGCGGCGGGCTACAACGACCCGCTCCTGGTTGCGGCGAATGACGGGGTCGGCACCAAGCTCAAGCTGGCAATCGAGACCGGCAAGCACGACGGAGTCGGAATCGACCTCGTCGCGATGTGCGCGAATGACCTCATCGTCCAAGGCGCGGAGCCCCTCTTTTTCCTCGATTATTATGCGACCGGGAAGCTCGACAAAGAGGTCGCCGCCGAGGTCGTCGCGTCAATCGCCGAGGGGTGTCGGCAGGCGGGGTGCGCCCTGATCGGCGGCGAGACGGCGGAGATGCCGGGGATGTACTCGGAAGGCGACTACGACCTTGCAGGCTTTTGCGTTGGAGCCGTCGACCGGGCGAACGTACTGACTGGATCAGATATCGCCTCGGGTGACGCCATTCTCGGACTTGCGAGCTCGGGCGTGCACAGCAACGGTTTTTCGCTGGTCCGGCGAGTCATCTCCGAGCGCGGCTGGAACCTCGAAGAACGGCATCCCTGGGCTGGAGGCCGAACGCTCGCCGACATCCTCCTTGAGCCGACGCGAATTTACGTACGTTCGCTGCTTCCATTGGTCCAGCAGGGCAAGGTCAAGGGCTTGGCGCACATCACGGGCGGCGGACTTCTCGAGAATATTCCACGCGTTCTTCCTGATAAGTGCCACGCAGTCGTAAGTTTCGATCGGCCATTCCCTGCCCTGTTCCAACTCCTGCAGGAGGGCGGAAGGATCGAGCCGGAGGAAATGGTGCGAACCTTCAATTGCGGGATCGGAATGGTCGCAATCGTCAGCCCGACGGATGCCGACCATGTGACCGCCGAACTCGAAGGCGCAGGCGAAACCGTCCAGCGCATCGGGCATATCGAAGATGGTCCGCGCGGCTGCACCGTGAACGGGCCGGGCAGCAGTTGGACCGCAACCTACAATGCCTGAGCGCAGCCGGATCGCGGTCCTGATCTCCGGCCGAGGCTCGAACATGGCGGCGCTGATCTACGCTTCCAGAGCCGAAGACTGCCCCTACGAAGTGGCGCTGGTGACGGGTGACAACCCTACGGCGGCAGGCCTTGACCTGGCGGAGGCGGAAGGCGTTCCGACTGCTCGACTGGATTCAAAGTCGACCGATAAGAGCCAATATTTCAAGAATTTGCAGAAGACTCTTGAGGATCATGCAATCGATCTGGTCGCCCTAGCCGGTTTCATGCGCATCCTCCCCGACGGATTCGTGGCGGACTGGAACGGCAGGATGGTCAACATCCATCCGTCCCTCCTGCCCAGGCACAAGGGTCTGAAGACCCATCAAGCCTGCCTGGCCGCGGGAGAGAAGGTCACGGGCGCGACGGTCCATCTTGTGACGCCCGACCTGGATAGCGGGGAAATCCTGGGCCAGGTCGAGGTTGCGGTCCTGCCCATCGACACTGCGGAGAGCCTCGCCGACCGCGTGCTCATTGCCGAACACCAGCTCTATCCGCGTGTCATCAGCCAGTATCTGGGCCGTACACGCGATTTCGAATGGATCACGTCCAGGGTCGGCGATCTCGCACTCGCTTTGCCGAAGACGCACTACCAGACCAGTCACGGTTCGCCGGGCTGGAAGGTCGGAACGCAGAGCAGCAGCAAGTTCTTCGCCATCATGTGGAATCGCCATCATGGGGAGGAAAGCATCGGCGTCCTCGTCAAATGCAGCGGCCAGGACGAGATGGCGCAACTGATCGATACCGATCCGTCCATCTATTTCCGCCCGGCCTATTACGGCCCATCGGACTGGATCGGGATCACGCTCGACCGGCCTTCCGTCGACTGGGACCATATCGCCGACCGTCTCGCCCAGAGCTGGGAGCTTGTCGCGCCGCGCCGATTGCTGGAAGCTGGCGGTCGATGAACGACGCACCGAAAACCGAGGCGGAGAGGAAATCGCGCCTTCGATGGGTAACGCTGGGCGAATCGATCGCTATCGCGGCGCTGATCGTCTCGGCGGCTGGCGTATGGCTCAGTTGGAAAGGCAGCGACCAGGACAAGGGTCCGACAACGGTCGTCGAGAAACGCCAGCCGGTTCCCCTCGCCCTTCGCGGAAAGCCGGTCGACGGCGGACAATCGCTGGAAATTTCGCCGGTCGAGACCGGCCATGCCCTGCAGTCGCTGAACGTCATCGTCGCAGGCTCCTCCGCAATCGACGTCGGCAGCGACGGCGAATTGAGAGCGAGCGAACTCGAAAAAGCGCTCGGAGAAAAAGCTGCGGACGGCAAGGGCACCCATCGCCTCAATGTCCGGATGGATGCCCGCTACGTCGAAGCGGGCGCGGACAAGACCGCCACCGGCTCGTACGTCATCGCTTACCGCTGGGAAGGCGGCGGGCTGCTCGGCGGCCGCTCGCTCCGAATTACCGGCATGTCGAGGGGGTAGCGGTGGGCCGGCACTTCATGCTGGCCTGCTTCCTGCCACTGCTCGGCGCCTGCAACATGGCGATCTCCGAAACACCCTTCTTCGCGGAGGGTGACAAGGCAGGCTTCACCCCTCGCGACGGCGTGTGGCTGAGCGATGACGCGGAGTGCCGGTTCGATTCGACCTTGCCGGAGTTTCAATGGCCCAAGTGCGCGATCTGGGCGATCGTGAACGGGTCCACCAGCTCAATGCTGGTTCGCAGCGGCAAGGACGAAGAGCAACGGGCGCGTTTCGTCATCGCGAAAGGTGACCCGCCGATCGTGCAAATCCTCTGGCGCGACGATGCCAAGGAAGACGGGAAGACCTTCTACGTCTTCTTCGGCATCGAGCCGGGATCGGCAGGATCGGACAAGACCTTCACCACTGCGGCGACCTGGGAAGTGAGGTGCGGCACCAAGGATCCTTCGATGTCGGACATCAAGGCTTATTCCGGACTCACGCCAGAATGCCGTCCCTTGTCGCAAGACGCGATCCGCTCGGCCGCGCTGGCAAGTCGGTCAACCGCTGAGATGGCCATGACCTGGCGCTGGCTTCGTCCCGCAAGCGACTAGATCGTCCACGACGGCGGATGTAAACCTTGGTTCAAGGGGGACAGAGATGCTTGCAATCCTTCTGATCGCCGCGGCCGCGGCCGAAGCTCCTGCGATGCCGGCTTTCATGACCGGATGCTGGGACCTGCGGGCCGAAACCGGGAATGGCTGGACCCAGGAATGCTGGATGGAGCCGAGAGCCGGGCTGATGCTCGGCGCGTCACGCGAAGGGGCGGACGAGAAGCTGAAATCCTGGGAGCAGATGCGAATCGAGCTCGGCGCGAACGGCAAGCTGACCTTCTTCGGCTCGCCCGGAGGTCGGCCGGCAGTCGCGTTCGAGGCGCGAACTGCCTCGGCAACCTCGATCGAGTTCACGAACGCCGCGCACGATTACCCGCAGCGCATTCGCTACGAATTGAAGGACGGTAAGCTGAGCGCCGAAATCTCGCTGCTGGACGGCACCAAGGCCGTCCAGTGGAGCTATTCGCGGGAAAATCCCTAGCCGACGATTTCTTCGGGCTTGAAGAAGAAGTCGATCTCGATCTTCGCGTTCTCTTCGCTGTCGGACCCGTGGACGGAGTTCGCCTCGATCGATTGGGCATAAGCCTTGCGGATCGTTCCCTCGTCGGCCTGCGCCGGGTTGGTCGCGCCCATGACCTCGCGGTTGCGAAGAACGGCATTCTCGCCTTCGAGCACCTGAACGACCACCGGGCCTGACGTCATGAACGTGCAGAGGTCGTTGTAGAACGGGCGTTCCTTGTGGACCGCGTAGAAGCCTTCGGCCTGCTCGCGGGTCATTTGAATGCGCTTGGAAGCGACGACTCGGAGACCGGCTTCCTCCAGCATCTTGGTGACGGCGCCGGTCAGGTTGCGGCGGGTGGCGTCGGGCTTGATGATCGAAAAGGTGCGCGTGGCGGCCATGGCCGTGCGGTCTCCATGAAAACGGGGGTTGAGGGTTGGCGGCAGCGCCTAGCGGCGCTTCCCCGGTCCCGCAACCCTCAGGCCTGTTGCTTCCAGCGCCCATCGACCTGCGCCCAGTATCGGCGCTCGACGCCTTCCCTGCCCGCTAGCAGCTTCCAAGCGACCCTCGCACCTTCAAGAGTCGAAGCATCGAACAGATAGAATGCGCGTTCGAAGGTCAGAGCAGCCTCTCGCCATTGGCCATCCGCAATCAGCAGGTTTCTCGCCAGGTTTGGAGCGTCTGTCTGCGTCGCAAGCAGGATGGGCTGGCGCGCATCCTCGCTTCCTCCGACGAGGGCGTGTGGAAGGAAACTGGTCGGGCCCTGGTCCCAAAGCATTCGATCGAGCCGAGCGAGGAACCCTTCGTCCCCGGCCACGACCAGAAGGCGCTTGCCCTCGCCCAGCAGCTTTTGGGCGATGCTCGCAATCACCTGCTCGAGAGGAGTGCTTCCGAGCTGGTAGAAGTCGACCTGCATCGAGGCGCGTCAGCGCGCCTCCACCGACGCCTCGACGAAGCGGTCGATGGCACGGACTCCGAACCCGGTCGCGCCCTTGTCGTAGGTCGCGTTCGGCTTGTCCGACCAGACCATGCCGGCGATGTCGAGGTGCGCCCAGCGCGTTCCGTCCTCGACGAAGCGCTTGATGAACTGGGCTGCGGTGATCGATCCGCCTTCGCGCGGCCCGACATTCTTCATGTCTGCAATCGGCGAATCGATCAGCTTGTCGAACGCGTCCGCCATGGGCTGGCGCCACAACTTGTCGCCGGATGCCTGACCCGCGCCCAGTAGGTCATTGGCAAGATCGTCGTCGGTGGTGAACAATCCCCCGAACTCGTGGCCCAGGCTGATCAGGATTGCCCCGGTGAGCGTCGCGAGATCGACGACGATCCTGGGCTTGAAGTTACGCTGGACGTAGGTGACCGCATCGGCGAGCACGAGGCGGCCCTCGGCATCCGTGTTGATGACCTCGATCGTCTGGCCCGACATGCTGGTGACGACGTCACCAGGCCTCTGGGCCTTCCCGTCCGGCATGTTCTCGACGAGACCGCAAATGCCGACGATGTTGGCTTTCGCCTTGCGGCGGGCGAGCGCGATCATCGCGCCCACGACGGCGCCCGCCCCGCCCATGTCCCACTTCATGGCTTCCATCCCGGCAGCCGGCTTGATCGATATGCCGCCGGTGTCGAAGGTCACTCCCTTGCCGACGAACGCGACCGGCGCCTCGCCGTCCTTGCCGCCGTTCCACTTGAGGATGAGCAGGCGTGGGTCCCGGACCGACCCTTGGGCCACGCCGAGCAACGCGCCCATGCCGAGCTTGCGCATCGCAGCGCCGTCGAGCACCTCGATGTCGAGTCCGAGCCCTTTCACGGCCGCCTGCGCACGCTCGACGAAGGTCTCGGGGTAAATGATGTTGGCAGGTTCCGTGACGAGTTCCCGAGTGAAGCTCACGCCCTCGTAAACTGGCTGCCAGCGCCCCTTCCATCGCTGCGCCGCGTCGTCCGCGGCGCCGACAATCGTCAGCTCGTTGAGAGTCGGCTTCTGCTTGTCCTTGAGCTTCGTCCGGTAGCGGTCATAGCGCCATGCGCGCAATGATGCTGCCAGCGCCAATCGTGCGGCGGAGTCCGCGTCGTAATTGAGTCCGCTGAGGTCCACGACCGCATGCGTTTCGCCGGAAGTCAGCAGTCGAGAAACGATCGTTCCGCCCAGCTTCTCTGCCCCCTCCGCCGAAGCGGCGCCCTCACCGGTGCCGACGACCAGGAGCCGACGAACGCCGGTCTCGGCTGGAACGAACAGCTCCGCCGCGCCTGCTGCCTCGCCTTCGAAGCGCTGCCGAATAAGCGCCGCCTCGACCTGCGTTCGGTTATCGCCGAGCGAGTCCAGAGCGCTTCGGTTCTTCCCGGCAACGGGCAATACGAGCGCAAAGTCCCCCGAGGGGCGGGTTCCGGCGAAACTAATCTTCATTGAGAACAAATCCTGAGGTGTCGTGATCTAGGGTTAGTGCAGGGCTTTAAGGCCGCCCTGCCGCATTGGCAAAGTCACAGGCCGCGAGTTGGATTGTAGAGCCTCGGCAGAGGTGCCAATAGGCCGATGAGGCTGGAGGCAGGTCGGGCGGAACCGGGGTTGCGTAGGAAACTACTTTGCTGTGCGGCGCTTCCCCTGGCGCTGGTCGCGACTGAGGCTTCGGCTCAGGCGGAGGGAACTCCTGTCCCGGCGCCGGCAGCCGCAACCCCTCCGGACGAGAAGGCCGAAGAACCTGTCGAGTTCAGCGCCGACCAGGTCACCTACGACGGCGAGAACGATCTTGTCACGGCGCTCGGCCAGGTGCGGCTGGAGCGAGACGGCAATTTCGTCGCCGCAGACCAGGTTACCTGGAACCGCAAGACCGGCGAGGTTCGCGCTCAGGGCAATGTCGTCATCATGAATCCTCAGGGCGACAAGCTCGTCGGGGAAAATGTCGTTCTCACCGACACGCTCAAGGAAGGCACGATCGACAATCTGCTCGTCGTACTGGAGAGTGGCGGGCGGATAGCAGCCACGCGCGGGCGGCGCGCGGGTGACCTCACCATCCTCGAGAATGCGATCTATTCCCCCTGTCCCGTCACGACGGACACCGGCTGTCCTCGAAACCCGAGCTGGGCAATCACTGCGGCCCGGGTGGTATACGATCCGAAAGCCGACCGAGTCCGCTTCCAGGGCGGACGCATGCAGATCTTCGGCGTCACTTTGCCGCTCCTGCCGATCTTCAGCATTGCGACTGCGGGAGACGCGGGTGGCATCAGCGGCGTCCTCGTTCCCAACATCAGCATCTCTCACAAGCGCGGGCTTGAAGTCGCACTACCCTATTATCATCGCTTCAGTCCGAACCGCGACTTGACGGTCACGCCGCACGTCTACAGCGGCGTGCTCCCGGCGATTGAAGCAAAGTACCGCGAGTTGAATCGCGTCGGCGCCTTCCAGCTTGGCGGCTTCCTGACTTACGGGCGAATCGAACGGCTTACGGCGCTCGGCGAGCCTCAGCTGACAGAAGAAAAAGGCCTCCGCGGATATTTCGAAGGCAATGGCAAGTTCCAGCTCGACCCACTCTGGAGCATCACGGCCTCGGGCCGCCTCGCCACCGACAAGACGGTCACACGCCGCTACGACATCACGCACGACGACCGCTTGCGAAGCGTCGTCAACGTCGAGCGGATCAGCCCGAACAGTTACATCAGCATCGCCGGATGGGCGTTTCAGGGACTTCGGGTCGACGACGAGCAAAAACGCATCCCGATCGCCCTTCCCGCGATCGACGCCCGCTTCAAGCTGGAGCCGCCGATCCTCGGAGGGGAGTTGCAGCTCCAGGCAAACAGCCTGGCGATCCTCAGGCTCGAAGGACAGGACACCCAGCGCGCTTTCGCAAGCGCTCGTTGGGACATGAGACGGCTTACCGATTGGGGCCAGGAAATTCTTCTGACCGGATACGCGCGTGGCGACGTCTATCACACGAATGATTCAGCGAGCACGGCGGTCCCACTCTACCGGGGCACGGACGGTTGGCACATGCGCGGAATCGGCGCCCTCGCCGCCGAGGCCCGATGGCCGCTGATAGGTCCCCTGCTCGGTGGCACGCAGAGGCTTGTTCCCCGCCTGCAGCTGGTCCTCACCCCGCCGACTCCGAACCTCGATATTCCAAACGAAGACGCGCGATCGGTCGAGCTCGAGGACAGCAACCTGTTCGCGCTCAACCGCTTCCCGGGCTACGACCGGTGGGAGGACGGCTCGCGAATTACCTACGGCCTCGACTGGTATTACGAGCGGCCCAACCTGTCAGTCATGACCACGATCGGCCAGAGCTACCGGATCTCCCGAAAGGAGGAGATTTTCCCGGAGGGCACCGGGCTTGCCGGCCGGGTTTCGGACGTCGTCGGCCGCACGCGCATCCGCTTCGGCAGGCTCATCGACGTCACGCATCGATTCAGGGTGGACAAGGACAATCTCGCCGTTCGCCGGAACGAGATCGACCTGACCGTCGGCGGCGAACAAACCTACATGCAGATCGGCTACCTGAGGCTCAATCGCGACATCGACGAGACAGTCGAGGATTTGCGCGACAAGGAAGAGCTTCGGGCGGCAGCTCGAATCAAGTTCGCTCGCTATTGGTCGATCTTCGGTTCGACCGTCCTCGACCTCAGCGGAAAGGCCGAAGATCCGTTGTCCGTCTCCGACGGCTTCGAGTCCGTGAGACACCGTTTGTCGGTCGATTACGAGGACGATTGCATTGCGCTTGGCGTGGCGTGGCGCCGCGACTATGAACGCATTGGCGGGTTCCGCGAGGGGAGCACCTTCTCGTTCCATGTGTCCTTCAAGGGGCTCGGCCGCTAAGCCTGCGTTCAGCGGGCGCGGCTAAACGCTCACCTCCGTCTATTTGTCTGAACAACAAGGGAATATTGCACGTGTCAGCAGGATTTGAATTCTCGCCAAAGCGCGCCCGGTTCGCAGCGGCAGCGATTGCGCTCGCCGTCACGACCGCCGCAGTGGCGCAGGACCAGGCCGGCTCGAGCATCCCGAACAGTGCAAGCGCTCTGCAATTACCCGAGAATCCTCAGATTTTCGGGTCCGCGATGCCCTCGGTCGTGAAGGCGACCGCCATCGTCAATGGCGAGGTGATCACGCAGACGGACGTCGCGCAGCGATTGATGCTGCTGGCGATCGGCGAAGGCGGCCAGATCCCCGCGGAGCAGATAGATCCACTTCGCCAGCAAGTTCTCCGTAACCTGATCGACGAAGTGCTTGAGATCCAGGCCGCCAAGACCGCCGAGATCAAGGTCACCGACAAGGATATCGACAAGACCGTGGCCCGCGTGGCCGGCAACGTGAAGATGAACCCCGAACAGCTCGGGGAATTCCTCAAGTCGCATGGGTCATCGATCCGCACCCTGCGCCGTCAGATCGAAGGAGAGATCGCCTGGCGCCGGCTCCAGCAACAGAAGATCGAGAATTCGGTCAATGTCGGCGACGAGGAAGTGAAGGCGGTCATCGAGCGCATGAACGCCTCGAAGGGCACCGAGGAATATAAGGTCGGCGAGATCTTCCTCACGGCCACTCCTGCACAGATGCCCCAGGTGATGGCCAACGCGAACCAGATCATCGAA
>Ga0307415_100000935_pt1 | contig 13400 bp, 18 predicted proteins | sample DK1Cmetagenome_FD_204524 | JGI IMG/M metagenome (GOLD analysis project Ga0307415, IMG submission 204524) | Maize rhizosphere microbial communities from greenhouse at UC Davis, California, United States - DK15-C-2 | ecosystem: Host-associated > Plants > Roots > Rhizosphere > Soil | place: USA...
TTTCGAACAGCGCATTACTTCGCCCCTTTACGGTCACGCGCGACCTGAGAAAACGCAGGGTTGCATGGCGGTGAGCGCGTGATTGCTGATAAGGATGAAGTCGGAGGTTCAACTCCTCCCAGGCCCACCACACCGCCCTGACCAGCGGAAACGCCGGTAGTCCGTTCCTCCAGGGCCGACGGGCTTGGACGCATCCCGAATCGGATGAGGTCTGGACTCGACTCCTGTTGCGTGCTTGCACGCCCCGCTGACCAGCGCCTTTGCCAGTGAGCGCCTCCCGTCGGCTGAGGCTCTCGGATGGCACAGCGGTGTTAGAGCGCATAACTGTGCGCGATGCCGAGAATCGGTAGTGACTCTTGCGCCAAGAGCGGGAGGCTCTTTGCGCGATCTGCAGACAAGCGCCACCACCCGGGTGCTGGCCGCAGCCGTCCAGGACGGACGCTACCAGCAGCCTGCCCGCGCCGGGCGCCCGCCGCTTGGACCCGGTCTCGACCCGGGCGGCTTGGATTCGGCCACGTGGAGACCGGCGATGTGGGGTGGGGCCGGGGTGTTGGTGCTGAGTGAGGCGGACGTGGCCGCCCTGCTCGACCTGGACGAGCCGCTGGTGGCACTTGCTCGCTGACGCCTCGGTAGCCTCAGCGCCGGGGCGCCTCGGTTTCACCCCGGCTCGCGGCCCGGGCCGAGGCCGGGCTGCTCGGCGCCGGGCCGGTCCACTTGCCTGGGGTGGCGCTTGCCGCCAAGCTGGTCACCGCCTTCCGGGCAACTGCACCTGCCGTCCCACCAGGGCCTGCCCGCCTTGTTCGGCGCCGAGGACGGCACGCCGCTTGCCGTTGTGGACCGCGCCTCCATCACTGCCGTCCGCACCGGGGCGGCGGCCGCGGTCGCCGCCGATGCCCTCGCCCGCCCGCTGCCCGCGTGCTCGCGATCCTGGGCGCCGACGTGCAGGGCCGCTGGCACCTGGGGGCTCTGCCGCGTGCGGGACTCGGCGAGGTCCGGGTCGCCTCTCGGACCGCGACGCACGCGGCCATGCTCGCGGCCCGGCCTGGCGGCACGGGCGTCGGCTGGTTCGAGGAGGCAGTGGTCGGAGCGGACGTGGTGTGCTGCTGCACCGACGCGCGGCAGCCGGTCATCCGCGCTGCCTGGTTGGCCTCTCGGCACCCACCTCAGCTCGGGGAGCTTGGGGCCCGAGCTCGACCCCGAGGCGGCGCGCGCCGGCCGGTCTTCGTCCAGTGGCGCGGCGCGGTCCTGGACCGGCCCCCGGCCGGCGCCTACGAGCTGCAGCGCCCCGTGCGATTGCTGGGTGGCTGGCGGCCGGATCAGTCGCCTGGTTGGCACTGGTCGGGGTGGGTGACGTACAGGATCGGCTGGCGTTGGCAGCTGGTCAGCGACCCGGTGAACGGTGCGTGGGCGGCCACGGCCCGTTCCACCCAGCCCTCGTAGGCGATCGGGATCGGCAGCACCCCCTGCCCACCGACCCCATCGGCGCCGAGGAAGACCTTGCCGGCGAGCTCGGGCAGGCCGCCGCCTGTGGGGGTGACATCGATCACCTGCAGCGCGTTGGTGTACTGGCTGGTCACATAGCCGTAGTAACCGCCGCCCTGCTTGGCGCCGAAGTTGGCCCCGTGGCAGCCCGGCTCACATTCAAGGGTCTCGACGACCGTGTCGGTGGCGGTGTCGACCACCTTGACCACCCCGGGGCCGAACAGGTTCAAGACCGCCGTCAGCACATAGCGGCCGTCGGGGCTGACCGGGGTCTGGATCGGGATGCGCAGCGGGGAGATCAGGCTCAGCTCGCCGAAGGTGCCGGGAAACTGCGCCGGGCCGGGGGTGCCGTCGCCTAGCGGGATGGTCTTGGTGACCTCCAGGCTGGTCAGGTCGAGCACGTCCAGGGTGGCGTCTAGGCCGTTGGACAGATACGCCTTCTTGCCGTCGGGGGTGACCCCGACCGCCAGCGGCTCAAACCCGACCGGGATCTCCTTGAGCAGCCGCCCGTCGGCGGTGTCAAAGATCAGGATCCCGGCGGTGTCGGCCAGGGCGTTGGGCACGATCATCAGCCGCCCGTCAGGGGTGAACCAGGGGCCGTGGGGGTGGCTGTGCTCCGCGCCGGTCCGGATCTCGGCCGTGACCTGGAGGGTGTCGGGGTCAAGGCGCTTGACCGTCTCCTCGCCCATCACCGACACCCACAGGCTGCCGTCACCGGGGCTGGTGATCACGTGCGCGGGCGAGGAGCCGACGCTGACGGTGGCCAGGATGTCACCGGTTTTGCGGTCGACCTTGGAGATCACGTGGTCGAACCAGTGGGTCACATAGACGCTGTCCTCGGCGTCGTTGGTCCAGTTGTTGTGGGGGTTGTTCCAGCGGCCGTGGCAGTCGCCGCGGGCGCACAGCGAGGTGCCCTTGACCTTCAGCCGCAGGTCGAACCGGTCGCCGTTGACGACGGTGACCGTGCCGGGGGTGTTCTGGTTGGTGACGTCCTCGAACTGGGTGTCGACCCAGACCTCCCCCACCCCTGGGGTGCTGGGCGGCTTAAGCTCGCTGGCCCCATGGCGGGTCCAGTTGGCCTGGTTCAGGAACAGCTGGTTCTGGCCAGCGAAGTCAAGCAGGGTCTGCTGCTTGGCGGTCAGGGGGTGGTCGGCGTCGGTGGCGACCACCACCCCGACCGCGTAGGGGTGGACCTTGTCGGCGAACACGTAGACCCCCGGGACCGGGAAGGTCACGGTCTTGGTGCCAAGGATCGGGTCGGGCTGGTCCACTGGGAACCCGCTGGGGAACGACGCCGGATTGTCCAGCCCGCAGCTGGCGGCCGCCAGGCTGTCTGGGGTGCAGGGAAAGATCGCCGAGGTGAACGTCGCCCCGAAGGTGGTGGTGTGAAACTCCACCGACCCGCCCACCGGCACGATCGTCACCGACGGGTCGAACCACTTGCCGGGCACGTCGGTGACCTGTACCACCGCCGCCGCCGGCTCCGCCTGCGAGACGATCCGCGGCAGCGACGACACCACCAACCCCAACGCCAGCAGCCCCACCAGAACCTTCAGGCGACCACCCATCTGCCTCCCCTTTCGCTGTTGTTCGGATGCCATCGGCGCAACCCGTGGCGTCGTCGCTGCGCGACCGAGGAGGCGAGTGCTAATCGCCGCCGCCCTGATCGACGGCCAAGAGTCTCACCATCGGGCCACGAGCGCCCATCACCGGAAGCTTGGCGAGTACGCAGCCACCCTGGACGACCCGAGGGCGAGAACCGCGACCGCCTCCGATTCCATCCACGTGATCGTTGCCAAAGCACCCAGGTCGATGGCTGCGCTTGGGGGGAACGCCTCCATTTCATCTGGCAACGGTGCGCTGATGTCGGTACCAGAGCCCAGCGGGTCTGCGAAGTACATCCGCATGTTGCTTGGGCTGCTGTTTGGCTGACAGAGGATGCAGCAGGTTATTCACGCATGCTGCACCTGCGTGCTGAAGGGCGCGGCAAGCCGCCGATGAGGCTTCCACGTCGGGAGGGGAATCGCGCCTGGCCCTGTCCAGTTCCAACTATGACGGGGAGGAACCCATGCCGAACTCCGAGCGTGAAACCGGCGCCGGCACCACCCGGAACGCCTACCAGCCTGTCGCCCGCTCGCCCGCCGACCGGTCCGAGTACGGACCGGGCGCTGGGAGGCGAGCCCAACCAGTCAGCACGCATCGCGGGGAGCTTCGTCGGGGCGCCATGGTTGGCACGCTCGCCCTCCCGCTGGCGGGAGCCGCCACCTGGTACGGCTTCCTCGGGTCCGGCCCCGGCCACCCCTCGCTGAAGCTCGGCGGCGCCATGGCGCTTGCCGGCATCGGCATGGCCCTGCTCGTGCTGGCCCGCCCGAGCAACCGACCGTTGCCGGCCGACCACGCCCACTCCGCGCTGGTCGAGGTCCATCCCATCGTGCTCGGTCTGGCCTGGGCCTCGATGTCGGCGGCGCTGATCCACTTCGCCGTCATCCAGCAGCACCTGGCCGACTACTGGGCCTATGGGTGGTTCTTCATTGTCGTCGCCACCGGCCAGCTCGCCTGGGCGCTGGTGGCCGTCCTCCGCCCGGCCCGGCTGCTGCTGGTGGCGGGTGCGGTCGGCAATGCCCTGATCGCGGTGACCTGGGTGGTGACCAGAGCCTACGGGTCGCTGGTGGGCCCGGAGGCGACCGACCGTGCTGCGGTGGGGTTCGGTGACGTCGCCTCGACGCTGCTGGAGGTGGCGATCGTCGTCGGCTGCCTTGGAGCGCTGGCGTGGCCGCGGATCTTGACGGCGGGTTCGTCGCACCGAGGCGAGATGGTGAGCATGGTGCTGGCGCTGGGCCTGACGCTGCTTACGGTGCTCGGCCTGTACTCGGCGGTGGGGGGCTCGCCCTTCGTGTCCCATGTCGGATGAATCGCCAGTGGAGGTCAACATCCCCGAACAGGTCAGGTGCTGTGGAGCTTGGACGGTACCGCTCCTCCTTTCGGGCGGAGCCGACGCGGCGCCCGTCGCCTACCAGATCAACGCCGGGAGTTGGTGGCGAACGCGTTCGAGGGCAACCTGCCAGATCATAAGATCAGGGGATCGCCCCGGGGCGACGCCATCGTGGCATTGGCCCTGCCGGAGTCCTTCCGACCCTTGGAAGGAGTGATGCCGCTGGCACATCGATCATCGAGCCGAACCAGATCCGTGGAAGGAGTAGCCATGCGCAGAGTGGTCCTCTCCCTATTGCTTGCGGCCGGGATGGCCATCGCCCCTGCGGTTCCCGCCCTTGCCGATGTGTCCATGACGCAACCGCTCCCGGCGGCGGCGTGCAACCAGGGCACCATGAACGCCCACGAACGCATCCCGGAGATGACCGGGACGGGCGTGACGACGCCCGGGCATAGCGCCGTCCCTGGCACTGCCAACGTCATCCCCTGCGGCCACGGTGGGTAGGAGCAAAGCCAGCCAGCCATCCACGGCGCTGCTGGTGCGATCCACACGACATCCAGCAGCCGGCCACGCGCAGGGTCGACCAGGCCGGTGACATACCGGGTCGGCGCGGTCGGCGTGGCGGTAGGAAACACGGTCTCGTCCAAGCCGAGCGCCGCCACCCCGTCCAGGCGCGCGGGGTCGTTGACCAGCAGCGACGAAGGCGTCCTACATGCACTCCTGGGCAATGTCGAGATCACCGGCCAGGCGCACCGTCGCGGCGAGCACGAACGCCCACGCGCGACGGTGCGCCTCGGCCAGCGTCGGCGGATCTGGGTCGACGCCTGGCGGACCCTGGTTACGTGTTCGGCGGGCTCCCAGAGGTGTCCATGATCGGCCGCAGCTCGACCCCGCCGCCGGGAGCCGGGCACTGCTTGGCGAACGCCAAGGCCTGCTCGGGGTCGGCGGCCTCGACCAGGTAGAAGCCACTCAGGGCGTCCCTGGTCGCCACAAACGGCCCACTGGTAATGGCCTGGCCGTCGTTGCGCACCGAGGTGGCCGTGGCCGTGGGCTGCAGGGCCTCGCCGCCCAGGATCTTGCCGCCCTGCTGGTCGACCGCCTGGGCGAACCGCCCGTGGGCCTGCATCATCTGGTCCCACTGCTCGGGCGTTGGCGCCGCGGGCGACTCCTGTCCGTAGATGAGGATCAGGTACTTGGCCATCTGGCCTCCTTGGCCTGGAAGTGGCGCTGACACCTGACCGACGAACGAGCCCGGCCGGAATCGACAGCCGATCGCCACCTCGCCAGGATTTCGTCGCGTGCGGCCGGCATGGTGGTGGGAGGCCGGCTGAGGCAGCCGAGCAGGATCGTGGGCGTTTGCGGTTGGCCTTGACGCTCCCGGGCGCTCAGCGATCGGGAGAGGCTGCCTGGGCCAGCCGGCGCTCGGCATCATCGCGGCGCAGCACCCCCAGCAGCCTGCCCTGGGGGGTGGTGACGACCATTGCCTGTAGGTTGTGGGTGCGCATCGGCTCGAGCAGGTCGGCGAGCTGGCGGTCTGGCCGGACGGTGGAGGGTCCCGGTTCCATGACCTGTTGGGCAGCCGCATCCGGGTTGCCTTCCAGGGCGGCCTTGCCGAGCCGCCCAAGCAGCGTGCGGTCCTGAGCGAGGACGAGGGCGAACCCGTAGGGGGAGCGGGCGACCCGCTGGCGGACGGCGCTGACGCGCTCGTCTACTCGGGCCGTGGCCACATCTTGGCGGAGCAGGTCCTTGGCCCGGGGGACGTTGGCCTGTTCACCTTCGGTCGGCAGCCCGTAGGCGAGCCAGTCGGCCTTGCCGAGCACGTAGTCGTAGACCCGGGTGAACCCGAGGGTTTGGAGCCGGCACGCGGCTCGTGGGCTCATGTCTCACAGTCCGTCCCAGCAGTAGACGACCACCGGGCGGGTGCGGTCCAGCGTTGTCGCGGTGGTGGCGTCCAGCTCCTTGAGGGGAAGGCTGACCGCGCCGGGCAGGTGTTCCTCGGCGTACTCGGCGCGGGGGAGCACCTCGATCAGCTGGGCGCCGTCGGCCAGCAGCTCCTGGAGACGCTTCAGGTCGATCCTGGTTGCCATCGGTGCTCCCTGGGGTCGAGGCCGGGTGGTCGGTGGCGAGTCGGCCGCCGTGCCGGCCGTGGCGGTGCTGGGTTCCTGTGGGGCCGATCGCCCGGGCTGGGTTGTCTGGTCTGGACGAGCTGGCATCGGGTCGAAGTCGCTGCAGCTCCGCGGAGGCGCTCGCGTCACGGTGGTTAGGAGGGCTCATCGACGGGATGCAGGTCCAGGCTGGTTGAGATGGCGACGCAGCCGCCGATGGTGCGGGCGACCGGGCAGCGGTCGGCGTGCAAACCGAGGACCCGCTCGATGGTGGGCCGCTGCGCCTCCTCGGCGGTCAGCCGGTAGGTGACGTGGATGCGCCTGACGACTAGGACCTTGGCGTCCAGCTCGACCTCACCGACCGCGTCTGCCTGGAGACGACCGTCTCCGGCGGGGATGCCGCGCGCCTCCAGCGCGCCCTCGAAGGTCCCGGTCAGTCACCCGGCGGCCGCGGCCACCAGGTAGTCCAGAGTGGTGGCGTGCGGCTCGCTGTCCTTGGGGTCGGTGCCGTAGTGCTCGGCCACGGCGCCGTGGACCCCGAAGGTGATCGGCCGGTCCTCGGCCGGTACCGTGGCGGTCCGCAGCGGGCCTTGATGCCGGGTGACGGTTACCTGGGAGCGGTAGACGACCTCACCCATCTGTGCCTCCTCCGATGGCAAGTCCGCGCCGACCGGTTCGGCTCTCCGGTCTGCGCCTGTGAGCCTGGCGGCCCTGTGGTTACCCCGCGCAGCCGTCGGATAGCGGCTGCGCTCATGGTGTGCCGGCATGCCCGTGGGTGTCCAGGCCGAGCCGGGCGGCGGCCAGCAGCACCTGGGCGCGGTCCTGGCCGAGGACCAGCGACGGCGTGGGACGGTCGGCGCAGAACAGCCCCACCCCGTCGACCTCGGTCACCCAGGTAGCGCTGCCGGCTGGGTGGTGGGCGCCGACCGCGGTGGGGAAGGACTGGTCGGCTTGGAGCAGCACGATACGGTGGCCGGCGGTGTCCTGGTAGGTGTGCGCCACCACCGGCAGACCACCCAGCGTACCCCGGCCCGAACCACGCCAGCGCAGCTCACCCAGCTGCCGGACGCGTGGCGGGCTGGCCCGGCCGCTCCAGGCCCCGGCGCCGGCCTGGTAGCTGGCCACGGCGGCGGCGATCGCCGCTGGCTGGGCCGGTTGCCGATCTACGAGCAGCAGGCCGCCGACGACGACCGCGGCGAGGGTGACGGCGGCGGCCAGGGGCGCCCACCCGACCGCCCACCGCCGCCGGCCGGCCGGGGTCGCGTCGACCGTGGCGCGGACCTGGTCGCGCAGGTGCTGGGGGGCAACCTCGCGGGCCGACTCGGCCAGCGCTCGGCCCTGCCGGGCGGCCTGGACCTCACCCCAGCAGGCCTCGCAAGCCAGCAGGTGCGCCTCGAAGCGTTCGCGCTGGCGGCGGCCGAGCTCGCCGCCCAGGTAGGCGCCGGCCCCGCGCTGCGGGTCATGGCCCATGGCGGTCTCCTTCCTGCTCGCGCACCAGGTGGGCCAGCCGCTTGCGGCCACGGTGGGCCCAGGCCAGCACGCTGCCCCGTGGGCGGCCGAGCATGTCGGCGGCCTCGGCGGCGTGAACCCGCCCAGGTCCATCAGGGTGACCGCCAGCCGTTGCGGCTCGGGCAGCGCCCACAGCGCCCGCTCCACCTGCGAGCGTTGGACCCGGTGGATCGCCTCGGCGGCCACGTCGGTGCCGTCGGGCTGGTCGGCCAGCGTGTCGGCGGTGACCTCCAGGCGGGTGGCCGCGCGCCGGGCCCGGTCGCGGCCCAGGTTCAGGCAGATGGTGGCCAGCCACGGCTCGACCCGCCGCGGTGGCCGGCCGGCGGTCCAGGCCTGCCAGGCTCGCAGGTAGGTCTCCTGGACCAGGTCCTCGGCGTCGGCCCGGGTGGGCACCAGCCGCCGGGCCAGGTTATGGACCAGGTCCAGGGCGGGCAGGGTGGCCCGCAGGAACTCCTCAGCGGCCGTCATCACCGTCCCCCCCGCCCTACTGACGAACCAGGCCGGATGGTGATTGCATCCGGCACGCTCACGCCGCCCACATGGTGGCGGCAAGCCGCAAATGTCGCCCCGGGGTGTTGCTGGTTCGGCACCGGCCGCGACCAGTCCTGCCCGAACCCGGGCGTCGTCATGCCGGTCCGCAATCAAGCGCCCGGTTCGGTCGTCCTACCGGAAAGAGCAGCTCCGAGCCAGGAGGTGAGCGTCTATGGTGGCGACGCGCAGGAGCAAGATTGAGGAGCCGTTGGTGCGCCGGCTGGTCCGCGGCGCCGTCGGCGGCGTGGCCGCCGGGCTGGTGTTTGCCGCCGTGACCATGTGGTTCGCGGACAGCACCGGCGGCAAGGCGGAGATGCCGCTGCGGATGATCTCCACCATCGTCAAGGGCGACCAGGCCATGGCTGCCGGCACCACCAGCCCGGCCTTGGGCGTGGTCGTCCATGTGGTGCTGTCGGGGTTGTTTGGGATGGTGTTCGCGTTGGCCGTGCCGCGGTTTCGGACCAACGGGACGGTCGCGCTGGCAGGGACCGTCTACGGCCTGGCGCTGTATGTGGTCAACTTCCTGGTGCTGACGCCGCTGGTGTTCACCACCTTCGGCATGGCCAACCAGCCCTTCGAGGTGTTCGCCCACCTGGCGTTCGGCACCCTGCTGTCGTTTGCGTTCTTCGGGTCGGGGGTGCGCCGCGGCGAGCCCGTGCTGGCCATTCAGCGGCGGTCGGCGGGCGCGCTGTCCTGACATCACCGACGCAGACGCTGGCAGGCGACCGGCGCTTCCCGATGCGTCGACCGGCGCCCCGGCCGCCCGGCGTCGCCGCCCTTCCCCGGTCGGTCGGCTCCGGCCACCGGACGGCGCACAATGGGCCCGGGCCCACCCGCCATCCATGGCGTCGGTGCCGGAGCTGAAGGAGTTCCGATGACCCGCTGGATCCGCCGGCTGCTGGCCGCGTCGACCGTGGCAGCTGGCGCGGCGGCGGCGGGCTATGTCGGCCTGGTGACCGGTGCCTGCCCGCTGGACCTTGGCATCGGCCGGCGGGCACGCCCGCTCGGCCCCCAGCACCTGGAGGTGGCTGCCCCTCGCGAGGCCGTCTTCGACCTCATCGCCGAACCCTACCTGGGCCGGGCCCCACGCGCGCTGGCCGATAGGCTCCGGGTGCTGGAACGCGGCAGCGACATGGTGCTGGCCGCCCACTTCACCCCGCTGGGCGGGCGGCTGGGGCTGGTGGCCCAGACGGTGGAGACGGTCCGCTTCACCCGACCCGAGCGGGTTGACTTCCGGCTGGTCCGCGGCCCGGTCCCCCACGTGGTGGAGGCGTTCACGCTCACCGAGCAGCCCGATGGCGCCGGCACGCTGGTGGTCTACCGGGGGGAGCTCGCCGCCGACCTGTGGCGCCTGGGCCAGTGGTGGAGTCGGCTGGTCGCCGGCCGCTGGGAGCAGACGGTCGCGGCCTCGCTGGCAGCGGTAAAGGCCGAAGCCGAACGACGGGCAGCAGCCTCCGCGGCCTCCCGGCGTCCCCGCAGCCGCCAGCCGCCGCCCGCGGGCCGGTAGCGGTCGTCGGCCGCGCAACCAGATCCCTCAACAACGCCGATAAGGAGGCGCCGTGCCGCCGGTGTATGTGTTCGACGTCAACGAGACCCTGCTCGACCTGCGCGCCCTCGACGCCACTTCGGGCGTGCCTTCGGCGACCCAGGAGCCCACGAGGCCTGGTTCCAGCAGCTCATCCAGTCCGCGCTGGTGACCATCGCCACCGGCCGCTACCACGACTTCGGCACCATCGCCGAGGCTGCTTTGGAGACCATCGCCGCCCTGCGCGGCACCACGCTGGGCGAGGCCGACAAGCAGGCGATCATTCAGGGCATGGGCCAGCTGCCGCCCCACCCGGAAGTGCCGGCGGCGCTGGGTCGCCTGCGCGATGGGGGGCTGCGGCTGGCCGCGCTGACCAACAGCACCCGCGAGGTCGCCCAGGTGCAGCTGGCCAACGCCGGCCTGGCTGAGCTGTTCGAGCAGATCCTGTCCGCGGACCAGGCCGGGCGGCTCAAGCCCGCTCCCGAGCCCTATCGCATGGCCGCCGACGCCCTCGGCGTGCCGGTCGGACAGCTGTGGCTGGTGGCCGCGCACGGCTGGGATGTTGCCGGTGCGCTGGCCGCAGGCTGCCGCGCCGCGTTCGTCGCCCGACCCGGCCGGCTGCCCGATCCACTGGCCCCACCGCCCGAGGTGACCGGCGATGATCTTGCGCAGGTGGCCGACCAGCTCCTGGCTCTCCAGTATCCGGATGCTGGCGCGGGCGGAGGCTGATGCGACCGGGCCCCAGTCGGTTCCCGATGGCAGCGGCCGAGCCAACAACGGCGACTCCAGACGGCGCCGACGGCAAGGCGCGCTCGGTCGCGCGAGGCCTCGGTCAATGGCCGGCCAGGTGCCCGAGAACAGTTCCCTGAGTTCATTGACTTGGGTGCTCGCCGGTGCGGTGCTTCGCTACGAGCTGGGTGGGCTTCTGCTGGGAGGTGAGCTTGAGCTGCTTGCTACCTAGCCTCCGTTTGCCTGAGGCCACCTTCCAGCCCCTCGCGAGGCCGCATCCAAGTACGGTCGGCCTCGAACTTGGCCACGATGGCCAGGATGTCCACAGCAGCCAGCCGACGGGTCGTTAGGTCGTACCCGGACTCGCTAGGCTGCAGTAAGCGAATCGGTAACGTCGTCGGCAGCCAAAGAGCATCTCTCACCAAGACATCGCTCATCCAGGTGAGGTCCCTCGGGTAGGTTAGCGAGACCGGTGGGTGTACGGGCGGGTTGGCCTCGAGGCCGCAATGGGACACCAGCCGCTCGCAACCAACCGTGGGTGGTCTGCTGGCGCACCCCGTAGCGCACACCGATCTACGTGGTGCTGTTCACCGGTTACCCTTTGCCGCTTCGTTTCGTCATACAGGGGGGTGTTCAACCCAACGTAGAAGGGTGACTACCGTGCCTGTGCAGGTGACTGCCATCATGCTCGGCGTCCAGGACCTGGCCCGCTCCAAGCAGTTCCACGGGGTAGGCCTGGGCTGCACGATCGACCAGGACCATCCCAAGTTCGTCTCGTTCAACCTGGGTGGGGGATGGTCGTCGCTGGCCCTCTACCCATGGGAGGCAGCGGCCCAAGACGCCGGCGTCTCCCTCGAGGGGTCCGGGTTCCGGGGTGTCTCGTTCCACTTCATTGTCCCCTCCAGCGACGCGGTGGACGAGGTGATGGGCAACGCCGTGGCCGCCGGTGGTGGCGTCGTGAAGCAAGCAGCAGCCTCTCCGTGGGGTGGGTACTTCGGGTACTTCAGCGACCCGGACGGCTACCTCTGGAAAATCGCGCCCACCTCATAATCAGCAAAGCTCTCATAGCTGGTGGACCGACGAAGGAGTCCCGTCAACCTGTCCGCCACGGCAATCGGCGATCGCTCCAGATTGGGCGTCTTGGACCAGCCTTGAATAGAGCCGGATTGAGGATGACGGACGTGTCCTGGGCCGTCCTATGTCGAACTATCATGACCGCGACATAGACGCGGTAGCGCAAGTGCTGAGCAGCGACGAAGCGAGGCGCACGATGAGAGCATTTATCGTAACTTCGGCCCCTACGGTCGAGCGCGACCTGCGAGAATGGTGCTTAAGTCTGGGGCGGTCGGGAGTTACGGTCTAGCCAAGCGTTGAATCTGTCGCTGGGGTCTTGGGGAACCACGGGAAGGCTTATCTGTAGTTCATCAGCGACCGTCTTCTCAATATCCTTGAACAGTTCCTCTGCATGCGTTAGAACTTTCTCTATCTTCCTGGAGCGCCTCGTGTTTCGGGGTTTGTGCTCGGAGCGTGAGCATCTGCCGCGTGTAGTGCTGGGGAAGGTGCCTGCCGCGGCTATGGGGTGACGAGGTAGTGGAAGTTGTTCGGCCCGACGGAACGCTCCAGGGTGTTGAGGATGCGCGCGGCGTTGTCATGGGGGCCTTGGACGAACAGGGGCTTGCCGTCGCGTCCGAAGCTGATCGCGCTGGGACCGGTCCATGCGCCGAGGTGACCGGTGGTTTGGTCGAAGCCCGGGGCGGGCTCGAAGCCGAGGCGGCGCGCGTATGCCACCGCGCCGAACACCAGGTGTTGCGCCAGGTCCAGTGGGGCTGCCAGGGGTCGTGCCTGGTAGGCGGCGAAGTAGGAGCCGGTGAACTCGGCCGCGCGGCGCTGGTCCATGCTCCGCGGACCGACGGTGTCTTTGACGCCCAGGCACCAGACGTCGACCAGCCAGCCGCAGACGCGCACCTTGCCGTGGCGCGCTTGGCGGGTGACCAGCACGCTCACCAGGCCTGACGCGCCGGTGTCGGGGGTGTCGACGTCGGGCCAGTCCCGGTGGCCGTCGACGGTGAGCCCCTGGCTCCACCCTGGGCTCACCCAGCACTGGATGAGCTCACGCTCGGGGGCGCTGGCGTAGTCCTCGGCGGCGATGGCGCGGACGAGGGGCGCCACGGTCGCGGGTGGCACGCCCAGGGCGCGGGCGATCGCTTTGGGCGTGCTGCCGCGTGCGCGTAGCGCCCGCACGCGGCTGGTCAACTCCTCGCTATCCATGCCGGGATCATCCCATCTGCCGGTGCCAGCGGGCCACGCGCGAGCCGGGCGGGTGGCGCTGGTGGGCCAGCGGGGTGGCGGTGAGGTGGGGTGTCAAGGCTGGCCTGACTTGCTCCCCAGGCACTCCGCCGGTGAGATTCGGCGGCCTGTTCCCACCACGACCAGGACGACCGCCGATGCCGACGATGCCGTTGCCCCAGACCCTCATGAGCGTGCTGGCCGCGTTCGCGCCCTGTTTCACCGTCCGGACCTTCGCGACCTTCCAGGCGCTGGTGGTCGGGTTCCTCGCCCAGCCCGGCGCGCGCACGGTCACGGGGAT
>Ga0307415_100000937_pt1 | contig 13398 bp, 11 predicted proteins | sample DK1Cmetagenome_FD_204524 | JGI IMG/M metagenome (GOLD analysis project Ga0307415, IMG submission 204524) | Maize rhizosphere microbial communities from greenhouse at UC Davis, California, United States - DK15-C-2 | ecosystem: Host-associated > Plants > Roots > Rhizosphere > Soil | place: USA...
GGAGGCGGTCCAGCGGTCCCTGGCCGGCCGCCAGCCGCTCCGGGCGGGCGACGTCGTGTTCCTGCGCCCCGGCGTCTGGCACGGCTACGACACCGGGCACCTGGAGCTGTACAACTGCTGCTTCAGCTCCGAGCTGCTCCACCGGGAGCTGGCCTGGACCCGGGAGGACCCGCTCCTCGGCTACCTGCTCTGGACAGGGCCGCTGTCCATGGGACGACGCGGCATGCTGGTCACGACCCTCGACGCCCCGGTCCTCCAGGACTGCCTGGTCCATCTCGACGCCCTCGACCGGCTCCGCCTTCGGCCGCTCGGCCTGTACCGCAGCGACATCATCAGCCACCTGACCCTGGTCCTCGGGCACCTCGCCCGCGCCGTGGCCGTCGACCGCGACCGGCTCGTGGAGCCGACCGGACCGACCCATCCGGCCGTGGTCCAGGCCATGCAGCTGCTGGACTCGCAGCTCACTCACCAGTGGACGCTGGGCGAGCTGGCCGCCCGGCTGCACCTCTCCCCCGGCTACCTGCTGCGGCTGTTCAAGTCGTCGACCGGGATGCCTCCCATGACCTACCTGGCCAGGCGGCGGGTGGAGACGGCGGCCGGGCTGCTGCTGCACACCGACCAGTCGATGACCCAGATCGGCCGGTCAGTCGGCTGGCCGGACCAGAACTACTTCGCCCGCCGCTTCAAGGCACACTTCGGCTTGAGCCCCACCAGCTACCGCAGCCGCTTCGCCGACCGGACCCGGCGGCTGCAGATCTGGCTCGGTCGGCGTGCCTAGGATCATTTCGTCCTGCCAGGGGTTCATCGCGTGCTAATGGGCGTCGCAGGAGGAGGCAACAGCCATGACAGCAGCCGGACGCGCGTTCCCGCCCGGGTTCGTGTGGGGCACGGCCACCGCCGCCCACCAGGTCGAGGGGGGCAACTGGAACAACGACTGGTGGGCGTGGGAGCACACCCCCGGGTCGGGGTGCGCCGAGCCGAGCGGGGACGCCTGCGACCACTGGCACCGCTGGCCCCAGGACCTCCGGCTGCTGGCCGACCTGGGCTTCGGCAGCTACCGGTTCTCGCTGGAGTGGAGCCGGATCGAGCCCGAGGAGGGTGAGTTCTCCAGGGTGGCGCTGGACCACTACCTGGCCATGTGCGCCGGCTGCCGGGAGCTCGGCCTGGAGCCGGTGGTCACCTTCCACCACTTCACCACCCCGCGCTGGGTGGCCGCGGCCGGCGGCTGGGCCGAGCCGGCGACCGCCGAGCGGTTCGCCCGCTTCTGCGCCCGGGCGGCTGCGCACCTGGGCGACGCCATGGCCCGGGCCTGCACCCTGAACGAGCCCAACGTGGTCGCCACCGCCGGCTACCTAGACGGCCGCTTCCCGCCCGGGGAGCGCGACGCCGACCGGCGCCGGCGGGCCAACGAGGTGTTCGTCGACGCCCACGCCAAGGGCGCGGCCGCCATCAGGGAGGCCGGCGTCGCGCCGGTCGGGCTGACTCTGGCCATGGCCGACGACCAGGCGGTGGAGGGTGGGGAGGACGCCCTGGCCGAGCACCGGGCCGGCTGGGAGGACCCGTACCTGGAGGCGGCCCGGGGCGACGACTTCATCGGGGTGCAGACCTACACCCGCCACCGCTTCGGGCCCCAGGGGGTGCTGGATCCCGAGCCGGGGGTGCCCCTGACCGCCATGGGCTACGAGTTCTGGCCGGAGGCCATCGGGGCCACCATCCGCCGGGCGGCCGCCGCCACCGGCGCCCCGGTGCTGGTCACCGAGAACGGCATCGCCGCCGACGACGACGGCCAGCGCATCGAGTTCGTCCGCCGGGCCCTGGACAGCGTCCTGGACTGCCTGGCCGACGGGGTGGACGTGCGCGGCTACACCTACTGGAGCCTGCTCGACAACTTCGAGTGGGCCCACGGCTACAAGCCGACCTTCGGCCTCGTCGCGGTCGACCGGACCACCCAGGTTCGCACCCCCAAGCCGAGCGCGACCTGGCTCGGTCAGGTCGCCCGCTCGAACGCGCTCCCCTAGGGGTCGCCTCCGCCCGGGCCCGGGCGTGACGCGTGACACGCCGATCCGGTGCCTGGCGACACTGCCCGAAAGGGCCGGATCGCGCATCCTCGCTGGCAGAGATGAAAAGGAGCGCGTCCATGCCCGACAGCATCCCTCGCAACGGCGAGCGGGCGGTGGTGCTCGGGGCCAGCATGGCCGGGCTGCTGGCGGCCCGGGTGCTGGCCGACGCCTACGGGCAGGTGACGGTGGTCGACCGGGACGAGCTGCCGGAGGCGAGCGCCCAGCGGCGCGGCGTCCCCCAGGGCCGGCACACCCACGCGCTGCTGGCCCGGGGCCAGCAGGCCCTGGAGGAGCTGTTCCCCGGGCTCACGGCCGAGCTGATCGCCCACGGCGCCCCCAGCGGGGACCTGCTCGGCGACGGCCGCTGGTACGTCAACGGCCATCTGCTCCGGCAGGAGCGATCCGGGCTGGTGGGCCTGGGCGCCAGCCGGCCGCTGCTCGAGGCCCGGGCCCGGGCCCGGGTGCGGGCGCTGCCCAACGTGGCCTTCCTGGACGGCTGCGACATCGTCGGCCTGGCCGCGACACCCGACGGCCGCCGCGTCACCGCGGCGCGGGTGCTCCGCCAGGCGGCCGCCGCCGAGCAGGTGCTGGACGCCGACCTGGTGGTCGACGCCACCGGACGTGGCTCGCGGGCCCCGGTGTGGCTGGAGGCGCTCGGGTACCTGCGGCCGGAGCGGGACGAGGTGCGGGTCAGGCTCGGCTACGCTACCCGGACCTACCGCCTGCCGGCCGACGTCCTCGACGGCGACATGGCGATCCTGGACGCCCCCACGCCCCAGAACCCGCGGGGCGGGGCGCTGCTGGCCCTGGAGGGCGGTCGCTGGATCGTGACCCTGGCCGGCATCCTCGGCGACTTCCCGCCCACCGACCCCGACGGGTTCATGGCCTTCGCCCGCTCCCTCCGCTTCCCCGACATCTCCCAGGCGATCCGGGACGGCGAGCCGCTGGACGACCCGGTGCCGTTCCGCTTCCCGGCCAGCGTCCGCCACCGCTACGAGCGCCTGGACCGGTTCCCGGACGGCTTCCTGGTGGTGGGCGACGCCGTCTGCAGCTTCAACCCCATCTACGGCCAGGGCATGAGCGTGGCCGCGCTGGAGGCCCTCGCCCTCGGCCGCCACCTGCGCCGGGGCGCCCGCCTGGAGCCGCGCCGCCTGCTCCGCGACCTGGCCCGGGCCGTCGACGTGCCCTGGGAGATCGCGGCCGGCGGCGACCTCGTCTTCCCGGGCGTCCAGGGACACCGGACCGCGAAGACCAGGCTGGCCAACGCCTACCTGGCCCGGCTGCACGCCGCCGCCGCGGACGACGGCCGCCTGGCCGTCGCCTTCGTCCGGGTCGCCGGCCTGGTCGCGCCGCCCGGGTCGCTCCTGCGCCCCGCTGTCGTTGTTCGCGTGCTGCGGGGGAGCCTGGGCGTAATTGGGCAGAAGTCGGAATATTACAGGTTATCCAGTCTGACGGGAGCTGTTAGGCTGCGAAGCGGCCCAGCGGAGCGCTTTGGTCGGATGAACATCCTCGGTATTCCTGGTCGAGGAAGGCACAACGGGCCCCCTCGTCGAGGAGCCTGAGGCGACGGTCGAAAATCCGCAACTACGTGACCCCGGGGGGTGTTCGCTGTCCGCTGATGAGGACGTCGGAGCTGAATGAGGTCGCGACAATTGCCTCTATTCTCTGGTCATGGCGGTCCGAGCCCAGTTTTCTACGAACATAGAGTTGGCCATGCCTCTGGCGTTCCAGGCCACCAACATCTCGTTTGCGAATGTGCAGGGAAAGCAGACCGAAACGGAGACCGTGCAGTTCCAGGGACCGGTTCAAAGCGCTGAGACCGCAGTCCGCGGGTTCAATTTCGACTTCCGCACCGGCGATCACCACATCGACATGGTGAAGTAAGCACGCGCGTCAAGCGCAAGGGCGTTGACGACGTCGAGGTCGAGGCCACCGTGCTTTACGCCGACAAGGACAAGCAAGACGATTTCAGCGGCAACGTTAGCTTGTGATTTAACCCCGGCGGGCGTGCTGAGTGGCCGTCGACCTCGGTCGGCGGGGTGAACAGCGGGCTGAGCCGGTCAGGCTGCCTTCGCCGTTTTGGTCTGCTTCTTGGGGGGTTTCCTGGTGGGCTTCTTGATCGCCGGGTAGCGCCTGGCGGGACCCGAGCAGCGGCCCTTGGGCCGGCCCGGCGGGCATCCTGCAGGTTTTGGCGCACTAGCCGGCGAGCCCAGCCGGACCAGCAGCTGCGGAAACCCGCGGCGCACTCGGTAGGGTGACAGGCTCGGCTGAGGCCGGGGCCGCTCCCACGGCAGCCGCTGATCGCCGGCGACTTGTCGGGCCAGGCGCAGCTGGGCATAGGCCGCCAGGACCAGCCAGGTCCACCGTTCGGCCTGCTCGGGATGGCGCGGCCGTGGCGTGGCCCAGCCGAGGGTCTGCTTGCAGAAGCGGACGGTGTGCTCCAGGTCGAACCGGCGTACGTACGCCCGCCAGGCCAGGTCCAAGTCGAGCATGCAGCCCGCGGGCGCGGCCCACCACAGCCACAGCACCTTCGGTGGGCGGGTCTTGGCGGGGACGCGCTCGACCTGAACGCGGATGACGGTGCCGCGCACGATGGGCCGGGGCCCACCGCTGCCGTGGCCGGGGTGGCGCTGCTGCTTGGGATGCAGCCCGCCCCACGCCTGCACGGTCACGGTGCCGTACTGCTCGTCCTTGCAGATGAGGGTGGCGCTCGGGGTGGGCCAGGTGGTCGGATCGGCGAGCGCGAACTTGGCGCCGTGGCGGCGCGGCCGGCCGCCTTTGGGTGAGCGTGCCTGGGGTGACGGGTCGGCGTAGAAGCAGCGGTCCGAGCGCAGCCGGACCAGTACCGCGGCGGGAGCGTTGGCCAAGTCGAGGGTGAGCTGGGCGGAGTCATAGCCGGCGTCGAAGACAAACAGTGGTGGCTGGTCGCTGGCGGGCAGCCGCTCCAGCAGCGCACGAACCTGCACGGCGGCGGTGTGGTCGGTGTCGTCCAAGGGATGCAGGCGACGGGCGTCCACCGGCGCGGTCCAGGAGTCACGCTCCAAGCCAAGCTGGGCGATCCACTGGAACGCCCAACCGGCGATGATCGGCTGGCCGGCGGAGTGGCGCGATGGGTGGTAGTAGTAGCCCCGTTCGGGCGAGCATTCGGCGTCACAGCGCGGCCAGGTGGTCACATCCACCGCGAAGACCAGCGGGTCGGCGTCCGGCAGGAAGCGCACCAGCAGGTCGCGGAGCCGATCGGCATCGACCTGACCGCGGGCAAGGGCGGCATAGACGCTGCCCCAGCCGCGACGGCAGACCGCTTCCAGGCTCAGGTGCGGCAGCGACGGGACCGACGGGGCGCACAGCAGCGCGTCGCCCAGCTCGAACAGCGCATCGGCGCGACGGGTGTAGCAGGCGTGCAGCTCGGTCCGAAAGTGGCCGAGCCGCCCGAGGGGGAAGGTTGGCGTCGGCATGGCCGCGCAGCCTGACCCACTCGACGGCTACAGGCAACCTGACCAGCACAAACGGCCCCGCCGGGTTAAATCACAAGCTAAGAGGGGTGTCTGAAAAGCTGGTAGGTTTGCGGCGTGTTGTTGTGTTCCTTGTCCTGCAAGGAGCGTGGAGGTGACTCCGCCGCGTAGCCGCTATGCCACCGACCTGACCGATCGGGAGGGGGCGCTGCTGGCCCCGCTCATCCCCCAGCCGAAGCCGGGTGGCCGCCCGGCGGTGCACGACCGCCGGGAACTGGTCAACGCCATGCTGTACTGGCTGCGGGTCGGCTGCGCCTGGCGGCTGCTGCCACACGACTTCCCGCCCTGGCAGGCCGTCCATCACTACTGGCGGGTGTGGCGACGAGAGGGCCGGTGGGAGCGGATCCTTGCAGGGCTGCGGGAGCAGGAGCGTCGGCGCCAGGGACGCAACCCCACCCCAGCGCGGCGGTCCTGGACAGCCAGAGCGTGAAGACCACCGAAAAGGGGGGCCGCACGGCTTCGACGGCGCCAAGAAGGTAAACGGCCGCAAGCGGCACTGCTGGTCGACACGTTGGGGCTGGTCTGTAAGGTGCACGTGACTCCTGCGATGTCAGCGACCGTGACGGCGCGGTCGGGCTGCTGCGCCGCCTGGACTGGCGGCAGTTTCCCCGCCTGCGGTACGGCTGGGTGGACCAGGGCTACCGCGGCGAGTTCCTGGCGCAGCTCAAGCAGGCCTTCGGGGTAACGCTGCAGGTCGTGGTGCGGGGTGACGGTGGCCGGCGGAGTCGTTGGCTGCCGCCGGGGGCCGAGCCGCCGGTGGCCCTGCCTTCCAGGTGGTGCCCCGCCGTTGGGTGGTGGAGCGCTCTTTTGCATGGCTGGGCCGGCCCCGTCGGCTGGCACAGGACTACGAGTTCTGCCCGGCGACCTCGGAGGCGGTGATCTACCTGGCCGCAAGCCAGCTGCTGGTGCGACGGCTGGCCGGCGGTGGCCCCGCCCGCCAGCACCGGTCGGTCAGGCCGCCGGCGGCCGGCCGGGCGAGGTCCAGCGGCAGCCGCGCTGGCGCAGCAACGCCCCCAGCCGCCCGCGGCTGACCTGGACCCCGGCGGGTTGCGGCCAGCTGGCCCATGGTCCACACCTGGCCCTGCCGGGCGGCCTGACGCAGCAGCTCCTCGACCGCGCCGAGATCATGGTCGCCGAGCCGGGGTGGGCGGCCAGCTCGGGGCCGATCCGCCAGCGCGTCCAGCCCACCGGCCACCACCCGCCGCAGCGCCCGCCGCACGGTGGCCTGGCTGACCGCCAGCTGCTCGGCGACCTGGGGCACGGTCTGGCCCTGGTCGCGGAGTTGCACGCACTGCAGGCGGACCCCCAGGCGAGGCAGGAATAGCGGTTGGCGGCTGCCTGACCCACTGGCACTCGCACACCAACCTGTGCTCGACCGATCCGGCCAACGGGATAATCGCCGGCATGCGCAGGCGGGGCGGTCCTTGTCCCCGCGGGCAGGCGCCGTGGGCGGCACCGCCGATGCTGCACGCCTGGGTGATCAGCGTCCCAGGCGGGCCCTTCGCCCATCGGGTCGACACTGGCGACGTCTTCGGTCAGCTCCACGCCACCCCGCGCCCGTCATCCGGGTGAGCGCCCGGTCTTCGATGCGTGCCTCGCTCTACCACACCTCCCGACGCCTCGCAGGCGGGCCAGGCCCCGGGTCGACAAGCCGCCTAGTCGTAGCTCCACCCTGGTCCAACCCTGCCGCAGAGGGTGCTGGTAGCAAACCCTCAGGGTAGCGATTTACTCAACGCCCTTCCTACTGGACCTCGGCGATGACCAAAACACGAACGTCAGCTTTGTACTCGACTCCGCGAGCTTTGCCGGCGTAGTGAGTACTGAGCGTGACATTGACCTCGTTCTGGACGGGCGCGCTAGCTCTGGCGTCCACCTTCACGATGTTCATTTCAGGCGACGCACTCGGAGGCTGGATGTCGAGCCGGAAGGACTGGATAGCGACGTCGGCCCGAATGACGTTTGTGTTGAATCTCGCTTCGTCGCTTCTCGTCTCGTCGTCATCGCCTTCGATTGTAAAAGGAACAACTCTGAAGTCCAGTGGCATCAGCTGGCTCCTTGCTCCTCGGATGCTGGGCTCTGAGTCGGTCGGCGCGATCCCGGTTCAGATGGCAGTCTCGACCTCCTGGCTCCGGCTTCCTGATCAGCGGGCGAGTCGCACAGCTCGGACCGCGCAACTTCGGATTCGTAGACCGTCGCCCCGGTCCCCTCGACACGGGAATGCCCTCACCCTCCCTCAACCAGAATTACCTGGGGCATTCTGACCGATTCGCTCCGCTGGTTTGGAGCGTAGCAGCTACCGGCAGGCAAAACAACCCACTTTGCCCGACTTCCTAGCAGATTCGACAGGATAGGCCGGTTCCTGCGGACGGGGTTGCGGACAACGGCACGCACCGCTCACCGTCTCGGCACCCGCGCCCGGTGTCGACTGGCCGCATCCAAGATGATTACAAGTACCACTCGCGGCCGGCCTGCTCTGAAGATGCGAGTGGTGCGACAGGGGACCACGCGGCTGGATGTCTTGTGTCCCAGCGCCGAGCTGGTGGGGCCGCCAACGCTGGAACTTGAGCAATCTTGTCTTGATCCAGATGCTCCCAGAGGATGCCTGGTGGCCGATGCGGCTCGGCGCACCAGATGGCCTCATCCGGGTGACGATAAGGTCCACCCGGAAGTCGTGGATGGTCTCCGGGAGGGCTCGTCCACCACCTGAAGCGCGTGGACCGCGGTGGCCAACACTGTGTCGGGCCGAATCACGCCAGCCTCCACCAGGAAAGCTACCTCGAGGTCGGAGAACCCTCCGCCCTTGCCGACGCGAGCGCCCTGGCGGTTCACGGCCACGCTGCCGCATACCACTCCGTAAGGGAGATGTCATCAACAATCGACACTAGCGGTACGCGCCGGCGACGCACCGGATGGCGCTACCGACCGCCGTACCGGTCCCCAGAGCAGCAGAGGAGGAGCACCTCGACCCGGAAGGGTAGGCCCATTGGGGACCCCTGGACTGCCGAACAACTCGCGTTCACCGAGGAACGAGCGAGCCTATGGGACGTGCATTACTCGAAGCATTTTTGGGGCATCGGAATCTATGAAGTCATCAAGCCGTTGCTCGCATCATTCAATTCGGTGCGCCGAAACAGATCGACACCCCGTCGGAATCCCTACCGGAGACCACTTCAACCGTACTGGTGTCCCTCTACCGTCTCGAGTTCCTCCGCGACGACATGGTGTCGACGTGCAGGGCTACCTATGGTCGGCCCACTACGCGTTCGGCAAGCATCGGCAGGGCGATGCCATGCCAACGAGAGGCGTGAGGGGACGACCGCTCCTGAAGACACCTGTTGGAGCATCGGGACGCGGAATGTGTGGACAACCTCTCTATGCCTCTGGGTGCTGGTCGCCACTAGATACAGAGGCCCGCTCGAGGTGCTGTAGGAGCCGACCGCAGGTGGCTGATCTCACAGCGGAGCGAGAGCGGCGGCTGGGGCTTCAGCCGGGATCCGCACAATCCTCCGAGCAATCGTACGCATTCTGCCAATGGCTGAGCAGGTGGCGTCCCAGCGGTGGTGGAAAAGTGGTCGGGCGTAGGCTCCGCCTGACCGATTTTATGCGGCGTGGATGACAGGCTCAGCCGGCACACCACCTCCCTGGAGCTCGAGCGGGGGTGGGTCCAGGAGCGCGCGGCGCAACTGCTGCAGCAGTCGGACGTTGGCTGGGTCTGGTTGACGCCGCGCCAGCCCCCCGAGGCGCGGTCCAGCACCGCCCACACCAGCGACAGGCAGGAGCGCTCGCTGGGCAGCCGGCCGATCACCTTGGTCCGACGCCGGGTCTCGCCGAAGGTCCGCTCGATCAGGTTGGAGTGGCGGATCCTGGTCCAGTGCTCGCGTGGGAAGCGCAGGTGGCAGGTCAGCTCGGGCAGGCTGTCCAGCACGCAGGTGACCGCACCCGGGTAGCGGGCACCCCACCGGGCGGCGAACGCCTCGGCGCGGCGGCGGGCCTCGGCTACCGCCGGCTCACCAGGGTCGGCGTGGAGGTCGTCGAAGACCTGCCAGTAGTCGACCTTGACGGCGTCCTGGTCGGCCTGGCTCACCTTGGCCAGGACGTTGCGGGCGCGGTGCACCAGGCAGCGCTGCCGCAGGCCGTGGGGGAACACCTGCTCGACCGCACCGAGCAGCCCTGGCGCGCCGTCGGTGATCACCAGCAGCGGCATCCGCAGCCCTCGCACCACCAGGTCGCGCAGGAACCCAACGCAGGCGTCGGTGGATTCCGCGTTCGCGCCGTCCACGGCCAGCAGGACCGGCTTGCCATCGGTGGTGATGCCCCAGGCGCATAGGACCGGCTCGGCGCGGGCGCCAGGGTGCATCTTGAAGTGGCTGGCGTCCAGGTACAGGTACTCCAGCTCGACCTCGGCCAGGCTGCGGCTCCGCCAGCTGTCGAACTCGGCCTTGATGGCCTCACAGATGCGGCTGACGGTCGACCGCGACAGCGCCGCCTCAGCTCCCAGCGCCTCGGCCAGGCTGGCCTCCACGTCGCGGGTCGACAGGCCGCGCACGTACCCGGCGATCACCAGCGCCTCCAGCGCATGGGTCTTGGTGACGCGCTTGCCGAGCAGCCGGGAGGCGAACGCGGTGTCAGTGCCGCGCAGCTTGGGCCGCTCCAGCGTGACCGGCCCGCTGGTGGTCTTGACGGTGACCGGCTGGTGGCCGTTGCGGTAGCCCGGCCGCGCGTCCGGGTCACGCTGGTAGCGGTCGCGGCCGAGGAACACGCTGACCTCGGCCTTCAGCGCGGTCTGCAGCACCAGGCGGACGCTCAGGCAGGCAACCCGCTCCAGGATCTCAGCCAAAGGCTGGTCGGAGGCGAACAGCTCATCGATCTGGGCGCGGACATCGGAGCGATGACCGCCGTCGGAACCTTCACCGAAGGTGCCAGCTACTACGGTCTGTTCGATTGCGGCGGCAACGTATGGGAGTTCTGCCGCCTATCAACCCAGTCTTGGCGTCACCGCGCCTTTGCAGCGACGACAAGTGGCACGTCGCCCTTCGCATGCGCTGCAGATCTAGGCTCACCCGAGCGACGGGCGACCGAGACCGAAGTGATGGTCTTTAGAGTTGACAACATGACGCGCAGCTGGAAGTGCTCATTCGCTTGGACCACGTCAGGTCCGAGGTGACTTGGATCATAGAGTGCATGCTCTTAAGCCACGTCCATGTCGAGGCTGAATATTCTCGCCTGCCGAACCATCGTCGGAAACCTGCCCGGACAGCGGATTCCCAAGGGCGGAGTACGGCTCTACGTGGCCCGTAAGGCCGCAGCCCGTGCGACCTACCTTCGCGCATCGCTGCTGCGTGATCACTTCGCCGGAGTTGACTGCGGCGCCATATTGCCAACCAGGGACACTGCGGGCACTCGCCAACAGGCCCAGGCTCAACCCGAACCCTGTCCATCAGCCTGCCGCAAGCAGCGGTTGGTCGTGTTCTTCGCAGTTGGTGCCCGTTGCTGGCCCCGGGAGCGGCTCTAGATGGACTCCGGCCCGGCGCGACGGTCCGCCAGGCCGGTGACCAGGGCTGTTGTGGGGTGGAGGTGAGGGGATTTGAACCCCTGGCTTCCTCCGTGCGAGAGAGAACCGGAGGGTTGCGATTACCTGCGGTGCTAGGCCCAGTCCGCCCGATGACCTGGGGCATGCCGGACCGATGGTGACCGCTGTTGTCCGCGGCGATCTGGTCGTTCGTGGCCCGGATGTGGCCCCGCTGTGGCCCCATGGTCAGGAGCTTGGAAGGCGCGTCCCGGCGCTCCGTTCTGCCGAGATACTAGACGATAGCGCAGGCCGGCGTCCGGCGCCCGTCCGTTATTGCCCGTGAGAGACCGTGAGGGACCGATGCTACGGGCACGCGGAGGGCACGGCCGCCGAGGGGCCAACCGTGCTCCCGCGTGGCGGCGGGGGAGCACCAGACTACTCAAGGTTTATCAACGACATGTCCCATACCCCTCGGCTGTCTGACCTTCAGGGCTAGAAGATCTTGATCGCCCTACTTTCAACGTTCATTGGATACGAGGTCTTGACTTTCCTTGGGGTACGAGTTAGCTTCGTGGGCTAGGTCACTCTAGACCGTTTCGTCTAAGTCGTCCATCACGGCGATACTCGTCACTGGTCGTTCTCCGCGGAGCGAAGGCGCTGTAGGCGTTAGGTCGGGGAATCGTGAAGTCAGGGGGGCCGATGAAGACGACTTCGACACCAGGTTTGATCACCGACAATTCCTGTGATCCAACAGCTCGAAGCCCCCCCAAGAGTCCAGGGCGGCAAGAGGACCTCGAACGGCGCGGCGGAGTACCTGGATCAGAATTCTGGGCCTGACGCTATTTCTGCAGCGACCAAGCTCGTACACGAATTGGGCGTTGTTGTCGGGAATAGGCAACCGCAAGGGGTTCGGAAACGAGAGGGGGAAGGATAGACCCGTGAGCGTCACGGGTAACGTCACCGAACTCTGTGCTGAACAGACGAGCTCAAGCAAGGAGCGGGACATGCCTCCTGTCTTTTCCATCAGCTTTGACAATAGAGGGAAGTTGGGCGATGCTGTCAATTTTAACCCGGACAACGACAGGAATGGTCTCTGGGTAGAGGGAAGCGATTTCCCGGGCGGGGAATCTGGCGGGATCTTCATGAACGGGAATGTCATCTGCCTCTGGAGCCCAGGTGACAACGATCTGTTGCGGATTCTCGATGAAGACAGCTTTCCTACTGGTACTCCTGTGTTTACAATCCGCAATAATGGTCAAATCTTGCAGCGCGGTACGCAGATTCACGCAGATTACGTCTTCGAGGCAGACTATCAGTTGGAGTCTGTCGAGGAACATGCCGCGCACATGATGGAAGAGAAACACCTAAAGGCTATTCCTAGGCCTCAAAGAGACGAGAATGGGCACGAGGTTGTAGAAGTCAATTCTTTGATACGAGGTTTACTCGAGGAGCTTGAGAAGGCCCACCTGTACATTGCAGGATTGAGTAAGATTGTGAACGAGCAACGGAAGGCGCTTTCGATGCTGTCGGCGCGAGTCGACGCAGTGGCGACCGACTAGTACAGCTCCGCGTTAGTTGTTAGCATATCAGCTGACCTTGAGGGGCCGGCCGTCGTAGGTCCAGCGGAACGGCGTGGCGGTGCGGTTGTAGTCGTCGATGAACGCCATCACCTTGGCCACCAGGTCATCGACCGAGCGGAACTCGCCGCGTTTGAGCAGCCGGCGGGCCAGGATCGAGAAGAACAGCTCCACCATGCCGATGTCGGCCAGCGCCCTGGCCAACTGGGAATGGCTCCAGGGGCTGGCCGGATCGGGTGGCTGCTGGGTCACGGTGGCGACCAGCCGCAGCCGTTGGTCGTGGTCGTAGGCCAGGGGGCGGCCTGGGCGCTTGCGGTCCTGGAGGCCGGCGAGGCGTTCGGTCTCGAAGCGGCGGCGCCACTGCGCCACGGTGTGCTCGTTCATGCCCACCATCGGGGCGATCTGGCGGTTTGGGGATCCCGTCGGCGGCCAGCAGCACGATCCTGGCTCGCTTGGCGTGCGCTGGGGCGTGGTGTGGGCACGGCCCCGGCGCTCCAGCTCGCCGCGTTCGGCATCGGTGAGTGCAAGCGGTGGCACGGTCGGCACGCGGCGGCTCCTCATGCTGCGTCACTGAGGAGCCTCACCATATGCTAGAAACTAACGCGGAGCTGTACTAGTGCTTCTTGGTTCCCAGGATCTTTAACGTTGTGACAAGTTTCGTCTGGGCGCGGTAGGGTTAGACGCCCGCTCCACATCTGCAGACACCTTGTCTGACCAGCCACTTTCGGAGTGGCCAGCCG
>Ga0307415_100000938_pt1 | contig 13386 bp, 15 predicted proteins | sample DK1Cmetagenome_FD_204524 | JGI IMG/M metagenome (GOLD analysis project Ga0307415, IMG submission 204524) | Maize rhizosphere microbial communities from greenhouse at UC Davis, California, United States - DK15-C-2 | ecosystem: Host-associated > Plants > Roots > Rhizosphere > Soil | place: USA...
CGAGGTCAGGCCGAGCCGGCCCAACGCGGCGACCAGCACGGGCCGGGTGGCCCGGGCCGCCCCGTCGTCCACTTTGATGGCCACCGCCCCCACGTCCGGCACAGCGACCGCGAGGACGCCCTCCGCGCCGCCCTTGGCCAGGAGGCCGGGCACGGCCCGCATGAGACGCGCATCGTCGGCACCGGTGCCGGACATCATCTCCGGGTACGCCCGCATGGCGTCGGCCACCGACCGCTCGGGTGTCCCGGCGTCGGCCGAGACGGCGGCCAGGAAGGCCCGAGCCAGGCCGACGAGCGGGATGGCAAACACCGCCGCCCCGCAGCCGTCCACGCCGACGCCGGCCACCGGCTCACCCGCCATCTCGGACACTGCCCGCCGGCACGCCTTCTGCAGTGGATGCTCCCGGCTCGCGTAGTCCTGGGGCGTCCAGCCGGCGGCCGCGCACGTGGCCAGCATGCCCGCGTGCTTGCCGGAGCAGTTCATGTACACGCGGCTCGGCGTCCCGCCCTCGCGCAGCACGGCGGCGCGGGCGTCCGGCCCGAGCGGCAGATCGGGCGGGCAGGCCAGGAAGGACTCCGGCATCGAGACCGACCGCAGCAGCGCCCGTACCCGCTCGACGTGGAACGGCTCGCCCCAGTGGCTCGCCGCCACCAGCGCCCAGTCGGCCGGGTCGGCCAGGCGCAGCCCGCACCGCCACATGGCCACCGCCTGCATCGGCTTGTTGGCCGATCGCGGGAAGATGGCGCCGTGCGGGTCGCCGGCCGACGCGACGAGCGATCCGTCCGGGTCGAGCGCCGCGTACGAGCCGAGGTGCTGGCTCTCGACGAAGCCGGAGCGGACCACCTCCGCGATGGGAACGCCCCCGACGTAGCGACCCGTCACGAGCGGGCGGGGAGGCCGAGCAGTTCCCGGGCCGCGGCCGGCGCGAGCGGCGGTCGCTGGGCGAGCCGGGCGAACGCGGCCGCCCGCGCGACGAGCTGCGCGTTGCTCTCCACGGGCTGGCCCTTGGCGTACGTGATCGTGTCCTCCATGCCGACCCGTAGGTGCCCGCCGGACGCGATGGAGGCGAGGAGCACCGGCAGCGTGGTACGCCCGATGCCAGTGGCCGAGAACGTCGTTCCCTCGGGTAGGTCGCTCATCGCCGCCACGCACGCGGTGAGCGCGGCCGCGGTGCCGGGCATGCCGCCGGGCACGCCCATGACGAGGTCGACATGCACGTGGCCACCGAACGGCGGCCCGTGCTGGTCGAGCAGCCGGCGCAGCGTCGTCAGGTGACCCAGATCGAATATCTCGTACTCCGGCACGATCCCCCGGTCCCGCATGCGGGTGTGCAGCTCGACGATGAACTCCCACCGGTTCAGAAAAACGTCGTCACCGAAGTTGACCGTGCCCATGGTGCAGGAGGCCATCTCCGGCCCGGCGTCGAGCACGGCCAGTCGGTCGGACTCGGGATCGGTCACGGCGCCACCGGTCGACAGCTGCACGACCAGGTCGGTCGACGCGCGCAGGGCCTCGACCGTGGCGCGCAGCCGGGCCAGGTCGAGCGTGGGTCGCGCGTCGCCGTCGCGGATGTGGACGTGGATGACGCTGGCCCCGACCGACTCGCACTCCTTGGCCGTGGCCACGAGCTCGTCCAGGGTGACCGGCAGGGCCGGTACGGCGCCCTTGTCCACCTCCGCGCCCGTCGGAGCCACCGTGATCAACGTCGTCGCGCTCATTGCCTGCCTCGCTCCAGCGCTCGGCGATGCTGCGTTGCTCGCCTCCGCTTGTCACGCACACGTTAGGCCGGGTCGATCGCGGCCGTCGAGGCGCCCACCCGCAGGATCGCGTCATCGGGGACGGACCGTTTGACCACCGCCAGCGCGATCGGCCCGAGCTCGAAGTGGTGGGTCGCGGTGCCGACGAACCCGACGTCGCGTCCGTCCGATGTGACCGGTGTGCCGGACGCGGGCACCTCGTCGGTCGTGATGCCGTCCAGGTGCAGCAAGACGAGGCGTCGCGGTGGACGGCCGAGGTTGTGCACCCGGGCGATGGTCTCCTGGCCGCGGTAGCAGCCCTTCTCCAGATGCACCGCGGACGGTAGCCAGCCGACCTCGGCCGGCAACGTCCGATGGTCGGTGTCGCGACCCAGCCGCGGTCTCCGGTCGGCGACGCGCAACGCCTCGAACGCCCACACGCCGGCCGGCGGGACGTCGAGCGTCCGGACCACCTCGGCCACAGCGGGCCGCGGGACGAGCAGGTCGACGCCGTAGCTCATGCGCCGGGCGTACCCGCCCCCCGGGATCGGGGCGACCGCGTACCGGGTGGTCGGGCCGGCGGGGACGGATCCGCTGGCGAACTTGGCCCCGGGCACGGGCGCGACCCGCGGCTGGGCCAGGCCGCGGACGTCCAGGGCCGCGACCACCTCATCGCTGCGCGGCCCGACCAGGGACAGCACCGCCCAGTCCGCGGTGACGTCGGCCGGCTCGACCCGCATGAGGAAGCGCATGCGTACCAGGAAGTCCACGAGGGCGCCCGCGGTGCCGGGCTCCACGTCGAGCCAGGTCGTCGCGCCGTCGTCGATCACCGCCGCGTGATGCTCCACATGGCCGTGCGGGGAGAGCACGAGCAGCTCCGTCCCGTACGGCGGGTCCGTGCCGACAAGGTGCTGGGTGGTCATGCTGTGCAACCAGCCCAGGCGGTCGGCGCCGGGCACCGCGACGACGCCGCGGTTGCTCCGGTCGACCAGGCCCACCCCGGTGGCGAGCAGGCGTTGCTCCCGCAGCGGATCGCCGTAGTGGGCGGCCACCCCGGCGTCCACGTCGGACGGATCGAGGGCCGCGACGGCACCGGGTAGCATCACGTCGTCTCCACGCTCACGTCGACTCCGCCCCACACGAGGCGCACACACCGAACAGGGCGACGTGTCCCAGGTCAACCAGGAACGACTTCTCCCGCTGCAGGTCGCCGGCCAGCGGGGCCAGCACGTCGGTGGACACCTCGTCCACGTGCCCGCACACCCGGCAGACCAGGTGCGCGTGCTGCTTCTCCCCGACCGCGTGGTAGGTCGGCGCCCCGTGCGAGAGGTGGGCGTGGGTGACCAACCCGAGCTCCTCGAGCAGCTCGAGGGTCCGGTAGATCGTGGTGATGTTCACACCCGCCGCCGTCTTGGCGACCTGCGCGTGGACCTGGTCCGGCGTGGCGTGCCCGAGCGTGTACACCGCGTCGAGCACGAGCTGGCGCTGCGCGGTGAGGCGGAGGCCACGGGAGCGCAACTCCTCCGCTAGCGACGACGAGATGGCCACGAGATCGATACTATGCCGGGCGTGTCGGGCGAGCGCGTCGTAGCGGTCCTCGGTCGCGGAGTGGTGCCGGCCGAGGCGCCGATCCTGCTGGCCGACGACCTGGGTGCCCTGAGGGGTGACGGGATCTTCGAGACCATGCACGTCCGGGACGGGCGGGCCTGGCTGATCGACGAGCACCTGTCCCGGATGACCCGCTCGGCCGATCTCATGCAGCTCACCCTGCCCCCTCGGGGGGCCCTGGTCGACCTGATCGGTCAGGCCGTGGAGCACTGGTCGCCGGCGCTGGAGGGCGCCCTGCGGCTGGTCTGTACCCGTGGCCCCGAGGGCTCGCTCGGTGGCGGCATCAAGGGGGGTGGGCCCGAAGGGCTGGGGGGCGGGAACATCACCGTCTTCGCCACGATCAGCGGCGTCACCGAGGGCATGATCCGCTCCCGCCGAGAGGGCGTGGCCGTACTCACCGCCTCGTTGGGCTTCACGGCCGAGTCCCGCCGGTCGGCGCCCTGGCTGCTCGGCGGGGCCAAGACCCTGTCGTACGCGGTGAACATGGCGTCCCAGCGGTGGGCCCAGTCGCTCGGCGGGGACGACGTGCTGTGGGTCTCGGCCGACGGGTTCGCGCTGGAGGCTCCGACCTCGACGCTGGTGTGGTTGGACGGGACGGCGCTGTGCACGGTGCCGGTGGAGCCCACCGGCATCCTCGCCGGCACGACGGCGCGCTGGCTGCTCGACCACGCCGACGCGCTCGGCTGGACCACGGCCGAACGCATGATCGCGGCGACCGACCTGCTCACCTCCGGCGGCGCCTGGTTCACCTCGTCCGTACGAGGGGTGGCGGCGATCCGGATGCTGGACGGGACGGCCATGCCGTACTCGCCCGAGGTCACCGCGAAGATCCGGGAGCTGCTCGGGTACCCGTAGCCGATGCCCCACTCGCTTCGCGGTCGCCACGAGGAGGTCCGGTCGCTGGCCGGCGGGCGGCTCGCCGATGGCCGCGCCTTCGTCACCGCGGGCGTCGCCACCTACGGCAGCGAAGTGTCCACTTGGGAGGTACTCGACGGCTCACCTGTCGGGCACCGGTCGTGGCCGTGGAAGGGTCGGTGAACGACATCCGCGTGATGGCCGCGGGGACAGGTCCAGCCTGGTGGGCGCGGCCTTCTCCGATGCGATGTGGCTGTGGGATCCACGCCCGGCGGAGTCGCTCGCCCCTTCGCCGGCCGGCGGCAACTCGTCGCCGTACGCCTGAACCTCTAGTGTTCCGCGTCGCCGATCTCTTGACACGCCCTGGCCGCCCGACCAGACGGCAACTCTGTCCAAGTCGTCGTCATTCGCGCCCCTGAGGCGACAACTTTGGCGAAGTCGACGCGATCTTGAGACCGATCGGCGCCTCGATGAACGTCAAGGAACCTGGACGCACGACACTGGATATCCCCATGGTGGTCAGCCGCTCACGCGCGTGAGCTTGGCGGCCAGGTGGGGCCGCAGCGGCTGGCCCACGGCCGCCATGTCCTGGGCGTAGAGCAGATCGCGGTCGACGATCCCGTACAGGCGTTGCCCCCCGGTGACCTCCTTGGCCGTGGACGTGCGCACGACCTTGTCGGTGGCCATCCTCAGCTTCGTCCCGTCCAGGACTCCGAGGTGCAACTCCATGATGCCGGTGGGCAGGCAGAACATCGCTTCGATCTCGTCGGTGGGTCCGTCGTCGGCCATCATCACGCGCCACCAGCCGACCTCGCGGGAGGCCGGGCGGATCGCCTCGCCGTCCGCTGTGACCAGCCAGGCGCGGGCCTCGTAGAACACGAACGGCCGGCCGTCGTGGCTGATCCGGATCTCCTGGGCGTACTCGAACGGCTCGATCGTCGGGTACTCGCCGCTGCCCCGCCCGCGCCACACGCCGATGAACGGGACCAGGCCGCGGAGCGCGGGATGCAGGTCCGGCCCGGTGCGCAGGTCGTGGGTCTCCTGGTACGGATACTCGTCGGGCAGCGGCGCGTCGAGAAACGGCGGCCTTATCGACTCCTGGCTCACGGCTGCCGGCCCCGGTTCAGTCGCACGGCCAGGTAGACCAGCCCGCCGGCGAGCACACCGAACCCCGCGACGAGGAGGCTCACGAACCCGATTTCGGTGACCATCAGCGCAGTGTAGGCGACCTCTAGGCTGGAGCCATGACGACGCGATCGTTGGTGGTGAAAGTGACGGCCGGCCAGGACGCGCCGGAACGCTGTGCGCAGGCGTTCACGGTCGCGGCCACCGCGGTGGCCGCTGGCGCGTCCGTGTCGCTGTGGCTCACGGGCGAGTCCTCGTGGTTCGCGCTGCCCGGCCGGGCCGACTCCTTCACCCTGCCCCACTCGGCGCCGCTGCCGGACCTGCTCGCCGCCGTGCTGGCCGGCGGCCGCGTGACGCTGTGCACGCAGTGCGCGGCCCGGCGCGAGATCGGGCCGGACGACGTGATCGCCGGCGTACGCATCGCCGGTGCGGCCTCGTTCGTCGAGGAGTGCCTCGCCGACGACGCCCAGGCCCTGGTCTACTGACCCGAGGTCCTATGTGGACACGGTCAGCACCCGGTCGTGGCCGACGCGACGAGCCGGGAACCCTCGATCCGTACCATAACGCCCGTCTGCCCGGACCGGAAGGCGTACAGGTCGGCGGTGGCCGCGATCCGGCCGTCCACAGTGCCCAGTGCCGCGTCGATCGCGTCCGGCAGGTCGTTATCGGCGCCCACACCCTCCACAGTGGAGAGCGTGCCACCGCCCGGGCAGGCGATCCGGTGGCGGGTCCAGGTCACCGCGGATACCCGCAGCCGGCCGAGGACCTCGGTGGCGGCCGGGTCGGGCCCGGCCGGCTCCGAGCCGGTGGCCGGTGGCTCGGCCTCGGGCCGGCAGTCGCCGGTGTCGGCCACGAAACGCACCCGGCCCGGTTCGGGCACGGTGCCGGTCAGCGCCACGAACAGGCCCGCGTCACCCTTGAGTTTGGGCCCGGTGGCCGTGGTCACGGCGACCTTGTACGCCGCCGGCAGGCGATCGGCGACGCGCCGCAGCAACGCCAGCTCGGTGCCGGGTGCCACCGCCGCCGTCACGACCCGCTGGTAGCGGCCGCCGGACCGGACCACGGTGACCGCGCAGGTCCCGGTCCGCTCGAGGCCGGAGACGGCGACCACGGCGAGGTCGTCGGCCAACGCCGCGGCGGCGATCTGCGCCGAGGCGAGGTCGACGACCGGCACGGCCTGGGCGATGGTGGTCTGCTCCCGCGCCGTCGGCGGGCCTCGCCGGGCCGACCAGACGATGCCGGCGGCGAGCACCACGGCCCAGGCCACGGCGAGCGCGACCATCCACCATCGCGCCCGGCGCGGCGGCGGGCTCGGGCTCGGAACGTAGACGACCCGCTCGGGGATCGGCGAATCCGGGGGCGTCACCGCAACAGTGTGGCATCAGGCCCGCTTGCCTGTAGGGGCACCCTTATAGCGGAAATGGGCCCGTAGGGTGCCCCTGCATGCGGCAGTTAGGCGGCGGTGACCGAGACGGCGACCTCGTTGACGCCGCGATCCGCGGTGACCTGAGTGTCGCCGTTGCCGGCCCGGGACAGCGCCCGCAGCGTCCACGAGCCCGGCGCCGCGAAGAACCGGAACTGGCCCGCGGGCGAGGTCACCACCTCGGCGGTGAACTCGCCGGACGCGTCGAGCAGGCGGACGTAGGCACCGGGAACCGGGGCGCCGTCGCCGCCGCAGACCACACCCGTGATCACGGTTTCCTTCTCCAGGTCCACGCTGGCCGGGATGGGCGCCGACTGCACCGGCGCACCGCAGCCGGCGATGTCAGGAGTACTCATTCGTTTCCCTCTCAGGCCTGGCCCGGCTCATCGCCGAGCGCTACCGGGACGCCGACCAACGATCCGTACTCGGTCCACGAGCCGTCGTAGTTCTTCACGTCGGAGTGCCCCAGCAACTCGCGGAGCACGAACCAGGTGTGCGAGGAACGCTCGCCGATGCGGCAGTACGCGATCGTCGCCTTGGACCCGTCCAGTCCGGCCTCGCCGTAGATCTGGCCCAGCTCGTCGTCGGACCGGAAGGTGCCGTCCTCGTTGGCGGCCTTGGACCAGGGCACGCTGATCGCCGTCGGAATGTGGCCGGCGCGCTGCGCCTGCTCCTGCGGCAGGTGGGCCGGGGCGAGCAGGCGGCCGGCGTACTCGTCCGGCGAGCGCACGTCGACCAGGTTCTTCGCGCCGATGGCCGCGACGACCTCGTCACGGAAGGCGCGGATGGTCAGGTCGGGCTCCTGCGCAGCGTACGTGGTGGCCGGGCGGGAGACCGGGTCGGAGACGAGTGGGCGGTTGTCCAGCTCCCACTTCTTGCGCCCGCCGTCGAGCAGCTTGACATCGCGGTGGCCGTACAGCTTGAAGTACCAGTACGCGTAGGCGGCGAACCAGTTGTTGTTGCCCCCGTAGAGGACGACCTGATCGTCGTTGGAGATGCCGCGCTCGGAGAGCAGGGCCTCGAACTGCTGCTTGTTGACGAAGTCCCGGCGGACCGGGTCCTGCAGGTCCTTCTTCCAGTCGAGCTTGACGGCACCGGGAATGTGCCCGGTGTCGTACGCGGTGGTGTCCTCGTCAACCTCGACGAAGACGACGCCGGGCGCGCCGAGGCTCTTCTCGGCCCAGTCCGCGGAGACGAGTACGCTGTCGCGACTCATGTGAAACTCCCTAGTTGGTGGTGAGGGCGCAGGGACGACGCCTGCGCGAGCGATGGGATTCGGCGAGTTTGCGAGCCGACCTTTAGGCACTGCGCGGCATGGCGGCGCCGAACTAGGGGCGATGTCGAAGGACGCCCGCGCCGCCTAAGGCACGCGGGGACACAGGCACGCGGCCACGCGGCACAGGTCGACCGCGCGCCTCTTCGTGAGCAGGGTGCCCATAGCGAGCGAGATTACCACCGGGCGGATGCCGCCCACGACGCCGACCGGATCCTGAGACCCGACTCGACGCACTTCATGATCGACGCGGACGGGGTGGGCGTCCCGGAAAGGCTCAGGCCCTGATGTTCTGGCGGAGCGTGGCGTAGTAGGCGGCCACCAGGACCGCGCCGATCGTCGCCACGCCGCCGATCCCGCCTCGGTCGCCGATGAACATCGCCACGACCAGGGCGAGGACGTACACGATCGGAACCAGGATGTCGACGGTCCGGCGGTTCATTCAACGCCTCCGGGGGTCGGTGCGGGACGGGTTATGCGCCCATGATGCCGCACGCTACGACGCGAGGGGAACGTTGCGCGCGGTCGCCGTGATGGCGAGTCCATCCGCCTGCACGTCAACCGCGTCGAGGGACAGGTCGAACGGCAGTTGCGGGAGTTGGGCGGCGACGTTCCGCTCGGCCAGGTTGGCCAGATAGTCGCGGGCCGCCTGCGGTGCCGACACACCGATGGCCCGGACGTCGCGCAGCTTCACCTGGAACTGGCCCTCGACGACCGATATGTCGGCCGTGGCGGCCAGCGGTAGGCGGAAACTGCCCAGGTTGCCGGTCGCGGTGACCCGCAACGCGCCGTCGGACTCGGCGAACTTCACGTTGGAGAGGTTGTACCGGGAGTAGTCGACCAGCGATTGCAGGGTGGCGAACGTGACGAGCCCGGTACCGGTGATCCGCTCGGCGACAGCCTGGGCGGTGCCCTGGACCAGGTCCATCGCGTCCGCCTTCACACCCCGGGCCACGACATTCAGCCGGGGAAGCGTGGCGTTGCGACCGTCATTCGATAGCCGCACGTTCGTCAAATCGATAGTTATCTCCTCATAACGTCCAGCGGCCACCTGGGTGAGGAACGGAAACCCGCCGACGTTGACGTCCGCGGTGTCGTACTCGACCCCGCGCTCGGACAGCGCCGCGACGACCTGCGTGCGGACCTCGCCCTCGGCGATTCCCGCCGCGACCCGGTCGCCCACGACCAGGATTCCGGTCAGGACCAGGAGGATCGCCAGCAGGGTCGGCCAGCCGCTGCGGCGGCGCCGACGCACGCGCCGGTCGTGGCCGGCCCACTCCTCATCGCCGTACCCATTCACGCCCATCTCCCGGGTGGTCGCTCTCGTCATGGCCCATCCTCCGCTCCCGGGCTCGCCGGCGCAGACTCGTCGCCCCCCGGCCCTCCCGGAGCCGACGACCGAGCGAGGCACGAACGAGGCGGAGGCGACCATGTACGGAGTGGAATTAACCAGATCAGCGCAGGATCACACCCACGACGTACAGCGCGGGAGCGACGAACGCGAATGCGCCGAGCGGCCCCTGCATGTGACGGGCCAGCCACATGAACGGTGGCTCGCCCTCGAGGCGCCGGCCCGCCTCGGCGTACCCGATGCCCAGGTCGACCACGACCGCGACCAGCACGGCGACCATGCCGGCGATGGCGCCCTGGAACGTGGACAGGCCGTCGATGATGAGGCCCGAGGCGGCCCCGGCGGCGGTGCCGGCCATCGCGCCGGCGATGACCCCGGTCGACCCCCGTGGGACCTGCGGAGTGATCCGAGGCGACGGGGCCACCACATCGCAGATGCGCGCGGTCGCCAGGCCGATGCCGGCCGCGGCCAGCCCGCCGAACAGCACCTGGTCGCCCAGCGGCTGCCGGGACAGGACCCCGAGGGCGGAGAAGGCGGTCACGCCGACCACCACCGCCATGGTGACGGCGAGCGACTCGGTGACGCCGGCCCGGCCGCCGCGCAGGGCGAGCTGGCCCACGATCCCGGCCGCGAACGCCCCGACGATCACGTAACCCAACGGAGCCAGCGATGCCTCGACGGGCACCGTGACCGCGAACGCCGATCCGGCCGCCGTCAGCGCCCCGACCACCACCACGACCCACGGGCTCGGTGGCCGGCTGGCGACCGTCCAGGCCAGGATGAGCAGCGCCTGGGCGCCGCCGATCACCGAGGCGAACCCGGTCTGGGTGGCTTGCGAGCCGATGACGAGACCGACCGCGAGCAGCAGCGAGAAGCCGGCGATCGCGATCGAGAGCGCGCGGCGCACCGGCACCGCGGCGGCGCGGGGCGCCTTCCCCCGGCCACCACCGCGCGCGGGGCGCTCCGGTGGTCGGGTAGCCACCGGCGGCCGCCCGACGGCCCCGCGAGGTTCGGGATACCGGTCATCGCCGTTGAGCACGCCTCGATCGTGCCATGACGGACAGTTCCCCTACACCCTCGGCCGAACGGAGGATGCCACCAGGGACGATCGGAGCCCCCCGCGAAGAGGGACATGGCAACAAATGGGGAATGTCACGCTCCGTGGTTCTCAACTACTGAGCTGGCGAACGGGAACAATGTCAACATCGGCTAGGGTGTTGGGCATCCGCCCGTCAGCGAGGCCGGGAACGATCCAGCCCGGCGCGGCCAACTGCCGTGAGACGGAGGTGACCGTGGAGATCCTGCTCCTGACCGCCACGAACGGCGCGGGCGGAGTCCTTCCAGCACTCGACCTGCTGCCACACACCGTACGCACCGCCCCCCGTGACGTCCGCGCACTCGTGGCGGGGGCCAGCCCGGACGTCGTGATCATCGATGCGAGGACCGAGCTGGCCGAGGCGCGGGCCACCTGTCGCATGCTCAACGCCACCGGCCTGGGCGTGCCGCTGCTCGCCGTGGTCACCGAGGCGGGCCTGGTCGCGCTCAACGCCGACTGGGGCGTCGACGACGTCATCCTCACCACCGCCGGACCGTCGGAGGCGGAGGCCCGGCTGCGGCTGGCCATCGGCCGGCTCACCCACGCCGCGGCGGCCGGCAGTGGCCTGGTACGGGCGGGCGAGCTGACGATCGACCCGGACACATACGCGGCCAAGCTCAAGGGACGGCCGCTGGACCTGACGTACAAGGAGTTCGAGCTGCTGAAGTTCCTCGCTCAGCACCCCGGCCGCGTGTTCACCCGCGACCAGCTGCTCCGCGAGGTCTGGGGTTACGACTACTTCGGCGGTACCCGCACGGTCGACGTCCACGTGCGGCGGCTGCGCGCCAAACTGGGCTCCGAGTACGAGTCGATGATCGGGACGGTGCGGCAGGTCGGCTACAAGTTCGTCGTGCCGCCGACGCGGAATCTCGCGGACACCGAGCCGAAGCCCGCCATCGTGCCCGGACGGCCGCGCACCGGCATACCGGCGCCGTAACCTCACCGCCCGGGCCGGGTCGGCGGCTACCGTGACGGCGTGGGACACGTCGGCACCGATGTCACCCGGGTCGAGCGCCTCGGCCCCACCGAGGTGGCGGAGGTTCTCGCGCTGACCCAGGCGGCCGGCGACGTGGACGGCGCGTATCCGCTGTCGGAGCACGTGACGCTGCACCTGCGCCACGGTGGCGACCTTCCGGCGGTACACCTGATCGCGCGGGCCGGGGACCGGCTGGTCGGCTATGCGCACGTGGACACGACCGACCCGGTCGAGGGGCCGTCCGCCGAGCTGTGCGTGCATCCCCTGTACCGCCGGCGCGGCCTGGGCCGGGCGCTGGTGAGCGAGGCGATCGCGGTCTCGGCCGAACGCGACCCGGCGGCGCGGCTGCGCCTGTGGGCCCACGGCGACCATCCCTCGGCGAGCGCCCTGGCTCTGTCGCTGGGCTTCGCGCGGGCCCGGGTGCTGTGGCAGATGCGACGCTCCCTGTTCGCCCCGGTGCCGGCGCCGACCGTGCCGGACGGGATCACGCTGCGGCCGTTCCGGCCGGGCCGGGACGACGACGACTGGCTGGCGCTCAACACCCGGGCCTTCGCCGACCACCCCGACCAGGGCCGCTGGACCGTCGACGACCTGCGGGCGCGCATCGCCGAGGGCTGGTTCGACCCCGAGGGCTTCCTGCTGGCGGAGCGGACCGACGACCCGGGTGGCCTGCTCGGCTTCCACTGGACCAAGGTGCACGGTGCCGTCCGCCACGGCGACCTCGCGGCCGACGGCTCCGAGGGCGGCGGTTTCCACGACCATGACCCGCTCGGAGAGGTCTACGTGCTCGGCGTGGACCCCAGCGCCCAGGGCACCGGCCTGGGCACGGTGCTGACCCTGAGCGGCCTGCGGTACCTGCGGGATCGGGGCCTGCAGCAGGTGATGCTGTACGTCGAGGAGTCCAACGCCCCGGCGATCGCCCTGTACCGGCGGCTGGGATTCGCACGCTGGTCCACCGATGTCTGCTTCCGTCGGACGGGGTAGGGCGGCCACGATGGGTCCAGCATGGATGTGCCGGAGGACTACGCCGCATTCGTCGCCGCCCACGGGACGCGACTGGCGACGGCCTGCCGCGCCCTAACCGGAAACAGCCACCTGGCCGACTCGGTGGCCCGCGACCTGCTGGCCATGGTGGCCCTGCGCTGGCGGTGGCTGCGACGCTCGGGCCGCGCCGGCTACCTGGACCGGTTGGTCCGGCGGGAGGCGCGCGCCTGGCGGGTGGAGGTGCCCCGCGCCGAACGGACCACGCCACGCCGCGGACTGCTGGTCGAAGACGAGCCCGCGCCGACCGGACGGATGGCCGTCGAGGCCTGGGCGGCGGCCCGCTCGATGCGGACCCGGCGGGCGGTCGCCGCCGCGGTTGCCCTGGTGATGCTCCTCTGCTTCGCCGCGCTCGGGCCCCGCGACCCGACGGTCCGGCGGGACGCGCTGCCCATCCCGACCCGGGACCCGGTGCCGGCCGGCGTCACGGTGCTGCCGCCGTTCACGCTGCTGGGTGGACTCTGGCCGCGCGAGACTCCCCTGCCGGCCCAGCTGCCGGTCGATCCGGAGATGGCCGCCGGACTCTCGGCCAGCCCCGTCGCCGCGGCCGTGGCCGTGCTCCGCCAGGACCCGCGCCCGCTGCTCGTGGTGGCGGCGGACGGTTCGGCCCGCCGGGTCGACGACCCGGCCATCGCCGGCGCCCGCCTGCTGCCCACGTCGCTGTCACCGGATGGCCGACGCGTCGCGCTGCTCACCCCGGAGGCGGTGCGGGTGATCGACGTGACCACCGGCCGGGTCCGCTCGATCGCGGTCGCCCAGACCGCGACGCGGACGCTCGCGTGGCGGGACGCCCGTACGGTCCTCGTGCCGGGGCCGGGCGGGGCGGCACAGGTCAACGTGGACACCGGCGCCGTCAGCGCCGTCCCGGCGATCGGTGCCGCGGACGTGGCGGCCGGGTCGCC
>Ga0307415_100000939_pt1 | contig 13385 bp, 14 predicted proteins | sample DK1Cmetagenome_FD_204524 | JGI IMG/M metagenome (GOLD analysis project Ga0307415, IMG submission 204524) | Maize rhizosphere microbial communities from greenhouse at UC Davis, California, United States - DK15-C-2 | ecosystem: Host-associated > Plants > Roots > Rhizosphere > Soil | place: USA...
CCGCGTCGATCGCCAGCGTCTCCAGGTCGCGGTTGTTGACCCCGATCACGGCCGCGCCCACCTCCACCGCGCGCTCGAGCTCCCACTCGTCGCGCACCTCCACCAGCGTCTCGAGCTCGAGGTCGCGAGCGACGGCCGCCAGCTCGACCAGCGCGGCGGGCGAGAGGGCGCGGGCGATCAGGAGCGCCGCGGAGGCGCCGAGGGCGCGTGCCTCGAGGAGCTGGAGGTGGTGGACGTGGAAGTCCTTCTTGAGCAGCGGAACCGCGACGCGCGCGCGGGCCGCCGTCAGGTCCTCGGTCCGGCCGCCGAAGTGCGCCGGCTCCGTGAGAATGGACAGCGCGGCCGCGCCCCCGCTCACGTACGCGGCCGCCTGCGTACCGGCGTCGATGCCCGCGTTGATCTCCCCCTTCGACGGCGACCGCCGCTTCACCTCGGCGACCACCGCGACGTGCGGGCGGCGGAGCGCGCCGGCGAGCGAGACGGGGCGCGACAGCGCACTCGCGGCGCGGCGGAGCTCGGCGGCGCGCGGGGGGAGCAGCTCGGCGCGCCGGCGGGCCTCCTCCACCAGCCGGCCGAGCGGGCCCGTCGGTGGGCTCCAGCGCTTCAATGATGCTTGCACTTCGGGCGTTCTTCGGCTATCCTGAATTCGGCGGATTTTCGGGCCCCGCCTTGGGAGGCGGAATCTAATTCTTTACCTCGGGGACAGTCATGCCGCTCACGAAGCGCCAGCGCGAGATTCTGACCTACCTCAGCTCGTACGCTGAAGGCAACGGGTACGCGCCGAGTTTCGAGGAGATCGCCGCGCAGTTCAACTATAACTCGCTGGCGACCGTCCACGAGCACCTGAGCAATCTCGAGCGCAAGGGCTACATCAAGCGCGGGTACAACGAGAGCCGCGCGATCCAGATCCTCCCCTCGGACGTGTTCCCGAAGGCGGTCGAGCTGCCGCTGCTCGGCACCGTCGCCGCCGGCCTGCCGATCGAGGCGGTGACCGGGCAGGAGACGCTCGCGGTGCCCGAGGGCTTCATCCGCCGCACCGGAAACCACTTCGTGCTGCGCGTGAAGGGGAACTCGATGATCGACGAGCAGATCCGCGACGGAGACTTCGTCGTCGTGAACGAGCGCCAGGGCGCCGACAACGGCGAGATGGTGATCGCGCTGCTCAACGGGAACTCCGCGACGGTGAAGAAGTTCTACCGCGAGCGCGACGGGCGGATCCGGCTGCAGCCGGCGAACGAGACGATGGCGCCCATCTACGTCCACGAGAACGACATCACCATCCAGGGCGTCGTCGTGGGCGTCCTGCGGCGCTACTAGGGCGGGCGCGGCGGCGCTAGGCGCCGCCGCCCGACGTCGCCGCCCGCAGCCGCTCGAGGGCGGCGAGCCCTTTCCCGTCGGCGATCGTCGCCCGCGCCAGCTCCACGCCGTCGGCGAACGACGGCGCGCGGCCGGCCACGTAGAGCGCCGCGCCGGCGTTGAGCGCGACCGCCGCGCGCGCGCCCGGTGCCCCGGCCCCGCCGAGCACCTCCAGCACCGTGCGGGCGTTGTCCGCCGGGCTGCCCCCCGCCAGCTCCGCCGCTGTCGAGGTACGCGCGCCGAGGCGCGCGGGGTCGATCGTCCACTCCTCCGTCCGGCCGTCGCGCACTTCCAGCACGCGCGTCTCCGCCAGCGGCGAGATCTCGTCCAGCCCGGGCGCGCCGTGCACCACGAGCGCGTGCTCGCTGCCGAGCGCCGCCAGCGCGCCGGCGATCAGTGGCATGCGCCGCTCGTCGGCGACGCCGACCACCTGCCGCCCGGCGCGCGCCGGGTTCGCGAGCGGCCCGACGATGTTCATCACCGTGGGGATGGCGAGCTCGCGCCGCACCGGGCCCACGTGCCGCATGGCCGGGTGCATGAGCGGCGCGAACATGAACACGATGCCGGCGTCGGCGAGCGCGCGGCGCATCGTCTCGACCGGCACCTCGACGCCGACGCCCAGCGCCTCGAGCACGTCCGCGCTCCCACACTGCGAGGTGAAGGAGCGGTTGCCGTGCTTCGCCACGCGCGCGCCGGCCCCGGCGGCCACGAACGCGGCGGCCGTCGAGATGTTGAAGGTGGGCACGCTTCCCCCGCCCGTGCCGCAGGTGTCCACGAGCTGCTCCGGGGCGTCGGCCGGCAGGACGACCATCGCGGCGCGGAGCGCGCGCGCCGCGCCCGCCACCTCGTCCGCCGTCTCCCCCTTCACGCGGAGCCCCATCAGCAGCGCGGACACCTGCGTGGCGCTGCCGTCGCCGCGCATCACCTCGTCGAACGCGGCGAACGCCTCCTCGGCGCCGAGCGACGCGCCGCCCGCCAGGCGGCGGATGGCGGCGCGCAGCGCCTCAGCCGACACCGATCGTGTCGATCAGGCGCTCCGCGAGCCGTGCCCGCGTCGCGACGAGCGAGATGACGAGCGCGAGCAGCCGCACGCGCTCCACGTCCTCCTCCACGAACACGCCGCGCTGCGCGCGGTTCGTGAGGTTGACCACGCCCACCAGCTCGTCGTGGTAGACGAGCGGGAAGGAGATGAAGGAGCCGGTGGTGAAGTACTGGTCCTTGAGCAGCGGGTGCGCCTTCGCCTCGCTCACGTCCTGCACGAGGAGCGGCTCTCGCGACTCGGCCACGCGGCCGCTCACCCCGTGCCCGATGGCCACGCGGTACCCCGCCTCGACGTTCGGCGCGATGCCGCGGGCGGCGGCCAGGTACAGGAAGCCGGGCTCCGGCGCGCGCAGCATGAGCGAGCAGCGCTGCGCCTGCATGTCGTCGCCGACGAGCGCGAGCAGTCCGCCCGTCAGCTGCCGGGCGTCCGAGGCGCGCGCGTCGAGCGAGAGCACGCGGTCGATCAGGTACAGCGTGCGCGTCTTCTGGCGCAGCGCCTCGCTGCGCCGGTGCAGCTCCGCGTGCGCCTGCTCGAGCTGCGACGTCGCGGCGGCCACCTGCCCCTCCACGGCGAGCGCGCGGGCCACCGCTCGGCGGGCGTTCTCGTTCGCCTGCGCCAGCTCGCGCTCCACCGCCACGGCGTTCGGCGCGCCCGTGGTGCGCTCGGCGGCGGCGCTGCGCAGCTGCGACATCTGCCCTTCGAGCCCGGCGAGCTTCCGGTCGTACTCGGCGTGGATGCGCTGCGTGACCTCCTCGAGCGTGCGCACCGCCTCGCCCCGCGTTTCGCGCTCGGCGAACCGCGAGAACGCGAGGTCGAACAGCGCCACCGACGGCGCGAACCGCTCCGACGTGCGCGCGCCGAAGATCTTCTTCGGCTCGAGGAGCGTGAGCACCGCGGCCAGGTGCCCGTCGAACTTGAGCCCGCGCACGGCGAGCACGCCCCCCTCCGGCAGCGACGGCAGCCCGAACAGCCGCGAGTAGTCCGCCGACTGGTCGCCGAGGTCGATGAACTGGGTGGCGGCCGCGACGCCCGCGCGAATGGTGCCGGGGAGGTGGTCGAAGGCCGTCTCCACCGTCGTGCGGCGCGTCTGGCTCCCGGCGGGGCTCAGGCGGTCGACGAGCATCTGGCGGCGGCCGTCGTAGCGGAGGAGCGCCAGGTGGGCGGAGCGGTCGATCTCCGCCAAACCCTCGCCGAGCGCCACGAGCGCGGCGGGCAGGTCGGCGGCGGCGCCGAGTGCGTGGGCGAGCGAAGCGAGTGTGCGCGGGGGCATCGAGGGGGGAGGCGGCCACAGCCGGGCGGCCGCGGAGGGCGAATCTTGGAGCGTACGTCGAACAATGTCAATCGCTTCCGGCCACGGCCCATTCCTTGACACGCATGACCCGCCGGGTAAGTTAGCGCGGATGCCGCTGCGCACGGTCCAGCTCGTGCTTCACTACGACGGCGCCCACTTCTCCGGCTGGCAGCGGCAGCCACGCGTTCGCACCGTGCAGGGTGTGCTGGAGGCAGCGCTGGAGCGGTTGTGCGGTGAGCACGTCGCGGCACTCGGGTCGGGGCGCACGGACGCCGGCGTGCACGCGCGCGGGCAGGCGGTGGGCGTGCGCGTGCCGGAGCGCTGGACCGTCGCCGAGCTGCGGCGCGCACTGAACGCCGTGCTGCCCGCCGACGTGTGGGTGGCGCGGGCGCACGCGATGCGCGACGACTTCCACGCGCGCTACAGCGCCCGGGCACGGCGGTACCGCTACACCGTGGGGCTCGACGAGGAGGCGCGCTCCCCCTTCCGGGCGCGCTACGAGTGGGCCTTCGCGCGACCCGTGCGGCCGGAGCTGCTCGCCGAGGAGGCGCGCGCGCTCCGTGGAGAGCACGCCTTCAGGGCCTTCGCCGTACGCGGCACCGCGCCGCCGGAAGACGACCACCGCTGCCACGTGCGCGAGGCCGTCTGGAGCGAGCGCCCGGGCGGGCTGACGTTCGAGGTCGAGGCGAACCGGTTCCTGCACCACATGGTGCGGTTTCTCGTCGCCACGATGCTGGACGTGGCGAGCGGCCGCCGTCCCGCGGGCACGGTCGGCCGCCTGCTCGACGCGGCCGACAACCGCGACGTGTCCGCTCCCGCGCCACCGCACGCGCTCTGCTTGGACGCCGTGGAGTACCCCCCCGACCTCTACCTGGCCACCGCATGAGGATCTTTCTGTCCACCGCGAAGCTGGACGACATCAGCTGGGCGGCCGAGTCCGGGCTCGCCGACGGCGTGCTCACGACGCCGATCCTGCTGGCGGCGGAGGGCGCGGACGGGGACGGCCGCGACCTGCTCGCGGACATCAGTCGGGCCTCCACCCTGCCGGTGTGCGCGGCCGTGGCCGCCGTGAGCGGCGGCGACATGTACCGCGAGGGGCGCGAGATCGCCAAGCTCGGCGACCACCTCATCGTGCAGCTGCCGCTCGTGGAGGACGCGCTCGTGGCGCTGCACCGGCTGGCGGCGGAGGGCGTGCGCGTCGCCGCGTCGCTCGTCTTCAGCCCCGCCCAGGCGCTGCTGGCGGCCAAGGCCGGCGCGTCGATGGTGTCCACGTCGGTCGAGCAGCTCGAGTCCAACGGGTACGGGGGGCTGGAAGTCCTGGGGGAGCTGCGCGGCGTCCTCGACGCGCAGTCCGTCGAGTGCGACCTGCTCGCCTCGCACCCGCGCAACGCGGCGCAGTTCGGCGCCTGCGCGCTCGCCGGCGCCGACGCCGCCGCCGTGGACGCCGACACCCTCCGCTCGCTCATCCTGCACCCGCTCACGGACCGCGGGATCGACCAGTACCTGAGCGAGCTCTCCCGACGCCCGAAGGTGCGAGTCGCCCAGTGACGAGGCGCTGGCTCCCCGCCGCCTGCGCGACGCTGCTGCTGTTCGGCTGCGAGGGCGCGGCGCCGCCGCGGACCGAGGCGCAGGCGATCTCCCCGCGAGTCGAGCAGGCGAGCGCCGAGATCGACGCCTCGCGCCGCACCGCCATCACCGCCGCCGTCGCGCGCGTCGCGCCGACGGTGGTCACCGTCCAGACCGAGGTGGTCGAGCGCGTGGCGGCGGACCCGTTCGAGCAGATCTTCGGCGGCCGCTCCGGGCAGCGGCTGCAGTCGGGGATCGGGTCGGGGTTCTTCGTGCGCGCCGACGGGGTGATCGTGACGAACGCCCACGTCGTCAGCGGCGCCAGCTCGGTGTCCGTCGCCACCCGCGACGGCACCACCTACCCGGCGCGCGTGGTCGGCGTCGACGAGACGAACGACCTCGCCGTCCTCAAGATCGACGCCACGGGGCTTCCGGTCGCTCCGCTCGGGCGCGCCGACGCCCTGCTCGTCGGTGAGTGGGCGATCGCGATCGGCAACCCGTACGGGTTCCTGCTCGGGAACACCGAGCCCTCGGTGACGGCGGGGGTGATCAGCGCCACCGGCCGCAACCTCGTCGGCACCGGCGAGGGCGGGGGCGTGTACGTGGACATGATCCAGACCGACGCCTCGATCAACCCCGGCAACTCCGGCGGGCCGCTCGTGAACGCGGCCGGCGAGGTGATCGGCGTGAACAGCTCCATCTACTCGCCCAGCGGCGGCTCGATCGGGCTCGGCTTCGCCATCCCGATCGGCCGCGCGATGCGCGTCGCCGACGACCTGCTCGAGCACGGCGCGGTGCGCCGCCCCTGGATCGGCGTGCTGATGCGGGCGCCCAAGGCCGCGAACCCGCGCGACGTGCTGCGGGCCGGCGTGGTCGTGCGGACGGTGGTCCCGGGCTCACCCGCCGCCCGGGCGGGGCTGCGCACCGGCGACGTGCTGGTCCGCTCCCGCGGGCGCGAGCTGCGCAACGTGTACGACTGGGAGGCGGAGCTGCTCGAGCTGCGCGTGGGTGAGACCGTCCCGCTCGTCCTCCGCCGCGGGGGGCGGGAGCAGACGGTGCAGGTCACCGTCGCCGACCTGCCCGAGGTGACCGCGCGCAAGGTCGAGGTGCTGCGCGAGATGGAGCTGGTGACGCTCACCCCGGCCATCCGCCTCGAGCGCGGCATCCGCGCGGCGGAAGGCGCGGTGATCTACCGGGTGAGCGAGCGGGTCGCCGCCGAGCTGCAGATCGCGGCCGGCGACGTGATCGTGCAGATCAACCGCACCCCGGTGACGTCAGCGGAGGAAGTCGCCCGCGCGCTCGACTACTATGCGGGGCGGGGCCCGGTGCGCATGTTCATCGAGCGCGGCGGCCAGATCTTCTCCACGGACTTTTCCATTCGATGACCGCGCACGACAGCTACTCCTCCCCGCTCGCCGAACGGTACGCCTCCTCCGCCATGCTGGCGCTCTGGTCGGCGCAGCAGCGGCACTCGCTCTGGCGCAAGCTCTGGCTCGCGCTGGCGGAGGCGGAGCGCGAGCTGGGGGTGGACATCCCGGACGAGGCGATCCGGCAGATGCAGGCGCACGTGGACGACATCGACTTCGCCGCCGTCGCGAACTACGAGCGGCGCTTCCGCCACGACGTGATGGCGCACGTGCACGCCTTCGCCGACGTCGCGCCGGCGGCGCGCCCGGTGATCCACCTGGGCGCGACCAGCGCGTACGTGACGGACAACGCCGACCTGATCCTCATGCGGCGCGGCCTCACCCTGCTGCGCGGCAAGATCGTGTCCGTCCTGCGCACGCTCGCCGCCTTCGCCCGCGAGTGGCGCGCCGAGCCGGCGCTCGGCTACACGCACCTGCAGCCGGCGCAGCTCACCACCGTGGGCAAGCGCGCCACGCTCTGGATGCAGGACCTGCTGCTCGACTTGGCCGACGTCAATCACCGCATCGCGACGCTCCCGTTCCGCGGCGTGAAGGGCACCACGGGGACGCAGGCCAGCTTCCTCACGCTCTTCAGCGGCGACCACGAGCGCGTCCGCCGGCTCGACCAGCTGGTGACGGCCAAGATGGACTTCGCCACCTCGCTCCCGGTGACCGGGCAGACGTACTCGCGGAAGCTCGACGCGCAGGTGCTCGGCGTCGTCGCGGGCGCGGCGGCCACGGCCTCCAAGTTCAGCGGCGACGTGCGGATGCTGCAGGCGTTCGGCGAGATCGAGGAGCCGTTCGAGAGCGAGCAGATCGGCTCGTCGGCCATGGCGTACAAGCGCAACCCCATGCGCGCGGAGCGGATCGCGGCGCTCGCCCGCTTCGTCATCACGCTCGAGGCGAACGCGAACCTCACGCACTCCGTGCAGTACTTCGAGCGCACGCTCGACGACTCGGCGAACCGCCGGCTGGCCATCCCCGAGAGCTTCCTCGCCGCCGACGCGATGCTCGTGCTCATGGGCAACATCGCCAGCGGGCTGGAGGTGCATCCCGCCCGCATCCGCCGGCGGGTGGAGGACGAGCTGCCGTTCATGGCGACGGAGGAGCTGATCGTGCGCGCCGTGCGCGCCGGCGGCGACCGGCAGGAGGCGCACGAGACGATCCGCCGGCACAGCATCGCCGCCGCGCGCGCCGTGAAGGACGGCGCGCCCCGCAACGACATGCTCGAGCGGCTCGCCGCCGACGCGGCCTTCGGCGTGGGGCTCGACGACCTGCGCGAGATCGCCGCGCCGGAGCGCTTCGTCGGCCGCGCCCCGCAGCAGGTGGACGAGTTCCTGGAGGAGGTGGTCGCCCCGGCGCTCGCCGGCGCGGGGACGGCGGCGCACGCGGAGGAGGTTCGCGTTTGACCCCCGTCGTCGCCACCGACCTGCCGCTCCGCACGCACCGCCGCGGCAAGGTGCGCGACGTGTACGAGGTGGACGCGGAGCGGCTGCTGCTCGTCGCCACCGACAGGGTGAGCGCCTTCGACGTCGTGATGCGCGAGGCCGTGCCGTACAAGGGCGCCGTGCTCACGCAGCTCACCGCCTGGTGGCTGCGGCAGCTCGAGGGCGAGGTCGAGCACCACCTGCTGAGCGCCGACGCGGACGAGATCGTGAGCGCCGTCCCCGGCCTCCGGCCGCACCGCGCCGAGCTGGCCGGGCGCGCCATGCTCTGCCGCCGCACGGAGGTGTTTCCCGTGGAGTGCGTCGTCCGCGGCTACCTCTCGGGCTCCGCCTGGAAGGAGTACCGCGAGCGCGGCACCCTGGCCGGCGAGCCCATGCCCGCCGGCCTGCGCGAGAGCGATCGCTTCGACCCGCCGCTCTTCTCGCCGGCGACGAAGGCGGAGAGCGGGCACGACGAGAACATCACGGTCGCCCGCATGGCCGCGGTGGTCGGGGCCGGCCACGCCGCCACGCTCGAGCGGCTCGCGCGCCGCGTGTACGAGTTCGGGCGCGACGTGTCGGCGGAGCGCGGCATCATCGTGGCCGACACGAAGTTCGAGTTCGGGCTCCGCGACGGCCGCGTGCTCCTGATCGACGAGGTGCTCACCCCGGACAGCTCGCGCTTCTGGCCGGCGGACCGTTACGCGCCGGGGCGCGCGCAGCCGAGCTTCGACAAGCAGCCGCTGCGCGACTACCTCGACGGCGAGCGCGGTGCGGGCCGGTGGAACGGCGAGGCGCCCCCGCCCCCGCTGCCGCGCGCGGTCGTCGAGGCGACGAGCGCGCGGTACCTCGATGCCTACCGGCGGCTCACCGGCACCCCACTGAACCTTTCGGAGCTCTCGTGAACTTCGCCCGGGAAGGACACCTCTTCATGGCGATCGCCGCCGCGGCGGCCGCCGGGGCCTTCGTCCTGGCGCTCAACCGCCGCTCCTGGCCGCTCTGGCTCGTCGCCCTCGCGCTGCTCGTCGTCGCCATCTGGGTGGCGTACTTCTTCCGCGATCCCGAGCGGTCGGGCCAGCGCGGCGATCGCGTCGTGGTGGCGCCGGCCGACGGGAAGGTGGTCATGATCAGCGAGGTCGACGAGCCGGCGTTCATCCACGGCCGCGCTACCCGGGTCTCGATCTTCATGAACGTCTTCGACGTGCACGTCAACCGCTACCCGGTGACCGGGACCGTGCGGTACGTCCACTACGCGCCCGGCAAGTTCCTCAACGCGGCCTCCGACAAGTCCTCGCTGGACAACGAGCAGATGTCCATCGGCCTCGAGAGCGGTCCGTACCGGATCCTCGTTCGCCAGATCGCCGGGCTGATCGCCCGCCGCATCGTGACCTACAGCCGGGAGGGCGACCGCGCCGAGCAGGGCGAGCGCTTCGGCATCATCCGCTTCGGCTCCCGCGTGGACGTGTTCATGCCGACGTCGTCGGTCGTGCGGGTCCGCCTCGGCGAGCTCACCGTCGCGGGCACCACCGTCCTCGCGGAGCTGCCGAACGCATGAAGCCACGCCGACTCCCCCGCCCGAACGTCCGCCGCGCCGTCCTCGCGCTGCCGAGCGGCCTGACGCTCGGCAACCTGTTCTTCGGCATCTTCGCCATCATCTCGGCGTCGCGCGGCGAGTTCTTCTTCGCGGTGCAGTGCGTGGTGTACGGCGGCATCTGCGACGCGCTCGACGGCCGCGTCGCCCGGGCCACGCGCAGCGGCAGCCAGTTCGGCGAGGAGCTCGACTCGCTCGTGGACGCCATCTCGTTCGGCTTCGCGCCGGCGATGATCATCTACTTCTCGACGCTCAACCGCTCCGGCTGGGCGTGGGTCTTCGTCTTCCTCTTCACGGCCTGCGCCGTGATGCGGCTCGCGCGATTCAACGTCACGCAGGCGGGGGAGGCGAAGTCGCACTTCATCGGCCTCCCCAGTCCGGCGGCCGGCGGCACGCTCGCCACCTACTACTGGTTCAGTCAGTCGGACCTCTATCGCCTCACCCCCCTCGGCAACCTCCCGTGGGACCGGATGGTGCCCTGGCTGATGGCCGGGCTGGCCTTCCTCATGATCAGCGACGTCGCCTACCCGGCGTGGCCGAAGATCGGCCTCCGCTCCGTGAAGGGGCTCGCCGGCCTCGCCGTCGTCCTCGGGATCGTGCTCGGAGTGATTATCTTTCGCTCGGAGTTCTTCTTCCCCTTCGGCATCCTATACGTGCTCTTCGGCCTCTCGAAGGACGCCATCCTCGGTCTCCTGGAGCGTGCGCCCGCGCCGGCCGGAAGCCGCTGGTTCGGGACCGACCGGGCGGAGCTGCGCGAGGACATGCCCCCCCGCGCGGGTGCCGGCGCCGCGGCGGCGGCGCGGGTGCCGGCACCGCGCCCCAGCCTCGAGGTGGTGGAGCTCGTGGACGAGGAGGCGGAGTTCGCGGACGAGGAGGAGGTCGAGGACGAACGCCTCTCGCGCCCCGAGTCCCGCGCCGACGGCTCGCCCGCGCGACGGCGCCGCAAGCGGCGCCGCGGACCGCGCGGCGGCCCCCAGCAACCCAACCGCCCGCCCATCGAGGGGCCGAACGAATGAGCCGGTATCGCGTCGCCATCCACATCGTTCCCCGCCGTGGACTGCTGGACCCCCAGGGCAAGGCCGTCGCCGGCGCCCTCCACAGTCTCGGCTTCTCCGGGGTGCGGGACGTGCACGTCGGACGCCACGTGGTGATCGAGACGGAGGCGGAGAGCGCCGACGCCGCCGACCGGCGGGCGCGCGAGATGTGCGAGCGGCTGCTCGCCAACCCGGTCACCGAGGACTTCGAGATCGCGGGAGTGAGCGAGGGATGAAGTTCGGCATCGTCACGTTCCCCGGCTCGAACTGCGACTACGACGCCTACCACGCCGTCGTCGACGCGCTGGGCGAGGAGGCGGCGTACCTCTGGCACAAGTCGCACGACCTGGAGGGCGCCGACGTGGTGATCCTCCCCGGCGGCTTCAGCTACGGCGACTACCTGCGCGCCGGCGCCATCGCCCGCTTCAGCCCGATCATGCGCGAGGTCGTCGCCCACGCCGAGCGGGGCGCGCCCGTGCTGGCCATCTGCAACGGGTTCCAGATCGCCTGCGAAGCCGGCCTCCTTCCGGGGGCGCTCCTCCGCAACCAGGAGCTCAAGTTCTCCTGTCAGGTGGTGCGCCTCCGCGTGGAGAACACGCCGTCGCTGTTCACGGGCGGCTACCAGGCCGGCCAGATTCTCCGCATCCCGATCGCCCACGGCGAGGGGCGCTTCGCCGCCGACGATGCGACGCTCGACGCGCTCGACGACGCCGGCCGGGTCGCCTTCCGCTACGTGGACGCCAGCGGCGACACCACCGCGGCCGCGAACCCGAACGGCTCCGCCCGCAACATCGCCGGCATCACGAGCGAGCGCGGCAACGTGCTCGGCATGATGCCCCACCCCGAACGCGCCGTGGACCCGCTCCTCGGCTCCGTCGACGGACTCGCGCTCTTCCAGTCGGCGTTGGCACGCGTCGGGGCCTGATCCAGAGCGCTCACCGGAGGGTCTCATGCGCTGCTTCCGACCGCTGCTGATCGCATCGCTCGCGCTCGCCGCCGCCGCCCCCGCCCGCGCGCAGGAGCCGGTGGCGGCGGGAATGACCCGCGACGACGTCGTGGCCCGCCGGGGCGCGCCGCTGGCGGAGCGCGTGGTGGGCGACCTGACCGTCCTCCTGTTCGAGAGCGCGTGCGTTCCGCGCTGCGCGGCGAACGACGTCGTGCTGCTGCGCGAGGGGCAGGTGCTCGCGGCGCTCCCGGCCGAGCCCGAGCCCGCCGGCGGTGCGGTGGCCGGGGCGGCCGCGGGCGACAGCCTGAGCGCGATCCTCGACGCCGACGTCTTCGATCCCGCCATGCTCAGCGCGCCCACGCTCTTCCCGGCGTACGTCTCCGACCGGTTCTCGACGCTGCACGCGCCGGCCCCGCTGCGCGTGCGACCCTACCGCCTGCCGGGCAGCTTCACCGCGCGCGAGCTCGCCGAGTTCGACCGCGACCGCGCGGCCGACCCGCGCGACTAGACCAACCCATACGGCGGGCGGCGCCGCGCCGCCCGCGCTCGAGGACGATATGCCGACCGACGAGAAGCCGAGTCGCAACGAAGAGGAGTACTTCGCCAAGCTGAACGCCGAGCTGATCCGCGAGCAGCGCGCGCGGCTGGACGCCGAGCGCGCGTCGCGCGAGACGGCGCAGCCGACGATGAAGTGCCCGCGGTGCGGCGGAACGCTCACCGAGCGCGAGTACCACCACATCAAGGTGGACGCGTGCGACACGTGCGGCGGGATGTGGTTCGACAAGGGCGAGGCGGAGATGCTCGAGCACGTGGAGCAGGGCGCGCTCGACCGCTTCGCGCGCTCCCTGTTCGGCCTGCGGCGATAGTGGCGCCGCGCCCCCGCGCCGGCGACCCGCGCATCACGCCGGCGCTCGTCGCCGAGCACGGTCTGACCGCCGAGGAGTACGACCGCCTCGTCGCGATGCTCGGCCGGACGCCCACCTTCACCGAGCTCGGTGTGGTGAGCGCGCTGTGGAACGAGCACTGCTCGTACAAGCACTCGCGGCCGGTGCTGCGCACGCTGCCGACCGAGGCGCCGTACGTGCTGCAGGGCCCCGGCGAGAACGCGGGCGTGATCTCGGTCGGCGACGGCCTCGCCGTCGCCTTCAAGATCGAGTCGCACAACCATCCCTCCGCCGTCGAGCCGTACCAGGGTGCGGCCACGGGGGTGGGGGGCATCCTGCGGGACGTGTTCACCATGGGCGCGCGCCCCATCGCGATGCTCAACTCACTGCGCTTCGGCTCCCTCGACAGCGCGCGCGTGCGCTACCTCTTCGCCGGCGTGGTGAAGGGCGTCGGGGACTACGGCAACTGCGTCGGCATCCCCACCGTGGCCGGCGAGGTCGTCTTCGACCCGTCGTACGAGGGGAACCCGCTCGTCAACGCGATGTGCGTGGGGCTGATGCACGAGGAGGAGCTGATCCGCGCGCGCGCCCAGGGCGTGGGCAACCCCATCATCGCCGTCGGCGCGCGCACCGGGCGGGACGGCATCCACGGCGCCTCGTTCGCCTCCGAGGACCTGAGCGAGGCGAGCGAGGCGAAGCGGCCGCGCGTGCAGGTGGGGGACCCGTTCACCGAGAAGCTGCTGCTCGAGGCGAGCCTCGAGCTCATTCGCAGCGGTCACATCGTCGCCATCCAGGACATGGGCGCGGCGGGGCTCACCTCCTCGTCCGCGGAGATGGCGGCGCGC
>Ga0307415_100000940_pt1 | contig 13381 bp, 11 predicted proteins | sample DK1Cmetagenome_FD_204524 | JGI IMG/M metagenome (GOLD analysis project Ga0307415, IMG submission 204524) | Maize rhizosphere microbial communities from greenhouse at UC Davis, California, United States - DK15-C-2 | ecosystem: Host-associated > Plants > Roots > Rhizosphere > Soil | place: USA...
CAAGGAAATGACCCTCATTGAGCTGAGCGAGTTCGTGAAGCAGTTCGAGGACACCTTCGGCGTCACCGCTGCCGCTCCCGTCGCCGTTGCCGCTGCCCCCGCCGCTGGCGGCGGGGCTGGCGCCGAAGAGGCCGCCGAGCAGGACGAGTTCGACGTCGTCCTCGAGGCCGCCGGCGAGAAGAAGATCAACGTCATCAAGGAGGTGCGCGCTCTCACCTCCCTCGGTCTCAAGGAGGCCAAGGACCTGGTGGAGTCCGCTCCCAAGGCGATCCTCGAGAAGGTCGACAAGGCTGCTGCCGACAAGGCCAAGGACGCCCTCGAGGGCGCCGGCGCCACCGTCACCGTCAAGTGACTTCTCGCTGACTGCTCCGTCCAGGGCGGTCACCCGGTTCGCCGGGTGGCCGCCCTGTTCGCATTTCCACCGAATGGTGTTTTGTCGACCGCGCCACGGGGTGCCGCGTGACGGCGACCACGCCGACCCCGTAACCTCCCGCCGGTAACGCCGTTGTTACTGGTCAGTGGGATACGTGTTTGCGCGCGCCCGCCTCGGGAGACAGTGATGCGGACACAGAGGTCGAAGGGGAGTGGGCTGACCGGTGGGCGTGGAGATCGAGGTCAACGACCTGACGAAGTCGTTCGGCAAGCAGCTCATCTGGGGTGACGTCACGCTGACCATTCCCGCCGGCGAGATCTGCGTCATGCTCGGACCCTCCGGAACCGGCAAGTCGGTGTTCCTCAAGACCCTCATCGGCCTGCTCAAGCCCGACAAGGGCTCGATCATCATCGAGGGCACCGACATCGCGAGCTGCTCGGAGCGCGAGCTGTACGAGATCCGCAAGCTCTTCGGCGTGCTGTTCCAGGACGGCGCCATGTTCGGGTCGATGAACCTCTACGACAACGTCGCGTTCCCGCTGCGCGAGCACACCAAGAAGTCCGAGTCCGAGATCCGCGACATCGTCATGGAGAAGATGGACCTCGTCGGCCTGGTCGGCGCCGAGGACAAGCTCCCCGGGGAGATCTCGGGCGGGATGCGCAAGCGCGCCGGCCTCGCCCGGGCCCTGGTCCTGGACCCCGAGATCGTGCTGTTCGACGAGCCGGACTCCGGTCTCGACCCGGTGCGCACGGCGTTCCTCAACCAGCTGATCATCGACCTCAACGCCCAGATCGACGCGACGTTCCTCATCGTCACCCACGACATCAACACCGCCCGCACGGTGCCCGACAACATCGGGCTGCTCTACCACAAGCACCTGGCGATGTTCGGCCCCCGCGAGATGCTGCTGTCGTCCGAGGAGCCGGTCGTGCGCCAGTTCCTCAACGCCCAGCGGGTCGGCCCGATCGGCATGTCCGAGGAGAAGGACGCCGACGAGCTCGCCTCCGAGCAGGGCCAGGAGCTCCCCCCGCTGCCGCCGATCCCGTTCCAGCAGGAGCCGTCCAACGGCATCCCGCGGCGCAGCCAGCGCGAGCCCGGCGCCTGGTGCCGCGAGAACGGCGTCACGCCGCCTCCCGGCTCGTTCGAGAAGAACATGACGATGACGGTCGGCGGCTGAGCGGGTGGCCACTCTCACGGCCAGTCGTGCGCTCGCGCCGATCGGCACCGCAGGAAAGCTCTTCGCCTTCGGGCTCGACGTCGGGCGAGGGCTGTTCCGGCGTCCCTTCCAGCTGCGCGAGTTCCTCCAGCAGGCCTGGTTCATCGCGTCGGTCACGATCATCCCCACCGCCCTGGTCGCCATCCCGTTCGGCGCGGTCATCGCGCTCCAGGTCGGCGGCCTGATCAAGCAGTTCGGGGCGCAGTCGTTCACCGGATCGGCGGCGGTCCTCGCGGTGGTCCGCGAGGCGGGGCCGATCGCGACCTCCTTGCTGATCGCCGGCGCCGGCGGGTCGGCGATCGCCGCCGACCTCGGCGCGCGCAAGATCCGCGAGGAGCTCGACGCGATGATGGTGCTGGGCATCGACCCGATCCAGCGCCTCGTCGTGCCCCGGGTGCTGGCCTGCATGCTCGTCGCCGTCTTCCTCAACGGCCTGGTCAGCGTCGTGGGCGTCGCCGGCGGCTACGTCTTCAACGTGGTGCTGCAGGACGGCACACCAGGGGCGTACCTAGCGAGCTTCACCGCGCTCGCGCAGCTGCCGGACCTGTGGCAGGGGATGGCCAAGGCGCTGGTCTTCGGGCTGATCGCGGCGATCGTCGCGTCGTACAAGGGCATGAACGCCGGGGGCGGCCCGAAGGGCGTCGGCGACGCCGTGAACGAGTCCGTCGTCATCACGTTCATGTTGTTGTTCGTCGTCAACTTCGTGATGAGCGCCATCTACTTCCAGCTCGTTCCACCGAAGACGGGTTAGCGCCGTGGCCAGCATCAAGGCGGTCTACCAGAAGCCGCTCAAGACCCTCGACAGCCTCGGTGAAGAGCTCGCTTTCTACCTCAAGGCGCTCGCCTGGACCCCCCGCACGGTCCGCCGCTACAAGAAGGAGATCCTGCGCATCCTCGCCGAGGTCACGCTCGGCTCCGGGGCGCTCGCGGTCATCGGCGGCACGGTCGGCGTCATCACCGCGATGTGCTTCTTCACCGGGACCGAGGTCGGCCTGCAGGGGTACGCCGCGCTCAACCAGATCGGCACGGCCGCGTTCTCCGGCTTCGTGTCCGCCTACTTCAACACCCGCGAGATCGCGCCGCTGGTGGCCGCGATCGCGCTCGCCGCGACCGTCGGCTGCGGCTTCACCGCCCAGCTCGGCGCCATGCGGATCTCCGAGGAGATCGACGCGCTCGAGGTGATGGCGATCCCGTCGCTGCCGTTCCTGGTGACGACGCGGATCATCGGCGGCCTGATCGCGATCATCCCGCTGTACGTCGTGGGGCTGCTGTCGTCGTACTTCGCGACGCGGCTCACGGTCACCCAGTTCTTCGGCCAGAGCGCGGGCACCTACGACCACTACTTCAACCAGTTCCTGCCGCCCGGTGACGTGCTGTGGTCGTTCGGCAAGGTGCTGGTGTTCGCGGTGGTCGTGATCCTCATCCACTGCTACCACGGTTACAACGCCTCCGGCGGCCCCGCCGGTGTGGGCGTGGCCGTGGGCCGCGCCGTGCGCACCAGCATCGTCGCGATCAACGTGATCGACCTGTTCCTGTCGATGGCCATCTGGGGCACCACCACGACCGTCCGGCTGGCGGGGTGATGCGGCGATGAGGCTGGCCCAGAACTTCAAGCTGCTCGGCGTCGTGTTCCTCGCGATGCTGATCGGCGGCGTCTACCTGACCTACGGCATCTTCACGAAGAAGTTCAGCGAGTACGACGAGGTCACGCTGCGGACCTCCACGATCGGGCTGCAGCTGCCCGCCCGGGCGGACGTCAAGATCCGCGGCGTGATCGTGGGGGAGGTGCTGGAGTTCGACACCGTGTCCGATGGTGCGGAGCTCACGCTGGGCCTGTTCCCGAGCGAGGTCGACTCGATCCCGGCGAACGTCACCGGCTCGATCGTCCCCAAGACGCTGTTCGGCGAAAAGTACGTCTCCCTCGTTGTCCCCGAGGACCCGGCCCCGCAGCCGATCGAGACCGGCACCGTGATCAGGCGCACCGCGGTCGCGACCGAGGTCGAGGAGGTGCTCGCGGACCTCTACCCGCTGCTGCGCACCGTGCAGCCGGCCGAGATCAACACGACGCTGAACGCCCTGGCGACCGCGCTCGAGGGCCGCGGCGAGGTTCTCGGCGAGAACCTCGAGACCGTCGACAGCTACCTCAAGCGGATCAACCCGCAGATCCCCGACATCGTGGAGGACCTGCGGCTGACCGCCCAGGTGTCCGACACCTACGCCGCGGTGATGCCGGAGATCGCCACGATCCTCGACAACACGATCACGACGACCGGCACGCTCGAGGACCGCGAGGCCAAGGTCAGGGCGCTGCTCACCGACGTGGCTGCGTTCTCCGACACCGCCCGCGGTTTCCTCGAGGTCAACGGGGACAACCTGATCCGGCTGGGTGACGTCAGCGCCGCCCAGCTCCGGGTCTTCGCCCGGTACGCCCCCGAGCTCAACTGCCTCACCCGCGGCATCGTCCAGGTCGGCAAGCTCCAGGCCGAGGCGTTCCGCGACTTCACCCTGCACATCGTGCTCGAGACGCTGCCGAACCAGCCGCGGGGCTACACCCAGCGCGACGTGCCTCGGGTCGCGGAGGACCGCGGGCCCACCTGCCTGCACCTGCCGAACCCGCCCTGGTCGCAGGCCAACCCGGTGCGCCACCAGCCCGACATGAACGACGGCGTCGACGAGCCGACCGGGAAGGGCACCTCACGGGTCGCCACCGCCTATGGTCCCAGCCCGGCCCGCGCCGGAGCCGGTCTCGCCGGAAGCCCCCAGGAGTCGGACCTGCTGAAGTCCCTGCTCGGTCCCGCCCTCGGCGTTCCCACCGCCGACGTCCCCGACCTCGGCGTGCTGCTGGTGGGCCCCATGGCAAGAGGAGCGGAGGTGTCGCTGCGATGAGCCTTCTGGACAAGCGCACCACCATCGACCTCACCAAGCTCCTCATCTTCATCGTCGTCACCACGATGGCGACCGCCGTCCTCGTGATCACGATCGGCAACGTGACGTTCGGCAGCAGCACCAGCTATCGGGCGGAGTTCGTCGACGCGACCGGCGTGGTGAAGGGCGACGACGTCCGCATCGCCGGCGTGAAGGTCGGCGTGGTCAAGGACATCGAGATCGTCGAGCGCACCCGCGCGATGGTCACCTTCTCCGTCCAGGACGAGACCACGCTGAGCAAGGCGACCCACGCCTCGATCCGCTACCGCAACCTCGTCGGCCAGCGCTACATCTCGCTGACCCAGGAGATCGGGGACTCGGGAACGCTGCCGGAGGGTGGCACGATCCCGGTCGCCCAGACGTCGCCCGCGCTGGACCTGACCGTGCTCTTCAACGGGTTCAAGCCGCTCTTCCAGGCGCTGTCGCCCGCGGACCTCAACAAGCTGTCCTACGAGATCGTCCAGGTGTTCCAGGGTGAGGGCGGCACGCTCGAGGGCCTGCTCTCGCACACCGCCTCGGTGACCTCCACGCTCGCCGCCCGCGACGAGGTGATCGGCAGCCTGATCGACAACCTCGACCAGGTCCTGGACCACATCGGCGACCGCGACGACCAGCTGGTCCGGCTGATCAAGACGTTCCGGACGTTCGTCGGCGGGCTCAAGGACGACCGCGAGGCCATTCTCGGCTCGCTGGACCAGATCTCCGCCCTGTCGGTGGAGACCGCCGACCTGGTGTCGGGCATCCGTCGGCCGTTCGTGGAGGACATCAAGCAGCTCCGCACGTTCACGGAGAACCTCGACCGCAACAAGGGCGAGATCGACCGGGTCATGCAGGTGCTGCCGATCAAGCTGAACAAGATCGGCCGCACCGCCATCTACGGCTCCTGGTTCAACTTCTACCTGTGCGACTTCAAGGGCCGGGTGCAGCTGCCCGGCGGGCAGACCCTGCCGCTCGACTACAAGACCGGCTCCGACAGGTGCAACCTCTGATGAGCGTCCCCTTCCGTGCCCGCAACCCGGTGATCATCGGGGCCGTGAGCCTTGCGGTGATCGCCGCGCTGATCCTGGCCGCGTTCCGGGCCCAGGACCTGCCGCTGATCGGCGGCGGCGACACCTATTACGCCGCCTTCAGCGAGTCCGGCGGCCTGAAGCCCAACGACGAGGTGCGCATCGCGGGCGTCCGGGTCGGCAAGGTCGAGAAGGTCGAGCTGGCCGGCGACCACGTCCGGGCGACCTTCCGGGTCGACGGCGGGGCCGAGTTCGGCAAGGACACCCGCGCGGCGATCAAGGTCAAGACCATGCTCGGCGCCATGTACCTCGCGCTGCAGCCCGCCGGCGGCGGCCAGCTCGAGGAGGGCGCCGAGATCCCCGTGGAGCGCACGACCTCGCCGTACAACGTCATCGACGCCTTCTCCGGGCTCGCCGAGACGTCCGCGGAGATCGACACCGACCAGCTGGCCGAGTCGCTGACCACCCTCGCGGACCTCACCCGCAACACGCCCGAGGAGTTCAAGGCCGCGCTCGACGGGGTGTCCCGGCTGTCCGCGAACATCGCCGCCCGCGACACCCAGATCAACTCGCTGCTGAAGAACCTCGAGCGGGTCTCCAGCGTCCTCGACGACCGGGACCAGGACATCGTCGCGCTGATGAGGGACTCCGACGTGCTGTTCCGCGCGCTCGTCCAGCGCCGCCAGGCGGTGCACAACCTGCTCGTCTCGACCACGACCCTCTCGAAGGAGCTGACCGCTCTGGTGCAGCAGAGCCGTGCCGACCTCAAGCCCGCGCTGACCCACCTCGACAACGTGGTCCAGGTCCTCAACAAGAACGAGGACAACCTCGACAACAGCCTGCGGCTGATGGCGCCGTTCTACCGCGTCTTCGCGAACACGCTGGGGACCGGACCGTGGTTCGACACCTACATCCAGAACCTGCCCCCCGTTCCGCAGGTCGGGTGATGAGCATGCTGAAGAAGTTCCTCGTCCCCGCTGTCGTCGTGGCGCTCGTGCTCGCGACGGCGCTCACCCTGTTCCGCGGGGAGGACCGCAAGACCCTGACCGCGCACTTCCCGCGCACGATCTCGATCTACGAGGGCAGCGACGTGCGGGTGCTGGGAGTGCCGATCGGCCAGGTCGACACGGTGACCCCCTCTGGCACGGACGTGGTGGTCACGATGTCGTACGACGCCGAGGCCGAGATCCCCGCCGACGCGAAGGCCGTGATCATCGCGCCGTCGATCGTGGGCGACCGCTTCGTGCAGCTCACGCCGACCTTCGAGGAGGGGGACGACCTGCTGCCCGACGGGGCGGAGCTCGACCAGGACCGCACCGCGGTTCCGCTCGAGCTCGACCAGATCTACTCGAGCGTGGACGACCTGACCGTGGCCCTCGGCCCCACCGGCGCCAACCGGAACGGCGCCCTCTCCGACCTCCTGGAGTCGACGGCGAAGAACTTCGGCGGCCAGGGCGCGCAGTTCCACCAGACGATCCTCGACTTCAGCAAGCTGAGCGCGACGCTCGACGACAACAAGGAAGAGCTGTTCGGGTCGGCGGCCGAGCTGGAGGGCTTCATCGGCACGCTGGCCGAGAACGACCAGACCGTGCGGGACTTCAACCAGTCGCTGGCCGACGTGTCGACGATGCTGTCGGGGGAGCGCACCGAGCTCGCCGCGTCGCTGAAGAACCTCGCGGTGGCGATGACCCAGGTGTCGTCGTTCGTGCGCGACAACCGGGAGATCCTCGGCAGGAACATCTCGGGCCTCAACCGGGTCTCGAAGGTGCTCGTCAAGCAGCGCCGGTCGCTCGACGAGATCCTCAAGACCGCCCCGGTCGCGCTGAACAACCTCTACCTCACCTACAACCCGCAGGCGGGCACGTTGGACACCCGGGCGAACCAGGGCGAGCTCGGCCAGCAGATCGGCGCGAACCCCGCCGCGTTCCTGTGCTCGATCGTGAGCCAGGCCGACCGGAGCGGGAGGGCGTGCGACCAGATCGAGGGAGCCCTGCCCACGCTCCAGCAGGCACTGCCGCTGCCACGCACCGGAACGTTCGGTACGGCCGGCCCGCAACCGTGGCAGGACCGCTTCGACCCCTCGCTGGGCGGAATCGTGGAGGTGTCGCGATGAGGCGGCTCAAGACCCTGCTGGTGATCCTGGCCGGCTCGCTGCTGCTGAGCGGGTGCGAGTTCGACGTCTACAAGCTGCCGCTCCCGGGCGGGACCGACACCGGGGACGACCCGCTGACCGTGCAGGTCGTGTTCGCCGACGTCCTCGACCTCGTGCCCAAGTCCACGGTCAAGGTCAACGACGTGAGCGTCGGGCAGGTGACCGACATCAGCCTGCGCGGATCGAACGCCGAGGTGACGCTGGAGCTGCGCAACGACACCGAGCTGCCGGCCAACGCGATCGCGGAGATCCGCCAGACCAGCTTGCTCGGCGAGAAGTTCGTCCAGCTCGGCCCGCCGGCCGAGGGCGCCGACGACGAGCCGCTCGCCGACGGAGCGGTGATCCCGCTCGAGCGGTCCGGGCGCAACCCCGAGGTCGAGGAGGTCCTCGGGGCCCTGAGCCTGCTGCTGAACGGCGGCGGCGTGGCCCAGCTCAAGACCATCGCCGAGGAGCTCAACCTGGCTCTCGAGGGGCGCGAGGGCGCGGCCCGCTCGGTGCTCGACCAGATCCGCATCCTGATGACCCAGCTCGACGACAACAAGGCCGACATCGTCGACGCGATCGAGTCCCTCAACGCGCTCGCGATCTCGGTGCGCAAGCAGGAGGGCACGATCGACGCGGCGCTCGAGGAGCTGCCGAGCGCACTGACCTCCCTCGACCAGCAGCGCGACGATCTCGTGAAGATGCTGCGGGCCCTCGACCGGCTCGGCGACGTCGGCGTGCGCGTGATCAGGGCGTCGAAGGACTCCACGATCGAGTCGCTCCGCCTGCTGAACCCGGTCCTCACCGAGCTCGCGGCGACCGGTGACAACTTCGCCAAGTCGTTCAACGTGTTCCTGACCTACCCGTTCGTCGACGAGGTCGTCGGCCGGGACCCCCAGGTGGCCCGCAACCTGCACATGGGCGACTACACCAACCTGTCGATCCGGATGGACGTGTCGATCACCGGCGACGACCCGTCGCAGACCCCGACGCTGCCGACCAACCTGCCGACGATCCTGGACCCGACGGTGATTCTCGACGACGTGGCGAAGTGCCTCCAGAGCGGTGACCTCGAGAGCAAGGCCTGCCGGAAGGTGCTGCAGAACCTGGAGTCGCTGGCCGAGCTGCGCGAGGAGTGCCGCAAGAAGCAGAACGAGAAGAAGGACGTCTGCAAGCAGCTCAACCTCCTGCCGGGTGCCCCGCTGCCGGGCGGCGGGGGCGGGGGAGGCGGGGGAGGCGGCCTGCCGTCGGTCCTGCCCAGCCTTCCCGGCGTCGGCCGCGCGGCCCACGGGCCGACCGAGTCCTGGTCGACCCGGGGACCGACGATGCGCCAGCTCACGAGGCTCTACGACCCCGCGCTCGTCAGCCTCCTCGTCCCCGGGATGGTGGTCCGATGATCACGCGCCGCACCAAGATCCAGCTGATGGTGTTCGTGCTCATCACGCTGGTCGGCGTGACGTACGTCGGTGCCCGCTACGCCCGGCTGGACCGGCTGGTGTTCGACGACGCCTACACCGTGGTCGCGCACTTCCCGGACTCCGGCGGCATCTTCGCCGGCGCCGAGGTCTCCTACCGTGGGGTCAAGGTCGGCCAGGTCGACCGGATGGAGCTGACCGCCCGGGGCGTCGACGTCTACCTGGCCGTCGAGAACGACTACGACAAGATCCCCGCCGACGCGATCGCAGTGGTCGGGAACCGCTCGGCGGTCGGCGAGCAGTACGTCGAGATCCAGCCCCAGGTCGACACGAAGCCCTACCTGACCGACGCCTCGGAGATCGACGAGGAGGACACCCGCATCCCGATCGCGACCGAGAAGCTGCTCAGCGACATCTCGAACACCGTCGAGTCGGTCGACAAGGCCGCGCTCCAGACCAGCGTCACGGAGCTCGGTGCGGCGTTCGGCGGCACCGGGCAGGACCTGCAGCGGATCATCGACACGGGCAACTCGTTCATCGAGGTCGCGAACGAGAACTTCGACGTCACCACCGCGCTGATCCGGGACGGCAACACCGTCCTGCGTGGCCAGATCGCCTCGGCCAGCGCGATCAAGCGGTTCGCCCGGGACCTGTCGCTGTTCAGCGGCACGCTGGCCGGTTCCGACAAGGACCTGCGCGCGGTCATCGACAACGGCTCGGTCACCGCGAACCAGCTGCGCACGTTCCTCGAGGACAACGAGGTCGACCTCGGGGAGCTCGTGAACAACCTGGTCACCACCGGTGAGGTGGTCGTCAAGCACCTCGACGGCGTCGCCCAGATCCTCGTGATCTACCCCTACGTCGTCGAGGGCGGCTTCACCGTGGTGTCCAAGTCCCCGGACAGCGGGCTGTACGACGCCCACTTCGGCATGGTCCTCACCCAGGAGCCGCACGTCTGCGAGCGTGGCTACGAGAGCACCGACACCCGTCCCCCGCAGGACGGCAGCAACCGGCCGATGAACGAGGACGCCCGCTGCGCCGAGCCGCCCACCGAGAGCAACGCCCGCGGCGCGCAGAACATCAACCGGGCGGGTGCGGCGTACCGCGCCCCCGTCGTGGCGTCGTACGACCCGGAGAGCGGCCGGCTGAGCTGGGGTGACAAGGTGGATCCCGCCCTGGCCTCGCCCGGCCGGGCGGCCCCGCAGACCCTTGGAGAGGAGTCGTGGAAGTGGCTGTTCCTCCAGCCCTTGACCAGGCCCCAGGAGTGACGACCAGCGACACCCCCGACACCGACCACGCCGGTTCACGGTCGGCGACCTTCCGGGTCGCCCTCGCCGGCGTGCTTGTCCTCGTCCTGGTCGCGTCCCTCGGCTGCCTGGTCTGGCTCGTGGCCGGTCGCCGCGGTGACGCCGGGGACCTGCAGCGCGAGCGCGAGGCGGCCATGGCGCAGGCGGGACAGTTCCTGCTGCGGATGGGGACCTACGGACCCGACCTCCTCGCCGACGGCGGCGCGATGCCGGAGTACCGCAGCCGGGTGAAGGACGTCATCACCCCCAAGTTCGCCACCTCCTTCGACAAGCAGGCGGGGACCGCCGAGCAGCTGGTCGCGCAGGCCGGCGTTGCCCGGGAGGCGACCGTGCACGCCACCGGCATCTCCGCCATCGACGACGACTCCGCCACGGCGCTGGTCGCGGGCACCTTCACCGACACCTATGCGAAGGGTGGCCGGCAGGAGCCGGCGCCGTTCCGGATCGAGGTCACGCTCGTGAAGACCCACGGCGAGTGGCTCGTCGACAACTTCAGCCCGGTGACGGGGAACCAGCAGTGATCACCAACTTCTACGACCTGCTCGACGTCGCACCCGACGCCACCGAGGCGGAGATCAGGGCAGCCTGGAAGTCGGCGATCGCCGACCTCGACCCGACCGACCGTCGGTTCCGCGTCTACAACCAGGCCGCCGAGGTGCTGCTCGACCCCGAGCAGCGGCGGGCGTTCGACGCGCGGTTGGCCGCCGAGGCCGAGGCCGTACCCGCCCGGGAGCCGCGGACCGGCAGCACCGGCACCACCGTCAGCAGCGCCAGCACCGGCGGCGGCCGCGGGGTGCCCACCTGGGCCCTCGCCGCGCTCGCCGCGCTGACCGCCGTCGCGCTGGCCGCCTGCGCCTGGCTGTGGTTCGCCGTCCCGTCCGACGCGTCCGTGGAGGAGTCCACCCGGGCCGCGCAGAGCGCCGCCGAGCGGGCGGTCGTGCCGATCCTGTCCTACAACGCGCTGCACCTCGACGAGGACCAGCGGGCCGCGCAGGCGTACATGACCTCGGACTACCGCAAGGACTACGACGACCTGTTCACGGTGATCAAGCAGAACGCGCCCGGCACCAAGACGATCGTGCGGACCGAGGTGCTCGGGTCGGGGATCGTGCGCTCGGGGACGGGCCGGGTCCAGGTGCTGCTGTTCCTCGACCGGCCCACGACGAACAAGCAGACGACCGAGCCCGTGGTCTACAAGGACCAGGCGACGGTCACCATGCAGCGCGTGGACGGCGAGTGGCTGGTCGACGACATCAAGAGCTCGCCGGTGGCCCGGTAGCGGCCGTCCACCCCGGTCGGCGCGGACACTTGACCTCGGGGGCTGCGCGGTTCATCATCTTCGCAAACGTCACGCCAACTGCGGCGCATGCCGGTATTGTGTCGCGCCTCCGATTCGGCTATTGTAGTTCTTTGCGCCTGCCCTCATATGCGAATCGCCTGCCCGGTGGCTGATTTAGTGGTCGGCGGCGCCATCTCAAAAGAGCGAAACCGTCGAAGGACACCTCTTGGCCGCGCGCACCACCACTGGTAACTCCCGCCGCATCTCTTTCGCAAAGATCAAGGAACCGCTCGAGGTCCCGCAGCTCCTCTCCCTCCAGACCAACAGCTTCGACTGGCTGGTCGGGAACGACGCCTGGAACACGGCTGTCGAGAAGCGCATCGCCGCCGGCGAGGACGTCTCGCGCAAGTCCGGTCTGACCGAGATCTTCGAGGAGATCTCGCCGATCGAGGACTTCTCCGAAACGATGTCGCTGTCGTTCGAGAACCCGGTCTTCTACGACCCCAAGTACACCGTGGACGAGTGCAAGGAGAAGGACTTCACCTACTCCGCTCCGCTGTACGTCTCCGCGGAGTTCACCAACAACGACACCGGTGAGATCAAGGGCCAGACGGTCTTCATGGGCGACTTCCCGCTCATGACGCCCAAGGGCACCTTCGTGATCAACGGCACCGAGCGTGTCGTCGTCTCCCAGCTGGTCCGGTCCCCGGGCGTGTACTTCGAGCGCTCCGCGGACAAGACGTCCGACAAGGACATCTACACCGCGAAGCTCATCCCGTCGCGCGGCGCCTGGCTCGAGTTCGAGATCGACAAGCGCGACATGGTCGGGGTGCGCCTGGACCGCAAGCGCAAGCAGAACGTCACGGTGCTGCTCAAGGCCCTCGGCTGGACCAACGAGCAGATCCGCGAGGAGTTCGGCCAGTACGAGTCGATGATGCTGACCCTGGAGAAGGACCACACCCAGGGCCAGGACGACGCGCTGCTCGACATCTACCGCAAGCTGCGCCCGGGCGAACCGCCCACGCGCGAGGCGGCCCAGACGCTGCTGAACAACTACTACTTCAACCCGAAGCGGTACGACCTGGCCAAGGTCGGTCGGTACAAGATCAACAAGAAGCTGGGTCTGGTCGAGGCCTTCGACCAGCAGACGCTGACGATCGACGACGTCGTCGCCGCGATCAAGTACATCGTCGCGCTGCACGACGGCCGCGAGCAGCTCGAGTCGCCCCAGGGCACGCTCGACATCTCCGCGGACGACATCGACCACTTCGGCAACCGCCGGATGCGCACGGTCGGCGAGTTGATCCAGAACCAGCTCCGCACTGGCCTGGCCCGCATGGAGCGCGTGGTCCGCGAGCGGATGACGACCCAGGACGTCGAGGCCATCACGCCGCAGTCGCTGATCAACATCCGTCCCGTCGTGGCGGCGCTGAAGGAGTTCTTCGGCACCTCCCAGCTGAGCCAGTTCATGGACCAGACCAACCCGATCGCCGGGCTGACGCACAAGCGTCGCCTCTCGGCGCTGGGTCCCGGTGGTCTGTCCCGTGACCGCGCCGGCATGGAGGTCCGTGACGTCCACCCGTCGCACTACGGCCGCATGTGCCCGATCGAGACTCCGGAAGGCCCGAACATCGGCCTGATCGGCTCGCTCGCGTCGTACGGACGGATCAACCCGTTCGGCTTCGTCGAGACGCCGTACCGCAAGGTCGAGAACGGCCAGGTCAC
>Ga0307415_100000941_pt1 | contig 13380 bp, 8 predicted proteins | sample DK1Cmetagenome_FD_204524 | JGI IMG/M metagenome (GOLD analysis project Ga0307415, IMG submission 204524) | Maize rhizosphere microbial communities from greenhouse at UC Davis, California, United States - DK15-C-2 | ecosystem: Host-associated > Plants > Roots > Rhizosphere > Soil | place: USA...
AGGAGCTCCATGACGACGCGGCGGCGATCTGGACCGCCTGTCTCGATTCGCTCGACCGCGCCGGATCCCACAAGGCCTGGCTGGCCCAGACGCGGCCGGTGACCATCGCCGGCGACACGCTGGTCCTTGCCGTGCCCGACGAGTTCGTCAAGGAATGGGTCGAGCAGCGCTACGCGCCGACCGTGGCGGCGGCCCTCGCCAGGGTCGCGGGCCGGCCGCTGCAGGTGCGGGTCACCGTGCGGGAGCTGGAGGACGCCGGCGACGACGAGCAGCCTCGGCCGGTGGTCGTGCCCCGGCGCGCCGACCATCCCCAGCTGACGCCGAAGTACACCTTCGAGCGGTTCGTGATCGGCTCGTCCAACCGCTTCGCCCACGCCGCCGCCGTGGCGGTGGCCGAGGCGCCGGCCAAGTCCTACAACCCGCTGTTCATCTACGGCGGCGCCGGGCTCGGCAAGACGCACCTGCTCCACGCGATCGGCCACTACGCGGGCAGCCTCTACCCGCAGGCCCGCCTCCGCTACGTGTCCAGCGAGCAGTTCACCAACGAGTTCATCAACGCCATCCGCGACGACCGCACCGGCGGCTTCCAGCGCCGCTACCGGGACAACGACATCCTGCTGATCGACGACATCCAGTTCCTCGAGGGCAAGGAGCGCACGCAGGAGGAGTTCTTCCACACCTTCAACGCCCTCCACAACGCCGACAAGCAGATCGTGATCTCCTCGGACCGGCCGCCCAAGCAGATCGCCACGCTCGAGGACCGCCTGCGGAGCCGCTTCGAGTGGGGGCTCATCACCGACATCCAGCCCCCCGACCTCGAGACCCGCATCGCCATCCTGCGCAAGAAGTCCAGCGCGGACGGCCTCAACGTTCCCGACGACGTGCTGTCGTTCATCGCCTCCAAGGTGCAGTCCAACATCCGCGAGCTGGAGGGGGCCCTGATCCGGGTCACCGCGTTCGCGTCGCTCAACGGCAGCCCGATCGAGCTGGCCCTGGCCGAGATCGTCCTCAAGGACCTGTTCCCCGACGAGGGCAGCCGCGAGGTCTCCGTCCCGCTCATCATGGCCGAGACGGCCGCCTACTTCGGCCTCACCATCGAGGACCTGACCGGCTCCAACCGCTCCCGGCTGCTGGTCACCGCGCGCCAGATGGCCATGTACCTGACCCGCGAGCTGACCGACCTGTCGCTGCCCAAGATCGGCCAGGCCTTCGGCGGCCGCGACCACACCACGGTGATGCACGCCACCCAGAAGATCCGCGGCCTCATGCGCGAGCGCCGCAGCATCTACAACCAGGTCCAGGAGCTGACCAACCGGGTCAAGGTCCGGGCCCAGCAGGGACCGTGAAGGCGATGGCCCAAGGTTGGGGACGAGGTGGGGAAAGGCTGTCGACAGCCGGGGGACGACCGGCGGGTGGGCGCCGCGGCGGCCGTCCCTGGGGATGGCCGCGGGGTGGTTTCCCCACCCCACCTGGGACGCCGGCGGGACCCGCACGCTGGGCGATGAGCGTCCCGTCCACATGCCCACAGCGCCTACGGCTCTTCCAAGGATCTCTTGTTCTCTGTTCTGAAACCACCAAGTACCTGGGGAAAGCTCGGGAGGTCGACGGCCTTGAAGTTCACGACTGAGCGCGACAACTTCGCCGACGCGGTGGCCTGGGTCAGCCGGACGGTCTCGACCCGTCCAACCCTGCCGGTGCTCGGCGGCACCCTGCTCGAGCTCGAAGGCCAGCGGCTGCGGCTGGTGTCGACCGACCTGGAGAACACCGGCGAGGCCGTCATCGAGGTGCGTGGCGAGGCGGACGGCCGGGTCGTCGTCCCCGGCCGCATCTTCGGGGACGTGGTCCGCAACCTCCCGACCGGCCTGGTCGAGGTCGAGGCCGGCGACGGGGGCCTCGAGGTGCGGCGCGGCCAGGTCACCCACGAGCTGCGGCTGCTGGACGCCGAGGACTTCCCCTCGCTCACCCAGCCGTCGCTGGAGCACGTCGGCACCCTGCCCGGCGAGGCGCTCGCCGGCGCCGCCGCCCAGGTCGCCCGTGCCGCCTCCCACGACGAGTCCCGTCCGGTGCTGACCGCGGTCCTGTTCGAGGCCGGCCCGGAGCACCTGACCCTGGCGGCGACCGACTCCTACCGGCTCGCCGTCCGCGAGCTCGACTGGAGCTGGCAGCACCCGGCCATGACCGCGCTGGTCGCGGCCCGGGCGCTGACGGAGGCGGCGCGGGCGCTCGCCGGCGAGGCGACCGTCGAGATCGGCATCGAGCCCCACCAGGTGACCTTCGCCGGCGGCGGCCGGCGTCTCACCTCGCGGCTGGTCGAGGGCGAGTTCCCGAAGTTCCGCAGCCTCATCCCGACCGGCTACGAGAGCGTGGTCACCATCGACCGGCAGACCCTCCTGGACGCGCTCAAGCAGGTCACCCCGTACGGGCAGAACAACAACCCGGTGCGGCTGACCTTCGAGCGCGAACGGCTCCAGGTCGACGGCAGCCTGCAGGACGTCGGCCGGGGCGCGGCCGCGGTGGAGGCCAAGTACGAGGGCGAGGGGCTCACCGTCGCCTTCAACCCCGCGTACCTGAGCGACGGGGTCGGTGCGGTCGAGGACAACGAGGTGGTCATCGAGGTCCGCGACGGTCTCAAGCCGGCGCTGGTCCACGGCAACGACCGCGAGGGCTACCTGTACCTGCTCATGCCGGTGCGCCTTCCCGGCTAGGACAGGAATGCGCCACGTCGGCCGCCCGCGGCAGCCGGGCTCGATGCGCCCCCCCGCCGGCCGCCGGTGCGCGTAAGGTCGCCGGGACATGCGAGTGGAACGGCTGGAGCTGACCGACTTCAGAAACCACGACGCCTTGGCGGTGGACCTCCCGGCCGGGGTGTCGGTGCTCGTCGGGCCGAACGGCGTGGGCAAGACCAACGTGCTCGAGGCGATCGGCTACCTGGCGACGCTGGGCTCGCACCGGGTCGGGCAGGACGCGAGCCTCGTGCGCGATGGCGCCGACGCGGCGCTGCTGCGGGCCAGGGCGCTGCGGGAGGGCCGCCGCGTCCAGGTGGACGTGGAGCTCCGTCCGGGCAGCGGCGTCCGGGGACGGGTCAACGGCGCGGCCGTGCCCCGGTCGCGCGACCTGCTGGGGGTGGTTCGCGCGACCGTGTTCGCCCCCGAGGACCTCGGGCTCATCCGTGGTGACCCCGAGGAGCGCCGGCGCTTCCTCGACAGCCTGGCGACCCAGCGCCTCCCCCGCTACCTCGGCAGCCGGCAGGACTACGAGCGGGTGCTGCGGCAGCGCAACACCCTGCTGCGGAGCGCCGCCGGCCGCTTGCCCGCCAGCGCGCTGACCACCCTGGACGTCTGGGACGAGAAGCTGGTCGCGGCCGGCGCGGAGATCTGGGCCGAGCGGCTGCGGCTGGTGGCCGTGCTCACGCCGCTCGTGGTCCGGGCCTACCGGCGGCTCGCGGCCCGCGACGACCTCGTGGCGGCGTCCTACGTCTCCTCGCTCGGGGAGCAGGGCGACCTCGACCCCCACCCCGACCCCGACCCCGCCAAGCTCGGGCAGCTGCTCCGCGAGCGCCTGCTCAGCGACCGGACGCGCGAGGTCGAGCGGGGGATCACCCTCACCGGCCCCCATCGTGACGACCTCGCCCTCAGCCTGCGCGGGCTGCCCGCCCGCACCCACGCTTCGCACGGCGAGGCGTGGTCGTTGGCGCTCGCCCTGCGGCTGGCGGCGCACTGGCTGCTGGCCGACGAGGGCGAGCAGCCGGTGCTGCTGCTGGACGACGTGTTCGCCGAGCTGGACCGGGGCCGGCGCCGGCGGGTGGCCGAGGTCACCAGCGCGGCCGAGCAGGCGGTGGTGACCGCATCGGTGGCCGAGGAGCTGCCGCCGGGGCTCCAGGCGGCAGTGTTTCACGTGGAACCAGGCGCCATCCGGTCCGGCGGCCGGCATGGGTAGCTCGGCCGCCAGGCACCCGGTCGCGGCGGAGCGCCCCGCTCGCCGGTACCCGAGCGCCCGCCCGGCGGACGCCCGCGGCTCGGCGCCGACGGGCGGGCGGCGGTGAGTAGTCGCGGCCACGACCCGCGGCCCATCGGCGCCGAGCTCGCCGCGGTGCTGCGAGCGCGCGGCTGGGAGGGGCGCCTTGCGGCCGCTCGGGTAGTCGCCCGCTGGCCGGAGGTGGTGGGCGACGCGGTCGCTCGTCACTGCCGGCCGAGCCGGCTGGAGGACGACGGGACGCTGCAGGTGGTCGCCGACTCCGCCGCCTGGGCGACCCAGCTCGCCTACCTCAAGGGCACGCTGCTCGACCGGCTCGCCGCCGTGTGCGGCCCTGGGGTCGTCCGCGGCATCCAGGTGCGCACCGACGACGGTCGCCGGCGCTCGTCCTGAGCGTCCAGGCCCGCCGCCCCGCTCCGCCGCCCTGCATCCTCGACGGCTCGGCTGTCACGGCCTCCATGTACCCTCTGACCTGCACGAACGACGCATGGGAGGGCCAGATCCGTGGTATACTCGCAGGGGATCTTCCCCCTTTCCGCGCACCGCGTTCTGCGCCCGTCCGAGCCGTGCGGACGGTGTGCCTTCCCACGCCGTGCCTGATCCGGGGCTGACGAGGAGTCCAATGGTCACAAGCTATACCGCCGAATCGATCACCGTGCTCGAGGGGCTGGAGGCCGTCCGCAAGCGGCCCAGCATGTACATCGGGTCGACCGGGCCGAAGGGCCTGCACCACCTGGTCTACGAGGTCGTCGACAACGCCGTCGACGAGGCCCTGGCCGGGTACTGCGACAGGATCGACATCGTCCTGACGGCCGACGGCGGCGTCCGGGTGACCGACAACGGTCGCGGCATCCCGGTGGACGAGCACCCGATCGAGCACCGCTCGGCCCTCGAGGTGGTCATGACCACCCTGCACGCCGGCGGCAAGTTCGGCGGCGACTCCTACGCCGTCTCCGGTGGCCTGCATGGCGTCGGCGTCTCGGTGGTCAACGCCCTCTCCAAGCGCCTCGACGTCGAGGTGGTCCGCGACGGCCGGCGGCACCGCCAGTCCTACGAGCGCGGCGTGCCGCTCGGCCCGATGGAGCGGGTCGGCAAGGCCAAGGGGCACGGCTCGACGGTGACGTTCTGGCCCGACCCGGACATCTTCGAGGACACCGAGCTCCGCTTCGAGACGCTCTCCAACCGGATGCGCGAGATGGCCTTCCTCAACGCCGGCCTGCGCATCAGCCTCAGCGACGAGCGCGGCCAGCAGAAGTCCGAGGTCTACGAGTTCGCCGGCGGCATCCGCGACTTCGTCGCCCACATCAACGCGGCCAAGGAGCCGGTCCACCCGCAGATCATCTACTTCGAGAGCCAGGCGAACTCCCACTACGTGGAAGTCGCCATGCAGTGGAACTCGAGCTACAACGACGCGGTCGCGACCTTCGCCAACACCATCAACACCCACGAGGGTGGCACCCACGAGGAGGGCTACCGGGCGGCCCTGACCTCGACGATCAACCGCTACGCGCGCGCCAGCGGGCTGCTCAAGGAGAAGGACCCCAACCTCTCCGGCGACGACGTGCGCGAGGGCCTGACCGCGATCGTCTCGGTGAAGCTGCGTGAGCCCCAGTTCGAGGGCCAGACCAAGACCAAGCTCGGCAACACCGACGTCAAGGGCTTCGTCCAGGCCGCCACCAACAAGGCCCTGGACGAGTGGTTCGAGGAGCACGGCCCGCAGGCCAAGGCGATCGTCGTCAAGTGCATCCAGGCCGCCAGGGCCCGCATGGCCGCCCGCAACGCGCGGGAGCTGACCAGGCGCAAGTCGCTGCTGGAGTCCTCCTCGCTGCCCGGCAAGCTGGCCGACTGCTCCTCCCGTGACCCGCGCCAGGCCGAGCTGTTCATCGTCGAGGGCAACTCCGCCGGCGGCTCCGCCAAGGAGGCCCGCAACCGCACCTTCCAGGCGATCCTGCCAATCCGCGGGAAGATCCTGAACGTCGAGAAGGCCCGCCTGGACCAGGCGCTCAAGAACGTCGAGATCCAGTCCATCATCACGGCCATGGGCACCGGCGTCGGTGAGGACTTCGACCTCACCAAGGCCCGCTACAACAAGATCGTGATCATGGCCGACGCCGACGTGGACGGCTCGCACATCCGGACGCTGCTGCTCACCTTCCTGTTCCGCTTCCTGCGCGGCCTGGTCGAGTCCAACTTCGTCTACATCGCGCAGCCGCCCCTGTACAAGATCAAGTACGGCAAGGCCGACAGCGACGTCTTCTACGCCTACACCGAGGCCGAGCGCGAGCAGTGGTTCAAGCGCAACCCCAGCCGCGGCAGGAACGTCAGGCCGCAACGCTACAAGGGTCTCGGCGAGATGAACGCCGAGGAGCTGTGGGAGACGACCATGGACCCCGAGCGGCGCACCCTGCTCCAGGTCGGCCTGGAGGATGCCGCCATCGCCGACGAGATCTTCACCATCCTGATGGGCGAGAACGTCGAGCACCGCCGCAACTTCATCCAGCGGAACGCCAAGGACGTCCGCTTCCTCGACATCTGACACCCAAACGCATCACCGAGAAGGGAATCACCACCGTGCCGGACGCACGACGCATCGAGCCGATCGAGATCGAAGAGGAGATGCAGCGCTCCTTCCTCGACTACGCCATGAGCGTGATCGTGGCCCGCGCGCTGCCCGACGTGCGCGACGGCCTCAAGCCCGTGCACCGGCGCATCCTGTGGGGCGCCAACGAGGAGGGCGTGCGGCCCCCCAACGGCCGGCGCAAGTCCGCCTACATCGTCGGCTCGGTGCTCGGCAAGTACCACCCCCACAGCGACACCGCCGTCTACGACGCGATGGTCCGGCTGGGCCAGGACTTCGCCTCCCGCTACCCGCTGATCGACGGCCAGGGGAACTTCGGCACCGCCGACGGCGACGAGCCGGCGGCCATGCGCTACACCGAGGCCCGCCTGAACCCGCTGGCGATGGAGCTGCTGCGCGACATCGACAAGGAGACCGTCGACTTCGCGCCCAACTACGACAACGAGGCGCAGGAACCGGTCGTCCTGCCGGCCCGGTTCCCGAACCTGCTGGCCAACGGCTCGGAGGGCATCGCCGTCGGCATGGCGACCAAGATCCCGCCGCACAACCTCGGCGAGGTCGTCGACGCCACCGTGGCGCTGATCGAGGACCCGGAGCTGACCAGCGAGGACCTGCTCCGCTGGGTCAAGGGGCCCGACTTCCCGACCGGCGCCCAGATCATGGGCACGGCGGGGATCCGCGACGCCTACGCCACCGGGCGCGGCTCCATCCGGGTCCGCGCCAAGGTCCGCATCGAGGAGAACAACCGCGGCGGCCAGCGCCTGGTCGTCACCGAGCTCCCCTACCAGGTCTCCGGCGACCGCCTGCTCATCCGCATCCGCGACCTGGTCCGCGAGGGCAGGCTCAACGGCATCGTCGACATCGCCAACGAGTCCAACAAGGAAGGCACCCGGCTGGTCATCGAGTGCCGCCGCGACGCCGTCCCGCAGGTCGTCCTCAACCAGCTCTACAAGCACACCCAGCTCCAGGACAGCTTCGGCGTGATCATGCTGGCGCTGGTCGACGGCGTGCCGCGGGTCCTCAACCTGGCAGAGGTGCTGTCCCACTACATCGCCCACCAGGTCACCGTGGTCGTGCGCCGCACCCGCTACGAGCTGCGCAGGGCCAGGGAGCGGGCGCACGTGCTCGAGGGCCTGCTGGTGGCCCAGGACCACCTGGACGAGGTCATCAGCCTGATCCGCGCCGCCGAGTCGGCCGACGCGGCCCGCCAGCAGCTCATGGCCCGCTTCTCGCTCAGCGAGGTCCAGGCGACCGCCATCCTCGACATGCAGCTGCGCCGGCTGGCCGCCCTGGAGCGCCGCAAGCTCCAGGAGGAGTACGCCGAGCTGCAGACCAGGATCGCCGAGCTGCAGGCGATCCTCGACGACCCCTCCAAGGTGCGGGGGATCGTCAAGGAGGAGCTGCTCGAGGTCAAGCGGCGCTTCGCCGACCCGCGGCGCACCGAGGTCCGCCCCGACGAGGGCGAGCTGTCCATCGAGGACCTGATCGCGGCCGAGCCGGTGGTGGTGACCGTCACCAGGACCGGCTACGTGAAGCGGGTGCCCCTCGGCGACTACCGCGCCCAGAACCGCGGCGGCCGGGGCGTGCGCGGCGCCAACCTCAAAGAGGACGACATCGTCCAGTTCCTGGCCATCACCAACACCCACCACTGGGTGCTGTTCTTCACCAACAGGGGCCGGGTCTACCGCGTCAAGGTGCACGAGCTGCCCGAGGCCACCCGCAACTCGCGCGGGACCTACGTGGCCAACGTGCCGGGCGCGACCTTCCAACCCGACGAGAAGATCGCCGCAGTCCTCGACCTGGACGACTACGACGATGGTAAGTTCCTGGTCCTGGGAACCAAGGATGGGATGGTCAAGAAGACCGCCCTCGCCGAGTACGATTCGCCGCGGGTCGGTCTGGCGGCCATCAACCTGCGAGGCGACGATGAGCTCATCGGGGTCAAGCTCACCACCGGCCAGGACGACCTGCTGTTCATCTCGCGGAAGGGCATGGCCGTCCGCTTCAACGAGGCGCACGTGCGTCCCATGGGGAGGCAGACGAGCGGCGTGACCGCGATGAGGCTGCGACGCGGGGACGAGGTGCTGGCCATGGAGGTCGTGCGGCCGAACGCCGACCTGCTGGTCATCACCGACGCCGGCTTCGGCAAGCGCACCCCACTGGAGCAGTATCAGCGCAAGGGCCGCGGCATCCAGGGGGTCAAGACCGCCGAGCTCACCGAGGCGCGCGGCTACCTCGCCGGCTCCCTCGTGGTCCAGGACGAGGACGACATCTTCCTCATCACCGACGCCGGGCAGATCATCCGTACGCGAGTGAACGAGGTCCGGCGGGCCGGTCGGGCCACCCAGGGGGTGCGCATCATGCGGCTCGGGAGGACCAGCGCCCGCGTCGTGGCCGTCGCACCGGTCGTCAAGGACGAGGAGTAGCTGATGACCAGCCAGTACCCGCAGGTGACGACGCGGCCGCTGGCCCGCCCGCCCGGCGCGGCGACGGCCGCGGTGGACCGCCGCGCGCGACTGATCCTGCGCCGGCTCGATCCCTGGTCGGTGCTGAAGTTCTCGGTCGTGTTCTACTTCTGCCTCATGCTGATCAGCCTGCTGATCTTCGCGGTGGTCTGGTTCGTGCTGGTCAACATGGGCGTCTTCGAGGAGGTCACCAGGTTCGCCGGGAACTTCAACCTGGAGGTCGCCTTCCCCGCCGGCACGGTGTTCCGCTGGTACGCGTTCGCCGGCCTGCTCGGCGTGGTGGTCTGGAGCGTGGTCACCGTGCTCCTGACCCTGCTGTTCAACCTGGTGAACGACGTGACCGGCGGGATCGAGGTGGTCCTTGCCGAGCGGGAGCCCCGCCACGGCGGCCGCTGACCCGGCCCGCGTCCTTCCGCCCGCCCGTCCGCCCCGGCTGGCGGCGCTCCAGCTCGGTGGCGAGCTGCTCGCGGCGGCCCTCCCAGCGCTCGATCACCTCGTCGATCGCGTTGCGGGCCGCCTCGTAGCGGTCCAGCTCCCCCGGCGGGAGCGGGCGGCCCTGCCCCCGGTCCCGTGACGCCTGGGCCTCCCCCGGCCGCCTGCCCGCCCGCTGCCTGGCCTGGAGCTGCTCCAGCTGCTGGTCGAGGTCGCGGCCGAGCCGGCGCAGCTCGAACAGCGCCTGGGTGAGCACGCGCCTGGCCGCCGCCAGCTCGCGGGGGCCCGCGGCCCCGCCGGCGGGCAGCACCTGCACGAGCGCCCTGCCGGCCGCCAGCTCCTGTCGGCGCAGCGCCTGCTCGTAGTCGTTCGCGCTCCGCCGGCGCTCCGGCGCCACCGCAACCACCTCTCGCCGCCCGTGCGGCGCTCCCGGTCCAGCAGGTCCGGCGACAGGGTAGCCAGCCGGCGACCGTTCGGGTACCCAATTCGGGCCGGTTCCCCGCCCCCGCGATCCTGTCACACAGGGGACTTCCAGCGAGCGCGCTGGTCCATATACTCACCACATGGCGGCATGCCCGACTTGATACTCACCACATGGCGGCATGCCCGACTTGCGACGAAGTGCTCGATCAACCCGGCGCTCCCTGCCCGCGCTGCGAGCCGTCGGCCCATGTCGGCGAATCGTCCGGCGAATTCAAGATCGTCACCGTGCTGTTCTGCGACGTGGTCGACTCCACCGCGCTGGGCAGGCGACTCGAACCGCTGGTCACCAAGCGGGTCCTTGCCAGCTACGGCGAGACCGTCCGTGGGGTGCTCGGCGGGCACGGTGCCAGCGTCGGCAAGCGGCACGGCGACGGCTTCATGGCCGCGTTCGGGGTGCTGGAGGTGCACGAGGACGACGCCCTTCGCGCGGTCCGAGCGGCCAGCGAGCTGCTCGCCGCCGTCGGCAGGCTGTCCGCCGAGTTGCGCCGGGAACGCGACGTCGACCTGCAAATCCGGATCGGCGTCAACACCGGCAACGTCCTGGTGAACGACGCGGGCACGATGGAGGAGGACCTCACCGGCGACGCCGTCAACCTCGCCAAGCGGTTCGAGGAGGCCGCCGGCAGCGGCGAGATCCTCCTCGGCGATGAGACCTACCGGCTGGTCGCCGACGCCGTCCGCGCCGAACCGGCCAGCCGGCTGGCGGTCGCCGGGTTCCCCGAGCCGCAGGACACCTGGCGCCTGCTCGAGGTCCTGCCCGGCCGACTGCGCCGGCTCCACGCGCCGATGGTTGGGCGCCAGCTGGAGCGCGAGCTGCTGCTGCGGGTGTTCGAACGGGCCGCCGCCGAGCAGAGCTGCCACCTGGTCAGCGTCCTCGGCTCCGGCGGCGTCGGCAAGTCCCGGCTCGTCGACGAGTTCGTCGGCGGGCTGGGCGAGCGTGCCACGGTCCTGCGGACGAACTGCCCGCAGCTGGGGGACAGCGTCGCCGTGTGGCCGATGGTCGAGATCGTCCGCCAGGCGGCGGCGATCACCTCGGCCGACACACCGGAGCGCGCGCGCTCCCGCGTCGCCGAGGTGGTCCACAGCGACGAGCGTGGCGAGCTGGTCGCCGAGCGGGTCGCGCAGATGCTCGGCGTCGGCCAGGACGCCGAGCGGCCAGAGGACACGCTGTGGGCGTTGCACCGCCTGCTCCAGGCGCTGGCCCGCCGCCGGCCGCTGGTCATCGTGATCGACGACCTGCAGTGGGCCGACTCGATCCTGCTCGACGCGGTCGAGCAGCTCACCGACCTCTCGGGGGAGACGCCGCTGCTGCTGGTGTGCATCGCGCGGCCGGACGAGCTGTTCCCGCGCCGGGCGACGTGGCCGGGCGGCAGGTCCAACACCGTGTCGCTGCGGCTGTCGCCGCTCGGCGAGCGGGAGGGCGAGCAGCTGGTGAGCCACCTGCTCGGCGGCCGGGTCGACCCGGAGGTGCAGGCGCTCATCACCGAGCGGGCCCAGGGGTATCCCCTGATCGTCGAGGAGCTGGTGGCCAACCTCCGCGACGAGGGGCAGCTCCAGGCCCGGGACGGCCGCTGGGTACTGCAGCTCGAGGCGACCGACGCGCACGGCCGCGGCAGGCTGTCGATCCCGACGTCGATCCACGCGCTGCTGCAGGCCCGGCTGGAGCGGCTGGAGGCTCGAGGGCTGGTCACCATCGAGGCCGCCTCGGTGGTCGGTGAGCAGTTCCACGTCGGCGACGTCAAGGCGCTGGCCAGGGCGTTCGACCCTGAGGCGGTGGACTCCGCCCTGCAGGAGCTGGTCCGGCTGGACCTGGTCCTGCCCGACCACGGCTCCGCCTCGGTCCCCCTCCCGCCGGGCAGCGGGACTGGCTACCGGTTCCGGCATCCGATGATCCAGTCGGTCGCCTACGAGCGGATGCCCGAGGACCGCCGCGCCGAGCTGCACGAGCGCTACGCCGACTGGCTCGCGCGGCAGACCGGGGAGTCCCCAGAACAGTTCGACGAGCTGGTCGCCCATCACTTCTACGAGTCGTTCCGGTACGCGAGCAAGCTGGACCCGGGCGGCGACCACACTCGCGACGTGGCCCGCCGCGCCGGCGAGCGGTACTCGCTGGCCGGCAACCGCGCCATGATCCGCGGTGACCGCCGTCTCGTCCAGGCATGGCTGGGACGCGCCGTCTGGCTGCTGGCCGACGACCACCCTGACCGGCTGCGGGCGCTGCCGCAGCTGGCCGAGGTCCAGCAGGCGAGCGGCAAGCTGACCGACGCCGCGAGGACCTACCACGAGCTGGCCAGGTCGGCCTCGGTGGCCGGCCATCAGGGGCAGGCCACGCACGCCACCATCGGCCGCCTGCGCCTGACCGCGCTCCACGATCCGGAGCGGTTCCTGCGCGAGGGCCGCGACCAGGTCGAGCTGGCGATTCCGGTGTTCGAGCGCCTCGAGGACCCGTTGGGGCTCGCGAAGGCCTGGCACCTGCTCGCCTACCTGGACTGGACCAGGGGACGCCTGAGCGTCGCCGGCGCCGCGGCCGAGAAGGCGAGGACCTTCGCCAAGCAGGCGCGCGACCCGTACTGGGAGGCGACGATCCTCGGCCAGCACTGCCTCATCCTCTACTGGGGTCCCACCCCGTTCGGCGAGGTCGAGCGACGCACCGCGGCGACGCTGGAAGAGGCCGAGCGGCGCCGCATGCGCGGCCTCGAGGCCACCGCGCTCACGGTGCTGGCAAGGGTGGCCGCCCAGCGCGGCGACCTGGACAGGGCCAGGAAGCTCCTGCGGTCGGCCGACAACATCACCTCCGACCTCGGTGAGTCGCTCACGCAGGCGGCCGACTGCATCTCCCAGGCGCTGGTCGAGCTGCTGGGCGACGACCTGGCCGCCGCCGAGGACATCCTCCGCTCCGGCTACCTGAGCCTCGAGCAGATGGGCGCCACCGGCCCGCTCGCCTCGGTCGCGGCCATGCTGGCCCGGGTGGTGCTGCTGCGCGGCCGCGGCGACGAGGCGGAGGAGCTGACCCGGACCTGCGAGCGTCTCGCCGCACCCAACCAGCTCGACGCGCAGATGAAGTGGCGGTCGATCAGGGCCATCGCGCTCGCCAGGCGCGGCGACGAGGAGGACGCCGAGAGCCTGGCGAGGAGGGCCGTCTCCCTGGCCGACGAGACCGATCAGCTCGACTCGCGCGCGGAGGCGCGCGTGGACCTCGCCGAGGTGCTGCGCCAGGTCGGCCGCCACGGCGAGGCGGGCCGCGAGCTGGAGCGCGCGATCCGCATGTACCGGGACAAGGGCAACGAGGTGGCCGAGGCCACCGCCCGGAGGCTGCGCGCCCGCGTCCACCAGTGACCGCCGAGCTCCCGGGTGCCCCAGTGGTTCTGGAAGAGGGTGCAGGCCGCCCACAGCCGCGTCGGCAGCAGCAGCCCGACGAGCACCAGGCCGTACCCGACGGCGAACCGGCGC
>Ga0307415_100000942_pt1 | contig 13370 bp, 14 predicted proteins | sample DK1Cmetagenome_FD_204524 | JGI IMG/M metagenome (GOLD analysis project Ga0307415, IMG submission 204524) | Maize rhizosphere microbial communities from greenhouse at UC Davis, California, United States - DK15-C-2 | ecosystem: Host-associated > Plants > Roots > Rhizosphere > Soil | place: USA...
CTCCAAACATTGCCCGCGACCGACACGAATACTTCCGTCAATAGGAATCGTCCGTACAAAGGCGTCGATCAATGAGGTTTTCCCGATACCGGCTTCACCAGTGATAAATCCGATTTGCCGTTCGCCACGCTTCGCCCGTCGCAGCCAGCGTTGTAATCGCGCCAACGGCTGTTCGCGGCCGACCACGTCGCTAAAAACGGGATACGCGCCTGAGTAGAAGTTGTCCTGAGACCGGGATACCTGCTCCGAATCGATGATCCGACCGATGAAGCGATAGCCGCGCCGGTGGGCAGTTTCGATGAATTGCGGCGTTTTGGGATCGTCTTCGAGGGCTTCTCGTACCTGCTGCACAGTGACTTTAAGAACCGCATCACCGACAAACGTCTCCGGCCAGACGGCGTTCAGCAACTCGTCTTTAGTGACGAGCTGGCCCGGATGTTGAATCAGGTAATTGAGTAGTGCGAAGGCTTTTGGCCTGATTTTGAGTGCTTCAGGGCCTCGCCATAGACATTCATTAGCGAGATCGAGGGAAAATCGATCGAAGGATATCCGCTTTTCGTTCGCGACGGGATTCACAGAGGCACACAACCCCCACTTCTTTATCGCGCATTTTTGATGCGTTTTGGTCCTCGTCTAGTACGAAAAAACTTTACCGCACGTTTACCGAAAGTTTATGACTGCAATTGCAGCAATCTCTATCTTGACGCTGGTGGCACTTAACTGATCGGTAGAAAGAGGAGTTTGTTATGAAGAACGTAGTGGTAAAGTTCGGGCTACTCGCGGTGATCACGATGATTGCAGCGATTGCTCCCGCAAAGGCGCAGAGCCTTCAGTACAAATTAACCGCAAACATTCCATTCGATTTCACGGTGATGGATAAGAAACTGCCGGCCGGTAAATATTCGATTGGCCGCGCGCAGAACAGCAACGGAGATACGGTCATACAAATTGCGAGCGCTGATAAGCAGGATAGCGTCACTCGCTTGACCATCCCCGTTCTCACACGTGATCCGGTGAAACAAGGCGTGCTGGTTTTTCACCAGTACGGAGATGAGTACTTCCTGTACGAGATTTGGCCGGCAGGCGGTCACACTGGACGGGCATTTCCGAAATCACGTGCCGAACGTGAGCTTGAGCGGAAGAGTGATGCTCAGGTAGCCCGAGTGAATTTCTAAGAGCAAGGGTAAGTACTTTCAGAACTAGACAAGCCACGGATGACCAGCAACATCCGTGGCTTATTTTTATAGAAGAACAAGTCTAAGAGAAGAACAAGCCTAAGAGAATAGAACAACTCAGAATAGGACCTGTTCTATTTTCTAAGACTTGTTCTATTTTCTAAGTCTTGTTCTATTCTGAGTTATTCGATTCTTTGGATACCTTACTCGAGGCGGTAGTTGGGTGCTTCCTTGGTGATGATCACGTCGTGAACGTGAGATTCTTTCAGGCCTGCTGAAGTGATGCGCAGGAACCGCGTACGCTCCTGAAACTCTGCGATCGTGCGGCAACCAGTGTAACCCATGCCGGAACGAAGACCGCCGACGAGTTGAGTCACCATTTCCGCGAGCGTGCCTTTGTAAGGAACGCGACCTTCGATCCCTTCAGGAACCAGTTTGGCGTCGTTCTCCGTCATGTCCTGCGCGTAACGATCGCGAGAACCCTCGCGCATCGCGCCGATCGATCCCATGCCGCGATAACTCTTGAATGAACGGCCCTGGAACAAGATCACTTCGCCCGGCGCTTCTTCAGTTCCGGCAAACAGCGAACCAATCATCACCACGTCTGCGCCGGCTGCGATCGCTTTCGCAACGTCGCCAGAAAACTTCACGCCACCGTCAGAGATCACCGGCACATTTCTCTCTTTCGCCGCTTTAACACAACTCGAAATCGCTGTTATCTGCGGAACGCCCGCGCCGGTTACGACTCGCGTGGTGCAGATCGATCCTGGTCCAATACCGACTTTAATCGCGTCAACACCGGCGTCGATCAACTCCTGCGCGCCCGCAGTCGTGCCGACGTTGCCGGCGATCAGATCTGTTTCGCCGTGGCGTTTCTTGATATCTCTGACTGCATCGATCACGCGTGACGAGTGTCCGTGTGCAGTGTCGATCACTAAACAATCAACCCGCGCCTTTACGAGTTCGTCAGCTCGTTCGCGATAATCGCCGGTCGCGCCGATCGCAGCCGCCACTCGCAGACGGCCGAGATTATCCTTCGCGGCCGACGGATATTTGATGGCTTTCTGAATGTCTTTGACGGTGATCAGCCCTTTTATATGTTTGTCGTCATCAACGACGAGCAGCTTCTCGATGCGATGTTTTTGCAGTACCGCTTTGGCCTGTTCCAACGTAGTTCCGACCGGAACAGTTACGAGCGGTTGCTTCGTCATTACCTCAGTGACGGGGATATCAAATCTGGTTTCGAAACGAAGATCGCGATTGGTAATGATGCCGACGAGGTGTCCCGATTCATCAACGACCGGCACACCGCTGATGTGAAATCGCTCCATCACCTGCAAAGCTTCGCGCACCGGCCGATCCGGTCGAATGGTTACGGGATCGACGATCATTCCGGATTCAGATCGCTTCACTTTATCGACTTCTTCCGCCTGTCGTTCAATGCTCAGGTTTTTGTGAATGACTCCGATACCGCCTTGTTGGGCCAACGCGATCGCGAGCGCTGCTTCGGTCACCGTGTCCATGGCCGCGGAACAGAGCGGGATCTGTAGCCGGATGTTTCGCGTGAAGCTCGTGGAAGTATCAGTTTGGGAGGGTAGAACGTCGGAACGATCTGGTATTAAGAGTACGTCGTCGAAGGTTAATCCTTCGTAAATGTCAGAAGTAATCATGTAAGGTCATTATACATAGATGCCTGCGTTTGTTTGAGTGCGACTGAAGTTTGATCGCTTGCCGGGGTCACTGCCGCGCGTTTCTGGAACCAGTGCAGCGCAGCGAGTGCGGCGGCAGTCAAAACCGCGAGAATTATTATTGCCAGGATGACGGTTAAAACTGGTGAACGTGTGGCCGGCGTGTCTGTATAAACTTTCGAATGCAGCGGCGTCGTGTTGATCTCGTCCGACGACTCGCCATGCTCACGCAGGTAACGCGTGTAACCTTCGATGGCTTCGCGCTCATCGTAACCAACACACTTCGCGTACGCCTTGATAAAGCTGCGGTTGAATACGCCTCCGGGAAGGCGCTTGTAGTCGTTGGCTTCGATGGCTTCGAGATAATGGACGGAGATACGCGTTTGATCGCAGATCTCACGCAGGCCAATGCCTCGCTCCTCGCGGGCGAGTCGCAATTGTTCGCCTATACTCGCTGCCATCTCCAATCGCTCGATCCTGGCGTCGGGTTGGTTGAATGATTACCCCAGGTCTATCGCTGCGCCGCTTGAAGAACGGGTACAACTCCCACTTTTTCTGCACTATAGCTTGCGCTGCTAAACGGTGTCAAACTTTTGTATCGCAAAAGATCTGCGTCTCTTGCTTCTTGCCGCTCACGGTGGTACGTTGACGCCAACAGTGACCCGATACAGTCGCTTTTAATCTCTACAATAGACAAAAGTGAGGACAAAGAGATGCCCCTGGAAGCACTCGGAATGGTTGAGACCAAAGGATTCGTGGGTGCAGTTGAGGCCGCCGATGCGATGGTCAAAGCAGCGAATGTACAACTACTTGGCAAGGAGTACATCGGCGCCGGCTATGTGACGATCTTTGTGCGCGGTGATGTTGGTGCGGTTAAAGCGGCAACCGATGCAGGTGCGGCAGCAGCGCGCCGAGTCGGAGAGTTGATCAGCGTACACGTGATTCCGCGTCCGCATGCCGAAGTTGAACGTGTGCTGCCCGTGAATGGACGCACCGGCTTGAGCCCCGATGAACAGTCGCTGCAGGGTGGCGGCACGCGCGGACAGTTGGGCCAGGGCGATCAGGGACGATCGCTGGGCGCCGGCACGCGCGACGCGAACAAAGAACGCGCGAGATAAAATCCGTGTAATCCGCGGCTAAGTTTTGGAGTTTGTCATGTCTGTCGATAAGGATCTGGTTTCAGTACAGCAGGCGCGTGACCTGGTAGAGGCTGCGCATCGAGCGCAGGCACAGGTGGCCGAATTCGATCAGGCGAAGATCGATCGCATCTGTGAAGCGATGGCCAGAGCCGCACTGGCGGAGGCGGCGCGCCTGGGAGCGATGGCCGTCGAAGAAACCGGCTACGGCGTTCCGGATGACAAACGAGAAAAGAATCGTTTCGCTGCTGAAGACGTATGGAACTATTTCCGCGGCCTGCGGACCAGGGGAGTTGTTTCCGAGTCGAAAGATGTTGTAGAGATTGCTAGCCCGCGCGGAGTTGTCGCGGGTATCATTCCTTCCACTAATCCAACTTCAACCGCCATCTTCAAGATCCTGATTTCGATCAAATCGCGCAACACTGTCGTGCTGTCGCCGCACCCGTCGGCAGCGAAATGTATCAACGAGACCGCGCGCGTGATGCGCGAGGCCGGAGTTAAAGAAGGTTTGCCCGCCGACGCGATCGGTTGCATGTCAACAGCGACGATCGAAGGCACTGAAACCCTGATGAAGCACAAGCAGACTGCGGTGATCCTCGCGACCGGCGGAATCGGTCTCGTGCGCGCTGCGTACTCGTCAGGCAAGCCGGCGTTTGGAGTTGGACCAGGCAACGTGCCGGTGTGTGTTGAGCGAACTGCGGACGTTCCGAAAGCAGTGCAGGATATTTTGACGGGCAAGTGTTTTGATAACGGGACCATCTGCGCTTCAGAGCAGGCAGTGATTTGTGATGCGCCCGTCGAGCAGGCAGTGCGCGAACAGTTTAAACTTCAGGGCGCGCATTTTCTTTCTGCTGCCGAAGCGGATCAACTTGGAAAAGTAGTGGCGACTCCGCAGCGTTCGCTGAATCCGGCGGTTGTCGGCAGGTCCGTGGAAGTGATCGCGAAGATGGCCGGTTTGACTGTGCCGCCGGGGACGCGTTGTTTGATTGCGGACGTGGCGGGTGTCGGGCGCGATTATCCGTTGTCGCTCGAGAAGCTCTCGCCGATCCTCGCGTTTTATGTAGTTGATGGTTTGGAAGCATGTGCTGCGCGCGCGCAGGAGGTGTTGCGCTATGGCGGCATGGGCCACACTGCCGGCATTCACACACGTTCACGAGAAGCGGCGGTGAAGTTTGGCGCGGAGATGCCCGCGTCGCGTATCACTGTGAACACGCCAACAACGCACGGCGCGATCGGATTCTCGACTGCGTTACCACCATCGATGACACTCGGTTGTGGATCGTGGGGCGGGAACGTGACGTCTGACAACGTCTCACCGCTTCACTTGATGGATATCAAGCGCGTTGCTTTTGAGACTCGACCGGTTAAGAGCGCGCGTCCTGCGGTTAGTGCACAACCAGTGTCGCAACCAGCTGCGGCAAAACAACCGGCAGTCGCCGGCGGCAAGATCGATCGTCAGGAGATTGCCGCGATTGTCGATCGTTTTCTTGCCGGCAAGCGTGTCGAGACGCCGCCTGTGATCGAGAGTGAAGCGGGAAGTATGTACACCGCACCAGCGCCGCCGCCACCACCGGCGACCGTACCCGTGAGCAAGCCCGCGCCACCGTCAAGTAACGGTTCAAAAGCGGTCGAGTTTGTGAGTGAAGACGACGTGCGTCGCGCAATTCAGAAAGGCGAAAAGATCTACATCAACGCGCGAACAATCATTACACCTTCAGCGCGTGACATCGGTGATCCGGCGGAGGTGTTCGCAAAGGTCTAATCCGCGTAATCTGTGGCTAAATGTTTCTAGCAAAAGTTGTAGGCACAGTTTGGTCCACGAAGAAGACGCCTGATCTCGAGGGCGTCAGATTTCTGATCGTGCACCCTTATGATCTCGACAAAGAGCCGACTCGCAACATTGTCGTCGTTGCCGATCGACTCGGCGCAGGCACAGGCGAGATGGTGATGTGCGCTTTCGGCAAAGCAGCGAGATCGGCGATCGGAAATCAGGACATGTCGATCGAAGCGGCCGTGGTTGGTATCGTCGATCGCGTTGACATCAACGATACGACATCTGAAGAGATGCGCGAAGCGGCCCGCAGACTCATACAGGAAAATGGCAGACCTTAAACCAAACCATCCCTGATCCCATCCTTTTCCCATGGCCAATGAAGACCTGATTTATCGAATCACTCGAGCGGTTTACGACCGCTTGGGAAGTACAGTTGACGATACAACGGTCGAGCAATTGGTCACCGACATTTATAATCAGGTGCGAACTACGACAAACCTTCCACGCTCCTCGTCGACGATGGACGGGAGCGCGGCGCAGTTGGGTACGGGCGAAGGTTCGTCAGAGCGGATGGTGATCTCAGTCTTCGGCCTGGACCATCCCGGCATCGTTGCCGGTGTTTCTCAGATTCTGGCCGAAGCGAGTTGCAGTATCATTGATATCAATCAAACAGTGGTGCAGGGGAAATTCGCCATGGTGATCATCGCCGACACTTCGCGCGCGCGCGAAAGCACCGCCGAGTTGAAAGATCGACTGCGTCTGGAAGGCGAGAAGCTCGGCGTTCGCATTTACGCGCAGCGCGAAGATCTCTTTAACGCGATGCATCGGATATAGAGTTCGTATGTCGGAGCCGGAAATTGCACGTCGTTGTGTTGCCTGTGGCGTGAGTGTGCGCGAGCACGCGATGTTCTGTCCGCAGTGTGGCAATCCGATCGCTCAACATCGATCGGCGACGACAAACATCTCTGCCGGCGACACGATGATCGACAACGCGCCGGTGGAAAGTACACCAGCGCCGGCGCCGCCTGTAGTTGTCCACAGACCCACGGATCATTCAGTCAGGAGTCGAGTAGAGCACATACGAAAAGTCTCGAGTGTGATGATCGATCAGGCCGCGTACGATCCGAGCCTGCGATTTCTGCTGGTGGCCGCTGCGTTCTTCATACTGTTCATTGTGCTGCTCATTGCCAGCAAAGTAATCGGATAGATGGAATACACCCAGGCCGAGATTCTTCAGACTGTCGCGATGACCGAGATGGAGCATCTCGACGTGCGCACAGTCACGCTTGGTTTGAGTCTGCTCGATTGCGCCAGCGACTCGCTTGCCGGTGTGGCCCAAAAAGCGGGTGACAAGATTCGCAAGTTTGCGGCGCGGCTGGTGCCGACAGTCGATGAGATCGGCGAACAGTTTGGGATCAGAGTCGCAAACAAACGCATCTCGATAACACCAGTTTCATTGATCACGGAGGGATTGCGTGGCGATCTCTTGCAGGTCGCGCGCGCCATCGACGACGCTGCCGGAGCAGTCGGCGTGGATTTCATCGGCGGATATTCCGCCCTCGTTCAGAAAGGCACGACTCCTTCCGAAACTCAGTTTCTCGATTCGATTCCCGCCGCACTCTCCAGCACTCAACGTCTGTGTTCTTCGATCAACGCAGCGACTACGCGCGCGGGAATCAACATGGATGTAGTGGCCCATGTCGGGCGAATCATTAAAGACGCCGCTGAGCGAACTCGCGATCAAGGCGGACTCGCGTGTGCAAAGTTTGTCTGTTTTGCCAACGCGGTCGAAGACAATCCTTTTATGGCAGGCGCTTTTCACGGGGTCAGTGAAGCAGAGTCTGTTGTTAACGTCGGCGTGTCTGGTCCAGGTGTGGTCCATTACGCGGTGCGACACGCGGATCGAGACCTGCCGTTACAGGACCTTGCGGAAACGATCAAGAAACTCTCGTTCAAATTGGCGCGCGCCGGTGAGTTGGTGGGAAGGGAAGCGGCCCGACGACTCGGAATCCCGTTCGGGATTATCGATCTGTCTCTCGCGCCTACGCCGGTGCCGGGCGATTCAGTGGCGAACATAATCGAAGCGATGGGCTTCGAGCGGGCCGGCACTCACGGCACGACTGCCGCACTCGCGTTGATAACCGACGCAGTTAAAAAAGGCGGCGCGATGGCGAGTGGTTCGGTTGGCGGCATGAGCGGCGCGTTCATTCCAGTCTCGGAAGACGCAGGCATGATCGAAGCAGCACAGTTGGGAGCGTTGTCGCTGGCCAAGCTGGAAGCATGGACCAGCGTGTGTTCTGTCGGTATCGACATGGTTGCGGTTCCGGGCTCGACTTCCGCGGAAACAATCGCCGCGATCATCGCCGACGAGATGGCCATTGGGGTAATGAACAACAAGACCACCGCGGTGCGGATCATTCCAGTGCCCGGCCGCGACGTTGGTGAAATGGTGGAGTTTGGCGGTTTGCTGGGAAGTGCTCCGATCATGCCGGTAAGTGCTTTCTCATGCGCGGGCTTCATTCGCCGCGGCGGCAGAATCCCCGCACCGATCCACTCGCTGCGAAATTAATAGTTCCTATAGGACCATTGGCCTTATACTAGCTGCACGTCGGAGGATCGCATGCCTGAAGCACTCGGAATGGTGGAATGTCGTGGCCTGGTAGCGATGATCGAAGCTGCCGACGCGATGGTGAAATCCGCGAACGTTCGCCTTGTCGGTTGGGAAAAGATCGACGCCGGACTCGTCACTGCGATCGTGCGTGGCGACGTAGCTGCGGTACGCAGTGCAGTTGATGCAGGCGCAGCAGCAGGCAAGCGCGTCGGCGAAGTGGTTGCCACCCACGTGATCCCGCAACTGCATTCTGATGTGGATCTCGGAATCCCCGTTTTGAATACCGGCGAAACCACACGCAAGAAGATCAGTGGTTCCGTTAGAGCCAAAGGTTAATTCACCCTCGCCCCTGTCGTTAAGGTCCCCTCGGATTTTATTCCCGTAAAATTTTTTCTGGAGACTAACGATGCCGCGAAAGCGAAATATTATCAGTGAGCTACTCGAAAAGTTTTCCTACCAGGCTACCAGAGCCACCGGAACTTCGCTTGCGTTTGTTATTGCTCTTGCAGTGATTATTATCTGGGGCCTTACCGGACCAATTTTCGGCTATTCCGATACGTGGCAACTCGTGATCAATACGGGAACCACGATCATCACCTTCCTGATGGTGTTTTTGATCCAGCGCGCTCAAAACAAAGACGCGCTCGCCATTCATCTCAAGCTGAATGAAATCGTGGCGGCACTTGAAGGTGCCAGTAATCGTCTGATCGATGTCGAGGATCTAAGCGAGCCTGAGATTGATGCGTTGCGCAAGTACTACAAACGATTGATTGAGCTGGCGCGAGAGGATGACGTACTCACCACTACGCATTCGATTGAAGAGGCGGCGTCGAGGCACGGCACGAAGTACAAACGGAAGGCCGCGGATCAACGCAAATGAACGCGGATCAGATCCGCGGTTAAGGTTTCTTGTTCGGGGTGGAAATTCCAGGCAGCCTCACGTTCGGTGGACGCGGCGTGCCGGCGCTTTCTTTGCGTGCGAGGCGTCCGGTTCGAGTGAGCGCAATCCGCTTGTCGGAATCACCCCTGGGTTGGTCCACAGAGACTTTGATCGCGCGATATGTGCCGTCCTGCGCTTTATTAGTTGGATTGTAGGCGATCACATACTGCGTCCGCAGATCTCTGATGATCTCATTCGCAATTTCCGGCAATTGGGAGATTGACTCAGGAAAGAAAGCCCGACCGCCGGTCTCACTCGCAAGCCTGTTGATGAGGTTGACTGCCTTGTCGCGCGGGCTCTTGCGAATTAGTCCTGCTTCTTTGTCCAGCTCATTCACAAAGCCGATAACGAAGATCTGTACGTCTTCCTCGCGCAGACGCGCAAAGAGCTGTTCCTGCTTGTAAAAACTATTGCGGTCTTCGCCGTCGGTGATCACGATCAGCGCGCGACGCCGGCGATCGCTTTCATCGCCTTTGCGATACTCGGAAACGTGTTCGGCCGAGAGATAAACAGCGTCGATGATCGCAGTCTGCCCACCTTCAACATAAAAACTGTCGAGACCATCATTCAGCAATTCTTTGTTGTCAGTGAAGTCCTGCACCGTTTCTATCTTGTCGCTGCTGATGAAGCGGACCAGGAAAGTTTCATCACCGCGTTTGTTGGCATTGATGATGGTTTTGCCGGCGTCGACCACGCTCTGCAATTGCGAGCGCAGTGAACCGGATGTATCAACTGCAAGCCCGTAACTGATCGGCACCTCTTCACGCGTGAAGGTCTCGATCGTCTGCGGCACGCCGTCTTCGAAAACATGAAACTCGCTTTGCTGCACGTTGTTGATGGGCCGGTTGTTGCGATCGATAACGCGCACATGAAGTTGGACCAGTTCCGCGTTGATGCGAATGATGCTGTCTTTGTCCAGCTCCTCAGGCGGCGTCGGTGTCGGCGTTGGTTTGAGACGTGGCGGCGGTGGCGGGTCACCCAGGGTCGGCGCGGTACGACCGTCAGGCCGAGTGGTTTGCGGCGTCGGAGTCGGGGTAGGTGTCGCTGAGGGCTGGGTACTAGTGCGCGGTCGATCCTGACCGAAGCCGGCAACTACAAAAGTCGAGACCAGCAACGCACAAACCGCAACTACTCCCGTTTTTCTCACATTCCGCTCGCTAAACAACGCTCAAAACTCCTCTCGAACCCAACACTAATAGACAGGATCAGATGATTAACATTTCCATTTCACTCATGTTAACCATGTAATCCTGTCAGCCTAAGTCACAACGCGCAAGGCTGGGGCAGCGCACACGTCCAAGAGATGCCGCAGAGCCAAGCCCGCGTTGCCGAAATCCCTGCTTTCAACGAGCTCCAGCCGTGGCGTAATAGCCTTCCTTGGAGCGCACAAACAAACGCGGCAGACCGCGCGGCGGGGTCACTCTGACCTTCACGCGATGCCACTTGCCGTCGTTAACGAAACTGTCGGGTTTGTAGCCAATCGAGTATTGGTGCCGCAATTCCAGAGCGATTTGCTCAAAAATGTCGTCCATTTCAGCCGCGGAGCGCGGGAAGAACGCCTTGCCACCAGACACGCCCGAAAGCTCATCGAGAATTCCCTGGCCCTCCATGCCGAGCGAACTGCCGGCATCGCTGCCGCTCAGAATGCCGATGGCATAGAGCGTTACATCCGACTCTTTCAACAGCTTCCGAAGTTCGTTGAACGTATACCGCGAGTCGTTGTCCTGGCCATCACTGATGAGGAGCAGCGCGCGCTTGGGATGCGCGCCGCGTTGCACTTTTTCAACGCCGAGATAACAGGCGTCGTACAGTGCGGTCTGGCTCTTGGTTTCAACGAAAGTCAGTTTGTTTAGAACTGAATCACCGTCGCGGGTTCTGTCCAGCAGTAACTGTGCTCTGGAGTTAAATGCGATCAGGAAATACTCGTCGGAATCGTGGCTGGTCTGAATGAACTTGCTCAGTGCGTCGCGAGCTCGTTTCACCTTGTCGCCGCTCATCGAACCGGAAACGTCGAAAATCACGCCTACTGAAACCGGTGAATCATCGTCACTGAAAAATGTGATCTCCTGTTGCTGCTTATTGTCGTAAACGGCAAATGCACCTTTGCTGAGTCCTGATACATAACGTCCGTAGGTATCAGTGACGGTTACGGTCAGAGTAATCAGGTCAGTGTTAGTAATGACCGTACGATCGTCGAGTTCGGTGCCCAGTTTTTTTGGCGCAGGTGATGGTGATGGAGTTTGCGAAGCAGCGGGGGCCGCAGGTTTATTCTGGGCCGGATCCTGATTCTGGCTCTGCGCTACCAGTGCAAAGAACACTGTGACGGCGAGTAGCGAGATGGAAGCCGCCCCAATTTTGGTGGCGTAACGAGTCGGTAAATGCATGTCACCCCCGGTCTACGTTTCGGTGATTCAATTTTTTAAGTACCGGTCAGGGCTCGAATGGAGAACTGTCAACACAGATGCTCGCTGGGGAGCGAGTGATGCCCGACTAACAAAACCGGAGCATGAAATGTTCACGGGGAGACGGCCGCGCGCGTTTCAAGTTTTTGGCTGTGTTGCACGGCCATTCTAGGACAGTGGTATCGCCTCGCGCAAGATCTAGCTGTTCTCTGCGGTCCTTGCGGCCCTCTGCGATCTCTGCGTTTAATGGCGCTTTCAAACGCGGAGACCGCAGAGGACCGCAGAGAAATCTTAAACGGGCTCGGCTTCGATGATGCTGGCTGGAACCTTCATCGGAATTACGCGCAGGAGCTTGAATCCGGCGGCGTTTAGGAGTTGTGCAAACTCTTTCTCAGTGCGTTCTTTGCCGCCCGTCATCACCAGCATGTTCAGATCGAAGAACTTCGAAAAGTCGGGCTCATTGTTCTCGGGCACAACGGCATCAACGATGATGACTTTGCCGTTCGGTTGCACCTGGTTACGGATGTTATTCAGGATGGTGATCGCTCGCTCGTCATTCCAGTCGTGAATGATCCACTTCATAAAGTAGGCATCACCGCCCGCCGGAACCGACTTGAAGAAATCGCCGGCAACAGTTTCGCAGCGATGGGCGACTCCCGCCGCGTCGATCTTCGACCGCGCGCCTTCAATGACCGCAGGAGCGTCAAACAGAATTCCCCTTACTCTTGGATTGGCTTGCAGGATTGACGTGATCAGAGCGCCATGACCACCACCTACGTCGACGACCGTTTCAAAAGACGAAAAATCGTAAAGCGAACGGATCTCTTCGTTTATGGTCGCGGTCACGCCGCTCATCGAGTTATTGAAAACGGCTCCATCTTCCGGGTTCTGCTCGAAGTACTTCCAGATATCGACGCCGAAGAAGTTATCGAACGCGATCTCGCCGGTCTTGACGCTGTGCATCAGGTTGCCCCAGGCCGGATAGTGTTCCTGGCCCAACTCGGAAATCGTGAACCAGCGCAAAGAGCCGGGCGCATCGGTCACAAGGATTTCAGACAAAGCGGTTTGGGCGAAACGTCCATCGCCGGTCGGGCTTACGAATCCGATGCTCGACAGCGCCCGTAACACTCGATAGAGCGAAGGAGCATGCATTTTGGTGGCTGAAGCCAACTCGGCGACAGTTTTGGGGCCTGATTTCAGCAGATCGGGAATGCCCAGCTTCGCAAAGACGTAAACGGCGCGTGAACCCCAAAAATTCATAATGATTTGGAGTATTTGGGCCGGAACTGGTGTTTCGTTGAGGGGTTGATTCATCGGTGCACTCACAGTTGAAACTCCTTGGATAAATGCTTATCTCTTATAAAGTGTGACTTTCGTGCATGATCTCAAATGAGATCACGCGTAAATCCACAGTAAAAAGGAGCAGATTTAGAGAAAGGCGCTACAAACATGGCGAACAAGTCCGGAAGAGGGGCTTGCCCCCGCTGATAGAGTCTCGAAGAAGCGGGGGCAAGCCCCTCTTCGTGACTTGTTCTATTTGTTATGCGTCCTATTTGCTTTGCAACTTCTGCTTGCGCGGCGCGTGAGATATACTCCCCGGTCATTCTCAAGTCGGGTAAATCCAAACTATGGCTGAGTTTATTT
>Ga0307415_100000945_pt1 | contig 13361 bp, 12 predicted proteins | sample DK1Cmetagenome_FD_204524 | JGI IMG/M metagenome (GOLD analysis project Ga0307415, IMG submission 204524) | Maize rhizosphere microbial communities from greenhouse at UC Davis, California, United States - DK15-C-2 | ecosystem: Host-associated > Plants > Roots > Rhizosphere > Soil | place: USA...
TCGTCGTGGGAGGTGGTTGGGCATGGCCAGCTCGACCGCGTGGCCGACCAGGACAGGCCGGGTGCACGCCAGGATCGTTCGTTGGTGGGAGCCGGTGCGCGGCGAGGCTCGCCTCCCGCGGCAGGCTGATCGGCATGCGGTGGGCGAATCGCTCGGCAGGTCTTGCAGGGTAGAGCCCAACATCAAGAAGCCAATAGGACACATCCCGTTAGCAAAGCAGAACGAAACTCCTCGTCCATTTACCAGGCCCTACTGAATCTGTTCTTCCCCTTCTCACCTGCGACTTCGTCATCTCTTCGGCTTCAGCGTCCTATTATCTACCCGCATATGCCACTCTCCTTCGTGCTATCCTCACCGCAATTCCAGTCGTCTACACATCCGCATCTGCGATGCACGGCTGCCGCCCTGGTGGCGGCGGGAAGGGTCAGGGCCGGGTGGCGTTGCCGGTGAAGGCGCTCAAGGCGGGCCAGGAGAGCTACTGGCTGGACCAGATCGCCCGCAACCGCGAAGAGTACTTCTCTGGCCGCGGCGAGTCACCAGGCCGGTTCGTCGGCAGCGCCGCCGCCACAGCCGGCCTCGAAGGTATCGCCTCCCCGGAGCAGGTGCGGGCCATGTTCCAGGGCCTCGACCCCGCCACCGGCGAGCAGCGCTGTGCGCCGCTCCATCGGGCCGACCCGCGCTCCAAGCTGGCCGCCGGACCGCTGCTGGCCACGCTCAAGACCCACGCCGCCGAACAGGGCGTGGAGGAGCTGGAGGCCCTGGCGGCCTCGAAGGCGCTCAAAGGCGACGTGCGCGCGGTGCAGGCGGCCTGCCGGCTGGGCGGGGCGCGGCGGGTCAAGGTCGAGACGGTCGAGCGGCTGTGCGGCAAGGTCCTGGGCGCCGACCCCCGCTCGCTGTACGGCGAAGCATTCGCTGCCGCCTGGCAGCATCGCGGGAAGCGGGTCAACGAGCGCGTGCAGGCCTTCGACCACTGCTTCTCCTCCCCCAAGAGCGTGTCGCTGCTGGCCGCCGCCGCCAGCCCACGGGTCCGGCGGCTGCTGGCCGACGGCCGCGCCGAGGCCCTCCAGGTCGCCGTCGGCTACCTGGAACGCCGCGGCCTCGGGGTCCGCCGCGACCACAACGGGACCGACCGCTACCAGGCGGCTGGGGGGCTGGTGGGGGTGGCCTTCGAGCACCGCCTGAGCCGCGCCGGCGACCCCAGTACCACACCCACGTGCTGGTCCAGAACGCCGCCCAAGGACCGGACGGCCGCTGGACCGCCCTGGACAGCGACCGGCTGTACGCCCAGCTGATGGCGGCCGACCACCTGTATTTGGCCGCCGAGCGGGCCGCGCTCACCCACCGGCTGGGTGTCCGCTGGGGGCCGGTGGACGAACGCTCGGGCGCGGCCGAGATCCAAGGGTTGGACGACCGGACCCTGATCGAGCGGTTCTCCAGGCGCTCGGAGCAGATTGACCAGTGGCTGGACACCCACGGCCTGTCCGGCATCAAGGCCAGCAGCGCCGCCGCGGTGGCCACCCGGGCGCCCAAGGACTACTCGGAGTCCGAGGAGAGCGTCTACCAGCGGTGGACGGCCGAGCTGGCGGAGCAGGGGCTGGGTGAGCGCCAGCTGGCCGCGGTCTGCTCGGGTGGACGCGGTCGTCCAGCGAGCCGGACTGAGCTGGACGCCGCGTTGGACGCGTTGGCCGGTCCGGACGGGCTGACCGGACAGGGTGTCCAGCTTCACCCGGACGGACGTGGTGGACGCCCTGGCCAAGCGCCTCCCGGTCGCCCCCTCGGCTGCCGAGGCGCTCACCCAGGTCGAGGAGGCCGCCGACCGATTCCTGGCCGAACGGGCCGTGCGGGTCGCCCACGACCGCCGACTTGATGTCGACCGCTACTCGACACCAGAGCTGTTGACACTTGAGCGGCAACTGGTCGACGGCGCCACTCAACGCGCCGACCAGGGGTGCGCCATCGTTCGGCCGGATGTCGTCGGTCAGGTCCTGGACCGGCACGCCACCGCCGGGGAGGACCAGAAGGCGATGGTCCAGGACCTCAGCCGGGGCGGTGCCGGCGTGGCCGTGGTGGTCGGCCGGGCGGGCAGCGGCAAGACCTGGGCGCTCGGGCTGGCCCGGGAGGCCTTCGAGCTGGACGGCTACCAGGTCCTGGGCGCCGCCCCGACCGGGATCGCCACCGTCGGTCTGGCCGAGGAAGGCTTCGCTGATGCGCGCACCATCGACCGGCTGCTGCTGGACCTCCAGGGTGGCCGGATCGAGTTGGACAGCCGGACGGTGCTGGTGGTGGACGAGGCGGCCATGGTCGCCACCAGAAAGCTCGCCCCCCTCCTTTCCCATGCACAGCGGGCGGCCGCGAAGGTGGTGCTGGTCGGTGACGACCGCCAGTTCGCTTCCATCGCCGCCGGCGGCGGCTTCCGCGCCTGCGCCTCCGCTTGGGCGCCAGCGAGCTCACGGTCAACCGTCGCCAGGTGGAAGCGTGGGAGCAGCAGGCGATCGACGACGTGCGGGCCGGGAACCTGGAGCAGGCGATCGCCGCCTATGCCGAGCATGACCGCATCCAAGCGTTCGAGGCCCGCGATGACCGTGACCGCGCCCTTGTCCACGACTGGTGGCAAGCATATGAGGCCGGTGAGCGGCCGGTGATCTACGCCCACCGCCGCGCCGAGGTCGACCGGCTCAACCAGGTGTGCCAGCGGCTGCGGGCCGAGGCTGGCCAGCTCGGCCCCGAGCGGCTGGTGGTCGGGGACCGGAGCTTCGCAGTTGGGGATGTGGTGGTGCTGGGCGCCAACGCCCGCGGCCGCCTAGGCGTTGTGAATGGCACCACCGCCGTCATCACCCACCTAGACTTGCAAGGGCGGGCGATGACCCTGCTGACCTTCGAGGAAGAGCCGCCGAAGACGGTCCGGCTGCCCGGCTGGTACCTGGATGCCGCCGTCCAGCCCAGGCAGTCGCGCCGGGTGGACCTGGCCTATGCCCGCACCGACATGCGCTCCCAAGGCCGCACCGAACAGCGAGCGCTGCTGGCCGTGGACGGAGCCGAAGACATGCAAGGCGGCTATGTCCAGCTCACCCGCAGCACCCAGCGGACCGACCTGTACCTGACCATCGGCCCCGAACCCCTCGAGCCCGACGACGAACAACCCCATCCAACCCGGGAGGCGCGGGCGCCGGAGGAGCTGCTGGCCCGGGTCCTGACCCGAGATGGCAGCAAGACCCTGGCCACCGACACCCCCGACCTGCCCGATGTGCGCAGGCTGTCCACCCGCCAGCTGCGCGCCGAACGCGACCGGCTCGCCCAACTCCGCGCGACCTGTCCCCCGGACCGCTCCCGGGAACTGCAGCTGGCCACCCTGCGGGCGGTCGACGCCGAGCAGGCCCACCAGCACGCCCGCACCGACCACCAGGCTGCCGCCGACCAGGTCGCGGCCCTGGCCGGGCGCTGGTGGGGCCGGCGGGAGCTAGCGACCGCCAGGGAGCGGCTGGTGCTGGCCGAGCACGCCCTACGGACCACCACCGGGCAGGCGGACCAGGCGGCCGAGCGGCTCGGGCGGCTGCGGCGGGCCCAGCAGCGGCACCTGGGTTGGCTGGAAGCCCACGACAACCAGCTGCGCCTCCAGGAGCGGGCGGTGGCCCGGGAGGATGCCTGGCGGCGCCGGGTCGACCAGCACGCCTTGGCCTTAGACCCGCCGGGCTGGCTGCTGGCCGAACTCGGCCCCGTCCCCGCCGACCCCCGAGAGCGGAGGGTGTGGCGCGCGGCCGCCGCGGAACTGGACGGCTACCGGCGCGCCTACGGCCTGGACCACCCACCGCCGGCGAAGCATGGCCGGGGCAGGGTGGCGGTCAGGGACGGGTGGGCGGTGGCACCGGTCAGCGTACGCACCGCTGCGGCGGCCGGCGGGGCAGGAGAGCAACGGGAGCGCCGCAGCCGTGTCGACCGTGCCCGCCGGCCGCCCGAAACAGCGCGAGAGCCGATGGCGGCCAAGGGACGCCACCGGGTGGACGCGGGTCGGTTGCTGGGTGCCGAGCCCCGCTGCGACCAGCCCGGCCGGCGCCGCGACTGGCAGCAGGTCCGGGTCGCGCTGGAGCGGCTGGCCGAGCACTACCGCGGCGACCGCCACCGCCCACAGGAGCGGCCCGGCCGCCGTCAATCCCGCGTCCTCGGCCGCCAGGAGCGTGACGGCCGCTAGCTGGCAGAAGGGAGCAGCAGATGCACCAGCACGCCGACTTCGACCCGGACCACGACGAGGACCAGGAGGACCCCGAGGAGGTTGGCACGCCGGTCTACCGGGGCAGCGGCCTGTCGGTCCGCGCGCTGACCGCTGAGGAGCTCCAGCGGTTCCTTGACAGCCACGCCGATCAGCCCGCCGAGCTGCTGGGAAGCGGCTGGGCCGCCCTCGATTCACCTGGGTACGCCGCCCGGGGCCCTGGGACCTCCCCGACCGCGGCGGCGGTTCGGGCCGTGGCGGTCACCGGCAGTCACGGCAGCCCCGGTGGCTCCGCCCTTGCCGCCTACCGCCGCCGGCGTGCGCTCGAGCTGGCCGGCTGGACCCGCAGCCTGGCCTGGCGGGCGCCGCTGGTCGCCGCCGCCGGCCTCACCGCCCAGGTGCTCGCCGCCCAGGCCGGCTTGCCACGGGCTGGGCTGGTTGGCCTGGCGGTGGCGGCGCTGTTGGGCTGGCGGCTGCGGTTTCGGCCCTCCGAGCAGGCCCGCAGCTGGCGGCGCGGCGCCCACGGGGAGCGGCACACGGCCCGCCTGCTGGACCGACTCACCGGTGACGGCTATGTGGTGTTTCACGACCTGGCCGTGCCCGGAAACACCAGCGCGAACGTCGACCACCTGGTGATCGGCCCCAGCGGCGTGTTCGTCATCGACAGCAAGCAGTGGACCGGCAGCGTCCACCAGAGCGCGGACGGGCTGGCCTGGCACCACCACTACCGCCTTGACCGGACCCTGGAGAGGGTCCGCTGGGAAGCCGAGGCGGTCGGCCGCCTGCTCGGCACCCGCATCCACCCCCTGCTGTACGTGCACGGCGCCCACGTCCATGGCGGCGGCCTGCACGCCCAGGGGGTGGCCATCGTGCCTGCCGACCTGCTCCGCAGCGCGCTCGGCTATGACGGGGTCCTTTCCGACGCCGAGGTGAAGCTGCTCGCCACCACCGCCTGGACCAGGCTCCACCCGGCTGCCCGGCCGTAGCAAGTGCGGCTGGAAGGACATCGAAGGTGCATCGTGGACACGCGAGTGGGGTTGTTGGCTGCCCGTGGTCTCCTACAGCGATGGCGGTACGACAAGCCTGCCCGGTAGGCGGGCATGGGGGTTCCCAGCATGGCAAGACCACCACAGACGGCAACCACAGCAACGCCCACCAGGGCACCCAGGCCCGGTGGTAGGTCGTCCAAGGGCATCCAACCGGCGTCCGCCCGGCAGAAGGCCAGCAATGGCCGGGAAGCGGCAGCCAAGGCGACCACGACCAAGCCGAACCCGTTCGATGACATCGCCCGCCAAGTGAACGCCGACCAGGAAGCCAAGGACCGGGCCGCCGGCCGGGACGACCTAACTCCGGCAGTGGCAAAGTCTGTCGACCAGGCGACGGTGAAGCCGTCGGGCACCCGTCGGGCAGCCATCAGGCCGGCGGCGCCCGCGAAGCCCACGCGGCCGACCAAGGTCCAGGCGAATGGGAACGGCGTGACCTTCAGCGGTCGCCCGACGACCAAGCTCGAAACGGTCGCCGCTCGGGTGAAGCAAGCCGGACTCAGGATCAGGGCCGATGCCGACGTTGAGGCCATCGCGGCCCGGCTCCGGGCAACGCCTGCCGCCGTGTCGGCATGGCTGGCCACCCGCAGCGGTCCGCCGACCAAGCCCCAGGCGAAGGTCACGACCAAGCAACCGGCCAAGGCCAAGCCGAAGCAGGCGAAGCCTGACAAGGCGCCGACCACCACCCTTGGGCACCTCTGGGGCGCGAAGAAGCCGGACTGGCTGTACCGCTGCACCCTAGTTACCCGGTACGAAGTTCGCCCTGACGGAACCGTCTGGAGCACCCTGGAGCAGGTGCTCGGCCCGGACGGCAAGGTGGTCGAGGACTTCTGGCGCTTACCGCTGGATTTCCGACCGACTCAGCAGGTCACGGGCAACGGCCGGAAGCTGATCCTGAAGGACCGGAGCATCGCCGGCGTTCAGACCTGGCTCATCAAGCAAGGCTTGACCACACCAGAAGACAGCACAACCTAACGACCTGGCACGGCCCGGCTGGCCAGCCAGCAGCTCGCCCTGGCCCTCGACGACCCGCGAGCGCACCACCGTCCCACCGTCAATGGCCCCGAAGGGACGGGCGCAGCGAGCTTGCCCTTGACGGATGTACGCGTCAACGCGGTGAGGGCCGCAGCCCCAGAGCCCGACTCCAGCGTCCGCTTGAGCGCCTGCTTCCCGGCTCGGCTCGAAGCTCCTGCTGGCGTCCTCCGTCCGGGGCCGTCAGTGACCTGCTGGCCTGAAGGGTGGGCTAGGCGGCTCGACTCAAGACGTCTTGACAGTTGTTACTGAGTATGCATACTGGGTAACAAGCACTGTCAATGAGGATGCCGATGTCGATCAGGTACGCGTTGTTGTCGCTGCTGGACCAGCAGCCCCACCACGGCTACCAGCTCAAGACCGCTGTGGAGGGGTGGCTGGGCCAGAGCTGGCCGCTGAACATCGGCCAGGTCTACACCACCCTGGCCCGGCTGGAACGCGACGGCCTGGTCGCCCTTGGCGAGGTTGATGCCCAGGGCCGCCAGACCTACCAGATCACCCCGGCCGGGCGGGCGGCGCTGGCCGACTGGTTCGCCACCCCGGTCCCCCGCGACGGCCTGGTCCGCGACGAGTTGCTGGTCAAGCTGGTGGCCGCGGTCGCGGCCAGGGACGGCACCGCGTTCGAGGTGATCCGTGGCCAGCGCACCGCCACCCTGGAGCTGTTGCAGCAGCACACCCGCCACAAGGCCCAGGCCGAGCGGCGGGGGGACCTGCCGCGGCTGGTGGTGGCCGACTTGTTGATTGCCCAGGCCGAGGCCGAGGTGGCCTGGCTGGAGTTGTGTGAGGCCCGGCTGCGGACAGCCGGGCATGACCGGCGCGGTGGGGGGGCCGCGCCCCTGGCTCAACCGAGCGGTCCAATGCCCCAGAGGGAGGGGCCGTAGCGATGACTGCGGTGTTGGAGATTGAGCAGGTGGCGCGCACCTATGGCAGCGGCCACACCCAAGTGACCGCGCTGGACGGGGTCTCGCTGACCGTCCAGGCGGGCGAGCTGGTGGCGGTGATGGGGCCCAGCGGGGCCGGCAAGTCCACCCTGCTGCATGTGGCCGGCGGCCTGGACCGCCCCACCAGCGGCACCATCCGGGTGACTGAGACCGACCTGGGCAGGCTGGGCCGCGCCGGGCTGGCCGCGCTGCGCCGCCGCCGGGTCGGCTATGTGTTCCAGGAGCTCAACCTGATCGCCGCCCTGACCGCGGCCGAGAATGTGGCCCTGCCCCGCGAGCTGGACGGGGTCCGGGCCCGCACCGCCCGCACCGAGGCCCTGGCTGCCCTGGAGCTGGTCGGCATGGCTGAGCTGGCCGGCACATTCCCCGACCAGCTGTCGGGCGGGGAGCAGCAGCGGGTGGCGATCGCCCGGGCCCTGGTTGGGCAGCGGCCGCTGTTGTTGGCCGATGAGCCCACCGGGGCGCTGGACACCCTGGCCGGGGAGGCCATCCTGGGCCTGCTGCGGGCCCGCTGCGACGCCGGGGTGGCGGCGGTGTTGGTCACTCACGAGCCCCGCTATGCCGGCTACGCCGACCGGATCGTGTTCCTGACCGATGGCCGGGTGGTCGACCAGACCGCCCACCCCACGACCGTGGCCGGGAGGTGGTCATAGTGGCCGCCATCACCAGCATTGGGCCGCTGGCCCGCATCGCCGGCCGCGACGCCCTCCTGCACCGCCGCCACAGCCTGCTGCTGATGGTCATGATCGCTCTGCCCGTGGCTGGCCTGGTCGCCGGCACAACCTTGCTGGACAGCCTTTGGCAGCCCGGGTCGGTTTGGATCCAGCTGTGGTCATCCCTGGTCGTGGTGGTGTTCTGGACCCTGTCTGCCGTCACCCTGGTCGCGGCCGTGCTGATGGCCTCAGCCGCGGTCACCATCGCCGCCCGGCGCCAGCTGCACGCCTTGGGGCTGCTGGCCGCCGCCGGCGCCGGTGGCCGCCAGCTCGGCACCGTCGTCATCCTTCAAGCCGCCGCCCTGGGCCTGGTTGGCGTCCTGACCGGCATCCCCGCCGGGCTGCTGCTGGCCCGGGCACTGCTGCCCCGCCTGGCACGAGCCGTCGGCCTCCCCCTTGGCGAGGCGGCGCCGCTGCTGGTGGTCCCAGGTCGGCTGCTGCTGGCCGCTGGGCTGGGGTTGTTGGCCGCCGTGGTCGCGGCCCTGGTGCCGGCGGTCCGCGCCGCCCGCCTGCCCGTCACCGCCGCCCTAGCCGCCCACCAACCACCAACCCGCCAGCCACGCCGACTGACCGTCGTCGGGACCGTGCTCGTGCTGGTCGGCCTCGGCCTGGGGGTGCTCCAGGTCTGGTTGATGGGCAGCCGGTGGCAGCCCTGGATTGCGGTGGCCTCGGTGGCCGCCGTGCTCGTCGGCTTCACCGCATTGAGCCGCGCGCTGGTCGACCTAGTTGGCCGCAGCGCGCGGCGGCTGCCGGCCACCGGGCGGCTGGCCGTCCGCGACCTGGCCCGGCACCCGACCCGCAGCGCCGCGGCCGTGGCCGCGGTCACCGCCGGCCTGGCCGTCCCCATGCTCCTTGGGGCCATGACGGCACAGTCGGCGGCGTCCATGCGCGACTACGCCCCGCGCCAACTGCGTACCGACCAGGTCCTGGTGTACTCACCAGCAGCAGCGGCCGCGGTCACCCAAAGCCTGCCAGGAGCACGCCAGGCGCCCTTCACCACTGCCACGGAGGCCGGTGGCACAGAGGTCACGGTCCACGGCCCGGCCATCGACCAACCAGACTTCGGCGTCAGCCGGGGCCTGGCCATCGGCGAGCAGGAGGTGCTGGTGGCGATGGGCGGCGAGCAGGCAGCGGCCGCGTTCGCCGACGGGGCCGTGGTCGCCTTCGGCACCAACCTGGTCCCAGACGGCCAGGTCACCTTGGCTATCACCGACATCCCACGGCCGGCGCGCCGCATCACCGTGCCGGCGGTCGAGGTCACCACCGGGTCCTACACGGGACAAGAACTGCCGTCGTTTGCCATCAGCCGCCAGACCGCCCAACGACTCGGGCTGCCCGGCCTGACCACACCGCCTCGCTACCTCATCCGCGCCTCCCGCCCGCTGTCTGACGCCCAACGCGACCAGCTCCGCGCACTGCAGAACCAGTCGCCCGCGATGTTGATCTCGTGGGCGGAACCCGATCCGGACCTGCAATCCTTTGCGCAGGGCATGCGGTCGATCCTGCTCGCGCTGGTGGCGGTAACGGGGATCATCGCCCTGGGCAGCGTCACGGCGGCCTGCGCGCTGGCCCTCAGCGAGGCCCGCCATGACCTGACCACCCTAGGCCAGCTTGGCGCCGCACCGGCCATGACCCGACGGCTCATGGCGGGCCAGGCCTGGCTGCTGGCCACCCTTGGCGGGCTGCTCGCGGTGGCCATCGGCCTTGGCCCCTTCGCCGTCCAGGCCATTGCCAGCTGGCAGGTGCGCCCTCGCCTTGCCATCCCGATCGGCCCGAGCGCCTTGGCCGTGCCCTGGACCTTGGTCGCCGTGGTCGCCGTGGGCATTCCGGCCCTCGCCGCGGCAGCCGCGAGCCTCCTGGGCCACAGCCCCGCGCCACTCACCCCCCGGCGAGGAGGCTGACCCACACTGGCCAACCGCCAACCACTGCCCAGTGTGGCATGAGGCTCAGGCCGTTACGTGCAGACCCCAGGCGCAGGAAGACTCGGGGAGGTACTAGAGATGGATGTGGTGTTTGGAGCAGGAGTAGTGGTGCTGCTGGTGTGGGTGGGACTCGGCATCCTCTGGATGGTGCTGGCCGCCAGATTCCGCTCCGGCCGCTGACCTGAACACAACACCCTTCACCCACCAGCCACCCGCCCGAGGGGCTGGCCGACCGCGGAACCGCCGGCCCGCTGGTCGGCGCTCCACACCAAGGCGGCGACGTCCCAGCGTGTTGGGCCGGTGGCCCATCGGGACCGTTGGCGGCCACGCAGCAGCTCATCAGCTTAGCCCGTCTGCTTTGCGCAACAGCCTGATGTACGCGTCAATTTGTATGGGAGAGTTGACAACCATCACCGTGACGCGCTCGAGCTGCTCCTTGAAGCCAGCTCTGGGCAGACCTGCTGGCATCTCAGGCGACCGGCCCGTGGGCGGTGATGCCGCTTACCGCCCAGCCGCGGCCGGTCCGCTCGACCAGGTACGTCAGCGAGTTGGCGCCAAGACAGGCCACAAAGCCGTTAACGCCCACCTGGACCCGGTCGCCGCTCCCGTCCACTGGTCCAAGGGTGACGAGGATGCCGTCGCCCCGGACATGGGCGCAGGGGTGGTCCTCGATGACCGCATCGGGGGAGTTGACGAAGGTCAGCGGTCCGACATCGGTGAGGGCGTGGGTGATGGCTCGCTGGACGGCGCGCGGGATCGGGCCGCCTCCGGGCACTTCGTGGCCGGGGGCGCCGGCACCGGCCACCATGTGGTCAAGCACGAAGACCTGGGGGAACCGGTGGTCCCCGAACGAGTGGTCACCGCTGGTCAGATACTGACGCAGGACCGCGGCATAGATCGGCGCTTGCCGGTCGACCGGGGTGGGGTCGACTGGCTTGGGATCGTCCGGGGTCGGATCGGTCCGGAGGGTCGGCGGCCGAGGCGCATGGGTGGTGTCGGGCGTTGGAGGTGGTGGCGCTGGCTGGTCGCTATTGGTATGGGCGCATCCGGTGACGGCGATGGTGGCGACGAATATGACAGCGACGATGGTGCGGACTCCTCGCATGACACTCCTCCCAGCACGCTCGGCGCGGTGGGTCAGTCGACGAACTCGACGTTGCTGACGCCGTAGCCAACCGAGGCGCCGCCCCTCACCCAGACATTCAGCTCGTTGGGTGGCGTAAGGCGGTACGAGCACAAGTACAGGCCCAGGTCCACCAGCCGGCATGGGTGAGCCCCCGGCCGCTTGGTCGCTGGGGTCACGCTGAACAGCCGCTCGGTGACGGTCGGGCTGGTGGTGAGCTTGCCGGCGGCCGCTCGGTCGCCGCGCAGCCAAGCAGCAACCAGGCGGTCGGCCGCCACCTGCGGATCCGAGATCCGATCGAACCGGGGTATGGTGGAAGACGCTCGGAGTGCCCGGACGCCGATGCTGGCGCAGGTGCCGAACCGCGTTTCGGTGTCGAGCGGCACGATCACGGAGCCCTGCTGTAGGGGCAGCGTCACCCGGAGGCGCGATCCCGCCACGGCGGTGTCGCAGGCGTTGGGGTAGTGGAACTCAAACCTGGCCGCCCGGCCCCGGCGCAGCACCACCAGGGATCCAGCTGACCCCTCGGGCCTGGATGGGGCGGTCACGGATTGTCCCTGGGCGTCGAGTAGCCGCACTGCGGGGATGCCCCTGACCGTGCAGGTCTCGGTCGAGGCATTGCGCAACTGGACGGTGATCCAGATGGTGCCGGCGGCGCCGTCGCTGCCCTGGACTGACCCCTGCAGCGCCGAAGGGTCGCAGCGGACGGGCGCGGGCGGGTCGCCCGACGGGTTGGCGGTCGAGGGCGGCAGGTCCGGTCCCGCACCAGGGTTCGGTGTGCCGGTGGGTGCGGAGCTCACCCGCGACGCGGTCGCTGGTAGTTGGGAAGCCGCTGATGGATGGCTGGCGGTGGAGACGGCGAGGTAGGAACCGGTCGCGGCCACGGCAGCAGCCAAGGCGACGGCGGCGATGATCCTGGTTGGTCGCATGGTGATCCCCCCGGACAAGCGCGACCCGGTATGAATCTTGGCTATCAGCATGGCCTGGGCTGGTCACGGCAGGGCGACGGCCGAGCATCGCCACCAGCGCGAAACGGCCTCGACCCGGTCGCGATCGTGGATCGATACGAGGGCGCCGAGGACAACCAGAGAGGCATTCCGCAACAGGCTGATATACGCCGCACGGCGGGTGCTGGTTCGGGGAGGGCCGGCCGATGAGCGTGCCGGATACGCGAAAGGCCAGGCCCGCTCCGGCCGTGACGGAGCGGGCCTGGGCAGAGATGCCGACGGGTCGCAGGCGGTGGGCGACCGCGCCCCTGACCGGCACCTCCAGCGGCCAGACCGGACCCCCCGGTTCCCGGCGACCACCCCCGAGGTCTCCGGACCCCAATACCGATCCTTTCGCTGTGTCCCCGTCCCCCTGCCGGTGCCGGCGGGCTCGTCCTGTGTCTCCGCTGGAACCTCTCGGGAGGACTGTGGTGAACCTAGCCGCCGGCACCGGCTGTCGTATGTGCCGCCGGTCACCGGCCGGAGGTGATCTTCGACACAGGTCCGGCGTCAGAAGAGCCGGCAGAGCGCGTCGGGGGTTGGGCAGCCGGATAGCGTCCGAGTGGTCGTCGATGTAGCCGCGCCTGCGCAACGTCCGAGGGCCACTCCAGGAGCCGAAACCGTCGAGAGGCCCGGGCGGGCAGAGGCAGCCCGCCGCTGGGCGGGATGCAGCCCAGCGTAACCGCCGGCTCCGGTCCATTCGGTGGCGGACGCCTCTGGCGCTCGGCGTCCCTAGTCACCGACTGGTTCCACAAAGTTGGTACACCACCCGAGAAGATAGGGCGGGCCACCCTGCTCATCGTTCTTGAGTCGGGCCGTGGCCTGCGAGAGCAGCGATTCCGGACCCTCCGGCCGCGTCGCAGGAGTCGCTGTGTCCGGGGAGCGGCCGGCAAGGACCGGCCGGTGTCCATTCTGGTGGCCGACGCGCGGGATGCGGCCGAGCTTCAGGCCGCCGCAGGCACCAGGATGGCCATCGACACCAGCCTGGCCACAGAGGCAGGACACCAGCCGTCGGGGACAGGCGAACGTTCCAGAAGCGGCGGATGGTCAATCCTCTGATGGCGGTTTGGTTGGCGTACGGTGGGTGCGAGGTCAAATGGGACAGCCAGCTTGGTAGGGCCGGCCGGGGAGGAACTGGTCCCACTCGGCTCGGGTCAGGGCGCGGCCCGCGACGGCGCAGGCGCGTGCCCGCCAAGAGGCGGGATTGACGTCCCACATCAGCACCGAGCCGCTCGGAGAGGCCACCGCAAGCTGGCTCCCTCCCGGCAGGAAGGCCACCGTGTGCGGCCCCTGGGATCGGATAGGGAGGGCGGGGCCGAGCTGGCTGTGCGAGGCGACGTCCCACAGGATCGCCTCGCCGTCCACGGTGGCCAGCATGCGCCCGTCGGGGCTTAAGG
>Ga0307415_100000946_pt1 | contig 13355 bp, 12 predicted proteins | sample DK1Cmetagenome_FD_204524 | JGI IMG/M metagenome (GOLD analysis project Ga0307415, IMG submission 204524) | Maize rhizosphere microbial communities from greenhouse at UC Davis, California, United States - DK15-C-2 | ecosystem: Host-associated > Plants > Roots > Rhizosphere > Soil | place: USA...
TGGACGCTTGACCTGCATGAAATGAGAGGCGACAGGATAGAACTACTGTCCTCACTTGAGACAAAGGTCAAAGACTATATTAGCGATGTAGAGCGGCACCAAGGACAGGCATTTGATCTATATCACACAGACAAGACAACTATCGTCGTTGCGTGCTCCAAGACAGATTTTGAAAAAGTAATGTCAAAGAATATGGCAAACCAGGAGTTTATAGTCATAAAGGCAAACCCACTTTGCGAAACAGTGCAGGAATAATAATTAATTGCATTAACAGCTATATGTGAAATATGGCTAGTACGGGAGTCATAATCCTGTCAACGTTTCCAAGCGAAGAGTTGGCTGCAGATGTTGCCAACCACGTCGTCAGCGCCAAGTTGTGTGCTTGTGTCAATTTTACCAAGATCCGATCAATCTACTCTTGGCAAGGAAAAGTAGAGGATCAGCACGAATTCATTGTACTTTTCAAAACAACCTCAAAATCAGCAAAAAGGCTCAAGGCTGAAATTGTAAGGCTTCATCCATACGAAGTGCCGGAGATAGTGGAGCTTAAAATGAGCAATGTATCGAAGCCCTATCTGTCATGGCTCGCTGCAGAATCAATGTATCGCGTAGCGAAGAACCGCCACAATGCCGCCAAGTGACGATACACGCAGACCAATATCCGTCGATGAGTCGACAGCAAACATCTTTGCTCCATAGCTTTCAATCAAATTGAGTAGTTTGACTATCTCATCTTCATTTGCGGTTTTGAAGATGGAATCGGAGAATATTACCGCCTCTATTGCCTTCAATGCAGCCGCATTTGACACTTCGTTCATCCCCATCGCAAATTTTGCTTCCCCTCTGTTCACCATCAGCATTACCATATCTAGCATTGAAGACACCTCAGCAAGCTTGCTTGTGCTCATGATCTGCTTCATTGCTGCTGAGCGCAGGAATACAAATATTCCATCCTCGCCTGCAACATCCATGCCATCAACAATCTGCACCATGTCTTTTAGGACATACTGCCTGCTCACCAATATATTGAAGAACCTGCGTCTGCTTTCCCCTGGACCAAATATGATGACCTTGTCATTTTCACCAATTACTGAAGAAACAGTCTTGGCGATGTCTACAAAGTAGGTCTCAATGTCAGGGTTTTTCGTCTGATAGCGCTTACCGCTCTGGCCGGAATAGATGTTTGGGATCACTTTAACATGTGTGCCAGACACCTTGGCAACGGCTGCTTCCTGCGTATCTATTGCCACTAGAATGAAGTTGGCGCTGCTCACAGATCGCTTTAACATCCTAAGCTCAATGTCCCGCCACCTTCTCCCCTTGTCTATTGTTGCCATGTCACCTGCATGTATAGAAAGTGAATGGTGAGTCCCTTTTGGCACCATCTCGTTGTCTGTATCTATGATGATGCCAGATATCCTAAGCCTATCTACTGCAGAGTCAAGCTTGCTCTGCTCTACTTTGATGGTAACACGCACCTTGACGCGCTCACCCTTGTTAGGCCGACCATATTCCTTGACCTGCTTGACTAGACGAGTGCTGTCTGCAATGACGCGCTCACCCTTCTCTATGAGACGGCGCAAGGTAAAGAGGTCATCTGAATCTTCCGGGATTATAAAAAAAGCAGTGTTTGACGTGCCGCTTGGCTTTACTATCATACTGTCTTTTCGCTTGCAGTTACAGCAGACGATGGATCTTGGCCTTGCTGCTTCTGCTGCTGGTTTTGGATCAATTTCAAATAGTTATCAACCCATTCCTGTGTCAATACACCTGACTCAACTAGGTTGACTAGGGCATTTGGCGATGCAAAGCCTTGTACCTTACCTATTCTCCTGCGAGTCTGCCTCCATTTTAGCTGAGTGTTGCCGCTTTTTGATGAATAAATGATGCCAAGGATCTCCTTTGCATTTACAAACGTCATCTCCCTTATTTTCTTCAGTGTAACCTTGTCCGCAGCTTCAATATAGATTGCTCCGGGACCCTCTTCGCGCTCTGGAAATACTTCATAATCGCGCAGATAACTTTCAGGTATGAAGGACCTGCAGGTGCTTATGATGATAAACTTTCTAAAGCTCTCCAATGAAGACGGAGTTTCTATGTTAACCAATGTAGATATATAAAAGCCACCTAGCCATTTATCAAGTTTTGTGAGATGTAAGAGAGGGAGTGGACAAACTCCTTACTCAAGATCTCGTTCACCAAGTCAGTAGGGCTATCTAGTCATCGCTTGTCCACACTAAAAATGAGGGACTGCAAGAATAAAAATCTACAAACAGCACTTGCCCTTTGGAATTTTGTGGTCGTGAGGGCACTTGCGTGGGTGCTTTAAAAGCGTGCACAGTGCATCTGTGAACATATCCTTCATATGATGTTCTATCCCGCAGATCATCTCGTCGTCTACTTCTATTTTGAGAGCATCCTTCATTAGGACTTCGAGCAGCCTGGTGTTTCGCATCATCTTCTTGCCAATGTGCTCTCCTTTCGTGGTCATTTCCACGCTACCCTTGCTGTAGCGCACAAATTGGGATCTGTTCAACTTGCGGAGCATTTGAACTACAGATGGCTGTGTGACGTTTAGAAGCTTAGCTATTGAGCTCACCTTAACTTCCTCACCTCTTTCGCGGATATACCATATTGCTTTCAGATACATCTCAATATGCTCAGACCCTGCTGTACCAACGTACAGCTCTTCATCTGTAGTCACTTGCTGCTTTTTCCTCGCAACGACAGACTCCACAGCGGTTACTGTGTTCTCGCCAAACTGTATTAACTTATCTGCATATGTATAACGCCGTTTTTACCTAGATTGTTTCTTCTCGCTAGCGTCTTCCCACAGGTACTGGAAGTAACCTTTTGCAAAGCCTGCAAGCCCTGCGTGGTCAGCCCAGATCGCTATCGGTTCAAAGCTGCCGTTCTCACCGGTGCCTTCTCCGAGCAGTATCACGACATGTTTTGCGTCGCCTATTATGCCGCCTCCAAAAAGACCATCGTTGAGCCTCACTTCTGCCACCCTTGATAGTGTCTTAACAGTATCAGGGTTTATCTTGGCAGACGCAAGGATGTTTATCTTGACATCTCCCCTATCGTGCAGGGTCCTGAGCTCTGGCTGGAGTGGCTTGGCTATGTCCACTGCAACAAAGGGTAGCGCGACTAGCAGTTCCTGCTGTACGTTCTGGATTATCTCATTGACCTTGGCGATTATGTTGTAGACTCCTCTTGCGACCCATATCTCAGGCCTCTCCTTTATGCCGCTTTTTGTATACATTGGCATCAACTCGTTTACGATAGTGCTCTGGCTCTCGCGGAAGTTGTTCTCGTGGCGAGTCCTCATGATTCCAAGAGCTGTTGAGGGAGACTTGGGGAAAAATTTTTGCGGCCTCGAGCTGCCAGACTCAAGCCATCCCTTCTCTTCCAGACTGTTGAGGACTTCATAGATCTTCGAGTATGGAACCCCTGATTTTTTTGAAATGTCTGCGGCAGTCATGGAGCCTGTGTCAAGCAGTGAAAGGTAAACACGTATCTCATAACCTGTCAAGCCAAGGTTTTCCATCGCCTTCCTTGACCTGTCGCTAATACTCACTTCTTCTCAGACTGGGCACTATGGTATATTTTTTGCTTTTTAAATGTATGTGCGCTTTTGAGTAAGTGAAACAACGTCCCTATCGGTAGATTTAAAAGGGTTATATCTCATTCTCTCAAAAAAGAACAGAGCTTCACTGTTACTTCAATGTAGAACTTGATTGTTTTCTCGAGAAATTGAGCATGATTATAAACCTATTCATCACCGTAGGAATTAGTAAGTTAGCTTTATATCGAAGCGAGGATTGTGTCCAAAAGGTAGCAGTAGTATGGACTTAATCCAAATTTCGAATATGTCTAGCAAAAGTGTAAGCACTAAACGCACAATTCGGTTCACACAAAGCATCTGTCCCGACTGCAATATGATTCTGGATGCTGAGGTCTTTGAAAGGGAGGGTAAGGTCTTTATGAGTAAGATATGCCCAACGCACGGCGAATGCGAAGAGCTATACTTTGGCTCATATGAAATGTACAAGAAGTTCAGTACCTATTGGATGGATGGCAAGGGCGCCCATGCTCCAAATGTCATGATAGACAAGTGCTCATGCCCCAACAACTGTGGACTTTGCACGAATCACCTTTCACATTCTGGGCTTTCCAACATGATCATCACCAATAGATGTGATCTGACATGCTGGTACTGCTTCTTTTACGTCAAGAAGGGTCTTGAAGGCGCTTACCTCTATGAGCCAAACATGGAGCAGATAAGGGCGATGATGAAGACTCTCAAGGCGGAAAAGCCCATTGCAGGTAACTCTATTCAGGTCACGGGAGGCGAGCCGATGCTCCGGGATGACATTAATGAAATCATCAATATAATGAAGGAAGAGGGTGTGGACCATATCCAACTTAACACCAACGGTATCAAACTGGCCATGTCGCCAGAAACTATGCGCCAGGTAAGAATGGCAGGTGTCAACAACCTCTATCTTTCATTCGACGGCGTAAGTCCAAAGACAAACCCCAAGAATCACTGGGAAATTCCATATACATTGGAATCTGCAAGAAAGTGTGGAATGACTGTAGTATTCGTTCCAACAGTCATCAAGTCGATTAATGACCACGAGCTTGGTGGAATCATCGGATACGCCCAGAAGAACCTAGATGTGGTTCACGCTGTCAACTTCCAGCCTGTGTCCCTTACAGGCAGGATGACAAAGAAAGAGCGTGAAAAATACCGAATTACAATTCCAGATTGCATTGAAAGGATCGAAGAGCAGACTAATGGTGAAATTTCAAAAGACTCATGGTTTCCAGTCCCCTCATGCATGCCCATGACAAATGTGATTGAGGCTTTCAGCAAGAAGCCTAAGTATGAATTGTCGATACACTTTGCATGCGGCGCAGGCACTTATGTATTTGAAGACAGGGATACAAAAAAACTGATACCTCTTACATCGTTTGTTGACATCAAGGGAGTCCTTGAATACTTTGAAGAAAAGGCTGACGAGATCAAATCGGGTGCCAATAGGTACTGGGCACTGCTTGAAGTCGTCCGTAAGCTAAAGCAATTTGTCAACAAAGACAAGCAGCCAAGAGGCCTAGATCTGGCAAGAATGTTCTCAAGCATCCTGCTCAAGCGCAACTTTGACTCTGTAGGCTCATGGCACGTAAGGTCACTCTTTCTTGGCATGATGCACTTCCAAGACAAGTACAATGAGGATCTTGAAAGGCTCCAGAGATGTGACATCCATTATCTTACTCCAGACCTCCGAATCATCCCATTCTGTGCATTCAATGTCATCCCAGAATGGTACCGCGATAGAATTCAGAAGAAGTATAGCATCCCAGTCGAAGAATGGGAGAAGGCTCACGGTCAGACCCTAGAAGCAGGATTATACCGAGGCTTAATGAGAAGAGGTAAGCCCGAAGCCCAGATGGGTTGCGCTCTGTCAGAAATGCACAAGGCCGCTGCTTTAGAGCAAGCCGACGATCATAAAGGAGTAGAGCTGCGCAATAACATGGCTGGTGCATAAGAGCACATACCTTTTTCTTCTTTTAGTATTGAATAATCACACACACACTCTGCGTCAGTGCCAATCTTGAATGTAAAAATATGCGCCTCAATTGTGATGATAATGATGATGAAGTATTATTACTACCACAGGAAGAACGATCGCCTACTGCAGCAGCATAGTGCGCTGCTATTGCTGTAGCGGCATATGTATTGATAGTCGCTTAAGCTACCTTCATGTTTGCAGATTCTGCTTTTATTGGTGCTCATGTCTTTTTTGATAGAAAAAGTAAGAAAAATCATTAACGCAACTTTAACTCCAATTTTTTATCACTCTGCCTCATATCCTATTACCCGCCTGCTGTCGGTTATGGATTCTGGATTCTGCGTATATACTGCTAGCGGATGCATATATTGCTATTATATTTTGAAACTTAAAATTGGATAGGCTGCATGCTCAAGCCAAATGGACCTAAATCAATGGTGCCAGCTCGACGAGCAGATCTACATTGCGGAAATGGACGAGCGATATAAACAACATGCAGGTTTCTCCTATAGCGAAGGCATAATAGAGCGGCTTGCAGAAATGAGGATTATTAGTGCAGAGACGTTTGTCAACTTCTTTTCGCAGCCAAGGGAGTTGTTTCTAAGCTCGCTCGAAAACATTGCGGATTCGTCAACGAAAAAGCTTGAGCTCAAGCTATACAATTTACGTAATGAAAAGATTATTTCTTCGCGCTACCGGTTTGCCAGAGCTCCTGTTAACTGGAGCACATGGCGTCAGTTCAACAGCATTGAGAAAGATCCGAAAAAGCGCAAGCAGGTATTTGATGAATTCATTTCAAAGACAAGGTACATTTCACCTGTTATCACAGAGCGCTTTGACCAGATGGACAGAATTTACCGCCAACACTCGGACAACAAATTGACTCCTCTAGATGGCTACCTTGAGAACGAAAAGGTCTCTTACTCCCATCTGCGAAATTTTGTGAAGTCTATGGGAAGGCAAGCAAGAAAACCCTTCCAAGAAGCACTTCAAGCTATGTCGAAAAAGGTGCTTGGAAGGAAAGCAGAATATTATGATGATTTCTATTTTTTCCGCAACATGATATATGCTGATCTTGAGAAAGACTTCGTCGGTGTAAATCCCCCAGAGCAAGTCAGACGCACTCTTGCAACAATGCAATTTGACCTCTCTTCAATTCACATCGATACGGAACAGCGGAAGAATAAGTACCCATCGCCGATATGCTTCTTTGTACAGGTGCCAAACGATATCAGGGTGTTGTACAAAAGCGAAAGCCCATATTTTGACCTGCAAGGGTGCTACCATGAAATGGGACATGCAGTACATGCCTCTTCAATAAACGCGCAGGCAGAATATTGGAATCGCTACAGTTTCTCAATGGGAATAGCCGAGATATTCTCAATATTCCTAGAGCGCCTGACAAAGAATAGGAAATATTTGTCATCGCTTGGAATTAAGAACAACCAGATTCTTGAAGAGATTGAGGCAAGGAACAACTTCATGGATCTGTTCTTTGTCACCTTCTACACTGTCAATTCACTAATGAAGACTGAGTTTTGGCATGAGAAACTGTCGATGGAAGAGGCAAGCGACGTATATGCGCGATTGATGAAGGAATATACCGGCTTTGAAATGCCGGGTGAATATTGGATGCTACACCACATATTACCAGATGCAATAATGTATGTGCCAAGCTATCTGATTGCTGCAGTTCGTGCTGTTGAGCTTGATCATCATCTGCAGGATAAATTTGGAGAGAAATGGTGGACGCAAGTGGAAACAGGGAAATATATTCGCGAAATAATACAGCCAGGAGCTGCAATAAACCTATCAAGGTTCTCTAGGCTTGATAGCAGCCTGTTCATGAACGAACTAACAGATATTGGTAGTGTGTAAAATATGAGTCTATAACTATGTATCACCGTCACAAGGAAATGTAGTACTTTGCATAATGCAAAAGAACCTATACTCCATAAGATGTCATCTATTGCAAAGAAGCAAATGGTTCTAAAGTTCCTCTTGTCGAAGTAGTCTTCTACTGCGATCAAAATGACTGCAAGACATAATATTCGATCATAGCTCGCAATTCTAGATTAGCTATTCTATCAGATACTGTGGCCAAGAAGAAATAGAGTTGTTATTGGGGCATAAAATTTATGATGCTATGACAGTCTATAGCTATCGACAATGATGGTTGAAAATTTTTTGCAACCAATTATGCTGCTACTGATGGTAATTTGACGATGTGGCAGTCATAGCATTGAATATGCGATTTTCCTTGCGTATGCAATCTCTGACTTAAACGCAAGCATTGGCTATTGTAAGCGCTGATTAGAAGACTACGCGTACTTCAGCCTTTTCTTCCTTTGTCAGCGCGCGGTAGCCATCCTTATCGATAATGACGACATTGATGCTGTCGCCTGTTCCTGCATTTCTCCTAATAGCAGCTGCTATCGCTTGCATGGCTACCTTGTAAGCATCATTTACACTCATATCATCCTTGTACTCCGATTCTAGATAGCCGTATGCAACAGGAGAGCCACTGCCAGTCGAGATGAATTTCTCTGTCGTCATCGAGCCAAACAGATCGATATTGTAGATTTGGCTACCTTCTTCTTCTTTCCAGCCTGCCATTATTATCTGGACATAGTAGGGGAAGAATCGCTGGTTGAAAAGCACATTTGAGCATAGCCTTGCAGCAGACTTAATTGGCATCAGCTCCTTATTCTGGAGCCTATAAAGGTTGGAATTGTAACGCATGATGTCGACGAGGTTCTGTGCGTCTGCCACACCGCCGGCTATAGTCATTGCCAGATGACGGTCGACCCTTTGGATCTTCATCACATGCCTGTCGGCGATAAAGAAGCCTGCACTTGCGCGAGTATCAGCAGCCAGCACTACCCCGTCTTTGCATATTAGGCCGCAGGTGGTGGTTCCCTTCTTTATCTGGTCTGCAATATAATCAGGATATCTCTTGTCGTGAGGGTACATTTATGAAATTGAGTGAAGCCACCTGATTTAAAACTATCTACCTCTGTCCACCTGTCTGTTTGTTTATATTCCTCTTATGAGATATTTTTTCTCTAGTCAGCTTGCAGCCAAAGACAATATTTGAGAAGATCTGGGACAGTCATATAGTATATGAAAAAGAGGGAGAGGAAGATGGTCAATCCTTGTTATATATAGATCGGCATCTTATTCACGAAGTGACATCGCCTCAGGCTTTTGATGGGCTTCGAATGAGTAAAAGACGCATCAGGCGGCCAGATCTGACTTTTGCCACTATGGATCACAATGTCCCGACAAGCGACAGGTCGCTTCCAATTATAGATCAGGTATCGTCGATACAAATTCAGACGCTTGCTCAAAACTGCAAGGAGTTTGGTATAACGCTATTTGATATGCATAGTCCAGATCAGGGGATCGTGCATATCATTGGACCGGAACTTGGGCTAACTCTGCCAGGCACCACTATCGTATGTGGCGACAGCCACACCTCAACCCACGGTGCCTTCGGTGCTTTTGCACTTGGGATCGGGACAAGCGATGTAGAGCATGTTCTTGCCACCCAGGCTATATGGATGGACAAGCCTCAGATATTTGCAATAAATATTGAAGGGAGGCGCAAAAACTCGCATGCCATCACCGCCAAGGATATCATACTCTACATCATCAGGACTATTGGCACTGCCGGCGGTAGCGGCACGGTACTTGAGTACCGCGGCGAAACAATATCCGATCTTTCGATGGAGAACAGAATGACGATATGCAACATGTCGATAGAGGCAGGTGCAAGGGCTGGCATCATAGCACCTGACGACGATACATTTGACTTTATCAGGGGTAGACGTTACGCGCCCAAGGCCGAGCAGTTTGAGAAAGCCATAGAACACTGGAAGGGCCTGAGGACGGATCCAAATGCAAAGTTTGACAAGTCCATCACCTTCAATGTCAGTGAGCTTGCACCACAGGTGAGCTGGGGAACCAATCCCGGGATGGTGGCAGACATTACTGATACTGTGCCGCACCCAGACCAATTTTCCAAGGGAAATGAGAATAACTACAAGGCTGCGACCCGCGCACTCAAATACATGGCACTAGAGCCAGGAACGCCAATTACAGAGATAAAGCTTGACAGGGTGTTCATTGGATCCTGCACAAACTCGCGGCTTGAAGATTTGCTGGAGGCATCACTTGTAGTAAAGGGTAGGAGGGTCTCACCAAAAGTACGTGCAATGGTGGTGCCCGGCTCCCAACAAGTAAAGGCAGCTGCAGAACAACTTGGGCTTGATAGAGTTTTTAAGGAGGCCGGCTTTGAATGGCGCGAATCAGGATGCAGTATGTGCCTTGGTATGAACCCTGATATACTTGCGTCCGGTGAGCGATGCGCAAGCACTTCAAACCGCAACTTTGAAGGAAGGCAGGGAGTTGGAGGAAGGACACACCTTGTGAGTCCCATTATGGCTGCAGCAGCTGCAATCGAAGGACACTTTGTAGATATAAGGGAGTGGCTCTAAATGGAACCTTTTATAGTGCTCAGAAGTAAGGCAACGCCACTTGACAGGGTAAATGTCGATACAGACCAAATAGTGCCAAAGCAGTTTTTGAAGCTAGTTAATAGGACTGGTTTTGGCAAGTACCTGTTTTACGATTGGCGCTTTGATATGGACGGCAAGCCAAGGAGCGACTTTGTGCTAAACAACCCCAAATACTCTGGCCGGCACATACTGCTTACACGTGATAACTTTGGCAGCGGCAGTTCAAGAGAGCACGCAGCCTGGGCCGTACTTGATTATGGGTTTAGAGCGATAATTGCACCATCATTTGCAGATATTTTCTACAATAACTGTCTTAAAAACGGAATACTGCCTGTACGGCTTCCAGATTATGAAGTAGATTATTTGTTCAGTAACGAAGATCTTTATATCGAGATTGATTTGGCAAAACAGACAGTCACAGCCGGCCTCCACACTATGCATTTTGAGATAGACAATTTCCACAAGAAATTGCTACTTGAAGGCTTGGACAGCATTGGGCTCACCTTGCAGCTTGAAGACTATATTGCAAGGTATGAAACACAGAAGCAGATGTTTGCTTTGCACGGCAACTAACAAGATTTTTATCCTAACCCCATTAAGGGAAGACGAAGGCAGTTGGCTGGCATTGTGGCTATTTATAGCTACGGCTCGAGCAGCAAGAACAACATCATCTACTACCTTGCTCATTCTATGAGGAGGCTGCAACACAGAGGCAAGGCATACTGGAAAATGATAGTAGGCGAAGCTTCTGCCGGTGCAGAAGGGTCTCTTCCCGCAGACGAAACAATTCTGCGCATCGCACAAAACGAAAAGCTTCGTGGAAACAATGGCATTGGCTACCTCTCAAAGAGGCCGCCGCCCTTTCCCAGCATGAACAGCATCTGGGTTGCGTTTGATGGGTTCTTCGTAGATACTGAAAAGCTGTACCTGCACCCGTACATCGGTTCTGCAAGGGACTCTGATTCGCTTTTCAAGATCTACCATATTTTCACTCAACTCTTAATTTTTGAGAAAAATCCTGAGCGCGCGGCCGAGTTTCTAGACAGGCACCTCAGAGGGAACCTAATGATCAAGGTAGGCGACAGAATTTACGTATACCGCGACAGGACTGGATTCAAGCCACTTGTAAGTGCAACCAACCGTGACAAGACCCTAAATATCATAGCATCTGAAAACTCTCTCAGGACTTCTCTCATTAACATGGAATTTGCAGATGTCAAGCCCGGACAACTATTGAAGATTGACAAAAACGGTGGGCTTGAAGTCCTCACAAGCGAGTCTACAATAAGCTTGATGATGGATCCCTTTGAGTTCATAAGAGAGTCAAATGTCGTAGCGACGGTCAATGGCAAGAGCATCTACCAGATCCGCAAAAATATCGGCAAGGAGCAGGCCAACTTTTTGTCTAAAGAGTTAGATGTAGACTTGGCCTTTGCAGAGCCTGATTATACTCGCCCAATGACTCTAGGCTTTAGCCTTGAATATCAAAAGCACTCAAAGATGTTTGAGCTAGCAGAAGGTGTAATTAAGGATAGATACGATGACGCAGACCCTATGATCGACTTTTCAGAGCAGGTGAGCAAAAACAAGCTACTCACTACAGGCAGATCACTGAAATTTGTCATCCAAAATCTAGTGCAGGGAAAGAAGATTGCTACAGTGCAGGGCACAATCCAGACAGGCAGCACGACACGGGAGACGATATATTATCTAAAGAACACCGGCGCAAAGCGCATCGACGTAGCCGTAAGCTATGTGCCGACAGTGGATGGAAGGCAGGTTGGGTTGTATACCCAAAACCGCGACCTCATTGCAAATAAGTACATGGGCAAGGTGTCATCCATCAATGAGCTCAACCAAAATATTGCCAGAGAGCTAGGGGTAGATTCCTTATATTACAACTCGCCGGCTGTTCTAGCAAAAGGTATCGGGGTGTCAGAAAACGACCTATGGTTTCCTGAGTGGGTGAGGTTCATTGATTACAAATAGGAGCAAGCGATATCCATCCTGCAGAATCCGCCTCCTCCGCCTGACAACATGTAAGTGCTATATTGAGATGCAGTATATTCAAGATCAGAGCCTTATCATAAAGAAAGGAAAATAGACAGGAGGGAGCATGTGTGTGATATGGAGAGACGAGCAGCTCATGAGCCAATTTTCTCTCTCTTGACAAGAATATGAGACAGACTGCAGGATAGTCGCATCACTGTTCAAGACTTAGAGCAGTTGTTCACTCATAAACGCGTACTGATCGAGCAGCAGTGCCCAATCTTATGCAACGAATTGTGGTACTATTCTCCATAGCGAGGACGCTTATATATAAAATATGTCTAAGTTAACCATAATCAATTGCGTTACCACGTAGTCAACAACTGCTCTACTTTTCTCAATATAAATAGGATATCTACCTTGTGGAGACCTGGTCAATATCAAATACACGAGTTTCAGAGACGTCTTTGTTTCGTCCGTATGTACCTCCTGTGATTAAACGGTCTAGAGCAGCTTTTCTGCCTCGCTTAGGGAATTTACTCTCACCGGCCAATTGAAATTCTTGTTCCATGGCTGGTTGAATAGTATTGCCGACTTGGGAGAGGTAATGTCTATTAGGTTCTTTGGCGCGTCGTCTATCAATATATCAAAAGGGTAGTTGGCTTTTGGCACAGCGTCATAGATAAACAACAATTCGTCGGTGTAAATGCGATAGAAATCGAGCCACTTGGATACATAGGGCGCTGTAGGTCTTTCTCGCTTTGTGATTATAGATATCCTGTAGCCCTTGCGGTGGATGCGTTTTATCACCTCGCCAATCTTGGGCTCTGTCGGCGGTATTTCGCGCCAGCGGTACTTCCATACATAAGTGAAGTATCGGTAGACCTCATGAGGTGTTATAGGCAGTATTGTAGGTATATCCCATTTAGCGATCTCTTTCTTCGTGATTTGTGCTTTATTCCGCTTATTGTATTCGTCAGTCCAGACAAGCATTACATCGGCAAGGACGGAGTCGACGTCAATAGCTACTGTTCTGACTGCCTCCGTCACCTTTGACCTCATTTCCTCAGCATCAGTGGTCAACGTAACTGGCAGTATCTATTGCGTATTTATATAATGTCAATGGATTGAGATCTCTCCTCCTCCGTTGACCATGACTTTATGCTGGTTTGCTGATTATGTGGCAAAGTAGATGTGATTTGTTGGATGATGATGGTAATAATGATAATGGTTAAACAAAGATGAGAGCTTTATTTGAATAATAAAA
>Ga0307415_100000949_pt1 | contig 13345 bp, 16 predicted proteins | sample DK1Cmetagenome_FD_204524 | JGI IMG/M metagenome (GOLD analysis project Ga0307415, IMG submission 204524) | Maize rhizosphere microbial communities from greenhouse at UC Davis, California, United States - DK15-C-2 | ecosystem: Host-associated > Plants > Roots > Rhizosphere > Soil | place: USA...
TCGGGCGAGCCGGCGCCGTCGGCGGTGCTGGCCGCCTGGCGGGCGGCGAACAGGCCGACCCCGCCGAACAGCACCACCACGGCGATCAGCGCGGCCACCAGGCCGGGGCCGAGCAGCCGGCGCCGGGTCGGTGGCGGTGGCGGCTCCGCGGTCCAGGTGGGCACGGTCGGGTGCTGGTCGGTCACGTCGCGCTCCTTGTCGGTCGCTCCCTCCAAGGATAGGCCGACCCGCCGGTCAAGATGGGGTCGGGCCGGTCGACAACCAGCGGGCGCCGACTCGGCGCGGCAGCCAGATCAGCGTCCAGGGGACGACGATCGTCACGACGATGAAGCCGATCAGGTTGACCCTGACGCGGCCCACGCCCATGGCCGCGCGCTAGGGCTTGGGCTTGGCGGTGGGGCCCCGCCAGGGGAACTCGACGGTGTGGTTCCAGCAGTTGGGGCCCGGGTTGTACTGGGAAAGCGGCTCGCCGCACTGGCCGCAGACGCGGCCCAGCGGGAAGCTCTTCTGCCCGCTCTTGCCGGATCCGGAGTGGGTTCGGGCGCCCTGCACCGCGCGTCCCTTGGAGCTCATGTGAAATCCCCGATCCTCTGCCGGGCAGGCCGCGCCGGCCCGGCCGCCGTGGCGACGACCTCAAAGTCTGCCACCAGGGCCCGGACGGCGCAAAGCCGCCCAGGGGGAACCTCCAGGTCAGCGGTAGCGGAGCTCGGTGCCGAGGCCGGCCGCGGCGGCCCGCCGGAGCAGCAGGTGGGCCACGGCCAGGTCGGTGGTGGCAAGGCCGCGATGCCAGAACAGCACCCGCTCCTCGGGCCGCTCCCGCCCCGGCGCCTTGCCGGCCACGATCTCGCCCAGCTCGGCATGGAGGTTGGCCCGGCTGAGGCGGCCCGAGTCGACGTGGCGGCGCAGGGCGCCCAGTGGCCCCGCCCCGGCCTGGCCCCAGTCGTCGACCACCACCTTGTCCATCACGTCGACCAGGTCCAGGTCGACGGCGCTGACCGTGCCGTACGGGATCACGGTGGTCCCGGGAGCGACCCAGCCGGTCTCCAGCAGCACCTGGGGCTCGGTCAGCCGGGTCGCCTCGACCATGATGTCGGCCCCGGCCAGCGCCTCGGCCGGGGTGGCCACCGCCCGCACCGGCTTGCCCAGCTCCTCGGCCAGCCGGGCCGCGAACGCCTCCCGGCTCTCGGCGCGGCGGCTGGTCACCCGGATCTCCTCGAAGTCGAACAGGTCGTCCAGCATGGTCACGTTCCACCAGGCCGACCCGCGGGCGCCGAGGTGGCCCAGCACCCTCGCGTCCGGTCTGGCCAGGTGCCGGGCCCCGAGGGCGGTGAGGGCGCCGGTGCGGGCCGCGGTCAGCATGGTCCCGTCGATGATCCCCAGCGGCATGCCGGTGTCGGGGTCCAGCAGCAGGACCAGGGCGAGCTCGCTGGGCAGGCCCCGGCGCCAGTTGCCGACGAAGTCGCCCACCACCTTGACCCCGCTGACGTGCTCGGGGCCGAGGTGGCCGCGGAGGACGTTGAAATGCCCGGCGCCCCCGTTGGGGGGCGCCAGGTGGACCCGCGGCTCCAGCACGACCCGCCCCTCGCCCTGGGCCCGGACGGCGCCCTCGACCGCGGCCAGGATCTCCGACCGCGGCAGGGCGAGGGCGTCGACGTCCGGCCCGGCGACGAAGCGCAGCGTCAGAGCAGGCCCTGCTGGGTCAGCCAATCGCTGGCGACCTTCTCCGGGTCCTGCTTGTCGACGTCCACGAGCTTGTTGAGCTTGGTCAGCTCCTCGGTGGTGATCTTGGCCGAGATGGCGTCCAGCGCCTGCTTGACCTGGTCGGTCATGGCGTCCTTGCGGCCGATGGGCACGATGTTCTGGGCCGGCTGGAGCGGCTTGTCCTCCTCCAGCACCACCCAGCCGTTCTCGGCGATGGCCCCCTGGGTGGTGAACACCCGGCCGACGTCGATGTCGCCCTTGTTGAGGGCCGAGGTGGTCAGGGGCCCGCCGGCGTCCAGGGCCTTGAACTCCTTGAAGTCCTCGATGCCGTAGACCTTCTTGAGGCCGGGGAGGCCGGCCGGCCGGGTCTCCAGCTCGGGCGGCCCGCCGACCACCAGCTGGCTCGCCTTGCCCTTGAGGTCGGACACCTTGGCCAGGCCGTACTTGTCGGCGGTCTCCTTGGTGACGGCCCAGCCGTCCTTGTCCTCGGCCGGGCTCTGCTGGAGGGCGACCAGGCCCTTGGCGTCGAGCAGCGGCGTCAGGGCGGTGTTGACCTCCTCGCTGGTGGTCTGGGTGGCGTCGGGCTGGAGGAACGACAGCACCGACCCGTTGTACTCGGGCAGCAGGTCGATCTCGCCCTTCTCCAGGGCCGGGAACACGACCTCCCGGTTGCCCAGGTTGGGCCTGACGGTGACGTCGACGCCGGCCTTCTCGAGCACGGCGGCGTACATCTGGGCCAGGATGAGCTGCTCGGAGAAGTTGGTCGAGCCGACGGTCACGCTCGACTGCTCGTTGGGCTGCGTGCCCCCCTCGAGGGCGTCGTCCCCGCCGCCGCAGGCGGCCAGGACCAACGCCAGGCAGGCGGCGAGCGCGACGCCGCCGAGCCGGATCCTTCGCATGAGTGATCGTCCTTTCCGTGGACTTGGGACCTTGTCGTCCCGGGACTATGCGGCCTTCTCGACCTTGGCGCGGACGGCCGCGGCCGCGCCCCGCTCGGCCAGGCCCCTGGGGACGACCAGGGTCTGGACGCGACCGAGCACCAGCTCGGTGAGCAGCGACAGCGCCGCGACCAGGATGGCTCCGCCGACCACCTCGGCCAGGTCACGCTGGGCGAGCCCGTCGATCAGGTAGCGGCCGAGCCCGCCCAGGCCCACGAAGGCGGCCAGGGTGGCGGTGGCCACCACCTGCACCGCCGAGGTTCGGATGCCGGCCATGATCAGCGGCGTGGCCATCGGCAGCTCGACCTGCCACAGCACCTGGCGGCCGCGCATGCCCATGCCCTCGGCGGCCTGGCGGACGTCGGGGTCGACCGAGCGGACGCCGATGTAGCTGTTGGTCACGATCGGGGGGATGGCCAGCGCGAACAGCGTCACCAGGACCGGGATGATGCCGAATCCGAAGATGGTGAACATCAGGATGATGATGCCCAGCGACGGGATCGCCCGGCCCAGGTTGGTCAGGTTGACGGCGAACAGGGCGCCCCTTCCGGTGTGGCCGATGTAGACGCCGATGGGCAGAGCGATGGCGGCGGCGATAGTGGTGGCCAGCAGCGAGTACCAGAGGTGCTGGAGGGTGCGCACCGGGATCCCGTCGGGCCCGCTCCACTGGACCGGGTCGGTGAGCCAGGCGAGCACCCCGTTGACGACGCCCATGGCCGGCTACCTCCCTCGGCTCCGGGCCCAGGGGGTGAGCCGGTGCTGCACTCCGACCAGGGTGAGGTCGGCCACGAAGGCCAGCAGGGCCGAGAGGACGATCCCGACGACGATGGGGGTGGTGAAGTTCAGGGTGAAGCCGTCCAGGAACAGCTGCCCCAGCCCGCCCTGGCCGATCAGGGCGGTGATCGTGACCAGCCCGATGGTGGTGACGGTGGCGATGCGGATGCCGGCCATGATCACCGGCAGGGCCAGCGGCAGCTCGACCTGCCAGAGCTGGCGGGCCCTGGTGTAGCCCATCGCCTCGGCGGCCTCGCGAACGTCGCGGTCGACCCCGCGCAGCCCCTCGACGATGTTCCGGACCAGGATCAGCAGCGTGTACATGGTCAGCCCGATCAACGAGGTCCAGATCGACAGCCCGGTGAACGGGATCAGCAGGATGAACAGGGCCAGCGAGGGGATGGTGAACAGCATCCCGGTGAAGCCGAGGACCGGTCCGTACAGCCGTGGCCAGCGGATGGCGGCCAGCGACAGCGGGAAGGCCAGCAGCAGCCCGAACAGCACGGCCAGCCCGGTCAGCTGGATGTGCTGGAGCAGGTCGTCGCGGATGTCGTCCAGGTGGAAGCCGACCCACGACCAGCGGATCAGCTCGGCCGCCAGGACCGGCGGGGGGCCGTCGCTCAACTGATCTCCCTGGAGAGCAGCTCGAGGGTGACGATGCCCTCGTAGCGGTCGCCGTCGCTGACCCGCACGGCCACGCCGGTGCGCGACTGGACCATGGCGTTGAGGGCGGCCCGCAGCGAGTCGTTGGCCTGGACCTGGAGCTGGAAGGGCCGGATCTCGAGGTCGCCGACCCGGCCCCGCTCGGCCATGTCGCTGGCGGAGGCCCAGCCGAGCAGCCGCCGGTCGTCGTCCACCACCACCACCCAGTCGCCGCCGTAGGCCTCGGCGGCGGCCAGGGCCCGGCGGCCGTCGTCGCCGGGTCCGACCACCGGGCCCGGCTCGGCCTTGACCGCGGACACGGGGACCAGGGCCAGGCGCTTGAGGCCGCGCTCGGCGCCCAGGAAGTCGGCCACGAAATCGTTGGCCGGCTCGGCCAGCAGCTCGGCGGGGGCCGCGTACTGCTCCAGGTGGCCGCCCTGGCGGAAGATGGCGATGCGGTCGCCCATCTTGATGGCCTCGTCGATGTCGTGGGTGACGAAGACGATCGTCTTGCGGACCTCCTGCTGGAGGCGGAGGAACTCGTCCTGGAGGCGGCTGCGCACGATCGGGTCGACGGCCCCGAACGGCTCGTCCATGAGCATGATCGGCGGGTCGACGGCCAGGGCCCGGGCCACCCCGACCCGCTGGCGCTGGCCACCCGAGAGCTGGTGGGGGTAGCGGTCGCGGACCTCGGCGGGCAGCCCGACCAGCTCCAGCAGCTCGCCGACGCGGTCGCGGGTGCGCCGCTTGTCCCAGCCGGTCAGCTCGGGCACGGTGGCGATGTTCTCGCCGATGGTGCGGTGCGGGAACAGGCCGATCTGCTGGATGACGTAGCCGATGCGGCGGCGCAGCTCGGGCGGGTCGACCTTGGAGACGTCGCGGCCGTCGACCACGATGCGGCCGCTGCTGGCCTCGATCATCCGGTTGATCATGCGCAGGGTGGTGGTCTTGCCGCAGCCGGACGGCCCGACCAGCACGGTCAGGTCACCCTCGGGCACCTCCAGGTCGAGGTTGTCAACGGCCGTGGTGCCGTCGGGGAAGCGCTTGGTGACGGATTCGAAGCTGATCAACTGCCGCCCCCGCTCCTGTGGGCTCCCGACCCGAAGTGGTCGCGTAGTGTGGCAACGTTCCACGGAACGTGTCAACGGTCCAAGCACACGCCGGGCAGCGCGACCATGTCGACGTCCTCACTCAACCATACCGCCGTGACAACCGATCGCCGGGTGATCGCCCTGGCCGGGCCGCGCGACCTGACCAGGGAGGCGGTCGAGGCGGTGGCGTGGGGTGGGGCGCGGCTGGCCCTGGCCCCGGCGGCCCTGGAGCGGGTCGCGGCCGGGCAGGCCGAGCTGGCGGCGCTGCTGGCCGGTGGGGCCCGCGTCTACGGGGTCAACACCGGCATGGGCTGGCTGGCCTCGGTCGACCTCGACCCGGTGGCCCAGGCCGACCACCAGCGAAACCTCCTCTTGGGGCGGGCGGTCGGGGGGCCGCCGTGGCTGGAGCCGGCCGAGGCCCGGGCGCTGCTGGTCACCCGGCTGGGCAACCTGCTGAGCGGCCACGCCGGGGTGGGGCCGGAGCTGTGCCGGTTCCTGGTCGAGCGGGTCAACGACGGCTTCGTCCCGGCCGTGCCGCGGCGGGGGGCGGGCGGCGCCGGGGAGGTGGTGCCCCTGGCCCACGCCTTCCAGACCCTGGTCGGGGTCGGTCTGGTGCTGGGGCCGGACGGCCAGGCCCGGGACGCCGCCGGCGCCCTGGCCGAGCGCGGCGCCCTCCCCCACCGGCTCCAGGCCAAGGAGGGGATCGCCCTGCTGGCCGGGTCGCCGCTGGCCACCGCCCTGTCCCTGGCCCGCCTGCGCGCCGGCGAGCGGCTGGCCGGCCAGCTGCTGGCCTCGGCCGCGGCCGCCATCGACGCCCTGGCCGCCCCCCTCGATCCCTACGACGAGGCGGTCGGCCGGCTGGCCGGCGACCCCCTGCTGGAGGAGGTCCTGGCCGACCTCCGCCGCGCCGTCGGTGGGCGCCGGGGCGCGCCCGGTGGGTCCCGGCCGCAGGCGCCGGTGTCGTTCCGGGTGGCGCCGCAGGCGCTGGCGCAGCTGCGGCGGACGCTGGGGCGGCTGGACGAGGACGTCCGGCGGGCCCTGGCGGCGGTCACCGACTCCCCGGCGGTGGTCGGGGGGCGGGTGGTGGCCACGGGCGGGTTCCACGCCGTCGGGCCGGCCGCGGGGATGGACGCGCTCGCGGTGGCCCTGGTCCAGGCGGCCGAGCTGGCCGGTCAGCGCCTGCACCGGCTGCTCGACGGCCGCTTCAGCGGGCTGCCCGACCAGCTCAGCCCGGACCCTGGGCCGGTGACCGGCCTGGTCGCGGTGCACAAGCGGGCCGCCGGGGCGCTGCACGAGGCCCGCCGCCTGGCCGCCCCGGCCTCGGTCGGCCAGCCCGACACCGCCCTGGGCCAGGAGGACGCGGCCAGCTTCGCCCCCGAGGCGGCCGAGCAGCTGCGCCGGGTCGAGCAGCTGACCCGCGAGGTGGTCGCCTGCGAGCTGCTGGCCGCCGGCCAGGCCTGGTGGCTGCGCCGCACCCGGGGGGGTCCCCCGGTGGATCGGCCGGCGGCCGGGCTGGGCACGCTCGCCGACCGGCTGGGCGAGCTGGTGGCGCCGGTGGAGCGCGACCGGCCCCTCGGCCCCGACCTGGACCGGCTGGTCGAGGCGCTGGAGGGCGACCGGCTGCCCCTGCCCTAGGCGCCGGGAATGCGGTGGCCGCGGGCGGCGCTACTGTTACTGCCATGCGCGCTGTCGCCGAGACCTACCTTGATGCCGCCTCGACCACCCCGCTGCACCCGCGGGCGCGGGAGGCGCTGGTCGAGGCCCTGGACGCCTTCGGCGACCCCTCGCGGCTGTACGGGCGGGGGCGGCGGGCGCGGATGCTGCTCGACCGGTCCCGCGAGCAGCTGGCCGCGGCCGTCGGGGCCGGCCCCGACGAGGTGGTGCTCACCTCCGGCGGGACCGAGGCCGCCAACCTGGCCGTGACCGGGCTGGCCAGGGCGGCCCGCAGCCGCCGCCACCTGGTCGTCTCGGCCGTCGAGCACACCTCGGTGCTGGCCCCGGCCCGGGCCCTGACCGCCCAGGGCTTCGAGGTCACCGAGGTCGGGGTCGACCACACCGGCCGGGTCGACCCCGCCGAGCTGGCCGCGGCCATCCGCGACGACACCCTGCTGGTCGGCCTCCAGCACGCCAACCACGAGGTCGGCACCATCCAGCCGGTCGGCGAGGCGGCCGCCCTGGCCCACGAGCGCGGGGCGCTGCTGCTGGTCGACGCCTGCCAGACCGTCGGCCGCCTGCCGGTGGAGGTGGCCGACCTCGGCGCCGACCTGCTGGTGGCCAGCGGCCACAAGGTCTACGGGCCGCCCGGCACCGGCTTCCTGGTCGTCTCCCGGCGGGCCCGGCTCAAGCCGGTGCTGGTCGGCGACGAGCGCGAGCGCCGCCGCCGCGCCGGCATGGAGAACCTGCCCGGGGTGGCCGCCCTGGCCGCCGCCGTCACCGCCCGCGTGGCCGAGGCCCCCGGCGAGGTCGACCGCCTGGCCGCCCTGGCCGACCGCCTGCTGGCCGGGCTGGCCGACATCCCCGAGGTGGTCGTCCACGGCGACCCCGAGCGGCGCCTCCCCCACCTGGCGGCCTTCAGCGTCCTGTACGTCGAGGGCGAGGCCCTGCTGCTGCTGCTCGACGCCAAGGGCATCGCCGTCCACTCCGGCTCCTCCTGCACCGCCGACACCCAGGAGCCCTCCCACGTCCTGGCGGCCATGGGCGCCATCACCCACGGCTCGGTCCGGGTGTCGTTCCCCCGCGACGCCACCGAGGCCGACGTCGACCGGTTCCTGGAGGTGCTGCCGGCGGCCGTGGCCGATCTCCGGGAGATGGCCGAGCTGGACAGCCAGGCCGTCGAGCGCGCCGCCGAGGGCTCGTGACCACCGCCGTCACCACCGTCGACTGCCTCGGCCTGGCCTGCCCGATCCCGGTGGTCCGGCTGGCCAGGGCGGTCGCCTCGGTCGAGGTCGGCGCCACCGTGGAGCTGCTGGCCGACGACCCCGGCGCCAAGGTCGACATCCCGGTGTGGTGCCGGCTCAAGGACCAGCAGCTGGTCGCCCAGCGCGACCGCCCCGAGGGCGGCTGGGTGTTCGAGGTCCGCCGGTCCCGCTGAGCGCTATCCTGCCGCCATGAGCGAGGACGTCCACTGGATCGACGGGGACCTGCTCCGCTGCTCGTTCTGCGGCCGGACCCAGGGCCAGTGCGCCAAGCTGATCGCCGGCCCCGGGGTCTACATCTGCGACCGCTGCGTCACCCTGGCCCGGACCTGGCCCGCGGTCGGCTACCCGGGTCCACCTGCGGCTTCTGCGGCCAGTGGACGCCCGGCAAGGGCCGGCTGGTCGCCCACCACGCCACCGCCATCTGCGACCAGTGCCTCGACCTCTGCGACGAGATCCTCGTCGAGGAGCAGGCCGGCTAGGCCTCCCAGGCCACCTGGCGCAGCTCCCAGGTGATGCTGGCCGGCCGGCCGCCGGTGGCCACGAGCTCCAGGTCCTCGACCAGCTCGGCCACCTCCCGCTCGCCCGCGACCCCGTCGGTGACCGCCTGGGGCCCCAGACGGCGAGGTTCTGGGCGAACATGGCCGCCGCCCGGGGGGCGGGCGGGGACAAGGTGGCGAGGCGGTCGTGGCGGCGGGTCAGGCCGGGCGGGTCGGGCAGGCGGTGCAGGAACGGGCCGATCTCCAGGGTCTGGCCGCGGGAGGCGAGCAGGGCGCCGGCGGTGTCCAGGTCGCCGCGCAGGGCCGGGTCGTCGGTGTGGATGCGGTCAACCTCGTCGACCAGCAGCAGGCCGCCCGGGGCGAGCTGGGTCGCCCAGGTGGCCAGGGCCGCCGGCGGGTCGGGGAGGTGGCTGAGCAGCAGGCGGCAGGAGAGCAGGTCGGCCGGCGGGCATGGCAACGGGGCCCGGGTCACGTCGTGGACGGCGAACTCGACCCCCGGTGGCGCGTCCGCGGCGGCCAGGGCGACGAACGACGCCGACTGGTCGAGGCCGAGGACGCGGCGCGGCGCCAGGGCCGAGGCCAGCAGGCGGGTGGTGTGCCCGGTGCCGCAGCCCAGGTCGACGGCCAGGCCGGGCCGGCGGCCGGCGAAGCGGGCCAGGAACGGGCGGCTGGCCGGCTCGAAGAGGTCGGCCAGCATGCCGAGGCGCCGCGCCGCCGGCGCGGAGTCGCCGAAGGCATAGCCGCCCACGGCGGCGATGGCGGGCCCTGGGAGCCGGTTAGTGGAACGACTCGCCGCAGGCGCAGGAGCCGGCGGCGTTGGGGTTGTCGATCGTGAAGCCGGACTTCTCCAGGGTGTCGAGGTAGTCGATGGAGGCGCCGGACAGGTAGGGGGCGCTCATCTTGTCGGTCACGACGGCCACGCCGTTGACCTCGCCGCGGACGTCGCCGTCCAGCAAGCGGTCGTCGAAGAACAGCGCGTAGCGAAGCCCGGAGCAGCCGCCCGGCTCGACGGCGACACGCAGGGCGAGGTCGTCACGGCCCTCGCGGGCCAGCAGGTCGCGGACCTTGGTCGCGGCAGCCTCGCTGAGCGCGACAACCGATCCAGCCTGGGTCACCTCGGACATCGGTGCTCCTTATTTTGGCGTGGTCATGCACCCTTCATGATAGCGGCCCCTACCCCGCCGGTGGGCCGTCTTCCGCAAGTGCCACGTCGGCGACCTGGCCGCCGGTGGCCCGGAGCAGGTCGGCGGGGGCGATCGGGAACACGTGGCGGGGGGTGCCGGCGGCCGCCCAGACCACCTCGAAGCCGGTCAGGTGCCGGTCGATCAGCACCGCCAGCTCGCGGGCGTGGCCGAAGGGCGGGGTGCCGCCGATGGCGTAGCCGGTGGCCGCCCGGACCTCGCCGGCGTCGGCCTTGCGGACCACCGCCGCCGAGCGCCGCTTGCCCACCTTGACCACGTCGACCCGGTTGCCGCCCGAGGTCAGCACCAGCACCGGCTCGGTGTCGGCCACGAACAGCAGCGACTTCACGATCTGGTCGACCTGGCAGCCGATCGCCCGGGCCGCGTCCGCGGCCGTCCTGGTCCCCTCGGGGAACTCGCGGACGTCCAGCTCCAGGCCGAGCGAGCGGCCGGCGGTCACCACCGCCTCGGCCGCTCTGGGCAGGTCCTGGCTCATACGCTCAGGGTAGCGACGACCAGGCCCGCCCGACCCGCTCGGCCAGCAGCTCCAGCAGCGGGGCGGCCTCGGCCATGGAGCGCTGCGGGTCCGGCTCCAGCTCGGCCAGGGCGTGGGCCTCCTCGAACCCGGCCGCCCGCAGCTCGCGGTCGGCCACCTCGACCACCCCGGCCACGGCCACCACCGGCACCCCGTGGGCGGCCGCGGCCCGGGCCACCCCGACCGGGGCCTTGCCGCGCAGGCTCTGGGCGTCGAGCTTGCCCTCGCCGGTGATGACCAGGTCGGCCCCGGCGACCGCCCGGTCGAACCCGACCAGCTCCAGCACCAGCTCGATGCCGGTGCGCAGCTCGGCCCCGAGGAAGGCGATCGCCCCGGCGCCCAGCCCGCCGGCCGCGCCCGCCCCGGGGGTGCCGGCCAGGTCCAGGCCGAGGTCGTCGGCCAGCACCCGGGCGTAGCGCCGCAGGGCGGAGTCGAGCAGCAGCACATCGTCGGGGTCGGCGCCCTTCTGGGGCCCGTAGACGGCGGCGGCGCCCTCCGGGCCGACCAGCGGGTTGTCGACGTCACTGGCCACCGTCACCCGGGCCTCGGCCAGGCGCGGGTCCAGCCCGGAGACGTCGACCCGGGCCAGCCGCAGCAGGGCGGCCCCGCCGGGCGGCAGCTCGGCCCCGTCCCGGTCCAGCAGCCGGGCCCCGAGGGCGGCGGCCATGCCGGCGCCGCCGTCGGTGGTGGCGCTGCCGCCGATGCCCAGGACCAGCTCGCGGGCCCCGCGGTCCAGGGCGGCCGCGAGCAGCTCGCCGGTCCCGTAGGTGGTCGCCTCCAGCGGCGCCCGCCGGCCGCCGGGCAGGCGCTTGAGCCCCGACGCCTCGGCCATCTCCACGAAGGCCCGCCGGCCGTCGACGGCGATGGCCGCCTCCACCGGCTCCCCGGTGGGGCCGGTGACCCGCGCCGGCACCCGCTGGAACCCGGCCGCCACCAGGGCGTCCAGGGTGCCGGCGCCGCCGTCGCCCAGCGGCAGCCGCACCACCTCGGCGTCCGGCCGGGCCCGGCGCAGCCCGGCCTCGATGGCCGCGGCGGCCTCGCCGGCGCGCAGGCTGCCCTCGAACTTGTCCGGGGCCACGACGACACGCATGGCCGGAGCTTAGCCGGATACGATGGCTCGGCTGAGCAACGGTGGAGGGAGGCCAGGAGGATGGGACGCCGCTCGCGGGCGCGGGAGCGCGCCGCCACCGCCGAGGCGGCCCAGGCGCGGGCGGCCGCCCCGGCCCCGACCCGGCGGCGGAGCTGGCTGCGGCAGCTCAACCCGTTCAAGTTCCGGGAGCTGAACCGGCGCCGGGCCCGGGCCGGGGCGGCCGGGTTCGGGCTGGCCGCGCTCCTTTTCGCGGTCCTCGGCTGGGCAACCGGGCAACCGGCCTGGTTCAGCTCGGCCGTGCTGCTGACCATCCTGGCCCTGGTCTGGGGGATCACCTCGGCCTTCCTGAGCCAGGGCGACCGCTCAAGCTAACGCCGAGCGGCGAGCTTGCTCCGCCGGTATCATGTGCACGCGTTCACGATCTCACGGACGGAGCGACCGATGGCCTCCACCACCGTCTTCCTCGACCTGCTGGGGCCCCAGCGGGCCTCCGAGAAGGGCACCACCTGCCCGGGTGACCTGCCCCCGGCGTCCGACCCCGAGCTGGTCGGGCGGGCCCGGGCGGCCAGGGCCACCCTCGGCGACCGGGCGTTCGTCCTCGGTCACCACTACCAGCGGGACGAGGTCATCGCCTTCGCCGACGCCCGCGGCGACTCCTTCCGCCTGGCCCAGCAGGCCGCGGGACGGCCCGAGGCCGAGTTCATCGTCTTCTGCGGTGTGCACTTCATGGCCGAGTCGGCCGACATCCTCACCGCCGACCACCAGCAGGTCGTCCTGCCCGACCTGGCCGCCGGCTGCTCCATGGCCGACATGGCCACCTGGGGCCAGGTCGACGAGGCCTGGGAGGTCCTCCAGGAGTGGGTGCCGGGCGGGGTGGTGCCGCTGACCTACATGAACTCCTCGGCCGCGATCAAGGCCTTCACCGGCCGCGAGGGCGGCGCCATCTGCACCTCCTCGAACGCGGCCCGGGCGATGGCCTGGGCGTTCGAGCGGGCCGAGCGGGTGCTGTTCCTGCCCGACCAGCACCTGGGCCGCAACACCGCCCTGGCCATGGGCCTGTCCGAGGCCGACTGCGTGGTCTGGGACCCGCACCGCGACGAGGGCGGCCTCGACCCCGAGCGGGTCCGGGCGGCCAAGGTGCTGCTGTGGCGCGGCCACTGCTCGGTCCACGCCCGCTTCCTGCCCGAGCACGTCGACCGGGCCCGCGAGCGCCTCCCCGGGGTGCGGGTGCTGGTCCACCCCGAGTGCCGCCGCGAGGTGGTCGACAAGGCCGACGAGGTCGGCTCCACCGAGCGGATCATCCAGGTGGTGGCGGCGTCGCCACCCGGCTCCAGCTGGGCCATCGGCACCGAGCTGAACCTGGTCCACCGGCTGGCCAGCGAGCACCCGGACAAGACCATCGCCTTCCTGGACCGGACGGTCTGCTTCTGCTCGACCATGAACCGGATCGACCTGCCCCACCTCACCTGGGCGCTGGAGGAGCTGGTGGCCGGCCGGGTCCCCAACCGGGTTGCCATCGACGAGGCGACCAGGGCCGAAGCCCTGGTCGCCCTGGAGCGGATGCTCGCCCTGGCGGGTTAGGCGGTGGCGCCCACCATGCCGTGGGGGTCGAGGATGTACTTCTTGGCCGCGCCCCTGTCGAAGTCCTGGTAGCCCTGGGGCGCCTGGTCGAGCGAGATCACGGTGGCGTTGACGTTGTCGGCGACCCGCACCTTGTCGTGCAGGATGGCCATCATCAGCTGGCGGTTGTAGCGCATCACCGGGCACTGGCCGGTCTGGAAGGCGTGCGACTTGGCCCAGCCGAGGCCGATCCGGATCGACAGCGACCCGACCTTGGCCGGCTCGTCGACGGCGCCCGGGTCGCCGGTGACGTAGAGCCCGGGGATGCCGAGCTTCCCGGCCGCCCGGGTGATGTCCATGATCGAGTTCAGCACGGTCGCCGGGGCCTCGCCCTGGGAGCCCTCCTGGCCGTGGCCGC
>Ga0307415_100000951_pt1 | contig 13333 bp, 7 predicted proteins | sample DK1Cmetagenome_FD_204524 | JGI IMG/M metagenome (GOLD analysis project Ga0307415, IMG submission 204524) | Maize rhizosphere microbial communities from greenhouse at UC Davis, California, United States - DK15-C-2 | ecosystem: Host-associated > Plants > Roots > Rhizosphere > Soil | place: USA...
TGCAGGATGTTATGGGTATCGTGGGTTGGCTGGAACGTTTTTGACCTGTTGCCATCAATTTGGTACATTCTATTATGCGAGTTAATCTGGCCAAATACGGACAATCAGGGCATCATTATTCCCGGTCGCAAAGGTAATTTAGTTTGGACAGAATTAACAGAGGGCGCGCCTCAGACCGCGGTTTTTTACAGCTTCTGCGGAAAAATTTCTGACCCGGGCTGCCGGTTTACTTAAATTACCGAAACTAACTTTAGTTTTGCTTCGCCGTTTCCTTGACCGTACCATATCGGTATTGGAAATTCTGGCTGTAAAGCATGACTTCAATCTCACTTATGAAATCCCGAAACTTTTTATTCCTTTTTATCCTGATTCTACCGCTGTGTGTATCGGCGCAGCTGTCCCCTGGCCCATATGCTGATCTGATAACAGCAGAGCAACTCAAAGAAAATCTTTCCATTATCGCCTCCGACGCGCTCGAAGGCCGTGAAACTGGCACGCGTGGACAAAAAATGGCAGCCGCCTTTATCAGCCACCATTTTCAACAGCTCGGGCTGACCGCACCGGTCGACGGAAGCTATTATCAACCCTTTGATTTGTATAAAACTGTCCCGGGTGAAGTTTATCTGACTGCAGCAGGCACAACCTTCCAAAATTTCAAAGACGTTGTTTATTACGGTAAGGACAATTCACCGGGTGAGGTCACCTTACCTGTGATTTTCGTTGGAAAGGGTCGGATCGAGGATTACAACAATCTAAATGTAATGGACAAAGGTGTTCTTATTCTCTTAGGCGAGGAAGAGGATTACCGCGCGGCAATTTCTCTGGCGCGTTCCAAAAACGCAGAAATGATATTTGTCGTGAACACCCGTACTGCGCAGGAGTTTTCAGATTATGCCGGACAGTTTAAGAAATTCCTTTTGGATGAAAGACTTTCGCTTCAAAAGCCGGAGGTCGATAACAAGAATTCAGGTGTATTTTTTGTGAGTCCCGAGGTTGCAGGACGGATCTTTAACACCACGCCTGGCAAGCTGACTGACGCCGCATCCGGAAAGACGAAATCAGCGCTTAAAAAGATCAGCGCAGGCAAGGCTACCTACAAGACATCCGTAAAGGTAGAAACTGTTCCTTCGGAAAATGTTTTGGGCTTCCTCGAAGGAACTGACAAGAAAGATGAAGTGATCGTCATCACGTCGCATTATGATCACATCGGGAAGAAACGGCAGGGCGAAGGAGACCTCATTAACAATGGAGCTGACGACGACGGCTCGGGAACCGTGGCGGTGTTGCAACTCGCAAAGGCCTTCGCTCAGGCGAAGAAAGACGGAAAGGGTCCGCGACGCAGCATTTTGTTCATGACGGTTGCTGGCGAAGAAAATGGACTGCTCGGGTCCGAATATTACACTCAGTATCCGGTGTTCCCACTCGAGAACACAGTGGTGAATCTCAACATCGACATGATCGGAAGAAGGGACGAACAACATAAGGATAGTCCACCTTATGTGTATGTTATCGGCGCCGACAAGCTTTCAACAGAGCTGCACGAACTAAGTGAATCCGTGAACAAAAAGAACACGCAGCTTGTCTTTGATTACACGTACAATGATGAGGACCATCCCGCCCGTCTGTATTACCGATCCGATCACTGGAACTTTGCGCAGAAAAATATTCCCATTATTTTTTATTTTGACGGCATTCATGAGGACTATCACCAGCCAAGTGACGAAGTGGACAAAATTGAATTCGACCTTTTGACGCGCCGTTCAAAGTGCGTGTTTTATACAGCATGGGAAATTGCGAACCGCGACAGACGTATTCGTCCCGATTCAAAGTGAAATAAAGAAAGCGGGAGAAACCCGCTTTTTGTTTGAAGCTTCTCTTTGAGTTAAAGTCTTACTTCAAAGTATCATATTGATTTTGTCTGTTCATTCCACCAGATGTTGTCGTGTCTGAATGGATAGAATTATCAGGCTCCGCCGGATCGACAGGCGCGCGGTCTTCGATCTCACTTCCCGCCCCCTCATCGCTCGATTGATTCGGGGCGTCGCACGCAAACGCAAATGTTGTCAGAATAATAAATAACAGTTTTTTCATTTCCTTTTATTTTACAATAGCCACCACGTTAGGGAGTGCTTTCATATTTCGAAGATCCAAGAGGCGTGCAGTTGTGTCACACCTCCCGAAAATTTAAGGGTTGTTATTCGATGTAGTATCCACTCCACCCTGGCGGTCCATGCCTGGAGTAGCGGTTGTGTCACCCTGCATTTGCGTGGTATCGGATTCTATTGCATCGTTTTCTTCAGTTTGAGTTTCTGTACCAGATTCGCTCGCACGGTTACTTCCGTCACCGCAGCTGAATGCCACTGCTGCCAGGAGAATCAATATTAGCTTTTTCATTTTTTTCAGTTTAAGTTATACATGTCTTTGCGCAATACCGGCTATGAATATTGCATCACACATGATGAATTAAATTATTGTGCCTGAGAAAAACAGACTGGACAGCAACGAATTTTGGGGACCTGTAGTGCTGCTCTACACGACACACGCAGCTGGTATCCGGAACGAATATTGGGATGGGCCCCTTAAGAGGCGAAGCCAGAAATGACTAAGAAAAGTCCGGTTACAACGGTACGTTTACGTGCCGTTCGGCATGGTAGGACGAGCGCACCAATGGACCCGCCTCCACATACTTCAGGCCGCGCTTCAGGCCTTCTTCACGATAAAGTGCAAAGGTTTCGGGATGAATAAATTGAATCACTTCATGGTGGTGCTTTGTCGGTTGGAGGTACTGACCAAGGGTGAGGATCAAAAGCCCGTGCTCTACCAGGTCATCCATCGCCTTGAACACTTCTTCTTCCGTTTCCCCGAGGCCCAACATGATGCCGGACTTCGTGCGCTTGCCCGCCTCTCGGATGCGCTTTATTTGTTCCAGGCTACGATCATACTTCGCCTGCGGCCGGACAGCGCGATAAAGCCGGTTCACGGTCTCCATATTGTGGGAAACAACTTCCTGCCCCCCTTCGATCATACGATACAGTGCGTCCCAGTTTCCTTTAGTGTCAGGTATGAGTGTTTCAATGGTCGTATCGGGACTCGTCTTCTTGATCTCCACGACAGTCTGATACCAAATCTCCGCGCCGCGATCTTTCAGCTCGTCGCGGTTAACTGAGGTAATCACGGCATGCTTAACCTCCATCAATTTGATGGCTTCCGCAACACGCCTCGGCTCATCAACGTCATACTCTGTTGGCCGTCCGGTGGCAACTGCGCAGAAGTTACAGCTGCGAGTGCAAATGTTGCCGAGGATCATGAAGGTGGCCGTACCCGCTCCCCAACATTCGCCCATGTTAGGACAATTGCCACTCTCACAGATCGTATGCAGCTTATAATTATCCACAAGACGACGAACACGCGCATAATCCGGTCCTACTGGAAGCTTCACACGCAACCAGTCCGGCTTCCGTTTCCTTGATTCTTCGCGCGATATAACAGGTAATTCGATCATGCTTTTACGCAAACGTGAGGGAGTCAGTTCAGTAACAAGTATTTTATCCGTTTGGTTTACAGTGACTACTTGCCGATGAGCTCACGATATTGCGCTGCTGACAAAAGCGAGTCGGGTGAACCCTTTACTTCAACCTTTATCATCCATCCCTCTCCGTAGGGATCTTCATTAACTTTTTCCGGACTTGCATCGAGAAGCGCGTTCACCTCGACTACTTTCCCAGGAACGGGCATGAAAAGGTCAGAGACCGTTTTAACGGCTTCGACGGTGCCGAAAATCTCGTGTTCATCTACTTCCTGCCCCACGGTGTTGATGTCAATGTAGACGATGTCTCCGAGTTCATTTTGCGCAAAATCTGTGATGCCAACGATGGCGGTCTTGCCATCAATCTTAACCCATTCGTGATCTTTGGTGTATTTAAGTCCCTCGGGGATGTCCATGTTTTTTGAAGTTTGGCTCAAAAATAAGGGAAATTCACCGACTGGAAAATTCCATCCCGAAAAACTGACCGATCGTTGCCGGTGCATTAAACACGATGCCAAAGGCCTTTTTTGTTTATTGGGCCAGGCTGAATCTCACTTGAATTCCGAACCGCGTCGTGGACCGCGGATAGGAGTTTGTCACGAGGGGCTCGTTGACAGTCCTCTCAAAATATCCCTGCACTGTGAGCTTCTGATTCACCACATAGCTGATGTTCGGGCGCAGCTGGAAGTTGATATTCCCGTTTGTAATGGTGCTGAGGTCATCCACTTTCCGCTGGATGGTCTTGTTGTCGCTGATAGAAAAGTTCATTCGGAAAGTCACGTCATTTTTAAGTACGATTGTTCGGCCCTGAGACTTGAAGGGCAGCTTCATGTTGTTTTTTGTAAAACCAATCTCACACGAAATATCCTTGGTGTTGAGCTCTGTCACCTGGGCGTTGGATATATTCAGGGCCAGGTCGCGTTTCGTTTTGTATTCAGCACGCGCTGTGAGCCGACTTTTCGTCCGAACGTTGATGCCGACAAGAGGAGCGAACTGCTCGGAGATCAAAACCTGGCTGATCACATACAGTGGCACATAGTCTCCATCTGCATTTTGCTGGCCGAAGTAAGTGCGGTTGTAGTCTTCGATCGACTTATCAATGCTCACCAGCGAGTGGTCGGTGGCTTCGAGAGAATTTGCATAGTTCAACACAGAGTATGACGACTGATATGCGTGAGAAATCGTCACAGACTGGAAGACGTCTTGCAAGAAGCCAATCTTACCTAACCCCGTGTAGTCGACACGCCAGTTAGGCAATGGTGTCCTGGGGAAGGGCGAAAGACTTATTCCGCTTGCATCGTTTCCGCTGTATGCTGCAAGGAACGCTGGTATAATGACGTCCTGAGAAGTGCTATCGAACTCTGCGCCATTAAAGGCCTTGAATCTTTGCTTGACAATGTCAAGATTTTCCTCGAACCTTTTAAATACTTCGGACTCAGTCTGATCATTGGAGGGATCAAAAGCGGTCTTGATACTCAGGAAGGAAATCTTATAACTTCCGCCGCGGCTGGGATTAAGCGAGTTGAAGCTGTCACCAAGAGAGTCATATCTGAAAATCTCCTGATACGCGCTCGTTCCTTCTTTCTTCACATCCAGCTGGATCTTAAAGTCCGTTGAAGGATCGACGTTTGCGCGCAGGTTTAACATCTCATTCCGTGTCTGTGTAAAAGGTAATGTCAGCGCGGACGACTTGGTCAGCCAGTTGTTTCTTGCGGCCTCATGTCGGATACCGGGATCCTGTTTACCAACGATGAAGCCCCAGCCTGGTGCCTGCCAGTCCTTATCCATCCCGAAGAATTTTGGCGTCTGGTTATATCCGGGAAGAATGGTTCCTTCGGTAAGCGCATACGTTGCGTTGATTGATCGGAGAGACATGAGAAGGCGTGCGATACCCTTGATAAGGCCTGGTGTGGACTTAACAGTGTCAGCTTTAGCCGGCGCCGCTGGACGCGTCGCAGCGCCTGGCCGTGCTGCGGGCTGCCGGGCCGGAGGGCGGGCCGGGGTGTTCAGGTCTTTCAGGAACTTGATCTTGTTGTAAAGTTTCACAAAATCAACTTTCCCGGTGAAGTTGTTCTCACGGGAATTCTGGATTGTATGCTTAAAGTCAAGGCTGTCCGGAAGGTCTTGCAGGTTTCTTTCAATCGCTATAGCATCCGGAATGTTCACCGGACCCGCACGCCAGTTGTAGCTCGCCTGATACCTGTATTCTGCGCTTAGCCAATCCGTTATGGGGAACTTGTCAAGCGGAAGGGCATAGTTGACAGTGAACATCTGGTCGAAGTCCTTCATTCGTCCCAGGTTCTTGAGGTTGTTCATGACACTGTCCCGTTTAACCTCTGTGTTTATATCACCTTCCGGTTCATCGATGATGGCATTGGCCCGGGCATTATACTCCACTGACAAACCGCGAGAAATGTTCCAGCGCATGCTGTACTGGCGGTTGAAAGTAAAGTACTTCAGATAGTTCGGTGGCGAATAGCTGAAGGTCCCGTAAGTGCCAGCCGAGTTGCGATAGATCTTTTTCCCGAACGAACGATCAAGGTCTGCACGAACGGAAATGTTCGAAGGCAAGAGGCTTAAATTGAAATCCTTGAGGAATTTCAGATATGGCGAATTGAAAGCTTTAACGTCTTTAAACGGTTCGATACCTGTAGACTTGGGTGCGAAATTATAGGCGACCGAACCGCGGTATTGACGCAACAGCGATTCTTTGGTGAAAAAGTTCGTCTGCATGGCCTCGCTGAACGAGTAGCTGAACGAAAGGTTTTCTATATCGTAGATGCGCGGAGTTGCGTCCTGTTTAACTTTTGTCTTTCTGACGTTGACGAAATTGAGACTGCGCCGTGTCGTGCGGTCCTGAATAAGCTGTTTGAAGTTGTCGCGATCCTCTTGGTCGGAAAACGATCGCAAAGCAGCGTCCACTTTCATATCAGGATTCGCCGGATCATAATTCGGGTTGATGGTTGTGTTCTCATAACTGACAAACATCGGGATCTTGATGCCTGTATTTCCCGGGAGCAGTTTGTCAACGTTGACGTTGGCAGAGACGTCATAAGCAGTCGTCTCGTCGCGCGCACGTTCACCGATCTTCGAGCTCACGCTTCCGAAACCGAATGCAGTATGTCGCAACGCGCCGGTTACTGTTGCAAAGTCCGCGAGCTTCGCGCTCAGGGTTGTACTCGCAGCCCATCCTGCAGTGCGATCGAATGCAGTGACACGGAGCTCGTTTGCCCAGATACACACTGAGTGCGAACGCCGGTCTGCAGTTTTTGGATTGCGTACACCGATCATCATCACCTGGACACTGCTGAGGTCTGGTCGTCCCACCATCCGTATCAAATGCCTGCCTACAGGCTTGCCACCCTGGCGAGGGTATGACTCACCTGCCGGGTAGCGCTCACGGTCGCGTGCTGCCTTTAAAGCATAAAGCTCATTGAGGTCAAGATCAATCTCGTTTTCTTCTGGCCATATAGACCTCGGGTCGGTATTAGAGGGATCAGAAACCTTCAACGGTATCTCGATTTCATAATAGTTTTGATCGAAGTCTGTTCCCAGCCTCAGGAAAGCATGCACCTCATCATCTTGAGATTCACTGTCAGCATGCAGGAACATTTTGATTCTTCCATAGTTGAAGAGATCAACGCCTACATTCTTGAAGATGGCGCGCGCGTCTCCATCCATGAGATCATCGACACACAGTTTTACAGATTGCTCGTTGAGCCGGCGAGAAACCGCCGAAGTAACATCCCGGTCCCTTTCCACTCCCGGAGGGATCGTATAGAGAGATGTTGGCCTCAGGTCGCCGACAGTAGAAGCGCTCCCACCATTTTCTTCAAGGTTGACTACAGAAACGGTGAAGTCATTGAAGTCCGGCTCCTGGTCGCTTTGAAAGCCACCGCCGCGAAGGTCAGCCTGGTATCTTCTCCACCGGCTTCCAATCATGCGGAAGTTTGACATACGCAGAACTACAGGTTGCTGAAAACCCGTCAGTATCATTCGCATATACCGTATGGACTTGAAGCCACTGATATTGCCTACTTTGTTTTCGAAATCGCGGACCGGAATCCGGAAAAGGTACCAATTAACGCCTGCATGCTTGGGATCTTTGGCCGCCACTTTATCGACGATGTATTCATTGCCTACTTCAAGTTTTCCGGGCTTCAATTCAACATCGTACTCATAGTACTCTTCCAGCTCACTCAGCGTATTATCTGCATTCAGATCTTCGTTGTCAGGTGTTGGACTGGCCGAGCGGGCAATATCATCGGAGGTTGTGGTGACCGGGGAATTTCCATCCATGCCGTTGAAATACTTGTAACGCTCGAGGATCTGAGCATCCGTCTGTTCAAACTCAGGATCGAAGTAATGCTTAAAATCATCAGCTGACGGGTCGCTAAGGACGACTTGGCGGGCCTCGGCGTTCAGCCTGCTCATAAAGCTCTGCTCGAAGTATGTCTGTTCGGATTCCTGCCCGGCAGGTTTTGAGGTGGCAAGGCCGTCGAGTCCAACATCCTGGTTTGCCCTGGAGGAGGGCTCAATGTCAAAGGCGTTGGTCAGAAATTGTTGATTCGTTACATATCCCCACGTGTTGGAGGAGGCTGCGGCCGCAAGGTTGCCATCGGCGGGCAATCCATTTTCGAATGCGTGCTTTGAATCGCGCGCGACATCCTCGGAGATACTTCCCAATTGAAAGATCATTTTTCCTCCGGTGGTATTTGACTCACCTACATTGTCACCTTGCACTATGACCTTCCCATTCTCTCCGGCAAGAAACGGATCCATCACCCAGAATTCAACGTACTCGATGTTTGCTTTGTCGAAATCTACTTCAGTACGTATCGCTGTCGTAATCCCGCCCCAGTTTGTCGTAGGATCGTCTGCAAGCAAACCCGCGCTTGTCAAATTTGGATTGTAGTTATATTGCCCTCTTTCTCGCGGATAGTAAGCGAGGTCAAAAGTTGTTAGCCAGTATTGTCCTTGCTGTGGCTCGAGGTTATGAAAGATCTCGTTGGGATCGATGGCACGGGTGTAATGGTTCGTGATCTCATCAGGTATATTTTTAGGTTTATATCGCCCATTCTCCCTGTGAAACTGGTTATCAATTGCATACCATGCCAATCTGGCTCTCTTATAGCCGGAAGTGAGATCTAAGGGTTTGCCACCGCTGGGATCAAACCGTGGATCCCCGGCAGGAGGAGCCGCTAGCTTCCAGCTTTGTGGTGACATGAGCGAATAAGGTGTCGCGGTGTTTTCAAAATCATCAACGTAAGCGGTTCCCTCACCATCGATGATATTGGAAGTTCCCGGTATCAGTTGGGCAAACTCTCCTGTGAAATTGATTGATGAAGGTTCTTTGGTTTCAAGTATTGGAATGGCATCAACAAGTTTGGTGAGAAGGCGGCTATCCTTTCGCATATTGAAGTCGAAACCGTACTGCATGTTTCGCGCAGGTTCGGTACCTATCTGGTTCCGGCTTACAATAGGCCGCTCGTTGTAGTAGAGGAAGGTCGAACCGAAATTTATATCCTCGTTTACCTCGTAGTCGAAGCGCGTTCCCACCAGACTTCGCGTTTGAAACGCGAAGGGATCCGATTGCTCGTATTGCACGCTGATATTCTTGCCCGAGCTCAGAATGCTCTCATTGTTGATGATAACTTTTCCGAATGTATAATCAACGGTGTAGTCCGTTCCTTCCTGGAGAGGCATTCCTCCGGCAAAGATCCTTACAGACCCCTGTGAAATACCAAAACCCGGAATGAGAATTTCTCTGGCTGACCCGGCGTTGTACTGTCCCACCAGAAAGAATTTGTTCTTGGTCGCAAATAACTCAGCGTCCGCTTTTGTGGTTCGATATAATGTGTCGAAAGAATATTTCTGGATCAGAAAATCTTCATTGGGCTGATTGCGGAATGCTTCCCGTAGCGCTACACTGAATGGCTCTAGATATGGAAAGATGATGAGGCCATTCTGTGTATTAATGGTAATTCCTTCAACAAAGTCAAAGTTTCCATCCCTCTGTGGATCGTTCACCGGATTCAACTTGTCCAACCCGAAGATCTCGATGAGCTGCCGCTCCCTGAGCGTGCTACTCCCTTCCTGTAGTTGTGGGTTGTCAATACCCGTGCGGTCATCACGGTAAATCACCCTTAGCTGAAACCCCTCGCGCGAAAGTTCATTGACGTTCAGCGAGTAAACGTTCTTCATCATGAGATCCCACGTGGGAATGATCCGGTCATTCTGACCGCGGATGCTTACTTTTCTCGGGCGGAGAAGTTTTAAGAAGATGACGTCTTCGTCCTGAAGTCCAGCGTAATCATCTGATAGTTCTCCCACGCGGTAACGCCCCGTACCAGCGGTGTACTCGTATGCAACAGCAAGCGCCTCATCGTTCTGTAGTTTCCGCGTAAGCGTAATATAACCAAGCTGCGGATGGAAGGTGAATTCTGTAGGGTTCAGTCGACGTGCTCCGGTTATTTTTTCGAAGTCGGTGCCATTATTATTCTCTCCCGTAAAATAGTTTTCAAGGGTATTGTTGATGTCGTCAGAGTTCCGACTGAAGCGTGTGACTGTCTGGAAAAGATCGTTTGCTTCGTTGGTTGTTGGCCGGTTACCTCCTATCGATTTCACTGCATCGTTGTATGTCCGGCGACTTTCCCCTAAATCCATCAAGCCTACAACGTTCCGAAGAGTCTGCGTATCGTTATTTCGATTGAGGATGTAAACTTCTACACGGGTGATGTTTACCCCTGATGTTACCTGAGGAAGATTTTGTATCCATCTCCTGTAGTTGTCTCTGAAATAGTGTCCCAGGAAAAAGTGTCTGTTCTCATCATAGTTGGAAGCTATGATCTCAAAAGGTCTTCCCTGACCGTTGTTTCCTCCGGGAATTTCAATCGAGGCTACCTTGCCGCGTTGTGTGGAGGCAATGGTGGTCACATTGAGTTTGCCGAACTGCATCTGGGCCTTCACACCAAAAAGGTTTTGGGCTCCCTGTATGAGTGTATTGTTGAGGGGAAGGCTGACGTTTCCAATCTCGAGCTTTTGAAGGATATCTTCCTTGTATCCAGTGTATTCAACTTTCATGTTGTTCTGAAAGTCGAATGAGTTATTGTTGTCAAAGTTGGCTGTGACTGCTAGTTTTTCTCCCACCTTTCCGACAACGCTCATGTTGATCTGCTGATCGAACTCAAATCCACCGTTTCTCTGCTGACGGATGGGGATGGACGGATTGCTAATCTTTTGGAACGACCCCCCGAAATCCAGCGTAACAAATCCGCGAGGCACCAGCTCAACATAGCTTCCTCCGAAGATGCGGTCCAGAAGGGGACTGACAAAGATCTTCGGCGTAAAGCCCCGGCCGCTCACGGCGCTCTCGCCATCCATTGCGCGCGAGCGACTCTTCCAGTAATCGCGCAGTATCTGACGATCCTGATACTGCTTGAACTCCTCAAAAGACATGCTGGTCGTAGGCCTGTAATTAAGATCACCGATCTTTTCGTAGATGGTGTAGTTGAGGCTGGTATCAATCTCAACGTCCAGCTTCAGCGGATTTGGCTCTTTGAGAAATAACGGTGACTCTGTAGTAGTGTTGGAAAATGGGTCGCCATAGCGATCCGTTGGGGTAAAAGTTGGTTTCCGCGTTGGCTCATACGTAGCGGGGACTGTGTCGGCGGGCATGACGCTGGCAGTGTCTGCGCGTTGACCGTATGCTGCAGGCGATAATAAGAGACTTATCGACCCTAGAAACAGGCTGATCGCTAAAGCAACGTAATTCCTCGAGGTAACGAAAGCCAAAGTTTATTTACCAGTTTAGGGATGGCAGGGTGCAAATTGGCATGGACGGAAGGTTTAGTCAAACAATCCAGCCAATTTTAATCCGCACGGCGGCGCATCGACATTTTCACGCTACGAAACATACCCGGGCCAAAAAATAAGGTCTACTTAAGCCTAGGCGTTCTTAAGTGCTTGCTTTACTAAATCTTCTAAAGTAATGGTATTTCCTGATTTTTTCAGGACAGTGTCTACACTTTTCTCGGCTGCCGCTTTGGGAAGGCCAAGGGTAGCCAATGCTGATAACGCTTCCTTGCGCAGCGTATTGTGCCCGCTGAGCAAAACCGGTGGCTGTGATTCTTCCCAGCTTTCTTTCTTGAGCTTGTCTTTTAATTCAATGATCACCCTTTGCGCAGTCTTGCCGCCAATGCCCTTTATTGACTGGAGCGCAGTGGCATTTTCCTGAACAATGGCGTTTTTTAACTCCGTGCTGTTCATATATGATAACATGACGATGGCGGTGCTGGGCCCTACGCCATTGACGGAGATCAGTTGTTGAAAAAGCTTCTTCTCACCTTCCTTGCTGAAGCCAAAAAGTACATGTGCATCTTCACGTATGGCCAGATGGGTATACAACAGGATATTTTCCTGGTCTTTCACATCGGCGAAGGTAGCCAGCGAAATATTCACATGATAGCCGACCCCTGCTACGTCTATAATGACATGGGTCGGGTCTTTGTGCACAAGCCTTCCTTTTAGAAATGCGATCATTGTTTGCCTTTTTCTTGGCGGTTGGATTAATTCAGGCGCCCATAAATCACCTCCCTAAAGATGAGTGTTTTGTTCATGCAGTTGCGCATCCACTACTGCTATCGCGGCCATGTTCACGATCTCGCGGATCGAGCTTCCGAGTTGCAGTATGTGTACCGGCTTCTTCATTCCCAGGAGGATGGGACCAATTGCTTCCGCTCCACCGATCTCCATCACAAGTTTGTAAGCGATGTTGCCGGAAGCGAGGTTGGGAAATATCAAAGTGTTGGCCCCTTCTTTCGATAGCTCGCTGAATGGATAGGTCTCCTGCTGTATTTCTGTATTCAACGCAACGTTTGCCTGAATGTCTCCTTCAACAATGAGATCTGGATTTTTTTGTTTGGCTAGTCTGACCGCTTTCCTTGCTTTCTCCGGAATTTCTCCTTTAGAGGATCCAAAGTTGGAATAAGAGAGCATCGCGATCCGGGGCTCAATATCGAAGAACCGCACGCCTCTTGCTGTAAGCTCAATGATCTGCGCAAGTTCCTCGGCAGATGGATCCACGTTTACTGTTGTATCGGAAAAAAAGAATGTGCCCCTTTTGTTTGTGATGATGTACATACCAGCGACGCGGCTTACCCCTTCCGCTACTCCGATAATCTGCAACGCGGGGGATATGGTTTTCGGATAATCCTTCGTGAGTCCCGACACCAGCGCATCTGCGTCTCCGAGTTCGACCATCATAGAGCCATAATAGTTTCGTTCACGCATGAGGCGCAGACAATCCTGATAAGTAATTCCCTTCCTTTGTCTCTTCTTGTAGAAGACATCAGCGTAGCGTTCAACCTTTTCGTTTTCATCGCGCGGATAGATGATAGGGCAGTCTTCCAGATCCAGTCCATACTGTTTGATCATGTGGAGGATCTCCTTCTTATTTCCCAACAGTATCGGCCTAGCTATGCCTTCATCCTTCAGTACCTGTGCGGCCTTGAGTATCTTTGGATGCGTTGCTTCTGCGAATACGACTCGTTTGGGATCGGCTTTTGCGCGATCGATCACCCGCGACATCAATTTCTGGTCAATGCCGATCCGCTTTAGCAGCTCCTCGTGGTAGGCGTTCCAATCGGTGATGGGTTTCTTTGCCGTGCCCGACTCCATGGCCGCCCTTGCAACTGCAGGCGAAACGGTCGTGATCAAACGCGGATCCAGGGGCTTCGGTATCAGATATTCCGGACCAAAGGTTAGCCTGTCCGTTCCATACGCTTTCACAACCATATCCGGAACTGC
>Ga0307415_100000954_pt1 | contig 13312 bp, 10 predicted proteins | sample DK1Cmetagenome_FD_204524 | JGI IMG/M metagenome (GOLD analysis project Ga0307415, IMG submission 204524) | Maize rhizosphere microbial communities from greenhouse at UC Davis, California, United States - DK15-C-2 | ecosystem: Host-associated > Plants > Roots > Rhizosphere > Soil | place: USA...
TGCTGGCCGTGTTCGCCTTCGCGCGCCTGGCCACCGCCATCCCGCTCACCCCCGGTGGCGCCGGCTTCGTGGAGGCCGTGCTGATCGGCGGGCTGGTGGCCGCCGGCGGCGCCAAGCCGCAAGTGGTCGCCGCCGTGCTGGTCTACCGGGCGCTCACCTGGCTACTGCCGATCCCGGTCGGCATCGGCTCCTACCTGTGGTGGCGGCGGCGGTCGTTCGTGGCGCCGGGCAAGCAGGCACCGACGCCCGCGGGCCTTGAGGCGATCTGATCGACCGCGGGGCCAGGGCCGGGGCGCCCCGGATGCACCGTGGGCGCAGTATCGGCCGAGCCGTGGCAGGGTCGTGCCAGCCACCCAGTGCCGGCAGTGTTGGGCCATGTTCCGGCGAAATCACCTTCGGGGAAGCGGCCATCTGCTTTCAGCACCAGTCGCTCGATGCTGGCCTTGCCGAGCGGCAGCGCGGGCGGCATGCAGGCTCGCCGAGCAGGATCCGTCGCCCGAGCGGAAGACTGTTCTGGAGGCGAGGAACCATGGTGAGCGGTGCCGGGCCGGCGGCCCCGGTCCGGAGCTGTCCGAGCGGGTCGAGCGGGTCCGTGTCGCCTTGCCTGACGCCGACCGAGCCCGGTTCGAGCAGGACAACGGGCCAGGCATTGGACATGGCCGGTCGACCCGGTCTCTCAGGCCGCTCGGCCATGTCGTCGAGGGCTGGTGGCGGGTGGTGTTCGCTCGTCAGCACGGTGGCCAGCGGTGGGCGGCGACCGAGGCGCGGCTGCGCCACGGCGATGAGCCCGAGTGGGAGAGCGAACCGTTGGACGTGGAGGACGCGATCAGCCGCTGTCTCACCTGAGCCGTTCCCGCCGAGCGCGAGGCGACACGTTGCCCCAGCGTCCGGTATCATCCTCGGCGCAGTGCTGATGTGTGGCCGATGTGCAGGTCTCTTCATCAGCACTACAGCCATCATAATATGGCCGTCTAACTGCAGAATCAATAACTTGCCCCCTAGCTCAGTCGGCAGAGCACATCCATAGTAAGGAAAAACCGGGGCGTATTCTCCTCGTCCGGTGACCAGCAGGAACAGCCGTTTGTGCAGGTCAATGCTAAGCGTAGCATCTGGATTAAGTAGCAGCGACTGGCAGCAAGTAGCATCGGCTGGCGAACAATGCTGATGAGCTCTCAAGCGAGATTCTGACAAATTAACCGGCTCTTCTCTGGTTGCGTGGACGAGGCGTGGGAATCGAGCAGCGAGGCAGTCGTATGAGTACGGCGCCTAGCGGCGGTTGAGTCGGGCGATGGGCGGTCGACCAGGCAGCCAACCGCGCAGGAGCAGCACCAGCACCGCCAAGGCGGCCGCGTTCGCCACGGCGAGCAGGACATGGCCCACGGTGGGGTCGACCACGGCCTGGCGCAGGTCGAAGGGCAACAGCAGCGCGACGGTTGCGGCGAGCAGGTAGCCGCCCCACTCGTGGCCCTCCCACATGGCGGCGGCCGCGACCAGCTTGGCCAGGCCCAGCACGATCAGCCCGACCGCGACCAGGCCGCGATGGTGCAGCAGCGCCGGGAGGTGGCGGCCGATCAGCGCGACGAAGCGGTCGCCAGGGTCCTCGCGCAGCTCTTCAGCCGATAGCCGGGCGAAGGTCGCCTGGGGATCGAAGCTCGGCACGGCCAGCAGGATCCCGACCACGATCTCGCTCAGCCCGAGGACGGCCTTGTAGGCCATGACGGCCACCCCCAGGGGGCGCCGGAATCGAGTTCGGTGCTGGTCAGGGCGGGCCAGGGTCATCGCGTCGGGCCTCGGGCTCGGCCGGGTGCGTGGCTGGCACCGGGGTGCCGAGGAGCCGTTCCAGCAGCCCGGGGTCGCCCGGCCAGGCCTCCAGGAGGACCTGGCGGGGCACCCGGCGGGCGGCATAGCGCAGGGCCAAGGCGACCACCACCACGTCGTCCAGCGGGCCGATGACGGGGAGGAACTCGGGCAGCAGGTCGATCGGGGACAGCACCCACAGCCCGGCCAGCACGACGGCGGCCTTGGCCTGCCATGGCACGCGGGGGTCGGCCCGCAGCCGGCGGGCCAGGGTGACGCAGGCCGGCAGGAACCGGGCCAGGTCTTTGAGCAGGCCGGCGGGGAGGCGGGCGGCCAGGACGACCAGCAGCGCCCACAGCCCGACCATGACGACAGCCGCGATCAGGATGGGCTTGAGCCAGTCGATCATCCATGTCCTTCAGTTAGTAACAAGCGTTACCAGTAGAAGGGTAGCATCAGGTCTATGGAGTGGATGGTGCTGTTGTTCCGGGTGCCGGCCCAGCCCTCTCGCTATCGGGTGGCGGTGTGGCGGGAGCTGCGCCGCATCGGGGCGGTGTCGCTGGGCCAGTCAGCCTGGCTGGCCCGGGCCGCCCCGGCCTTCGCCGACGGCATCGCCCGGGCCGTCCAGCTGGTCCAAGCCGGCGGCGGCGAAGCGATCGTGCTGGACGTAAGCGGTCACGAGGACGCCGATGCCGAGCGGCTGGCCGAGGTGTACACCGCCGCCCGTGAGGCCGAGTGGACCGAGTTCCTGGCCGAGTGTGGCAAGTACCTGGCCGAGATCGACAAGGAGATCGCCAAGGGAAAGTTGACCCTGGCCGAGCTGGACGAGGAGGAGCAGAGCCTGGAGCGGCTGCGTCGCTGGCACCGGGAGCTGCGGCTGCGGGACGTGCTTGGGGCCCCCTCGGCCGCCGAGGCTGACCGGCGCCTCAAGGAGTGTGAGGCCAAGCTGGAGGACTACACCCAGCGTGTCTTCGAGGCCGTTGGTGGCCAATGAACCGGCGACCAAACAACTACGGGCGTGGGGGTGTGCTGCTTGCCGCGGTGCGCCACAGGCCGGCGCTGAGGACCACCATCCAGCCGATGAAGAGGCCGACCCCGAGCATTGAGGAGCTGCCCTCAGGACTGCGTCCTAGGACGCTGAAGATCGAGCCCAGGAGGAAGATGGCGGCGGCCACCAAGCCGACCGTGCCCAGCCAGCGCCAGCCCAGGCCGGTGCGCTGGATCGTCAGCGACAGCACCGTGACCAGGGCGGTGATCGTCCAGACGATCGGGGTGCGGCCTTGCAGCTGATCCAGGATCAGGACGGCCGTGGGTTGGTTGCTGTCGGCCACCCCGATCAGCGCGGTTTCGGCCGCGGTGGAGACAAAGCCCATGGCGACAAAGACACCACCGCTGATGGCGACGGCGACGGCCAGGGTCTCCTGCCCAGCCCGCCAGATGATGGGGACCAGGGCGGCCAGGAACGGGATGAAGGCCAGCAATGCCAGGCCCACAGCGACCTCGCTGGCCAGCAGGGCGCTCCGATGCGCGAGTTGGTAGTCGGCCACGGCCGCCGGGGCGGAGCTGTCGGGTCCGGTGCCCTGCAAGATGCGATGCACCAGGTACAGGACGGTGAACGTCAGACCAGCAATGGCCGCGGTTCGCAACGGCCGTCCGGGCGACCGATCCAGCTCCCGACCTGTCATCAGGGCATGATCTACCACGCCCGGTCGCCTGCGCCCGGACAATGGCACGACAAGGTCCCATCAGCTGGACGACGCACTCCGCCATGAGGGAGCCCACCACCGAAGCCAAGGAGCGCTGGCTTGGGCCAGGGGTGGCCGGCATCGGCATGGCCAGCTTCCTGGCCGACGTCGGCCACGAGATCCCCACCGCCCTGCTCCCCAACCTGCTCACGGCCACCCTTGGCGCCCCCGCCGCCGCCCTCGGCCTCATCGAAGGCATCGCCGACGGGCTGGCCGGCGCCGCTCGGCTGGCCGGCGGCGCCATCGCCGACGACCCCCAGCGCCGCCGCGCCCAGGCCGTCGGCGGCTACACCACCACCGCTCTTCTCTCCAGCCTCATCGGCGCCGCCACCACCGTCTGGCAGGTCGCCGTGCTCCGGGCCGGCGCCTGGGCCGCCCGCGGGCTGCGCGTTCCCGCCCGCAACGCCTTGTTGGCCGACATCGTCCCCGCCGCCGTCTATGGGCGGGCGTATGGGTTCGAGCGGGCCATGGACAACCTCGGCGCCCTCGTCGGCCCCTTGCTCGCCCTGGCCCTGGTCGGCCTGATCGGGATTCGCACCGCCATCGCCCTGTCGGTCATCCCCGGGCTGCTGGCCGCTCTGGCCATCGTCTATGCCATCCGCCACGCTCCCCGCGCCGAGCGGCGCGAACGCCAACCGCTGCGGCTACAGGTGCGGCCGGTCCTGACCGGCCGACTGGGCCGGCTGATGGTCGGGGTGTCGGCGTTTGAGTTCGGCAACGTGGCCGCCACCCTGCTGATCCTGCGGGCCACCGAACTCCTGGCCCCTGGCCGCGGCCAGGACCGGGCCACCCAGCTCGCCCTCGGCCTGTACGTCGCCTACAACCTCGCCGCCACCCTGGCCAGCATCCCCGCCGGTCGGCTTGGGGACCGCCGCGGTGCCGCCCTAGTCCTGGTCGTCGGCGTCGGGCTGTTCGGGCTGGCCTACGTCGGCTTCGCCGCCGGTGCCACCAGCGTGCTGGCCCTGGCGCCCTGGTTCATCGCCGCCGGGGTCGCCATCGGCTGTGTGGAGACGGCCGAGCATGCTGCGGTGGCGGCCCTGGCCCCGGTGGAGTTGCGTGGGTCGGCGTTCGGGCTGCTGGCGGCGGTGCAGAGCTTCGGCAACCTGGCCGCCAGCGCCATCGCCGGCCTGCTCTGGACTCTGGTCTCGCCTCGGTTGGCCTTCGGCTACCTGGTTGGCTGGATGCTGCTCGCCCTGGTTGGCCTGTTGACAGCCGGACGCCCGCCTGGGAGACCAAACAAGAGCGCGACTTAGGGTGAGCTGCGTTGAGGCCACGTCGAGGAGCTCTGCGAAGCCTGCGTTGAGGTATGCGTCCACGACTCACACTTGCTGTCTGATGCCACCGAATTCCTAACAGGATCTGCGCAGGCCGCAAGATCAAAAGGCGAAGTCGGCCTGCGGTAGCCAGCCGTTCGGCGGTGCCGGGCGCCGGCGACGGCGGGTTCCAGCTCCTGAACACCGCGGTCCGGGGCACGGTCCCGATGCCTATGGCCGAGTTCGTCACCCGCGCGGTCCGCGACCCCCGACCAGTCGCTGGCCGGGGTGTAGGTGCGGTTGGTCGGGTTCGTGTCCCCGACTCAGGGCGGGGGCGGCTACTGGCTGACCCGCTTGGTCATCTTCTGCTGCGCCGCCGACGCCGAGGTCCTGCAGGCCGTCGTTCGTGGCGACCCGACCCCCGGTGGCTCGAGGTCGAGAGCACCTGGCTGCCCCGCCCATCCGCGGCCGATGACGACCCCAGTGCACCGCCGCCGGCGCTGCACGCCGACGTGGTGCGTCCGTCGCAAGCTGGACATCGAATTGGTGCCTACCATAATCGCGGGCGGTCTGCTCCACGCCCGGCTGATCGGCGCCAGTGCCGCCGAGGCCCGAGGCCCTGCTTGGCCCGCTTGACGCCTGCTGTCGCACTTTCGGCAGCCGCGGGTGATCAGGTGGGCTGGGGCGGCTCTGGCTGATGCGGTGAGGGGCACCCGTGGGTGCCCCTCACCGTCAGGTGGACAGGTCAGCTGGGGTCGGGGTAGGAGCCGCCGAAGATGTCGGTGTTGCCGAAGGTCGGCGGGCAATCCACGTTGGGAGCCGGAGGCGGAATCGGCGTGCCGGCGACCAGCGACTGGCGATAGGCGTTGATGGCCGGGCAGACGGCGGCGTTGCGGGCGTCGTTCCAGACCGCGGCCCCGTAGTCGCGGGTGGCCACGGTGTAGTTGTAGTCGCCGAGGAACTCGCTGATCAGCCCGTTGGCGCTGGAGCCGCGGGCGTCCCCGACCGCCCCCCGATGCAGCGTGGTGAATGCCCCTGGTGCTCCGCCGCCGGCGGGCACGTTGGCGTGGCGGACGACGCCTTGGAAGCGCCTGGGGTCGGCGGTGGTGGTCCGCCAGGGGTCCAGGAAGCCGTCATAGACCAGGTAGATGTCGGTGCCGTCGGGCGAGATCGCCACGGCCGGGAAGTCGGGCCGGTCCCCGGCCGCGGCCGCGTTCACCGGCGCCGACCAGCTCACCCCCTTGTTGAGCGACCACTGGAGCAGGGCTTGTTCGTTGTTCAGGCCAGCGCGGGCGTCGCACCAGGTGAGCACGATCTGGTCGGTAGCGTCCGCCCCGGTGGGGGCGCCATTGGCAACGTCCACACTGGGGAAGCTGTTAGTCCGGGCCCCGGCCACCCCGTCGAAGGTGAAGCGGCCCTGCACCGGGTCCAAGGCGCCGCAGTCGACCACGCTGGCCACCGTCTGGGGCTGCTCGAAGGTCTGGCCGCCGTCAAAGGAGCGGCGCAGGATGATCGCCGACTGCCGCTGCACCGTCCCGGCCCAGAACACATAGACGACTCCGTCGGAGTCGGTGCGGACCGCGCAACCCTGGCGGCCGCCGGTCTGGGCGTTGTTGGTGGCCGCGCTGAGCTGGCGGGTCCGCCAGGTGTCGCCGGCGTCGGTGGAGCGGGCGAAGGTCACCGGCTCAGGGGCGGCGTTGCCCTGCCCGGCGCCTCGGAAGGCGACATTGCAGGTGTAGACGTTGCCGAAGTGGGGGCTGGAGGCGGCGTTGTCAGCCCAGATCTGCTCCTTGTCCGAGAACAACGCCGCGTTCTGCTTGGTCACCAGCACTGGATCCAGCCAGGCACCCGCATCACCGGCCGCGGCGGCGGCCACGTTGTCGGTGCGCGACACATAGACGGCCTCGCTGCCCTTGAAGGTCTGCTCGGACCGCTGGGCGCTGAAGTTCGAGGTCAGATTGGCGTAGTACAGCCGTGACCCATTGGCCCAGGAGAAGCTGCCGTTGGCGCCCCGCCGGGGCCCGAAGGCCAACGCCGGGTCGCCGTCCGAGACCAGCCCATTCTCGTAGTAGCCGGGCAGGGTCCCGATCGGGCCGACCCGGGGGGTGCAGGTGAACCCGGGCGGGCCGACACAGTGGCGGGCCGTCCAGCCGCTGTAGGTCGGCTGGGTCCAGGTCGTCCCACTGTCGAAGGAGAAATAGATCCCCGACACCCCCACCCCCTCGGTGAAGGGGCAAGTAGTGGGGTCGCCGGCGTTGCAGGCCTCCATATCGATGTTGTCATTGGCCCCGGCGGCCAAGATGTTGGGGTGGTTGGCGTCCACCGCCAAGGCGGGCTCGTTCTGCTTGTTCTGGGAGAAGACGCTGTCGTTGCTACCGACACTAACCTCGGTATCGGGGTTCAACGCCCAGCTCGGGCCGGCGGTCAGCACCGCCACCAGCAAGCTGAGGAACCCGACAAGCGCCAAGCGCCGTCCATTACCCATAGCCCCTCCTTTGGGACCAGACCGGCAGAGCCGTCTAACTACGACACATCCGGCGTTCCTTGTCACTACGCCAGGCTACGGACGACGAACTAGGCCGCACCTCCCACACCAAGACGGGTTGCCCGCCGTGCAGCATCCCCGGTTTGTCGGCAGGTCAGGTTCTGATTGCCGCTGAAGGCAGCGCGGACCGACTGTCCACCACGAAGCACGGACCCCCATTAGGAGCAGCCATATCCAGGCTGCACACGCCTGGTCAATCCCTGACCGCCCATGCCATAAGGTTCGCATCGCGCCGCCTCCTTCCCGCGTCAGATGCGATCAGAGTCGGCTAGACACTGCTACCGAGTGGTCAGTTCCCGGCGATGACGCGGCGACTGGCCGTGCCGTATCGATCGCCGTCGCAGGCCGCAAACTGACGGTCGGGCCAGCCATTGCCGATCGGGCCGACTGGTTGGGTGCTTCGTGCCGGACCCAGCAAATCCGGCTTTGTGGTGCCGGCCTGTGCAGCTCCAGCCTTAGCCCGGTTGGCGGACGGCTCGGACGCTCCCGGTCTCCAAGCGTGACCCGGCCAGGATGAGCAACTCTACCAGCTCGCCACCACGAATAGGCGGGATCGTCCCAGGGCGTGGGGCCAGGGACCGGGCCACTGGGGACCGGTCCCTGGCGTCCGGGAAGGCTCAGCGGGCGGTACGCTCTGACGCGGGTCTTGGGCTGGCCAGGCGACCGGCGCCGCTCGGCGCGGCGACCGGGCCGGTGAGTGCTTGGCGGGTGCCGCCGGTGATCGGCAGGCCGCCGGTGGGCACGTACATCGCCTCGTTGAAGGTTGTCCCGCTGGGCGTGTTGGCGACCGCGATCGTCGGCCATGCCCGCCCGCCGGGTAGCACCGAGGTGGAGATGTAGTCGCCGACCATCCGGCCCTGAGAGGTGTTAGCCAGCCACGACAGCGTCATCGGCCCGGCCAGCTGGGTCGCCGCGCTCCAGCTGGCGCCCCCGTTGGTCGAGGAGATGAACCCGACATCCAGCTGGCAGGTCGCCGCGCTACAGCTGCGGTTGGGGTAGAAGTAGTAGGTCAGCCCGATGCGGGCGCTGGCGCCGGAGGTGCCGCGGTCCACGCCGATGCCGGGGATGAAGTGGTCCACGGTGCTGGAGGTCGGGTCGATCGGCACGCGGGTGACCGGTCCCCAGGTGGTCTCGCTGGTCGACTTGCTCATGACGATGTCGTTGGCGGCACAGCCAGAGCGGAACCGGCAGTCCTGCCACACCACATAGGCGGTGCCGGCGGCGTCGATCTCGGCCGAGGGCAGTGGGCTGGTCCGCAGTCCACCGGCGACGGTGTGGGCTTGGATGGTGGCGACCAGCACCGTGGCCCGCCAGCTGACCCCGCCGTCGATGGACCGGAACGAGCGGATCTGGCCGGAGGAGCTCTGGAAGGGCACGATCACGGTGCCGTTGGGGCGGACCACCGGCTGGCCGCCCAGGCCGCTGGCCGCATCGCCGGTGTTCAGCGCCGCCCCCCAGGTGACCCCGCCGTTGGTGGACCGGCGCATCTTCATGCGGTTGCCGGCCGCGGTGTCGTCGTACTGGGTGTAGCAGTTCCCGAAGAAGGGGCTGGTGGCGGTGGTGTCGCAGACGATCCAGTTCTTGTCCAGGTTGCTGCCGGTGGCGGTGGTCACCGGGTTGGTCCAGGTGAGGCCGCCGTTGGTGGAGCGGCTGGTGACCACGGCCGCGCCGTGGACCCCGCCGGCCTCCGACAGGGCCAGCGAGGAGATCATCCACACGTTGTCCTGGGGGTCGAAGGCGACCGCGGGGTCGCTGGCCCGGTCAAACGGCCCGCCGCCCTGGAACTTGGTGATGCCGGGCAGGAACCCGCGGGTCCAGGTGCTGCCGCCGTTGGTGGAGGTGGCAAAGCCGATGGCCGACCCGCCACCGTCAAAGAACCGCCCGACCTGGAAAGCACTCACAATGGTGGTGCCGAAGGCGAAGGTGTCGGGCTCGACCTCGGTGCGGTGCTGGCTGGTGGGGTTGGTGAACGGGTCGCTGCTGACCTGGGTGACCGGGACGTTGGCGAGGGCCGGGCCGGCGGCAAGCACCAGCAACGCGGCGACGGCAAGGACGGCGGTCAGACGCAGGCGCCTGCTGGCCAAGAGGGCAGACCCCATCACGACCCCTTCCGAGGAGAGCGGAAGCACGGTGGTATCTAACAGCAGGAAAACCACCGGGAACAGGGTGAGATTCCCCTAGGTGCTCGAACTGCCTACACTCGACTCATCTGCCGAGCCGCTTGCCAGTGGCGATCGACCGGTCGTCGACGTCGGCCAAGCAAACCGATGTCGCGTGCGCCGCTTGGTGGAGGCAGGCAACGGGTGCGCTCATGCGCCGCGTGCAGGGCTGAGCAGGTGTATCTCCGGCGACCTGACGGAGACGGCGGGCGGGAGGTCAGCCGTTACTGGCTCCGGTGGCGGTGGCCTGCCAGGCAGTTCCGTCCCAATGCATCTTGACCAAGACCTGCTGGGGATTAGGCACGCAGCTGATCACCATCACCGTGCCGTTCTGGGTGCCTAGGAGCGGCCGGGTGGCCGCAAGCACGAGTGCTCCGGGCTCACGGTCGCGCAGCCCGGCGGCCGGGTCACGGACGAAGGAAACCCTTCGGCCATGGAAGGCAGCCCGGATCACGGCATGCTCGCTTGAGGTGAAGGGCTGCCCGGGCGGCTGGGCGCACGGGTTGGCGTCCCCACCGGCCAGATCGATCGGCTGCTCACCACGCTGGACCGCCAACGGCAGGGTGACATAGCCATCCACCACCGCGACCTGAGGGTCGCTGTGGGCGGCAAAGGCGAGTGCGCCAGCCACAGCCTGGATAGGTGTTCCCGGGCCGGCGGTGATCGGTTCAGAGTTGCCAGCGTCCCGGTCCGCGCCGGCAGAGCCGCAGCTGATCAAGGCAACCAGGCTGACGATGGCGACGGCGATTCTCCACATCTCCTGCCTCCAACGTGCTGTTGATCCCCGTACCCGGCACTGGGTCGTCCGGCTCAGCCCGCCTCTGGTGAGCGATCGACAGCGCTGGTTGGCTGACCTCCTCTGCGGACCTGGTGCGGTCTAGCGGACGAACACGGCGATGCTGATGATGCCGCCACGACCCGGGATGCGAGCGTGGACACCGTCGATCGGGGCGTCGGCAGCGACTGGGCAAAGCCGCGGTGGCATGCAAACCCCGGCGGGCCGCAGCACCACCTGCCCGGACCCCACGGCCCGAGCAACGAACGTCCAGTGTCCTGTGCGGTCGTCGCGTGACTGCAGACTGAGGGAACCGAGCGGCCAGGTCCCCAGCCGCCAGGTTGTGTCGGTGGTCGGTGGAAATCGGAGCTCGAGGCGGTCCCGGATCGCGAGCAGGACCCGCCGGTTGGCGGCCCGTGCGGTCACCGTTACGGTTCTGGGTGCTGGCGCGACCCTCCCAGAGGCGGGATCGCCTCCGGCCGCGTGACTGCGATCGGTGGCGGCTTGCGCACAACCGGCCAAGGCAACCGCCAGCGCCACCAGCATCCACCTGCGCATGCCTTCCCCATCTTGTTGGGATGCCCGAGGGATCCGACTAATTGGACGCCTGCGGACGAGCATAGGTTCCCCCAGGAGTCCGGTCATCCAGTCGGCGCAGGCCCTGCAAGCTCATGATCGGCACGCCGAGGTTGTCGGAGCTGCGGGCCATGACAACGACGCGCCGGTGCCTAACAACGGCGGGGCACCCGGAAGACGGCCGGGAGGCCCTGGTTGATCGGCTGGCTATGGCGTGGCACCGCCACCTCGGCGATGTAGGGGTCCTGGTCATTGGCGACCGCCGCGTTGGCCGCCGAGGCCTGGTAGAGCTCGGGTGGGACCTGGGTTGCCGGTGCTGGGGCAGAGGGACGGCGAGCAAGGCGCCTGCGCCGCGGTGTTGAGCCCGAGTGGGACAGTGAGCCGCATGTGAAGGACGCGATCAGCCGCTACCTCACTCACCTGAGCCGTCGCGGGAGCGTGACGCGGCACGGTGCCGCAGCGATCCGGTATCATCATCGGCGCTGTCTGCTGGTACATGCTTGATGTTCGGGTCTCTTTCTGCGCATTATGCTGGGAATATCGATTTCGAACTCAAGAAACGGTAACTTGCCCCCTAGCTCAGTCGGTAGAGCGCATCCATGGTAAGGAAAATCCGGGGGCTATTCTCCTCGTCCGCTGACCAGCAGGAACAGCCGTTTGTGCAGGCCAATGTTGATCGTAGCATCTGGATCAAGTAGCAGCGACTGCAGCAAGTAGCGTCGGCTGGCGAACAATGCTGATGAGGTTCGGGACGAGAATCCGACAAATTAACGGCTCGTCTCTGGTCGAAGTGTGCAGTGCCAGGACCCCGAGACACTCTTCGCGCAGCGGGCCCAACGACCCAAAGATCGGTAACCAGCGCGCTCGGCGTCCATGACGCGGCCCAAGCACCCCTGGCGCCATCCGAGAGGATGTCCCAGTCACCGTGGAACTTCGGTGGCGGCCCGAGGGTGATCAGGCGGCATCCTCCTTGGCGGGTGTGACAGTGGTGGCGGTGGCCTCCAGCGCGGCGCGGAGCGCTGGCAGGTGCAGGTAGCCGTTGACGCGGCGGAACTGCTTGGTCGCCTCACCCATCCCTGCCGCGATCCAGCGCAGCACCATCTGGCCGTCCTGCCAGCGCTTGACGTTGGCGGCATGGTCGCGGCAGATGGCGATCATCGACTCGATCGAATTCGTCGACCTGAGGGTCCGGGCGAGCGTGGGTGGCACGCCCAGCCGGATGACGGTGAGCGTCTCGGCCAGCCCCTCGCGCAGCGACGCGGCCGCGCCGGGATGGGAGCGGTGCAGCTCCCGAGCGAGCGCCTCAAGGTCGGCCTGGGCGACCAGCGCGTCGGCGTGGTGGTAGGCGCGGCGCATGCGCTTGGCCACGGTCGAGGCCAGCGCAGCAGGCAGCCGGTCGGTGACATTGCGGAGTTTGTGGAGCTGGCAGCGCTGGATGACCGGATGGTCGAACACATCGGTGACTGCGCGGCGCAGCGCCTTGGCGCCGTCGATCACCACCAAGATCGGCCGGGTGACCTCCAGCCCGCGCTCGCGCAGCCCGGCCAGCAGGTCGCGGACGACCGTAGCGTTCTCGGTCGCGCCCTCGGCCAGCCCGAGGGGGACCTTGGTCCCATCGATGGTGATGCCGAGGGCGACCACACAGCAGTGCTCGGCGACCCGGACGCCGTCGACCATGAGCGCCACCAGCTCCAGTCCCGACAGGTCGACGGCCAGCAGCTCGGCCAGCGCCCGCTCGGTCGCGGCCACGAACCGCCGCGAGATCGCCGACTTGGAGGTCCCGGTCGCGTCCTGTTCGACCCGGCTGCCGACCGGCTCCAGTCCGGCCTGGTAGCGGCGGGTGGAGAGCTTGGCCAGCATCCGCTCCAGGGTGAGCTGGTCGAGCAGCTCGGTGGCGGCGAACGCCTGCCAGGTGGGCAGAGCCAGCTCGGCGGCGCCGTCGGCGCTGCGCACCCGCGGGCGGTCGACCCGCACGCGGCGGCCGCCCAAGGTGACCTTGCCGGGCTGGCTGCCGTGCCGGACCGCGGCACGATCGGGGTTGTGGCGCCCTTTGGGGCCGGCCAGCCGCTCGACGTCGGTGTCCAGCAGGCTGCCCAGCACCCCCAAGCCGGTCCCCACCGCGAGGGCGAGCAAGCCCTCACGGGCGGCGGTGGCCAGCTCGGCCAGGGCGATCGTGACGCGATCGGGCAGGATCAGCTCGGGGTCGGCGGGCATGGTCGGCTGCGTATGCTTGGGCATGTGGCGGTCCCCTTCTGGTCGAGCTTCTTGGCGGATGCCCGACACCTACCACACGGCAGGCATCAGGCGGGGACCGCCACCTCAAGTTCTACGAAGTCCGGGACAACCTCCTCGTCGCGGCGGACCCACTGGTAGAGTTCGGCCGGTGACCGCTCTCGGGCGGGAACGGCGTCAGGGTTGAGGGCGACAAACACCGGGTCCAGGGTCGGTGTGGCCGGTTGGCC
>Ga0307415_100000957_pt1 | contig 13304 bp, 12 predicted proteins | sample DK1Cmetagenome_FD_204524 | JGI IMG/M metagenome (GOLD analysis project Ga0307415, IMG submission 204524) | Maize rhizosphere microbial communities from greenhouse at UC Davis, California, United States - DK15-C-2 | ecosystem: Host-associated > Plants > Roots > Rhizosphere > Soil | place: USA...
CCCGCGAGCATCTGCTCCTGGAGGGGCTGCTGGCCCTGCTGGCGATCGGGCTGACCACCGTCATCCTGGTCGGCTCGCTGCTCGACCGGCCCGAGTCCAGCGCGGCCCGCCTGCCCAACCTGCTGCCCCCCGCCCCGACCACCACCCGAGCCGCGGCCACCGGGCCGAGCCCGGACAGCACCCGCCCGGCGCCGGCGCCGGACGACGGCAACCTGCTGACCGACGCCGGGTTCGAGGCCGGCCTGGCCGGCTGGCGGCCGATCGGCAAGGCCGGCCTGGAGCGGGTCGACCAGCGCCGCGAGGGCAGCTGGGCGCTGCGCATGACCCGCGGCTCGTCCCGGCAGCCGGGCGCCCTGCACGCCGAGGTGGCCACCATGCGGGAAGGCACGCGCTACGAGGCCGCCGTCTGGTTCCGGGCCAGCCACCCCGGCGTCGAGGTCCAGGTCAACCTGTTCGAGCTGCGCGGCGGCAAGCGGTTCGCGGTCGACACGGTCGGCGCGGTGGCCGGGGCGGGCAGATGGCAGCGCCTGGATGTCTCCCATGACACCCACCGGCAGGGCGCCACCCTGGCCGTCGAGATCCTCGCCCCCACCCTCTCGCGCGGCAGGAGCCTGCTGGTCGACGACCTGGCGGTCCGCGCCACCTCCGCGAAGATGTCGGCCCACTGACCGCCTCCCGGTCAGCCCCCCAGAAAGGAACCCAGCATGCGCCTGTGCAGGATCCTGGCGGTCCTCGGCCTGGCGGCGGCGCTGTCGCTGCCCGCCGCCGCGTCCGCGGCCGAGACCAGGAACCACGTCGGCCTGCACGACATGACGTGTACCAGCATCACCGCCATGGGCAAGGGCCTGGCCAAGAGCACCACCATGCAGCTGACCCTGACCAACCGCGACACCGGCAGCACCCTGGCCGGTCAGACGGTCCACACCTCGGCCAAGGGCGACTTCATGGTCGAGCTGCCGGCCCGCCTCAACAAGGTGCTGAGCATCCGCCTGACCGTCAGCCGCCCGAACGGCGACAAGGTCGCCTTCGCCGACCACGTGATGGCCAAGGGCGCGGCCATGTGCAACCTGCCCTTCACCGGCCCCTCGCGCACCGCCTCCCTGCTGCTGGCCGGCACCGCAGCCCTCGGCCTCGGCCTGGTCCTGGTGGCCGCGGCGGCCCGCCGCGAGCGCATCCTGGCCCGGATGACGGCGCTGGAGGCGGCCCGGTTCCGCCTGCCCCGCGGCTGACCGCCGGGGAGCCGGTCGCGGGAGCCGGAGGTTAGCGACCGGCCTTCGCCGGGTGCACCATCGGGCCATGGCCGCGCCCGAGATCCAGCCCTTGACCGCCGACCACTGGCCGGCGGTCAGGGCCATCTTCGAGGACGGCATCGCCATGGGCGACGCCACCTTCGAGACCGCCGCCCCGAGCTGGGCGGCCTGGGACCGCGACCACCTGCCGGGGCACCGCCTGGTCGCGGCCGTGGGCGCCCGGGTCGTCGGCTGGGCGGCGCTGGCCCCCGTCTCCGAGCGCTGCGTCTACGCCGGCGTGGCCGAGGACAGCGTGTACGTGGCCGCCACCGCCGCCGGCCGGGGCGTCGGCCGGGCCCTGCTGGAGCGGCTGGTCGCCGGGGCCGACGCCGCCGGCATCTGGACCATCCAGGCCGGCATCTTCCCCGAGAACCAGGCCAGCCTGGCTCTGCACAGGCGCTGCGGGTTCCGGACCGTCGGGGTGCGCGAGCGCCTGGGCAAGCTGGGCGACCGCTGGCGGGACGTGGTCCTGCTGGAGCGGCGCAGCCCCGTGGTCGACTGACCGTCAGCCGGACACCGCGCGCGGGCGGGAGGCCAGGGCCCGCTCGGCCCGCTGGAAGACCTCGTCGACGTCGCCGGAGGCGCTGACCCGGCGGACCCGGCCGACGTAGTGGGCCAGCAGCGGGCCGGCCTCGCGCCGGTAGGTGACCAGCCGGGCGGCCACCGTGTCCGGGCTGTCGTCGCTGCGGCTCTCCATCCGGGCCAGCCGCGACAGCCGGGCCGAGGCGACCTCGTCCGGCACGACCAGCTCCAGCACCAGCTGGACGTCGCGGCCGTCGCCCTGCAGCAGCCGGTCCAGCTCGACCGCCTGGCGGACGTTGCGGGGGAAGCCGTCGAGGATGAACCCGGGCCCGAGCTGGGCGCCGATCACCTGGAGGGCAACCCGGTCGGGCACGGGATGGCCGCGCTGCACCTGCTCGGCGATGCGGTGCGGGTCGCCCTCGGCGACCGAGGAGCGCAGCAGCTGCCCCGAGGACACGTGCGGGACGCCGAGCAGCTCGGAGAGGTGGGGGGCGAGGGTGCCCTTGCCGGCACCGGGGGGGCCGAGCAGCAGCACCCGCCGCAGCTCGCCGTTGGTCATGGGGGTCTCGGTCAACTGACGCTCACACCGATGAGGCGGCCGATCCCGAAGGTGGCCGCGGCGGCCAGCCCGCCGACCAGCAGCTGCCTGGCCCCGGACTGGAGGAGTGGACGGCCGGTGAGCAGGCTGATGCCGGCGCCGACCAGGAACAGGGCGAGGACGGACAGGGCCAGCGAGGCGACGAACGCGGCCGTGCCCGAGGCGAGCAGCCAGGGCAGCACCGGCACGACCGCCCCCGCCGCGAACGACACGAAGCTGGAGGTGGCCACCCCCCACGGCGAGCCCAGCTCGTCGGGGTTGAGGCCCAGCTCCTCACGGGCCATGGTGTCCAGGGCGGTGGCGCGGTCGCGCATGATCCGGGCCGCCATCGCCTCGGCCTCCTCCCGGGCCACGCCCTTGGCCCGGTAGATCAGGGCCAGCTCGTTGGCCTCCTCGTCGGGCATGGCCTCGATCTCCTCGGCCTCAAGGGCGAGCTCCCGCTGGAACAGCTCGCGCTGGGAGGTCACCGAGATGTACTCGCCCGCGCCCATCGAGAAGGCGCCGGCCAGCAGGCCGGCAACCCCGGCGAGCAGGATCAGCCGCCGGTCGGCCGACCCGCCGGTCACGCCCATGACCAGGGCCAGGTTGGAGACCAGGCCGTCGTTGACCCCGAAGATGGCCGCCCGCAGGGCGCCCGAGGCGTCGCCGCGGTGCCAGCGCTCGCCGCGCATGATCCCGCCCGAGCGGGCCGCCGACGGGGTCAGGCCGGCCAGGACCCGGGCGTGGATGCGCTCGTCGGTGGCCATGGCCCGGCTGGCCTCGGGGACGCCGTCGTAGTGGCCGGCGTCGGCGACCTCGGCCCGCTCCACGATCGGCAGCACCGCCCTGGTCCCGAACCGCCGCGCCAAGAATGCCACCAGCCGCGCCTTGGCCCCGCGGCGGTGCTGCTCCGGCCGCGGCTCGGGCTCGCCCAGCTCGACCAGCTTGGCCGCCCAGTGGGCGGCGTGGCGCTCCTCGGCCCGGGCCAGCTCGAGGAAGATCTCACGCTGCTCGCCGTCGGCGCGTTCGGCGAGCGACCGGTACATGGCCGCGCCGTCGAGCTCATCGGCCCAGTGCTCGCGGAACTGCTGCGCCTTCGACGCCAACCAGCCCTCCCTTCTCTGCGTCCGTGTTGGATGGTACCCATAGGCCGGAAGCCTAGCCCTCGGCGCGGTCCTCGCGGACGCCGGCGGCGCGCAGGCCGTCGAGGGCCCGCTCGCCGTCGTCCGGCCTGACGTTCACCGCCCGGGTGGCGTCGGTCAGGACCACCACCTCGTAGCCGGCGGCGCGGGCGTCCAGCGCGGTCGCCTGCACGCAGTAGTCGAGGGCCAGGCCGACCACCACCACCCGGCTGGTGCCCCGCTTGCTCAGGAAGTCGGCCAGCTCGGCGGTCCAGCCGCTGTAGCCGTCCACCTCCCGGTCGCGTCCCTTGAACACCTGGTGGTGGGGGTCGAGCTTGAGCTCGGGGTGGGCGTCCCAGCCGGGTGTGCCCTCGACGCAGTGCTCGGGCCAGGGTCCGCCGTGCCGCTCGAACGAGGAATGGTCCGGGGGATGGCTGTCGTGGGTGGTGACCACGGTGGAGAAGCCGGACGCGAGCCGGTTGATGACCGGCACGACCTGGTCGCCCTCGGGGACGGCCAGGCTCCCCCCGGGACAGAAGTCGCGCTGCACATCCACCACGACCAGCGCGTCGCCGCTCTCTGGGGTGAAGGCCATCGGAACTCCTTAAACGTATCGGTCGATTGACGGAGCGCCCGCTCCGCTGGCAGCCTGTAACCCCATGATCGTACTGATGGCCCAGCCGGGTGTGGATCCCGTGAGCGTTCGCCGGGGTCCCGCCGCGCTGACCACCCGCGCCTGCGCCCCGATGGGGCTGGGCACGGGGAACTCGGCCGCCGGGCGCCCGCCGTGTCGGCGGGTCGCGGCCCCGCTCGCCCCGCGTTAGAGGACCCGAGCCGAGCCGCGGCCGCTTCCTCACCGTCGAACGAGCTGCCCGAGGAGGCATCCGTACATCATGGCCAACCGTGATCAGCTGCTGGTCTCCACCGACTGGCTGGCCGCCAACCTGGACGACCCCAACGTGCGCATCGTCGAGGTCGACGAGGACACCGACGCCTATGCCCGCGGCCACATCCGCGGGGCCGTGGCCGTCAACTGGAACACCGACCTGCAGGACCCGCTGCGCCGCGACTTCATCGCCCCGGAGCAGTTCGCCAAGCTCCAGGACTCCCTGGGCATCGCCCCCGAGACCACCGTGGTCCTGTACGGGGGCAACAACAACTGGTTCGCCGCCTACGCCTACTGGTACTACAAGGTGTACGGGCACGGGCCGGTCAAGCTCCTGGACGGCGGCCGCAAGGCCTGGGAGCTGGAGGGCCGCGAGCTCACAGGAGAGCCGGCCGACGTGCTGTCGACCAGCGGCTACCCGGTGAACCAGCCCGACACCTCCATCCGGGCCTTCCGCGACCAGGTCCTCGAGGCCGTCGACAGCGGCGAGGGCGCGGCCCTGGTCGACGTCCGCTCGCCCGAGGAGTACCGCGGCGAGAAGCTGGCCCCCGACCACCTGCCCCAGGAGGCCGCCCAGCGGCCGGGCCACATCCCCGGCGCGGTCAACATCCCCTGGGCCAAGGCGGTCGACGGCTCCACCGGCAAGTTCCTCGCCGACGACCAGCTGGCCGAGCTGTACGGCGCCCAGGGCGTCGAGGCCGGCAAGGACGTGGTCGCCTACTGCCGCATCGGCGAGCGCAGCGCCCACACCTGGTTCGTGCTGCACGAGCTGCTCGGCTACCCGAACGTCCGCAACTACGACGGCTCCTGGACCGAGTGGGGCAGCCTGGTGGGGGTGCCGATCGAGCGCTGATCGGCAGTCGTCAACCACTGCATTGCTGGTGGCCGGGCGGTCGGGCAGACTGCGGCCGTGGACGAGCGAAGCAACCTGCCCCCGCCTGGCCCGGCGCACGTCACCGAGCCGGCCGGGGCCAGTCTTGGCGACGTGCTCGGGCAGCTGCCCGAGGGCGTGATCGTGGTCGGCACCGCCGGCCGCCTCGTCTACGCCAACAGCACCGCCATGTGGCTGCTCGGCCTCGACCCGCCCGGCCACGGCCCCGGCGCCCCCGAGGCCGAGCCGCGCTTCGACGCCAGGGACACCGGCGGCCGGCCGCTGCCCGCCACCCGCTGGCCGACCGGCCGCGCCCTGGCCGGCGAGCGCTTCGACGACCTCGACTGCCTGCTGGTGGCGGCCGACGGCGCCGTCCGGCGGGTCCGCTGCGCCGGCGGGCCGCTGGAGCTCGACGGCGGCGAGCGGGGCGCCTGGGTCAGCTTCCGCGACGTCGAGCGCGAGGAGACGATCCTGCGCGAGCTGCGCGAGGAGCGGGACCTGGTCACCGCCCTGGTCGACCAGAGCCCGCTGGCCGTGGCCGTGGTCCGCGCCCCCGAGCTGATCGTGGAGCTGGCCAACGACGTCGCCAAGGCCCTGCGGCCCCAGCGCCGGCTGGTGGGGACGCCGCTGGCCGAGGTGTTCCCCGAGGCCGGGCCGGCCGGCTTCCTGGAGTTGCTCCGGCAGGTGGCCGAGACCGGCCAGACAGTGTCGATCGACGACGCCCCCCTGGAGTGGTGGCAGCCGGGCCGGGTCCGCAACTTCTCCATGACCTTCTCGCGGCTGCCCCAGCCGAGCGGGCGCCCCACCCGGGTGCTGATCATCGCCCGCGATACCACCATCGAGGTCACGGCGCGGGCCCGGGCCGAGGCGATCGCCACCGAGCGCTCCCGCGACCTGTCGCGGGCCCGGGTCACCTCGGCGCGGCTGCGCAGCCTGGTCGACCTGGCCGCCGCCATCGCCTCGGTCGAGGACCTGGACGCCCTGCTGAACCTGGTCACCGGCGAGGCGGCCCGGCTGCTCGGCTCGGAGATGGCGTCGCTGTTCCTGCTCGACGAGCGGGGCGACGCCCTGGTCGGACGGGCCCATGTCGGCATGGACGACGAGGTCCTGCTCGGCCTGCAACTGGTGCTGGCCGAGTGGCCGGAGGTGGCCGAGGTCGTGCGCACCGGCCGGCCGGTGGTGCACATCCGCGCCGACGAGGTCCGCGGGCCCGAGCGGCCCTACATCGAGCGCTTCGGCATCCGCTCCTACGTGGCCGTGCGCCTGGGCAGCCCCGGCCGCCCCCTCGGGGTCCTGTTCGTCAACTACGCCCGCCGCCGGCACCGCTTCAGCCGCCCCGAGCTGGCCTTCCTGGAGACCCTGACCAGCTACCTGAGCGTCACCATCGAGCGGGCCCGGCTGGTCAGCGTGCTCCGCGAGGCCGTCACCTCGCTGCAGGCGGCGGTCCTGCCGGCCTCGTTCCCGACCGTGCCCGGCCTGGACACCGACGCCCTGTATCGCTCGGCCAGCGAGGTGGCGCAGGTCGGGGGCGACTTCTACGACCTGTTCGCGCTGGACGGCGGGCGGGTGGCGGCGGTCATCGGGGACGTCTGCGGCAAGGGGGTGGCGGCGGCCCGGCACACCGTCCGGCTCCGCTACGAGCTGCGCACCCTGCTGGAGGAGGGCCGGCCGCCGGGCCGGGTCCTGACCGCCTTCAACCGGCGGGTCCAGGAGGAGTTCGTGGAGGACGAGTACGCGACCCTGCTGCTGCTGGTCCTGGACCCCGCGACCGGCGCGGTGAGCTGGTCCAGCGCCGGCCACCCGCCGCCGGTGGCGACCGGGCCGAGTCCGCGCACCCTGCCCTTCGCCGGCTCGCTGCCGGTCGGCCTCTTCCCCGACGCCACCTACCGGACGGCCCGCTTCACCCTGCCCCCGGGCCGCTGCGTGATCCTCTACACCGACGGCGTGGTCGAGGCCCGCAACCCCGACCGCCAGGAGTTCGGCACCGACGGGCTGGAGGCGGCCGCCACGGCGGTGGCGGCCAGCGCCGCCGCCGTGGCCGAGGTCGTCCTCAAGCAGGTCCTCAGCCACTCCGGGGGCCACCTCGACGACGACGCGGCCGTGCTGGTGCTGCGGCGCAAGCCTCTCTAGGCCTGGCGCCCGGTCACGGTGGGGTGGCTCACCGATCGGGCGGCGGGGGGAGCTGGCGGGGTTCGTCGCCGGGTGGCGGGCCCCAGCCGGAGGGGTGCCAGCCGCTGGGCGGCCGGCCGCCGTTGGGGGTGACGGGTGGGCCCCAGGTGGCGGTGGTCCTGAGGGTGGTGCGCAGGCGGCCCCAGTGCTGCTCGCCGCCGGCGCGGACCTGCCGGGCGGCCAGCCGGGCCGCCACCGCCGAGCCGATCAGCGGCGCCACCACCTCGGGGATGACGATGCGGGCGAAGCGGACCGGGACGATGGCGGCCAGCCGGGCCGCGGCCCGCCGGACGGCGGCGTCGGGCAGGGCCCGGCGCATCGAGCGGCCCCGCACGGCCTTCCAGCCACCGGCCGCCTGCACGTCGCCGAGGACGTTGGCGGCCAGCTCGCGGGGGGTCAGGACCGGCTGGCCGGCCAGCGCGCCCAGGTCGGCCCGGAGCTTGGCCTCGAGCACGAACAGCGCCAGCACCTCGGCCAGGGCGGTGACGCCGATGCTGCCGAGGGTGGTGCCGGCCACCGGCGGCGCGGCCGCCGAGGCCACGGTCATCGCCTGCTGGGCGGCGATCACCCCGCCGACCAGCAGGGCCAGGCCGGCGGCGGTCTTGGCGGCCCGGTCGATCAGCCGCCGGGCCACCTCGTCGTCGGACAGGTCCGGGTAGCGGGCGCGCAGCTCCTCCATGGAGGCCGGCCGGACCTGGGCCGCGGCCTCGTCCAGCAGGGGCCGGATGCCGACCTTGCCGACCTCGCCCAGCCGCCCCTTGACCACCCCCACGGCGTCGCCGAGCAGGCGGCGCAGCGACGGCTCGTCGGCGGCGGCCGCGCCCTCGGCGGCCAGCCGCTCCCCCCACGGTTCCTGTTGCCGTTCGTTCATGGCTCGCCCCGACACTTCCCCCGAAACTGCTCCGGCAACCACCTTAGCGCCCGGCTCAGCGCCCGGTGGACCCGAAGCCGCCCTCGCCCCTGGGGGTGGGCGGGAGCTCGGCCACGTCGCGGAAGCGGACCCGGGTCACCGGCTGCACCACCAGCTGGGCGATGCGGTCGCCGCGGCGAACGGTGAACGGCTCGGTGGGGTCGGTGTTCAGCAGCACCACCCGGATCTCGCCGCGGTAGCCGGCGTCGACCGTGCCCGGGGCGTTGACCACGGTGATGCCGTGCCGGGAGGCCAGGCCGGAGCGGGGGTGGACGAAGGCGGCGTAGCCCTCGGGCACGGCCACGGCCAGCCCGATGCCGACCGTGGCCCGCCCCCCCGGAGGCAGCACCACGTCGCTGGCGGCGCGCAGGTCGGCCCCGGCGTCGCCGGGGTGGGCGTAGTCGGGCAGAGGCAGGTCGGGGTCGAGCCGGCGGACCGGCAGCTCGGGAGCGTCCACGCCATCGGCCCCTTTCGCCGGAATGGCCAGGGCCCCGGACCGCGCTTCCCCTCGCGGCCCGGGGCCCAGCTCATCCCCGGCGGACCGGCGCCCGACCCGCCGGGGAGAATTACAGCGATGTCATTCTACCCATGCGAGCCCGCAGCCGGCAAGCTGGTAGTGAACGGGGAGGTGAGGAAGCTGGCCACCGAGCAGGCGGGAGACGAGCTGTTCGGGCTGCCCCCCGAGGAGTTCGTGGCTGCCCGGGACGACCTGGCCCGCCGGCTCAAGCGCGAGGGCGACGCCGAGGCCGCGGCCAGGGTCAAGGCGCTGCGCCGGCCGCCGCTGTCGGCCTGGGCGGTGAACCGGCTGGCCCGCGAGCAGGCGGCCGCCCTGGACCCGCTGCTGGCCGCGGGCGAGCGGCTGCGCGCCGCCCACCAGGCGGCCCTGGCCGGCGAGGGCGCGGCCGAGCTGCGGACGGCCGCCAAGGCCGAGCGCGAGGCCGTCGCCGGCCTGGTCGAGACCGCCCTGGAGCTGCTGCGCGAGGCCGGCCACCCGGCCACCGACGCCACCCGGGACCGGGTCGCGGCCACCCTGCACGCCGCCGCGGCCAGCCCCGAGGCCGCCGAGCTGGTCCGCCACGGCCGCCTCACCGCCGACCTCGATCCCTCCGGCTTCGGCACCGCCGCCGGCGACGACGTCGACGAGGGGGCCGCCGAGCCCCGGCCGGCCCGCCGCGGCCGCGCCGCCCGGGGCAGGGCCGCCGGCGATGGCGACGGCGCCGCGGCCGTCGAGGACGGCCGGGCCGCCCGGCGGGCGCGGCGGGCGGCCGCGGTGGCGGCCCGGGACGAGGCCCGAAAGCGGGCCCGGCTGGCCGCCGACCAGGCGGTGCTGGCCACCCGCCAGGCCGAGCGGCTGGGGCGGCTGGCCGACCAGGCCGAGCGGGAGGCCGGCCGGGCCCGCAGCACCGCCGCCGCGGCCATCGAGGCGGCCAGCGCGGCCCGCGAGCGCGCCGCCAGGGCGGCCAAGGAGCTGCGCGAGGCCGAGGACCGCATCCCCGCCGACCGCTGACCGGGGCCCGCGGTAGGCTCCGGGTCGAGGGGAGGATGGCCGTGGCCGAGGCAACGCTGGAGATCCGCCCGCTGACCCCGGACCGCTGGGACGACCTGGTCACCCTGTTCGACCGTCCCGGCGACCCCAAGGGCTGCTGGTGCATGTTCTACCGGGTGCGCAGCCGCGACTTCGAGCGGCTCTGGGGCAAGGGCGCCAAGGCCGCGTTCCGCGAGGTTGTCGCCGACGGCCCGCCCCCCGGCCTGCTGGCCTACCGCGACGGCGTCCCGGTCGGCTGGTGCGCCGTCGCCCCTCGCCAGACCTACCCCCGGGTCCTGAACTCCCGCGTGCTCCGCCCAGAGGACGACGCCCCCGCCTGCTGGGCAGTCGTCTGTTTCTACGTGCTGCGGAGCGAGCGGCGGGGCGGGGTGGCGGCCGAACTGCTGGAGGCGGCGGTGGCCTTCGCCGCCGAGCATGGCGCCGCAGCGGTCGAGGGCTACCCCAAGGACACCGAGGGGGCGAAGCGGCACGCCAACGAGATGTTCGTCGGCTCCATGTCGATGTTCGCCGAGGCGGGGTTCACCGAGGCGGCCCGCCGCTCCCCGACCCGGCCGATCATGCGCCGCGAGCTCGGCGGCCGCGGCGGGCCCGCAGGTAGTCGCTGACCACGTAGTCGCCCAGGCGGTCGGGCGAGGGCGCGAACACGCGGCCGCCGTTGAGCCGGGCGATCAGGTCCACGAACGCGACCAGGCGCGGGTCGTCGTCGAGCATGAACACGTTGATGGTGGCGCCCCGGCGGGTCAGCCGGGTCACCTCGGTCAGGGTCAGCTCGATGGTCCGCGGGTCGGGCGGGTAGTCGAAGATCGGGTAGCCGTCCGGCTCCAGGTGGGCGGTGGGCTCGCCGTCGGTCACGACCAGGACCACCGGCTCGGCCTCCGGGTGCCGGTCCAGGTGCCGGCCGGCCAGGACCAGGGCGTGGTGCAGGTTGGTCCCCTGGCCGACGGCCGCGTCCAGGTCGGGCAGCTCGGCCGGGCGGACGGTCCGGGCCAGCAGCGAGAACCCGATCACCTCGAGGGCGTCCTGCGGGTAGCGGGTCGAGACCAGGCTGTGCAGGGCCAGGGCGGTCGCCTTGGCCATCCCCCAGGTCTCACGCAGCAGCATCGAGTAGCTCTGGTCGACCAGCAGGCAGACCGCTGCCGACGTCCTGCGCTCGGTCTCCAGCACCTCGAAGTCCTCGGGGGCCAGAGCCACCGCCCCGCCAGGGCGTGGTGGCCCGCCCCGCAGCACCGCGTTGCGGACGGTGCGGACCACGTCCAGCGGCTCCTCGTCGCCGAAGACCCACGGGCGGGAGGCGCCGGTGGGCTCGCCGGCCAGGCCCAGGCCGGGGACGTCGTGGTCGCCCCGGCGGCCCTCGTCGAGGCTGGAGAAGATGCGGCGCAGGGCGACCGCGCCGATGCGCCGGATCGCCTTGGGGCTGAGCTTCAGCTCGCCCTGCTCACGGACCAGGTAGCCCTGCTCGGTCAGCTCCCGCTCCAGCCGGCGCAGGGTCTCGACGTCGTCCACGGCCGCCCGGCCCAGGGCCCGCTCCACCGCCTCCAGGTCGATGTCGTCCAGGGAGGCCCCCGGGTAGCGCTGGCCCAGGGTCGACTCCAGCGACTCGAGGTCGGCCAGCTCCTCCAGGGCGGTGGTGGCGTCGCCCAGGCCGAGGGGCTGCTCGCCGTCCATGGCCGCGCCCTGGTCCCAGGGCAGGTCGGGCCGGCGCGAGCGCAGGGCGCGGCCCAGGCGGTCCAGCTCGTACTGGAGCCCCAGGTCGCCCAGGACCGTCTCCGACAGGGCGGCCAGCTCGGCCCGTTGCTCGGGGGTGAGGGAGGCGGCCAGGCGGCTGGCCGCCGCGGCCCGCCGGGCCAGGGCGTCGACCAGCTCCTCCAGGCTGCGCGGGTTCTCGGGGAACATGTCGCCGTAGCGCTCCATGAACTCCTCGAACTGGCGGGTGGTGTCCTCGCCGCGGGCATCGGCCTCCAGCATGGCGTTGAGGTCGGCCACCATGTCCCGGATGCGCTGAAGCTCCTCCGGGCTGGCCCCGGCCAGGGCGTCGCGCATCCCCCGGAACTGGGCGTCGAGCACCTCGCGGCGGAGCAGGTCACGGATCTGCTCGTAGATGGCGGCGGCCTCGGGCGAGCGCCACGGGTAGTCGGCCAGCTGGCGGACGGCCCGGGCGGTGTCCGGCGGCAGCTGGTCCAGCTCGGCCTCGGCCAGGCGGGCCGCGTCCGAGGGGTCGGGGAACAGCGCCCGCCGCTCCTGGTCGACCGCCTGGTCGAGCAGCTCCCGGATCTGCTCCAGGGTGCCGTCGAGGCGGCCCCGCTCGCGCAGCTCGCGGCGCCGGTCGCGGGCCTGGCGGAGCAGGTCGCGCAGGCCCCTGGTCCCCGGCATGCCCTGGCGGAGCAGGTTGCGCAGGGCGTCGGCGGCCCGGTCGCCCGACAGGACCCGCTCCCCCAGCCGGTCCAGGGCCGCGGCCACGTCGAACGGCGGCTCCAGCGGGTCGGGTCCGCCCCGCCAGGCGCCGTAGCGGTAGCTCATCGGGTCAGCCGCCGTAGACGGTCCGGCCGGGCAGCTCCTCCTTGGCCAGGCGCTTGGCCAGGTGGAGACCCTCCATGGCGAACTCGAGGGCCGCCGCGGCCAGGCCGGGCGTCTCGGCCCCGGAGTCGTCGCCCAGGCGGCGCAGCAGCTGGGCCAGTCCCGGCACCGGCCCGATCCGCGACAGCAGCTGGTCCGCCGGGACCAGGTCGCCGGTCTCGACGGTGGCGCCCTCGTCGAAGCGGCGCAGCAGCCCCGACAGGTCGGTCCCGGCCAGCCGGGCCCGCCAGGTCTCGGCCACCGAGCGGCGCAGCAGGTGCTTGAGCAGCTCCAGCTCGCGGCCCTCCTCCAGCTGGTCGAACTCGACCTTGCCCAGGGAGACCGGGACGGTGGCCCAGAGGTCGACCACCCGGGCCACCGGCGGCGCCTCGCCGGTGACGGCGGCCCGGCGGGCGGCCGAGGCCCCGACGGTCTCGGCGGCGGCGATGGCGAAGCGGGCCGAGACGCCGGAGCGGGCGTCGATCTGGGGCGACTCGCGCACCGCCCGGGTGAAGCGGGCGATCACCTCCAGCACGTGGCCGGGGACCACCGGCCGGCCCAGCGGCCGCTCGTCCCAGGCCAGCACGGCCTCCTGGCGGATCAGGGTGAGCTCGTCGTCAAGGCGCAGCGGGTAGTGGGTGCGGACCTCGGCCCCGAAGCGGTCCTTGAGCGGGGTGATGATGCGGCCCCGGTTGGTGTAGTCCTCGGGGTTGGCGCTGGCGATCAGGATGAGGTCGAGGGGCAGCCGCAGCTGGTAGCCGCGGACCTGGATGTCGCGCTCCTCGAGCACGTTCAGCAGCGCCACCTGGATCCGCTCGGCCAGGTCGGGCAGCTCGTTGACGCTGAAAATGCCCCGGTTG
>Ga0307415_100000958_pt1 | contig 13261 bp, 9 predicted proteins | sample DK1Cmetagenome_FD_204524 | JGI IMG/M metagenome (GOLD analysis project Ga0307415, IMG submission 204524) | Maize rhizosphere microbial communities from greenhouse at UC Davis, California, United States - DK15-C-2 | ecosystem: Host-associated > Plants > Roots > Rhizosphere > Soil | place: USA...
CCGGCCGGCGCGAGCGCCTCCCGTTCGACACGCAGCGCCGCCTCAGCCCCCGCGTAGTCCCCGCGTGCGGCGAGCAGGCCGACGGCGAAGCTCTCCACGGCGTTGTTGCCCGGAAACTTCGCCACGGCGCGCGCCAGTGTCGTCTCGGCCTCGGCTAGGCGGCCGAAGGCGATCTGGAGGTGGAGCACGTTCGTGTAGGGGATAAACGAGTTGGCAGAATCCCGCTCGATCGCCTGCCGGTATGCCTGCTCGGCGCGCGCGAAGTCGTGCATCTCCGCGTAGGCGTTCCCGAGGTTGTTGAGCGCCGTCTGGTCGTCGGGGATGACGTCGAGCAGGGCGCGGTAGGCGGCGGCTGCCTTGTCGTACTCACCCGTGACCCGCAGGTAGTACGCCCCCTCCACCAGGTGCCGCTCGCGGTCGGTCAGTTGCGCGCGGTGCCGAAACGCCTTGGTCCACTCCTCGACCGCACGCGCCCGATGATAGGTACGGTTGGACAGCACCACGGCCAGCCCCTGGTGGGCTAGGGCGAAGGTGCTGTCGAGCGCGACGGCTGCCTCCCAGAGCGCGATCGCCTTGGGCTCGTCCCCCTCGACGTAGTAGGCGCGGATCGCCAGGGAGTGCTTCCGCAGGGCCTCGAGCGACGAGGTGGTCACGCGCTTGAGCGGAGGCGTAGCCCGGATGCTGGCGAGCGACTCCCCGATCCGCTCGCGGATCCGCTGCGACAGTCGGTCGACGGCGGGAACGAGCTGCGTGGAGTCGTCGGCCGTCTCGCGGCCGGCGGCGAGCACCTCCCCGGTCTCGGCGGCCAGGAGCTCTGCGGACAGCACGTAGCGCGACCCCACCATGGCAACGTCGCCCGCCACGACGGCCTTGATCCCTTCCCGGACGGCGATCTCCCGAGCCACCGAGTCGTTCAGGGGAGTCGTCGCCGGCCGCTTCATCCGGCCGAGCACATCACGCACGGTGCCGGGTGAAACGACCCGGATCGCTCGCGACTGCGCCAAGTCCACGCGGAGGGCGTGGGTAAGCACCACGCCAAGCGACGAGTCGGCCGTGTGGTTCTCGAAGTCGGCCACGAGGAGACGCTCGCGCGGACCCAGGACACCTGCGGCCACGAGCGACCGGTCAGGTGCGCGATCTGCCCGGCGACTGGCGGTGATGGTGAGGGCGAGCGCCGTGACCACACCGAGGCCGGCGAGCAGATAGGGAGCGGCCGCGGCGAGCCCGCTGTGCCGGATACTACCGCGACCGCCACTTCCCGCGCCCGCCGGCACAGGGACGGCGCCGTCCTCCCCGCTCGGTACGGCGTGCGTCACCACGGGAGCGCCCGCGGTGGCCGTCTCATCCGGTGCCGCCGCCACTGCGGCCGGCGCACTGGGTTCCGCGCTTGCCTCCCCACTCGCCTCGAGTCGCGCCGATATGTCCCGCGCCAGCGCGGTGACGGCCTTGTCAGGGGCCAGCTCGTACTCGCGCTCCAGTCGCGCCTGGATGCGCTCGTACTCGGCGAGCGCGGCGAGGTCCGCCTCGCGCGTACCCGGCGCCTTGAGGGCGTTCAGCCGGTAGAGCGCGGCGTCCGTCGACAGCGGCGCGACCTCCAGCCAGCGCGCGGCGAGCGCGCCACACTCCGGCCAGCGCCGCGCGCGGGCAAGCGCGAGGCACTCCTGCTGGCACGCCTCGAGGAAGAGCGCCTCCAGCCGCTGCCGCTCCCCGTCCACCCAGTGGTCGAAGCGCGGGGAGCCCTCGATGTGGACGCCGTGGAGGAACGTGCCGCCGTAGAGCGCCACCGCGCGACCGTACTCGTGCGCGGCGACCGCCTCAGCGAGCTCCACCGCGTCGACGCTGAGTGGGGCGTCCATGGCCAGCGAGATATCGGCCTGGCGCTTGGCGATGACTTCGCCGCCGAGCACCCGCCGGAGGTGCGACAGCGCGTTGTCCAGCGAGTGGCGCGCCCGCGCCTCGTCCTGGTCCCCCCAGAACATCTCCACGAGCGCGTCGCGCGGCAGCGGCCGCCTGCGAAGCGCGAGCACCGCCAGGAGCGCGAGCCGCCGGCGCTGCTTGCCGAGCGAGTCGTCCTCCTCACCCGCCGGCGTCAGGAGCGCGAGCCGGCCGAGCGTGAGGAGCCGGAAGTGGTTGCGCGACATCGTGGTGAGGAGGGCGACGACCAAGTGAGGACGGGCCCTACGTTGCCCCTGTCGGTCCCAACCTAGCGCGCTGGCCCAGCGGCGCCAGAGCGATCGGGAGGGGAAAGCGCTGCTCCCGCGCGGCGCAGATGGGGCAGCACCGGCGACACCGTCCATCGGCAGGAGCTCACGATGAAGCATCTGAAGCATGTCTCGACCTTGGTGCTCGGCACGCAAATCCGACTGTCGTGCAGCGCGCTCGCTCTCGCCGCCCTGCTCGCCGCCTGTCACGACTCCGCGCCGCCCGCGGCGCCGGAGGGCACGCCCGGCAATCCGCTGGACGCCAGACGCGGCTCGTCCACTCAGGGCCGCCCCACCGGCCAGCTGGGCATTCGCACCGCCACCGTCGACCGCACCTTCGCGAAGGTTCAGTACCACTTGGGCCCGGTGATGACGGGCGCGGTGAACATCTACTTCATCTGGTACGGCAGCTGGACCGGAAGCACCGCGCCAGACCTCCTGATCGAGTTCGCCACCCGGATCGGCAGCTCGTCGTATCACGCCATCAACACGCTCTACCCCGACGGCACCGGCGCCCGCCCGGTGAACAGCGTGACCTTCGGCGGTTCGATCGAGGACCCGTACTCGTTCGGCGCCTCGCTCAACCGTGCGGACGTGGACAGCATCGTCATGCGGGCGATCGAAGACGTCCAGGTGCCGCTGGACCCGAACGGGATCTACTTCGTCCTCGGGGCGGCGGACGTCACCGTCGGCTACGAGTCCTGCAGGGTGTACTGCGGGATCCACGGGTACACGGTGGTGGACGGCACCCCGATCAAGCTCGCGTTCGTCGGGAACCCCGAGCGCTGCCCAACGCAGTGCGCGGCGCAGGCGGTAGGGCCGAACGGCACCCTCGCCGGGGACGCGATGGCCTCGACGGTCGCCGGCCTCATTTCCGCCGCGGTCACCGACCCGGAGCTCTCGTCGTGGTACGACCGGCTGGGGCTGGAGAACGCCGGCAAGTGCGCCTGGGACTTCGGGCCCACGTACACCGCGGCCAACGGCGCGCAGGCCAACATCAGCCTCGGCGGGCGCGACTACCTGCTGCAGCGGAACTGGGTCCCGACCCGCAAGGGCGGCTACTGCGCCCTCGCTGCCCCACCGGCGTAGCTGTGCTCACCCGCGCAGGACGGCAGGCGACCACGAGCCGACCTAGTCCCCGATCAGCGGCCACCGTGTGCCGCTCTCATCGGCACCCGTGCGCGGGGAGCGACAGTGACCCACAGTGCCTAACGGCCACGTCCGCACCACAATCCGTCTACCCGCAGGAGCTCACGATGCACCATCTCTCCACCTTCGCGCCGGCCGCACGCGCATCACTGCGGTGCGCCGCACCTGCCTTCGCCGCCCTGCTCGCCGGCTGCTGGGACGCTCCGCCACCGCCCGTCGCCCCCAGCCTCGAGACCGTGCTCGCCGCACCCGGCACGGGGTTGCAGGGCCAGATCGCCTACGCCTCCGGTCGCAACGGCAGCTTCGACATCTTCGTTCTCGACGTCGCCACCCGCCGCACACGACGGCTCACCCGCGACAGGACGAGAAGTAACTACCCGGCCTGGTCCCCCGATGGGACGAGGATCGCGTTCATGAGCGCGCGGAACGGGAATCCCGAGATCTACATGATGTCAGCCACCGGCGATGCAGTCACCCGCATCACCAACGACCCGGCAGCCGACTTCGAACCGGCGTGGTCGCCGGATGGGACGAAGCTCGCGATCACGTCCACCCGCGCCGGCAACTTCGACATACACGTCATCGATGCCAACGGGAGCGGTCCGGCGACGAATCTCACCAACCATACGGCGTCGGAGGCTGGGGCAGCCTGGTCGCCCGACGGGAGAAAGATCGCGTTCAGCTCCGACCGCGACAACCCGTCCAACGAGATCTACGTAACCAACGCCGACGGCACCGGCGGTGTCACCCGGCTCACCACCCTCGGCGCGCACAGCCCGGCGTGGTCGCCTGACGGGTCGAAGATCGCCTTCACCACGGACGTCAACGGCGGCCCCGACTACGAGATCTTCGTCATGAACGCCGACGGGACGGGTTCGCCGACCAACCTGAGCAACAATCCGGCGAACGACGAGCTGCCAGCATGGTCGTCGGACGGGTCGAGCATCGCCTTCACATCGCGGCGCGACGGCAACTACGAGCTCTACGTCATGAACGCGGACGGGACTGGCGGCGCAACGCGGCTCACGCGGAGCCAAGCCGTCGCCGACCTATCTGCGAGCTGGAAGCCCTGAGGGCGGTGCCGCACTGCACGGCCAGCCTAACGAACACTACGACCGCACTCGCATACTACCCGCAAGAACTCGCGCGGACGCGATGGTGAACACCGTGGCCAACCTGCTCTCCGCCGCGGCCACCGGCCCGACGCTGTCTGCCTGGTACGACCGCCCGCAAGGGTGGCTCCTGCGCCCTCGCCGCGCCGGCGTGAGAAGAATCGGCGGCATCTCTCGTGTCACGCACGCCAACCCACCCAGGGCCACCCACAGGAGCTCACCATGAAATCCCTCTTCGCCTTTGCGGCCGGCACACGTGCCCCGCTGTGGCATGCCGCGCTGACCCTCTCCGTCCTGCTCGCCGGCTGCCAGGACGCGCCGCCACCGCCCGTGGCCCCGCACGCGGAGATCGTGCCCGCCGCACCGAGCACAGGAGGGCAGGGCCAGATCGTCTTCGAGTCGTCCCGCAGCAACGCCGCGCCCGACCTCTACACCCTCGACCTCGCGACCGGCCGCACGCAGCGGCTGACGCGCGATCGCGTCTCGGACATGGATCCCGCGTGGTCTCCGGACGGCCAGAGGATCGCCTTCACCACATCCCGCGGGCTGGGGCGGCATGTGTACGTGATGTCCGCCACAGGCGAAGGGCTCACCCGCGTGAGCACCACGACCGCGCCGAACTCTCAGCCGTCGTGGTCACCCGACGGCACCAAGCTCCTGTACACGACGCAAGGCGGGGGCAGCGGCGACATCGTCCTTGCCCTGGCCGACGGGTCCGGCACGCTGGCCATCCTCGCCGGCAACCCCGCGGCGGACTTCGACCCGGCGTGGTCGCCGACGTCCTACAACGGGGTGAAGTTCGCGTTCACGTCCATGCGCGACAACGGGTCCGGCGACATCTACACCTACGACGACTCGCAGACGCCGAACGTCCGTCGGCTCACCGTCGGAGGTGCTCGGCAGCCGGCGTGGTCGCCCGACGGGACGAAGATCGCCTACGTCGTGTGGCACGGCCGCGGCTTCGACGTCTTCGTCACCAACGCCGACGGCACGGGAACGCCGACGAACCTCACCAAGAGCTCGGCGGACAACGAGATGCCGGCCTGGTCGTCGGACGGGAAGAAGATCGCCTTCGTGTCCAACCGCGACGGCAAGCACCATCTCTACACCATGAACCCGGACGGCAGCGGCGTCGCCCGGCTCACCCGGGGTGGGGACAGCGACTCGGCGCCGAGCTGGAAGCCGTGAACGGCGGACCGCACTGCACTCACAGCCTAACAAGAGTTACTACAGCGCGCGCACCCCGCGCGCAGGAGCTTGCGATGACCATCCTCTCCACGCCGCAGCTCGCGTCGGGCGCCGTCGCGCGCCTCGCGGCCCTTGCGGCCCTCGCGCTGGCAGCCCTGGCACTGGCCGCCTGTGACAACGACCCCGTGCGCCCCGGCGGCGCGGCTCACCCCGCGGCGCCGCGGCCCAGCTTCGCCCTCGCCGCCGGCGCGACCGTCACCGAATTCGGCACGCTGCCCGGCGGCGGGGACGCCGAGGCACACACCATCAACAACCTCGGGCAGGTGGCCGGCTGGAGCACGTTGACGCAGCCGGCGAACGGCCGCTACCACGCCGTCCGATGGCCCGCCGCCGGCGTGCCGCAGGACCTCGGCGTGTTAGGCACGACACCCGAGTCCGACTTCAGCGAGGCGGTCGGGAGCAACGACCAGGGATCCATCGTGGGGACCAGTTCCACCGCCGCCGGCGAGGAGCACGCCTTCCTGTGGACGCCGGCGGCGGGAATGCAGGACCTCGGCACCCTGCCGGGCGGCACCATGAGCCAGGCGTTCGACGTCAACAGGTACGGCCAGGTGGTGGGCCAGAGCCTCACTCCCATCGACGAGAACAACTACGATTTCCACGCCTTCCTCTGGACCGCCGCGGGCGGCATGCAGGACCTGGGCACGTTAGGCGGGCGCTGGAGCCGAGCGCAGGCCATCAACGACGCGGGCCAGGTGGTGGGCCAGAGCGCGCCCCCGGAGGGCGGGCAGCGCGCCTTCCTGTGGACGAGCGCCGGCGGCATGCAGGACCTCGGCACCCTCGGCGGGCCCTACAGCGTCGCCAACGACGTGAACGCCGCGGGGCAGGTCGTCGGCCGAAGCTCGACCGCGTCCGGCCCGGAGCACGCCTTCCTCTGGACGCCCGGTATGGGGATGCAGGACTTGGGCGTGCTGCCGGGCGACGAAGTCAGCATCGCGTACGGCGTCAACGACTACGCGCAGGTCGTCGGCCTGAGCATCGACCAGGACGCCGGCCGCGACCACGCCTTCGTCTGGACGGCGCGCGACGGCATGCGCGAGCTGCCTGGGCTGGGCGGCGAGGACAGCGAGGCCCACGACATCAACAACGGCGGGCAGGTGGCCGGCATGAGCGAGCTCGCGTCGCACGCCTGGCGTGCCGTGCTCTGGACCACGTGGATCCCGGTGCCGGTCCAAGTCCGGCCCGACGTCTTCCGGATCAACGCGTCCGGCAACCTCCGCGCCGCCGTGCTCACGACGCCGGCGCTCGACGCGCGGCTCGTCGTCCCGGCGAGTGCGACGCTCGGCGACGAGGTGGGCACCGACACGCCGGTGGCGCGGAAGCGGGACGGCAGCGTCATCACGTCGCTCGAGGACGTCGACGGAGACGGTGACTTGGACCGCGTGCTGAACTTCGACCTGAAGTCGCTCCGGGACAACGGCGACCTCACCGCACAAACCGGGGAGCTCGTGCTCCGCGCCAACCTGTCCGACGGCCGGAAGGTCCGCGGTGCGGACCGCGTCAAGGTCACGTCTGGCAACAGCGGGCCGCTCCCCTAACGGCCTCCGACCACACCGCGCCAGAGCCGCGTCGCAGCACCCGCTCGAGACGCTCATCAACGCTGGAGGATTCGCCGTGTTCCCGATGCCATCACTTCGCTCCCGCGTAGTACCCGCGGTGCTCGCAGTCGCGCTCGCGGGCGTCGCGGCCTGCGGCGGCGACAAGAGCACGACGGAGCCACCGCCCCCGCCACCGCCCGCGGGCAGCATCTCGGTGGCCGTCTCCGCCCCGTCGCTCACCGTCGCGCCGGGCGGGAGCCAGACCACGACCGTCACCATCACGCGGCTCGACAGTTTCACCGGCGCGGTGAGTCTCGCACTCGACGGGGCGCCAACCGGCGTCACGGCGAGCTTCGACCCGGCGTCGGTCCCTGGCAGTGCGACGACGAGCACGCTGACGGTCACCACCGCCGCGTCGGTTGCCCCAGGGACGTACCAGACCTCCGTGCGCGCCCGCGGGCAAGGCGTCGCGGACCGTACCGCCACGCTCTCCGTGGTCGTCGCCCAGTCGCAGCCGCCGGCGCTCTCGCTCGCCCTCAACGCGGCGGCACTGAGCGTCGCACAGGCCGGGAGCGGCACGGTGGGGCTGACGATATCCCGCAGCGGCGGCTTCACCGGTTCCGTCACCCTCGCGGCCGGCGGCGCGCCGGCCGGCGTGACGGCGAGCTTCGACCCCAACCCGATCCCGGAGGGCGGGTCGGCGAGCACGCTCACCCTCGCCGTCGGCGGCTCGGTCGCCGCGGGAACGCATCAACTGACAGTGACCGCGCAGGGACAGGGCGTCGCCGACCAAAGCGCAACGCTGTCACTCACCGTCACCGCCGCACCCGCCACCGGGTTCCAGGGGACGCTCACGCTGGCACGCGGCGTCGCGAGCACCGTCTACGACCCGGAAGAAGTGGTGGACGTCGACCTGGCGTCGGGCGCAGTCGTCCTGCGCTTCAACGGGATCGAACCGCACCGGACGAGCACCGGTGAGACCGCGTTCCTCGCCCGCCTCGAGCCCGGATTCGTCGCCGACCGTGGCGTCGTCGTGGCCGACGCGCAGGGCGTGACCGGCGCGCCGCTCTTCGTGTGCGTCGACTTCAGTGCGCTCAGCAACCGCATCTGCCACAACCCGAGGCTCTCGCCTAACAAGCAGCTCGTCGCCTTCGGCACCGTGGCCGATGGGGGGAGCGTCTGCAAGACCAGCTTTGACCTGTTCTGGGCCGATTACGTGGTGGTTCGCGATCGGAGCGGCAACGAGGTCGCGCGGTTCGAAGGGTACTACTACCCCGATTGGCTCCCCGACGGGCGGCTGCTGATGCTGGGGTCGCCGTGCCGGAACGCCGGCGTGTGGATCACCGACGCGTCGTTCGGCACGCCCACGCGGGTGGACGGCGGGCAGGTCGGGACGCCGGCCGCCAACCCGGCGGTGAGTCCGGACGGCAGCGGGGTGATCTTCGCGTGGAACGGACAGCTCTGGATGCTCGCCGTCGACGGCCAGGCCCAGCTCACGCAGCTCACCGCGTTCCCGTACTCGGTTGCGTCCGCCACCTGGTCGCCCGACGGCGCCGCGTTCGCCGCGCTCTTATACGACGTCAACCTGCCACTGCAAGCCGTGCTGCTCTTCCGGCCGGGCGACGCGCAGGCCACGGTGGTGAACCTCCCGTTCTACCCGTACGGCCCGATCTCGTGGCACTGACGGCAACTATGCCCAGGGCGAGACTACGCCAGCGTGCGGGGCGCTCGGCACGCGGAACCCGAATGGAGATGACTCCCATGCACCGCACACTGCATCCAGCGAGAGGGACGACCCATGCTCCGCGTTAGGCTCGTAGGCATCGCGACGCTGGTGTTCGCGGCCGCCTGTGGCTCGGACGCCCCCTCCAGCCCCCCCGACCCGGGTGACCCTCCCATCCTCGGCACGGGGCTGCGACTGACCGCCGTCTCGCCCGACCCGCTCGTGGAAGGAGAGCGTGCGACGCTCTCGGGCGGGGGCTTCAGTCCCCAGGCCGCGGCGAATCACGTGACCGTGGACGGTGTGGCGGCCGACGTGGTGAGCGCCACGCCGATGTCGCTGAGCATTACCGTGCCCCGCACCGACTGCCGCCCGGCGCGCACGGTCGAGGTGCGTGTGGAGGTGGGTCGTACCGGCGCGGCGCTGCGGCACCCGCTTCGCCCGGCCGCCTTCGTCGACCTCCCCGTCGGCCAGCAGCTCATCGTCCGCACGCCGGCCGAGTTCTGCCTTCAGTTCGCGCCGAGTGCCGGTGACGAGGCGTACCTCGTCGGCGCGCAATCGGTGGCGGAGGACGTGACGAGCCTCACGCCGGTTGAGGTGGCGGCGGCGACCGCGCCCGGCGCCGTGGCGGCGCTCGACGCGTCCCCACTTCGGGGTGCGCACGCGGGACCTCCGACCGCCGCCTCCGGCACGCCTAACGTTGGAGAACGGCCGTCCGGCGAGGCCGAGGCGAGGGTGCGTGAGGCGGACCGCCGGTTCCTGGCGCGCCACCGCGCCGCCCGGCGCGCGGCCGGCAGGGCTGGCGCGGCCGCCAGCCTCAGCTCCCTACCGCCGACGCTCGACGTCGGGCAGACGGTCACGATTCGAGTACCAGGGTGGGAGGACCAGTGCAATCAGTTCACCGAGATCACCGCCGTCGTAAGAGCGATGACTCCCGCTGCGATCTGGCTCGAGGACGTCGCCAATCCCTCGGGCGGATACACCGCCGCGCAACTCGAGGCGCTCGGCCGGTGGCTGCAGGACGTCATCTACGACACCGACGTCTCGTACCTCGGCGCGCACTCGGACCTGGACGGCAACGGGCGCGTCGCCGTCGTCGTGACGAAGGAGGTGAACCGGATCTCGGCGGCGCTCGGCGGCCTCAGCGTGCTCAACGCGTTCGTGAAGCCCGTGGACTACGTCGCGCGCGAGTCGTGCCCGGCCAGCAACGAGGGGGAAGTCCTCTATCTCTTGGCACCGGACCCCACGGGCGCGTTCGGTAGGCCGTTCGTCGCCGACACCCTCGCCGCGGACCTGCCGAGGGCCATCGCCCACGAGTTCGCGCACGTCATCCAGTTCTCGCGCGAGATCCTCCAGCCAAACCGATCGTCGTACCACTCCAACTGGTTCATCGAGGGGCAGGCGGTGCTCATGGAGGAGGTCGTCGGCCACCACGCCACCGGGCGCACACCCGGACAGAACTACGGCTACGACGTGGTGATCAACCAGCCGCCGGCGGCCGATCAGTTGTGGTACGGCCTAGCCTTCATTGCGCTGCCAATCTACTTCGGCTTCGAGTCTCCGACGACGCGGGTTGCCAACGCGCCCGAGCAGTGCAGTTGGCTCGGTTTGCCCCACGAGGGCAACGACGGCCCGTGCATCGACAATCAGTTCATGCCGTACGGGATCGCGTGGTCGTTCCTCCGCTGGCTCTCCGACCAATTCGGACCCGGCTACCCCGGGGGGGAGGCGGGGTTGCAGCGGGCACTCCTGGACGACTTGACGACGGGCTTCGCCGGCATCACGGCGGTGGTGGGCGTGCCTGTGGACTCGCTGCTCGCCCAGTGGGCCGCGACGCTGTACGTCGACGACCGCGTGCCCGGCGCGGCCCCGCGCCTGACGCTGCCGAGCTGGAATCTCTTTCACATCGACCAGAACCGGCGGTACGACAGCTCGCGAATGCTGCCGCGGGAGCGTTCGTTCGCCGACTTCAGCGACGCCGTGGTGGTGCGCGGCGGCTCGACGGCCTACTTCCGCGTCAGCGGCGCCGGCCGGCCGGCGACCTCGATTCGGGCGCGGGGCACCGGGGGCGCGCCGCTCCCGCCGCACATGCGACTTTGGGTCGTGCGGCTCCAGTAAACCTCGCGCGCTCGCGCCGCCCCGCACTGCTCGCAGCATTCGGAGCACGTCGAGCGGGCGGCGGGGTGGCGCTCCCAGGGGAGCCGGAGGAGCGCGGGCAATCGGCGGCGGGGGCAGCCGGCCGCCTCACGAGCAGGGCGACACGAGGGAAAGGAGGACGACATGACGATCCGCATCTGCAAGCCGGCGCCGGACGTACCGGTGGGCGTCTACGTGCGCGGCGATCCCGACGCCAAGCGGCTCACGCTCGCCGACTACCGCGGCCGGTGGGTGGTGCTCGCCTTCTACCCGCGCGACTTCACGCCCGTCTGCCGCACCGAGCTCCAGCGGCTGGCCGAGCTCGAGCCCGCGTTCGAGGACGAGCAGGCGGCGGTGCTGGCCGCGAGCACCGACAGCGTGCACAGCCACCGGGCGTGGATCGAGGGTGACCCGCACCTAGCGGGTGTGCGCTACCCGGTGCTCGCGGACACCTCGCACAAGCTGGCGCGCGCCTTCGGCGTGCTCACGGCGGGCGGCGCGGCGCTGCACGCGACCTTCATCCTCGACCCGACCGGCGTCGTCCGCCACCTGCTGGTGAACGACGCCGGCGTCGGGCGCAGCGTGGAGGAGACGCTCCGCACGCTGCAGGCGCTGCGCACCGGACAGCCCTGCCCGGCCGGCTGGCATCCCGGCCAGTGCACGCTGTCGGGCGCGTGGGCCGCCGCGCCCGTCGACCGGGTCGCGGTGAATGCCTAACGCCCAGGCTCACGCCCCCGGGGCGGGGGCAGGTCGGCCGGCCGCACTGCGCCCGCCTCGGCACCCCCGCACCGCCGCCGCGGCGCCGATCCCCTGGGTCACTGGTGTGGCGAGCGCCAGCCAGACTCCCTCGTAGCTGTACCCGCGGCCGCCGGCAGCGAAATACGCGCCCACCGGGATCATGCCGGCCAGCCCCCCGGCCAGTGCCCGTGAGATGGCCTGCCCGGCCGGGCATCCGTTCCGGTTCGCCATGATCGCCGCCCCGGCTGTGGCGCCCACGAGAGTGGCGCCGTACCAGCCCTGCCCTGCCCGCTGGTCGAAGAAGAAGTCGCAGGGGCCGAAAATGAATGCCGGGCTCGGGTCGGGGTCGCGCGCCTCCGCTCGCCGGCACGCTCGCTCGTCGAGCATCCACCCCAGGTAAAATCCGGCTTGCCCCAAGGATGCCGCGACCCCGGCCGAGATCATCGTCAGCCGCGTTTGGGACAGCCGGACTGCCCCCCGGGTGAGCGCCGGGGCCGTGGGCTCAGGACGAGTGGGCGGTACGTGCACAGCAACGCGGGTCGAGGCCGCCCACTGCGCCTGCGCGGCGGCCGGGCTCGTGGCGACGAGTGCGGCGAGTCCACAGATCCGCGGAACCGTGCCGCGAGAGAAGGCAGGGCGCATGGTGCAGACGCTCCGTGAGGGGGCGAGTGCCCGCACAGTGCGGCGCAGGCGCGCCGAGGTCGATACGTCGGGCGGCGTAGACGCGTGAGCGCGACGAGGGCGCGACGGCTCTGCTCGCCCGCGACGGTGTTCGGAGCGTTCGGGACTTCAGCCGAGCCGCACGCCGCGCGTGCGAGGGGAAGTACGGAGCGTCAGGCAGGGTTCGCGGACGCACGTGCGTACCCGCGCACCGCCTCCCCATACTCGGCCACCACGCCCGGGGGCGCCTCGACCTCGCGGTCCTCGATCATCGAGCGCAGCATGGACCCGTTGGCGACCGCCTTGCCGCGGAAGTGATTGTTCGTGACGATGAACACTTCGGCGCCCTCGCCGGCCTTCGCGGCCACCGCCTTGGCGCGCTCCGCCCACGGCTCGAGCTCCTTGGCCGAGTACAGGTAGTCGTAGCGCGCCTCCACGCCCGCGCCCTCGCGGAACCAGTCTTCGTAGTTCCGGCCGTGGAGCCGCACGTAGCCCACCGGCGCCGTGGCCCGCGCGCTCGGCTTGATGCTCTTGCCGAACAGCGGCTGGTCGACGTTCACGATGCCGACGCCGCGCTCGGCCAGCCCCTCGAAGAACTCCGGCGCCTCCCACGAGGCGTGGCGCACCTCGACGACGAGCGGGACGTCCTCGAACGCGGTGGTGAGGTCGTCGAGCCAGGCGCGGCTCTCGTCGGTGCGCTTGAAGCTCCACGGGAACTGCGCGAGCACGGCGCCGAGGCGGCCGGCGTCCTGCAGCGGG
>Ga0307415_100000959_pt1 | contig 13254 bp, 9 predicted proteins | sample DK1Cmetagenome_FD_204524 | JGI IMG/M metagenome (GOLD analysis project Ga0307415, IMG submission 204524) | Maize rhizosphere microbial communities from greenhouse at UC Davis, California, United States - DK15-C-2 | ecosystem: Host-associated > Plants > Roots > Rhizosphere > Soil | place: USA...
CAGGGGCCCGTGATTTCCTGATTCCCGGATTCGGCCGGCCGGGCACCGATCTGCAGCCACAGGTCGACCCTTGTGCCCAATCCCCGCTGGCTGGATATGGTCATCGCACCGCCGAGCTGCGCGGCAAGGCCGTGAACCATGGAAAGGCCCAGCCCGGTTCCTTTCCCCATGCCCTTGGTGCTGAAGAATGGCTCAACTGCCCGCTTGAGCGTAGCTTTGTCCATGCCGGTGCCGGTGTCTGTCACCGAGACTCGGACATAGTCTCCTGTGGAAAGGCCGGAGGAGTGATGCCCTTCGATCCGTTCGACGCCCGCAGCAATCGTAATCGTGCCCCCGTCCGGCATCGCGTCGCGCGCATTAACAGCAAGGTTGAGAAGGGCCATCTCCAGCTGGTTGGCGTCTCCGATCACAGGCGGCAGCGTATCGGCTACCTCGACGATCATCCTCACCTGCGGTCCAGTGGTGCTGTCAACGAGGCCGGCCATTCCGTGCACAAGCTCGCCAACATTTACCGAAGTTGGCTGGAGCGGTTGCCGCCGCGCAAAAGCAAGTAAGCGCTGAACGAGCGTTTTCGCTCTTTCAGCAGAGGCAAGCGCTCCGGCGATGGTGCGCTGCGTCCGCTCATCCCCGACGCCGCGCCGCTGGAGTAGGTCCAGTCCGCCGATGATCGGGGTCAGAAGGTTATTGAAGTCGTGCGCAACTCCGCCGGTGAGCTGACCCATCGCCTCCATCTTCTGACTCTGGCGAAGAGCTTCCTGTGCCGCCTCAAGCTCGGCGGCCGCTTGGCGTTCGGCCGTCATGTCACGTCCCACTGCGTAGAAAACGTCGCCCTCGGGGACGAGCGCCCAGGAAATCGAGCGCCAAGAGCCGTCGGCATGCTGCAGACGGTCTTCGAATCTGGTGATCGTCTGTCCTTGGCGCAATCGTTCTACAACCCGCCACAGCGATTCCTGGTCGTCGGGGTGAACCTGAACGGTGGCGTCACGAGAGAGGAGCGTGGCTGCATCATAACCGAGCGTCGCCGTCCACGCAGGATTGATGGCGCGCAACTGCCCATCGAAATCCATGATCGCGAACAGGTCGCTACTCATCTCCCAGACCCGGTTGCGCTCGCGCGTTCGTTCCTGGACCTTGGCTTCCAGCAGTTCGCGGGAATTGCTCAGCAGCTCTCGCGCCTCGATGATCTCCTGGATGTCGGTGCAAGTCCCGAACCAGCGGGTGATGTGGCCAGCCGCATCTCGCACGCACTGTGCGCGGCCCAGCACCCAACGGTACTCGCCTGACCGGTGCCGTAGACGGTATTCGATGTGATATGGCTCGCCTGTCTCCAGGCTGTGCCGCCACACTCCCCAGGCGCGTTCCTGATCGTCAGGGTGGAAAATCCCATTCCACGCATCGCCATCGGTCGAGCCCGGCGGCACGCCGGTGAATTCGTACCAGCGCTCGTTGTAGTAATCGTGAAAACCGTCGGCACGCGTCGACCAGATCATCTGGTCAATCGAGTTGGCGATCGCTTCGAACCGCTCCTCGGTCTCGCGCAACGCCGCTTCCGCCCGTTGGCGGTCAGTGACGTCCGAGCCCTCGACAAAGATGCCGATCACCTCACCGTCGGCACCGGTGAGAGGCTGGTACACGAAATCGAGGTAGCGGCGTTCGACGGCTGCGTCTGGGGTCCGCTGGAGGTCTGCAGCGATCCCCTTGCCGACGAATGCTTCACCGTTTCGATACACCTGATCCAAAAGATCGAGGAACCCTTGACCTTCGGCTTCGGGGACTGCCTCGCGGACAGTCTTGCCAATGAGATTGCGATGGCCAATCAACTGCAGATAGGACGCGTTGATGGCTTGGAAGACGTGATCCGGGCCGCCGAGAAGGGCCATGAACCCGGGGGCCTGGTCGAACATCCCGCGGAGGCGTTCCGTCTCCATCTCAAGCTTCCTCGCAGCGAGCACCTGCTGGGTGGTCTCGCTGCATACGACCAGCACTCCGCCAACACCATTTGGCGCCGTCTGATCATCGATCGGACTGTAGCTGTAGGTCCAGTAAACCTCCTCACGGATGCCATCGCGGGTGATGGGAACGAGATGGTTCTCATTCCAGGTCGCACCGCGCCCGGACATGACGCGGTCAATCTGAGGACCGATGATGTCCCAGATTTCATCCCACACTTCACGGCCGGGCTGGCCAAGCGAGCCGGGATGCCTCTCCGATCCTATCGAACGTCGATAGGCATCATTGTAAAAGCATCGAAGCTCAGGACCCCACCAAATGTACATGGGGTGGCCGGAATTGAGAATCAGGCGGAGGGCCGTGCGCAGCGGCGCCGGCCAGCCTTCCGGCGCGCCGAGCGGCGTCGAGTCCCAGTCATGCGCTCTAATAAGCGCTCCCATTTCACCGCCACGAGCCAGGAAATCGGAAACTGCGGCAAGGGTTGCGTGACTGCAAGTTGGCATGAGTACGAAACTACCATTCCGGTGGGTCTGCGGCCACCGGTTTGGGGAAGGTCGGTTTCCCACCCATTCCTGTCGCTAGATCTCTAATGTCAGCTTTCGACCAAAGCAGACATTAGGCGGCCACCCACAGGCTGCTCAGCGGTCACTCTCCGGCAACCACAATATTCCATCGGAACTGCTTTACGCCGCCGTCCTCTCCGACGAGCTCCGCAGTCACCGCCCGCTGAAGCGCTTCGCTCCGCAGTGTCGGATAAAGGGTATCACGTTCGTTCGGCTCGCCCGGAAAGAACATCTGCGTGATTAGCATCCGCTTGTCACCGCGAACGTCGAAATGGATGTGTCGCTGTCGGCGCTCATAGGGCAAAGGAATGATGGTCCGCACTCGATAATCGCCCTGCGCGTCGGCAAAGATTACTCCCGAGCCTTGAAAGTTCGGATCCAATGGCAAGCCACTCTCGTCACTGGGATGGTGGTAACGGCCGAGACCGTTGGTCTGCCAGATATCGAGCCTGGCACCGGGCAGAGGCTTTCCACTCTCGCTGGAAACTCGACCGCGTAACTCCATGATGACGCCCTGGGCCACGCCGGCTTTTCCGGCGACATGGGTCATGTCCCAGTCCTGGTCGGGCGGCCGACTAAGCGGGAAGAAGGGGCCGGTGGTGAGCTGCGGCGTCCCGCGGCGCGTAAGTGGTTCGCGCGCACAAAGAGGGGCAGCGCCCGCCAAGACTGCAAGCCCACTGAGCAGCTGCCGCCGCTCGATGCCAAGGGTGGGGGCCTTCGACCAAACGGTTGGTGTCGGACGGAGCATGCAAAACCTCCGCGTCGTCACGAACTTCCTGTATCGCCCCGCAGTAGTTTATCACAGGCACCGCGGAATGTCCGCTTTCCACCCCAAACGGACATTGGCCTGGGTGACAGCTTTCGACCCATTCCGGACACTAGTCAGGCGTCTGCCTGAGACCCGGTCCTCCCTCGCGTGTTAGCCAGTCGTGGGTCAGTAATTTGAGCTGGCCCAGCAGTGACACGAGGAATGCGGTCGACCAACCGATCATGAGGATTCCGGTCGCACCCTCAATGGCACCTAAGATCCTCCATTCCTCACCCAGTAGTACGTCGCCGTAGCCAACCGACGAGTACGTCACAGTTGAAAAGTATAGCGCTAGCTCGAAATCCCCGAGGGCGCCGACCAGCACATAGAGGAGCGCATAAAGCCAGATTTCCGCGGTATGAATTCCGAAGATCGTGGCTGTTGCGATCATCAGGATGGCGACAGGAGCATCCCTTAACGGCCTCACCAGCCGATGATGAGACCGAAGTAGGCGAACGAGCAAAGCCAGGCCGGTCAAGTGAATCACGGACGTGACCAGCGCCATCATAGTCGCAAGGAAAAGCTGAGTTAGCATCTAGCGCCTCATCCATCGAGGAAGTTGACGCGACGTGAGCGCCTATGCCGCCAGTCGTACTGCTTCCTTCATCGGCGGGCCACCCGGAAGATCTGGAGGGGCAGCCTAATCCTCCGTAACACGAGCTGCCTCCGAACGACGAAACCCTGTCCCCTCATCGCCTCCCCAGGTACTCTGAGCAGGGCTTTTCGATCTGTCCGGTTTCGACCCGTTCCGGACATGAGTAGCGCGGTCAGTTCGAGCAGCTATTATCGGCGCCCACGGCTTGTAGCCGAGCGGTTCCACGTGCGGGAACTGCAACCGCGCAATGCAGTTGTTCTCCAAGTCTAGCCCCGAAGGAACGGGGGGTGGTCGGGGCAATTCGAAAGGAGAGCTTCGATGTGTAAACTTGGTCTTGTAGCTTTGCTGGCCACAACAGCGGGCATTGCAGCATGCGCCCCTGTGGCCGAGCCTGCCACAGCATCAAACACGATCTGCGGTACGTACGGCTATGTCGACGTCAACAACGACGGCTTCATCACCGGTGATGAGTGGAACACCTATCGCACGAATGCCTACGGGTTCTGGGATGCCGACAAGGATGGACGCATCAGCCGCAGCGAGTTCGAAAACTGTTATCGTGCTGGCGGCTTCTATCGCGACGCCTACTATAACCCAGATTATTGGACGAACTATTGGACAGCCTTCGACGCGAACGGTGACGGCTATCTCTCGGCTGACGAGTATTGGTCGGCGGCCACCTGGACCCGCATCGACCGTAACCACAACGGTCGCATAGATTCTGATGAATGGGTTTGGTGGAACATGTAGATAAGGCCGAGAGGCGGCCGAGCCCTGCGACGCCTCGGCTAGGCCGCTTCCACCTTCATAGCGGCCGTTTAGGTCTCGGGCCTTCGAGTTGGTCCTGTCTTCGTTGCTCTGGCAGCACCATTGTAGCGGACTTTTAATTGACGACGGATGTCGAGACCGCTCAGGTGGATGGAGATGCCCGTGTAGCCGGTCGTCAAGGCCGTGCGCACATCATAGGCCACGCTAATGTCAGCTTTCCACCCATTCCTGCCGCCGGTCGCTAATGGATTTGAACCCAAACCCTCACCGCTCCTGCCATTGCAGCGGCCACCTAATCGGACCTTATTGCAGCAAGCCGAATAGCAGCAGCAGCAGGGACGATCCGAGACCGGCATAAGCTATCCAGATCGGGCAGTCGAAACTGCCCTCTGGCGGCGGGGTGCCCCTGTGCTTGATAGCTATGAGCGCCAGATTCACGCCCGCGAATACCGCAAGCGTTCCGAGTGAAGCCAAGTCTGCAAGGCCCTCCAACGGCACTGCAAGTGTCATCCCCAGGATCGCGGCGACGGCCATTGACGTGGCAATTACTGGTGTTCGCGTCCGCCGGCTGACCCGGGCTAGCGGCGCCGGCAAACTGCCTTGATCGGCCAAGCCATAGAGAACCCGCGCAATCATGATCATGTGCACCACGATGCCATTGAGCGTGGCAACGATCGCAACCACGCTCATGGTGAGCAGCGGCATTCCAGTGAGTCGCTCAAAAACAAGGGCGAGAGGCGCTGGTGATGCTGCCAATTCCGCAGGTTCGACGGCAGTAACCGAGATCCAGATCACGAGCATGTAGAGTAGTGCAGTTATGCCAAGGGTCACAAAAAGCGCTCGTGGAAGGGTCCAGCTCGGCTCCTTCAATTCCTCTGCGATGTTGACCACATGTTCAAAGCCGATGAAGGCAAATACCGCAATTAACGTCGTGCCGCCGAGCGATAGCCAAAGGTCGGCATCTGCGGGTATCAATTCGGGCAAGCGGTTGAGGACCTCTGTTCCTTGGCTGAGACCTGCCACGATGATCAGGCAAAGGCCGCCCACCTCGATCAGCGTCATGAGTCCCGCGAAGCCAATGGACTGGGTCGTCGCTAGGCTGGCGATTAGCCCCATTAGCAGCACCACGCCGATAATTAGGGCACTTGGGGGAAGTGGGACGAAGACGCCGATGTAGCTGACGCTGCCCGCACTGATCGTCGCTGCGGAGACGATTGCGGTTGCTACGACCACCAGCCCCATCAGAACGCTGAGCCAGCGGCGCTTGAAAGCCTCCTGTACGTAGGCGGCCTCACTCGCGCTCACCGGCATTCTGGTCCCAAGCTCTGCAAAGGCGGCCGCGGTAAGACCCATCGCAACGGCTGCGAACAGGAATCCCAACGGAGCATGCATGCCGCTCCGGCGGGCGGCGATGCCGACTAGAACGTAAATGCCCGCACCGACGGTAACTCCTACTCCATAGAGCACCGCATGTAACAGAGTGAGGCGGCGCACGAGCCGCGGACGGATTTCTTGGCCGCTCTTCACTTGTGCTCCGCTGACGCGATGTAGATTCCCCTCTTAAGACCTAAGGTCGTGAGCGGTTCCAGTAGTAAGGGGCGGCGGCATGTCTGCTTTCGACCCAAAGCAGACATTAGCGCTTGTGTCTCGCCTTGGAGTTGCGCACGATACCCGTTCAGTGGTTCGTCGAGCCTGGGCGGGCAGCACGCTATGCATCCGACTGAAATAGCCCCTGCGCGTGCAGCACGCTCGCGAATCCCCTCATTGATCCTTGACGGCGCGACATCGCTGTTCCCCGGATACTTCGCGCTGGTGATGGCAACGGGCGTGGTATCCATCGCCTGTCAGCTCATGGGACTGCGGCCGGTGGCGCTCGTTCTCGTCGCGGTGAACTGGGCCGCTTACGTGACACTCTGGGCGCTAACCCTGGTCCGAGCCTTGAGGTACCGTGCGGAGCTCCTGCGCGATGTTTCCGATCATGGCCGCGCCCCGGGTTTTTTCACGATCGTCGCAGGGACTTGCGTGCTCGGTACGCAGAATGTCGTTGTAATTGCCGCAACCAATGTTGGGGCCGTGCTGTGGTGGCTGGGCTTGGGTCTTTGGTTTGCCATTATGTACGTTTTTTTTACCGCAGTGACGGTTCGCGCACGCAAGCCGACCCTCGCTCAAGGCATCAACGGTGCTTGGCTGATAGCGGCGGTCGCGACACAGGCGGTGGTAGTGCTGAGAGGCGTGCTCAATGCAACTTCGCCGCCTTCGGAGGTCGTGCAGTTTCAAGTCATCGCGATGTTCCTGATTGGAGCAATGCTCTATCTCGCGATCATTCCGTTGATCTTCTATCGGCTGACTTTTGTGCCTCTGCACCATGAGGACTTTAGTCCGCCTTACTGGATCAACATGGGTGCGGTAGCCATTAGCGCTCTCGCAGGCTCAATCCTGATACAGCGGGGCGCCATCTGGCCCATGCTCGAGCCCCTTTTGCCTTTCATCCGCGGCTTCACCTTCTTCTTTTGGGCCATCGCCAGCTGGTGGATTCCGTTTCTTTTCGCGCTCATGGGCTGGCGGTATTTCTGGAGACGGGACCGCTTCCGATACGAACCGGCCGTCTGGGGCATGATATTCCCTCTGGGCATGTACACCACGTCGACGCTCCAGTTCGATCGTGCCATGGGCTACAACTTCCTTGATCCAATTCCGCAAGTGATGGTCTACATCGCCTTGTTGGGATGGCTTCTTGCGATGGTCGGACTCCTGCGGCGCCTCGGTTCATCGCTCCTGCACACTCCCGCCTGACAACTGCGGCTCCGCGCTCGGGTCTTTCCCCAGAGGCTGCTCAGCGGTCACTCTCCGGCAACCACAATAACAATGCGCTCAGCCCTGCAATCGGTCGCAGGTCATCGAACTGCCGGATCGCTCCCACGGGATCAGTGTATATCTGTCGGTAATGTCTGCTTTCCACCCATTGCGGACATTAGCCAGAGCGCGCCCGCACTGCTCGGTAGATGCATAGGACGTCCGAAAGAAGAAACGGCACGGCGAGCATGGCCCCAATGCCAGAATGGCCGCTCGTTGCCGTTGCGACGAAGATTAAGACCCCGGTGGCGGCCATGACCGCGCCGATAATGTGACCGCGACTTGTGATTACCGTTAGCGGGACGATACAGCGCGACACCAAAAATGAACCAGGAATCCTCGATTGTCACAGCTTCGAGGTTAGCAGCACAATGTCCGCTTTCCACCCATTGCGGACATAGCAGCGGCTGATACGCTCAACGGATGACGGACCAGCCAGATCAAGCAACTCGGGACGAGTGGCAATCGCGCCTCCACGACGCCAGCTACAGACTTAGCGTGGCACTGCGAGAGCTGAAAGACACAAACCCGTGGCCCGAACAACCGGTGCTGGGACAGGCCATAAACACGCTGGCAACCGAGTTATGGGACCTCCGCTTCCCCCTCACTGAGATACGAGAGGCGTTCGAAGCTGCCGCTCTCGATTTACCCCGCTACGCGGCAGGGCAAGAGGTTCGCTACTAGCGTCCGCCTTCCACCCATTGCGGACATAACGGAAAGTGCTGTCCTACAGGCGGCCGACTGTGCTCCAGACTGGTCGATGAGCAATCGGCAAGATCTCCCGAAATTGGCGCCTCGCATCCGCCGCGACGGTTGGACGAACGGCAGGCGTGTTACCTTCTTTGTCACCTTGGCCACGACCGGCAGTGTCACCATCGCATCGGCGTCGGTCGGCCTCAGCCGGAAGTCCGCATACGCGCTGAAGAAGCGTGACAGGACCTTCGCTTCCCTGTGGGCGCGGGCGCTCGCAATGGCCGGCAAGGCTCCGCGGCAAAGCTGTTCGGAACGTGCCGAAGGTTACAAATGCGCCGCTCCAGAAACCGCCGCCACATCGTCAAGCGGAGTCAAGCCGGCCGTCTCGGACCGCATGCTTGCGGAGGCCGAACGCGACCGATTCTTCGCCGCCCTCGAAATGCGTCGTTCCGGCGCATCGTTGCAGCCTCGAATCCGTGAAGGCTCTTGCCAACAGCCGCGAAGAGTCCGACGCTGATCGTTTCGAAGAGCGCGCCGGAGCGCCTTCACGCGACTCGCGCGCCCGGGAACGGACGAAGGGAGAGTCGCATGCCTCATGCTAACGGAGCTATCACCAACGGCACTCGAGTTATCGCGCTGGTCGGACCGGCCGGCGCGGGAAAGACCAGTCTTGCCGAGGCGATGCTCTTCGCAGCCGGCGCGTCCGACCGGCTCGGCTCCACGGCAAACGGCTCCAGCATTGGTGACAGCAGCCCGGAGGCGCGCCAGCGCGGCGGCTCGACCGAGCTCAATCTCTACAATTTCAAATATCTCGACGACGAGTTCGCACTGATCGACGCGCCCGGCTCGATCGGGTTCGCGGCCGACGGAGCGCGCGGGATCGCCGCAGCCGACATGGCCATCGTCGTCGTCGATCCGGACCCAGGGCGCGCACCTCTCGCCGCCCCGGCTCTTCGAACGCTCGACGAGCTAGGCATCCCCCATCTCATTTTCGTCAACCGCATCGACCAGGCGCACGGCCGCATCCGCGACCTCCTTTCCGCCCTCCAGCCCGTCAGCGTCTCGCCGCTGATCGCCCGCCAGCTTCCCATTCGCGAAGGCGAGAAGGTCACGGGCTTCGTCGATCTCGCGCTGGAACGCGCCTACCATTACGTGCCCGGCAAGGAATCCGAGCGCATCGAGATCCCGGACGACCTCCAGCAACGCGAGAAGGAAGCGCGCACGCAATTGCTGGAGCATCTCGCCGACCACGACGACGAGCTTCTCGAGCAGCTGCTCATGGACCAGGTGCCCACGCAGGATAAGGTCGTGGGCGACCTCGCTCGCGAGACTGGCGAAAGCCTGGCCGTGCCGGTTCTGTTTGGCTCGGCCAGCAGCGCCTGGGGCGTGCGGCGGCTGCTCAAGGCGCTTCGTCATGAGACACCCGGACCGAAAGCCGCGGCCGATCGTCTCGGCGTGTCCAACCCGGCGCTCTACGTATTCAAGATCAGCCACGGCGGCTCTGTCGGCAGGCTTGCGCTGGCCCGTGCGCTCGGCGGAACGATCGCCGAAGGTTCGGACCTGAAAACCCGCAGCGGCGAAGCCACTCGTTTGGGCGCGTTGTTCAAGATCCAGGGTGACAAGACGCAGAAGGTCACCGAAGCGAAAGACGGCGACGTCATCGGCATCGCGAAGGTCGACAGTGTCAAGGCTGGCGAGTGGCTGGGCAAGGGTGCGCTCCCGCCCGATCTCGAAGTCGAGTTCCCGGCGCGAAACTGCAGCCTCGCGATCGAGCCCACGGACCGCAAGGACGACGTCAAGCTGTCCGGTGCTCTGCAGAAACTCCTGGAAGAGGACGGCTCCCTGGTCCTCGAGCACGACGAGACCATCCAGGAGATGCGACTTCGCGGAATCAACGACGAGCATTTGAAGACGACGCTTGCGAAGCTGAAGCGTCGCTACGGGGTCGACGTGACGTGCCACGCTCCGGCGGTCGGTTATCGCGAATCGATCCGCAAGCCGGTCACGCACGTCCGTGGGCGCCACAAGAAGCAGACCGGCGGACACGGGCAGTTCGGCGACGTCATCATCGACATCAGTCCGCTTCCACGCGGCTCGGGATTCAAGTTCGAGGAGAAGATTCACGGTGGCTCGATACCGAAGCAGTGGATTCCCGCGGTGGAGGAAGGCGTCCGCGAGGCGCTAACCAAGGGCCCGCTCGGCTTCCAGGTGGTGGACGTCGCGGTAACCCTGGTGGACGGCAGCTACCACACCGTGGACAGTTCCGAGCTCGCGTTCCGCCTCGCCGGCCGCCTTGCCATGCAGGAAGCACTGGAATCGGCGCATCCGCACCTGCTCGAGCCGATGCACAAGATGAGCGTGGTCTGCCCGTCCAGCGCGACGAGCAGGGTCACCTCCGCAGTCGCCGGGAGGCGCGGCCAGATGCTTGGAATGGCACCGCGTGATGGCTGGGCCGGATGGGACCGTGTCGATGCCCTGATTCCAGAAGCCGAACTATCGGGGCTGGAAGCCGAGCTGCGCTCGCAGAGCCAGGGGCTTGCCACGTACGAAGCCCAGCTCGACCATCTTGCCGAGCTGAACGGTCCGCTCGCCGACAAGGTCATCCAGCAACGGGTGCCCGAGCCGGCCTGACGAACGGCAATTGAGCGCGACAGCGACGGCGGGCTCGTCTAGGTGGGCCCGCGCATGAGGCACTGGTTCAAGGACACGCACTTCCGGTCGCTGCTGAAGAACAGCAGCTATCTCGCCGCGTCCAAGATCGTTTCCGGGATCGCAGGCATCGCCACCCTCGCCTTCGCCGGCCGTGGCCTCGGCCTGATAATGTTCGGCATGCTCATCCTGATCGTCAGCTACACGAAGGCGGCTAGCGGGATCAGCAAGTTCCAGACTTGGCAGCTAATCGTCCGGTACGGCGGACACGCGCTTGCCTCGGGCAACCACGAGGAATTCAAGGCCTCAACCGGCTTCGCTTTCGCCTTGGACGTCGTCAGCGGCGTCGGCGGAATGATCGTCGCTGTCATCATCCTGCCGTTCCTTGGAGGATGGTTCGGGATTACCCACCAATATCTCTGGCTTGCGATGCTCTATTGCACGCTCCTGCCGACCATGGGCGCGGCGACGCCGGTCGGCGTTCTCCGGTCCCTCGATCGCTTCGACCTGATCGGCTGGCAAGGCAGCGTGTACCCAATCGTCCGCGCGATCCTCGTCGGAATCGCCTTCATGCTCGACGCACCGTTCGAGGCTTACATTGCGGCATGGTACGTCACCGACCTCGGCGGCGACCTTCTCCTGTGGTTCTTCGGCTGGCGGGAGCTTCGGCGGCTCGGGCTACTCGAAGGAATCCGACCGACGCTTCGGCCGACGACCCTCCCCGGCGCCTGGCGGTTCGCGATCCACGTGAACCTGACGTCGAGCCTGTCCGCAGCCTGGGGCCCGATCGCCCGTCTTGTCGTCGGCGGCTTGCTCGGGCCCGCATCGGCGGCGCTCTTCCGCGTTGCCTCGAGCCTCGCCGACAGCGCCCAGAAACCAGCCGACTTCCTCGCCAAGGCCTTCTACCCGGAGATCGTCCGAATGGACGTCGCGACCAAGCATCCGTGGAAGCTTATGCTCCGCAGCGCTGCGCTGGCCGGCATGGTCGCGCTGGCCGCGGTTCTCATCCTGCTCGTCGCCGGACGTCCGCTCGTCCACCTGTTGTTCGGCGAGCAGTTCGTCGGCGCCTACCCTATCCTTATGATCATGATCCTCGCGCCGCTGATCGGCATCTTTAGCTTCCCGCTTCCCTCAATGCTCTACGCGCTCGACCGTCCGGACGCGCCGCTCAAGGCGAGGCTCATCGGAACCTTCGTCTATTTCTCCCTCATCGCGCCTTTGTCCTGGCGCTTCGGGGTGATTGGCGCCGCGAGCGCCTTCGTGCTCGCTTACGCAGTGATGGCGACAACGCTTGCCCTGCAGGTGCGGACAGAATACCGCCGAGTGCGGATTAAGCGCTGACCTGCAATCCTTCGACGACCGCCACGGGCTTCCAGTCGCCAAGCCCGTTACTGGAAGCGAAGTCGTCCGGAATGGGTTCGCCCGCGTGAATTCCGCCCATCACGAAGACCGCCTCGAACCCCATCCGCGCGGCTCCGAGGATATCGGTCTGCAGGCTGTCGCCGATAGCGAGCACCTCCGCCGCCGGCGGATCGCCGGCCAGCGACAAGGCGTGCTGGTAAATCGCGGGATATGGTTTTCCGTAAAACTCGACGCTTCCGCCGAGTTCGATGAACCGGTCGGCCAACGCGCCCGCGCAATATTCCATCACGCCGCCGTGGATCGCCACGCGGTCAGGATTAAGGCAATGCAGGAGCACACCGCGTTGGGCCAGCGCCCGCAGAGTCTCTAGATAGTCATCGGGCTTCCCACGCGGATTAGGCAAGCCGGTGCAGGCGAGATGAGTGAATTCTACGCTCTCGGCGATCGTCAATCCGGCGTCCAGAAGGATCTCCCGATCTTCCTCAGTGCCGAGAAAGCCGACCGGCTCCCCGGATTGCTTGAGAGCATCGATCCCCGCCTGGCCGCCGGAAGCAATCGCGTCCCAAGCATCGCGAGGAAGGCCAATGCGGGTTACATCCTGTTCGATCGCGCCAGTCGTTCGCGGCGCGTTGGTGAGGAGCACGACCATGCGCCCCTCTCCGCGGAACTGACGCAGGCGTTCGGCGGCCCCGGGGTAGAGTTGGAAACCGTCGTGAACGACACCCCAGATGTCGCACAGGATGAGGCGATAGCGGTCAGGGAGCGCGTCGAGGAAATTCACCGATGCGTCAGGCCGGCCGGGCTGCCGCTTCCACTCGCTCGTCCTCCGGCTCGCCCGCCGAGATGACCTGCGCTGCAACCAGATCGCCGGTGACGTTCAAGGTCGTCCGGCACATGTCGAGGAAGCGGTCGACGCCCAGCACTATGGCGATCGCCTCGGGTCTGATCCCGACCATCGCGAGGATGAGGGCGACCACGGGAAGCGACCCGGCGGGAACTCCTGCGGTGCCAAT
>Ga0307415_100000960_pt1 | contig 13248 bp, 13 predicted proteins | sample DK1Cmetagenome_FD_204524 | JGI IMG/M metagenome (GOLD analysis project Ga0307415, IMG submission 204524) | Maize rhizosphere microbial communities from greenhouse at UC Davis, California, United States - DK15-C-2 | ecosystem: Host-associated > Plants > Roots > Rhizosphere > Soil | place: USA...
GGAGAGCTTGCTGGCCAGCACCGCGAACGCCGCCGCGACGAGCACGAGCTGCACGACGAGCGACGTGCGGGAGGTCTGCTCGGGCCGGCGTACGCCCGTGAGCTGCTCGGAGAGCGAGACCCGCAGCACCAGGCCCACGGCGAGCACGGCGACGCCCAGCGCCGCGACCGCCACCAGCAGCCCGGCCAGCGCGGCCGTCCACGGCAGCGGGAGCGGCAGCCCGGGCACCAGCCACCAGCGGACCAGGGCGAGCACCAGCCCGACGCCGATCAGGCCGCCGGTGGGGATCGCGACCAGCAGCAGCGCCAGCGGCTCGGACAGGCCGAGCGCCCACATCCGGCGGGGCGGCAGCCCGCGCAGCGAGGCCAGCGCCAGCTCGGGCAGCCGCAGGTCGGCTGCGGCCATCAGCAACCGGAGCAGCAGGGCCAGCGCGACCAGCACGAGCGAGACCACGGCGGGCGCGATCGAGTCGCGCGCGGTCCGCTGCTGGTCCCGCGCCTCCCGGGCGATGCTGTCGATGTCGTTGAGGGACTCGCCGCGCAGCCGCCCGCCGGCCACGGCGGCGGCGGGGCCGTCCAGCGCCGCGGCGGCCCGCCGGGCGGCGGCGAGGTCGGCCAGGTCGAGGTCCGGCGGCGTCGACAGCAGCCGGTCGACCCGCACGCTCCAGGCCGACGTCGGCAGCGCCTCGAACGAGGCGCCGACGGTGACGAACGGCGCCGGCGTGTACGGCGTGGTGATGCCGGTCCGTTCGTTGGTCTGTCGCGGCTTGCTGGCGAAGCGACCCAGGTCGAACCAGTAGTCGGCCTCCGTCGCGGGCACCCGGTACCTCCCGACCACGGTGACCCGCCCGATCGGGTCGGCCAGCGCGATCCGCTCGCCGACCTCGTGGCCGGTGTCCGCCAGGTCCCCGGCGAGCATCAGCACCTCGCCGGGCCGCTCGGGGCAGTCTCCCTCGACGTCGAGGTGGGCGCAGGCGCCGCCCGCGCCGTCGCTGGCCAGCAGCATCGCGATGCCGCCCAGCGCCGGCACCCGGTCGGTCTCCAGGGTGGTCGTCGGGGCGGCGAACGGACCGGTCTCGTCGCGGCGGACCGCCGCCACCGCACGGCGGGCGGCCTCGTCGGGCCGCCCCTCGACGGTGTCGTCCGGCCGGAAGCGCCAGGTGAGCCCGGTCAGGTTGTTGGGCGCCTCGTCGAGCCGGGTGACCAGGTAGGAGTTGGTGACCGCCTCCTGGAAGATCGGGCCGAGCACCGCCGACCCGATCGCCAGCGCGGTGAGCAGCACCGACCCGGCCGAGAGCAGGGCCCGGGCCCGCAGCCCGCGCAGGACGGTGCCGAGCAGCGTGGTCTGGCGGGTCACGCCGCCCCCTCCTCGCGCAGGATGGCCGGGCGGCTGCGGTCGGCCTGCACGGTCCGGCCGCGCCCGCCGACCACCACCACGACGAGAGCGGCCACCCCCGCGGCCAGCCCGATCGGCCACCAGTCGAGGTCGGTCCGCAGCGGGACCGCGTGCTCGGGGACGGTGACCAGGGAGAGGTGCGCGAGCAGGAGGCGTACGGCGACGACCGCGCCGACCACGGTCGCCAGCAGCGCCGCCGTGGTCAGCCACAGCACCTCGACGCGGCCCGAGCCGCGCAGCTGGTCGGTCGGCACGCCGAGCACCCGCAGCGCCGCGACCTCCCGCAGCCAGGCCGCCCGTTGCCGGGCGACCGCGGCGGCGAGCACGAGCAGCGCGGCCAGCAGGCAGAAGCCGGCCATCAGCGAGTACACCCGGGCCTGGGCCGCGCCGGTCTCGTCGGCGGTCGCGGCGTCGACCGCCGCGAGCGTGCGCCGCTCGTGCCCGGCGGCCTCGACGAGGTCGGCCAGCAGGGCGGGCGGGGTGTCGGCGCGGGCGAGGACCCTCACCTCGGCGGCCGGCACGGTCGGTGGCGAGCCCGCCGCGGCCAGCGGCAGGTCGGCGAGCAGGCCGTCGGCCTCGACGAGCGGCAGCGCGGGGAGCCGGGCGACCACGTCCGCCCGTCGTTCGTCGCCTCCCGGAGAGTCGACGAGGGCCGGTCCGTCGTCCCACGTGGCGGAGTGGGTGGCCAGCACGGAAAGCCGTGCCGCGCCCCCGACCGGGAACGCTCCCAGCGGCCGGTCGAAGCTCGGCACGAGCAGGCCCTCGTCGACGGGCACGAGCTCCACCGGCGGCGCTTGGAGGATCTGGCTGGGCACCGTCCGCCAGGCCTGTGCCAGGGCGTCCACTCCCCCGAAGTCCAGGCCGGTCAGCAGCCAGGGCAGGCCCGCGTCCCGGCTCCGGTCCAGGACGAGCTCGGTGATCGAGCACCCGCCCGCGCAGCCCCGCAGCGGCCGGGTCGCGGTGGCCTCGGCCCCGTCCGGACCGATCCGGAGCGGGATGGTGGTCTCCGCGCTGAGTCCGCGCTGGTCGAGGTAGGCGACGGTGACCCGGGGGCGCACCTCGCCGGAGCGCCGGGTGCTGACCCCGCGGGCGGTCGCCCGCACGGTGTCGCCGGTGGCGATCGTGGGGTTGTCGCCGGATAGCCGGCCGACCCTGGCACCGACGCCGGCCGCGGCAGTCCCGGCGAAGAAGTCGCCCACGACCGCGTCGTACCGGCTCGTGTCCAGGAAGGCCCGGCGGGCAGGCACGCTGCCCTGCCCCGGCACCAGGACCGCCGCCATCAGCCAGCGCCCCTCGGGGTCGAGGTCCCGCGTGAGCTCCAGGGCGCCCCGGGCGTCGCTGTCCAGCTCGACCTGGAGCGGAGCACCGGCCCGGAGCCGGGCGGTGTCGTCGGTCCAGCCGTCGACGTCGGCGGCACCGGTGACGGCCAGCGCGGCGACCACGGAGGCCGCGACGAGGACCCGGATCGGGGTGGCGGCGTCGGCGACCCGGGCGAGGCGGCGGACCGCCAGGAACCCGGGCAGCGCCCCCCGCGCGGTGCGGCCCAGCGCCAGCCTTGCGACCAGCCGCAGCAGGCCGACGACCAGCTGGCCCACGGCGAGCCCGACCAGTGCCGGGCCGGCCAGCACCACCCAGTCGGGTTCGCCCCCGGTGGCCACCGAGCTGCGGTAGACCGCGACGACCGCGCCCACGAGGATCAGCACGCTCGCGAACATGGCCCCGGTCGACGCCAGTCGCGGCCGCGCGGCGATGCTGACCTGCTGCGACAGGGGTTCGCGCAGCGCACCGGCCATGCCGAGCAGCACCGCGGCGAGGCCGGCGGCGACGATCGCCAGCCCGGCCACGAGCGCGCTGGGGCCGGGCAGGGCCGCGGACGCGTCGACCCAGGCCAGGCCGGCCAGCCAGGCGCCGATCCCGCCGAGCAGGATGCCGAGGACGCCGCCGAGCAGCAGCACGAGCAGCGGCTCCATCGCCAGCAGCGTGTAGAGCTCGCCGCCCTGCAGGCCGCGCAGCCGCGCGATCGCGATCTCGGTACGCCGCGCGCCGGCGAGCTCCCGGCCGGTGGCGGGCACGGCGACGGCCCCGAGCAGCAGGAGGGGTACGGCGAGCCGCGGCGAGGTCCCCGCGCGGTCGGCGAACCCGATCACGGTGACCGCGCCCGCGACGACGACCACGGTGAGGAGCAGCAGCGGCAGCAGCGTCCCTCGCCGGGACCAGGCGCCCCGGAGCGTGCGGTTCATGCAGAGCCGCTCGGGTTCGCCGGCGGGCGGCGGAAGGCGGCGTCGCTGTCGGGGGACCGGTGCGGGGCGGCCGCCACCGGCTCGGGGGCCGGGACCGCCGCCGGGTCCGGCAGCGCCGGCGCGGCGGGCTCCTCGTCGAAGTGCGGTGGGACGGCCTCCGCGATGAGCCGGCGCTCGGGCCGCGCGAACTGGCGGAGGTCGACCGCCGCGACGTGGTCGGTCAGCCGGCCCTCGTCGATGACGTGGTGCCGGTCGCAGGCCTCGACCACCGCCGGGTCGTGGGTGGCGACCACGACGACCGACCCGCGCTCGGCCTCCTTGCGCAGCTCGGCCAGCACCAGGCCGCGGTTGCCCTCGTCCAGCTCGCTGGTCGGCTCGTCCGCGAGCAGCACCTCCGCACCGACGACGAGCCCGCGGGCGCAGGCCACGCGCTGCATCTGCCCACCGGACAGCTCCTCGACCTGGCGGTCGCCGAGATCGGCGATGTGGAACCGGGCCAGTGCCGCCTCGGCCCGCTCCTCCGCCTCGGCGGGCTTCACGCCGCGGGCGCGCAGCGCCACCGAGACGTTCTCGCGCGCGGACAGGATGGGCACCAGCCCGTAGACCTGGAGCACGAACGCGACTTCGGGCCGGGGGTCGCCGGTGCCCTGCCACATCGAGCGGCCGTCGTACGTCGTCGTCCCCCGCGTGGGCTCGATCAGGCCGCCGGCGATGGAGAGCAGCGTGGTCTTGCCCGAGCCGCTGGGGCCGGACAGGGCGGTCACCTCGCCGGGCCGGAACTCGATCGTGACGTCGTCGAGGAGGGTGCGCGACAGCACGTACGAGACGCCGCTCAACCCCAGCGTGCTCACCGGTGCGTCTCCCCCGGGTGGGCCGGCTCGACCGGGTCGACGGGGTCACGGTCCGACGGCCGCGACACGACGAGCCGGTCGACGTCCTCGGGCTCGATCCGGACCAGCGTGCCCTGGGGCCACTCCGCGGCGAGGTGGGTGGGGAGGTGGACGACGCCCTCGGCGCCGATCACGACGTACTCCGCACCGTCGCGTCCCTCGGCGCCCACCCGGCCGCCCTTCATCGTGACCGTGCGCGGGAAGGTGGCGGCGACCTCCGGCTGGTGGGTGACGACGACGATCGTGGTGCCGAGGTCGTCGCCGAGCTGGTGGATGAGCTCGATGACGTGGTCGCGGTCCTCGTGGCTGAGCTGGCTGGTGGGCTCGTCGGCGAGCAGCAGCTGCGGGGAGGTGGAGACAGCGCAGGCGAGCGCGAGCCGCTGGCGCTGGCCGCCGGACATCGTGGAGACGACCTGGTCGGCCTGCTGCTCGAGGCCGACCCGGCGGAGCAGGTCGGTGTCGGGCAGGACGCCGCGCCGCTCGGAGGCGCTCAGCGCGAGCCGGGCGAAGGCGATGTTCTGGCGTCCGGTGGCGTAGGGCAGCAGGTTGCGGGTCGAGCCCTGCAGCATCGTGCTCACCCGCCGGGACCGGATCCGGGCCAGGAAGCGCTCCCCCATCCGGGAGATCTCCTCGTCGCCGAGGAAGATCCGGCCGGCGCTGGGCTTCTGGATGCCGCCGAGCAGCGTCAGCAGCGTGGACTTGCCCGAGCCGCTGGGGCCGAGGAAGGCGACCCGCTCCCCGGGCGCGATCGTGAGGTCGACGCCCTGGAGGGCGACCACGTCGTGCCCCTCGAAGGTGCGGTACAGGTGGACGACGCCCTGGCACCTGATGCCCACGCCGCCCGGCCTGCTCAGCTCCCCGATGTCGAGCCCGGTGTCCGGGCCCGCCTCGATCTCCGCCGTCGTCAACTCACGCTCCTGTCCGCTGCACAGGACACCGTACGGCCGCGGTCAACGCAATCGAGTCGCCCCCATTGCTAGCCATTCGTTACAGAGCCGGGACGTCGGCGGATCACCCCAGCCGTTCCTCGAGCACCACCCGGACCGTGTCGCCGGCCTGCTTGCCGATCGCGGCACGCAGGTCGGCGCGCACGGGGAGCTTGTGCCGGCCGTCGCCGAGCGCCATGAAGGAGCTGCGGAACGGCTCGCCGTCCACCGTGCCTCGCACCTTGACGAGGCCACGGGTGCCGAAGAACTCCGCCGACTGCGGCCACACCACGTAGGTCCAGCCCGCGTGGTTCGGGCTCAGCAGCAGCTCGGCCTCGAACGCCACGTCGAGATCACCGCGGCGTCCGCGCTGCTTCACGTCTTCCATGAGGTCCTCCCGTTGCCCTTCCGCGGGCCGCGCGCCCGCACACCTGGTCAGACCTGCGCGGCGGGTCGAAGTCATCGGGCGTAGGGTCCTGAGGTCGTGCGGTGGATCAGGGGGCTCGTGGCGGACACCCGCCCGTTGCAGAATCCTCACTTCCGGCGCCTGTGGCTCGCCAACATCGTCACGGTCATCGGGGCCCAGCTCACGGTGGTGGCGGTGCCCGCGCAGATCTACGCCGAGACCGGCTCATCGGCGTACGTCGGGCTCACCGGGCTGTTCGGGCTGGTGCCGCTCGTGGTGTTCGGCCTGTGGGGCGGCGCGCTCGCGGACGTGATGGACCGGCGCACGCTGCTGGTCATCACGACCCTCGGCCTGATCGGCACCAGCGCGCTGTTCTTCGTCCAGGCGGCGCTCGGCGTCGGGAACGTGTGGGTGCTGCTCGGGCTCTTCGCGGTGCAGCAGGCGTTCTTCGCGGTCAACCAGCCGACCCGCAGCGCGCTGCTGCCGAAGCTCGTCCCGCCGCACCAGCTGCCCGCGGCGAACTCGCTCAACATCACGATCTTCCAGGCCGGCGCGATCGCCGGCCCCCTGCTGGGCGGCGTGCTGATCCCGTTCGTCGGGTTCTCGTGGCTCTACCTGATCGACTCCATCACGTTGTTCGCCACGCTGTCCGCGGTGGTCCGGCTGCCCCGGCTGCCGGTCGAGGGCGCCACCCGGGGCACCCCCGGCCTGCGGTCGGTGGTCGAGGGCCTGGGCTACCTGCGCGGCCACCCGGTGCTGCTGATGTCGTTCGTGGTCGACCTGATCGCGATGGTGTTCGGCATGCCGCGGGCGCTGTTCCCCGAGATCGCGCACACCGCGTTCCACGGCCCCGACGGCGGCGGGCTCGCGTTCGCGCTGCTGTTCGCCGCGATCCCCGCGGGCGCCGTGCTCGGCGGGATCTTCTCCGGCTGGGTCTCCCGGGTCGAGCGCCAGGGCCTGGCCGTGATCGTCAGCATCCTGCTGTGGGGCGCCGCCATGGCCGGCTTCGGCGTCGCCGTCGCGTTCGCGGACCGGTGGCAGCAGCCGATGCTGGTCGCCGCCGTCCTCATGCTGGTGCTCGGCGGCGCCGCCGACATGGCCTCGTCCGCGTTCCGCAACAGCATGCTGATGACCGCCGCCACCGACGCGGTGCGCGGCCGGCTCCAGGGCGTCTTCATCGTCGTCGTCGCCGGCGGGCCACGGATCGCCGACGTGGTGCACGGGGCCGGCGCGGCCGCCGTCGGGACCGCCGCCGCGGCCGCCGGGGGCGGGGTGCTCGTCGTCGTCGGCACCGTCGTGGCGGCCCTCGCGGTGCCGTCGTTCGTGCGCTACCGGCTCACCCGCCCGGTCGCCGACCCGGTTTGAGACGGCGTCGCCGCGGTTACGGTGGTTTATGCGCCTACCCGGACCCCGCGACCTCGGCACCCTCATCACGCTCGTCGAACGCAGCAGCGAGCAGGTCGTCGCGCTGCTGCCCCGAGCCACCGAGCTGCTGGGCAGCGCCGGGCGGCTGCTGGGAGACGCGACCGCCCTGCTCGACCGGATCGAGACCACGCGGGTGGACGCCCAGGCCCTGGTCGAGCGGACCGAGGTCACCCGGTCCCGGGCCGACGAGCTGGTGGCCGACCTGGTCCCGACGACCCAGCGCGCGGTCGCGCTCCTGGCAGCGCTGGAGCCGACCGCCGAGCGCGCGTCGGCTCTGCTCGAGTCGATGGAGCCCTCGCTGCTCAAGCTGCAGCCGACGCTCGAGCGGCTGGCCGAGACCACCGACCCACGCGAGGTCGACGCGATGGTGGCCACGATCGACCACCTGCCGCTGCTGGCGGCCAAGCTCGAGACCGACGTCATCCCGGTGCTCGACACGCTCACCACCGTGGCGCCCGACCTGCACGACCTGCTCGACGTGAGCAAGGAGCTCAACCTGATGCTGGGCAAGCTGCCAGGGATGGGACGGGTCAAGAAGCGGGTCGACGAGCAGCAGGAGAGCGAAGGCCAGCAGCCCGCGACGTGACACTCGTCGCCCCGACCGGCTGAGCCGCCGCACGAGTACCGTCGCCGAAACGGCCCTAACGCCCCCGCGCGCCTACGATCTCCCGGTGCTTCCGACCGACGACGTCCTCGCGCCCCTCGACGAGCGGGCCGGGATCGACCCCGAGGACCTGGCCGTCACGGTCCGGGTCCTCCAGCAGCTGCACCACCTGCCCGCCGAGCACCCCGACATCCGGACCGTCAAGCACGCGGCCTCGCACATGTACAAGGCGCTCAAGCGCGAGCGTCGTACCCGCAAGCGCGAGGCGGAGCTCGCCGCGGACCGCGCCGTGACCGAGGCGACCGCCACCGGCTCCCCGATGCGCATCGACGACGAGACGCAGGGCATCCCGCTGGTCTCCTCGGTGAAGGGCGCGTTCGCGGGCGAGCTGATCAACCCGCGCGGCTGCTACATCTGCAAGAACGACTACACGCTCGTCGACGCGTTCTACCACTGGCTCTGCCCCTCCTGCGCGGCGTTCTCGCACGGCAAGCGCGAGCAGCGCGCGGACCTCACCGGCAAGCGCGCGCTGCTCACCGGCGGCCGCGCCAAGATCGGCATGCACATCGCGCTCCGGCTGCTTCGCGACGGCGCCCACACCACGATCACCACGCGGTTCCCGAAGGACGCGGTCCGCCGCTTTGCGGCAGCCGAGGACAGCGCCGACTGGATCCACCGGCTCAAGATCGTCGGCATCGACCTGCGCGACCCCACCCAGGTGATCTCGCTCGCGGACGAGGTGGCCGCCGCCGGTCCGCTCGACATCCTGATCAACAACGCCGCGCAGACGGTACGCCGCTCGCCCGGCGCCTACAGCCAGCTCGTCGAGCTCGAGTCGGCGCCGCTGCCCGATCACCCCGACGGCCTCGCCCTGCCGGAGATGGTCACGTTCGACCGGATCAGCGACGCGCACCCGGCCGCCATCGCCGGGACGCTGCGGCAGCACCCGGTGGCGCACCACGAGGGCGCCCTTCGAGACGGTCGCAGCGCGACCTCCTCGGGAACCGTCGCGATCGAGTCGGTGCGCTCGGCGGCCGCGATGACCGCGCTCGCCCTCACCGCCGGGAACGCGAGCCTGGAGGCGCACCTGGCCGGGACCGCCGTCGACGCCGGCGGCCTGCTGCCCGACTTGCAGACCGAGAACTCCTGGACGCAGAAGGTCGAGGAGGTCGACCCGCTCGAGCTGCTCGAGGTCCAGCTCTGCAACGCGACCGCACCGTTCCTGCTGATCTCGCGGCTGCGACCGGCGATGCGCGCCGCGGTGCGGGCGGGCGCCCGGCGGGCGTACGTCGTGAACGTCTCCGCGATGGAGGGGCAGTTCTCGCGCACCTACAAGGGACCGGGCCACCCGCACACGAACATGGCGAAGGCCGCGCTGAACATGCTGACCCGGACGAGCGCCGGCGAGATGTTCGAGACGGACTCGATCCTGATGACCGCCGTCGACACCGGCTGGATCACCGACGAGCGACCGCACCAGGAGAAGCTGCGGATCGCCGCCGAGGGGTGGCACGCGCCGCTGGACCTGGTCGACGGCGCCGCCCGGGTCTACGACCCGATCGTGCTGGGCGAGGCCGGCGAGGACCTGTACGGCTGCTTCGTGAAGGACTTCCGCCCCAGCCCCTGGTGACGCGTTCCCGGCCCGACGGGGCTGTGGTCAGGGCAGCAGGCCGCGGACGTACGCCGCCTGGCCGAGGTGCTGGCTGCCGTCGTTCACGACGCTGACCAGCCGCACCCCCAGCGTGACCGGCGGGTCCCAGCGGGTGTCGACGACCCGGTCGAGGTCGTCGGCGGTCACCCCCGCGAGGTAGGCGGTCGTCTGCTCGTGCACGGCGGCGAGGTACTGGCTCAGCAGCCCGGCGCCGACCCGGACCTGCGCCACCTGCTCGCTGGCGTGCCCGTAACCGGTGTCAGCCGGATCGAACGGCAGCCCGGAGCGGTCGTGGAAGCCCTGCGCCGTCCAGACCTGCTCGGCGTTGGCGACGTCGGCCACGTGGTCGTCCTGGATGCGCGCGAGGTGCCACACCAGCCAGGCCATCGGGTTGGCGTCCGGCCCGGGCCGCCAGGCCAGCTGGTCGTCGTCGAGCCCGTCGACGACGTCGCGGCCTCCCTCGACGATCCGCTCGAACGCGTCGGTCAACAGCTCCGCAGGTGTCATGAACCCACCGTAGGGCGGGTACGGGCGGGCCCTGAAGGACGCGAGCGCCCGAGCGGGCCCGACGAGGAGGACCGATGACGAACTTCGGCTACACGCTGATGACCGAGCAGAACGGACCGCTCGACCTGGTGCGGTTCGCGACCGGGGCCGAGGCGGCGGGGTTCGACTTCGAGGTGATGAGTGACCACTTCTCGCCCTGGCTCACCGAGCAGGGACACGCGCCGTACGCCTGGTCGGTGCTCGGCGCGGTCGCCCACGCGACCTCCCGGGTCGACCTGATGACGTACGTGACCTGCCCGACGATGCGCTACCACCCGGCCGTCGTGGCGCAGCAGGCGGCGACCGTGCAGCTGCTGTCCGAGGGGCGGTTCACGCTCGGGCTGGGCAGCGGGGAGAACCTCAACGAGCACGTCGTCGGTGACGGCTGGCCCGGCGTCGAGACCCGCCAGGAGATGCTCGCCGAGGCGGTCGAGATCATCCGGGCCCTGCACACCGGCGAGCTGGTCACCTACCGCGGCGACCACTTCGACGTGGACTCCGCGCGGATCTGGGACCTGCCCGACGTCCCGGTCGAGCTCGCGATCGCGGTCGGCGGCGACCGGGCCATCGAGCGGCTGGCCCCGCTGGCCGACCACCTGGTCGCGGTCGAGCCGGACGCCGGGCTGATCGAGTCCTGGAACGCGGTCGAGGGCGCCCGCCGGGTCGGACCCAGCGGCGCCAAGGCCATCGGGCAGATCCCGATCTGCTGGGACCCCGACGAGAGGACCGCGGTGACGCGGGCGCACGAGCAGTTCCGCTGGTTCGCGGGCGGGTGGAGCGTCAACGCGGACCTTCCGACGCCGGCCGGGTTCGCGGCGGCCAGCCAGTACGTGCGGCCCGAGGACGTCGCCGAGGCGATCCCGTGCGGCCCCGACCTCGACCGGATCGTGGAGGCGGTCGGGTCCTTCTGGGAGGCCGGCTTCACCGACGTGGCGCTGGTGCAGGTGGGCGGCGACTCGCAGGAGGCGTTCCTCGAGCAGGCCGCCGGTCCGCTGCTGGAGAAGCTGCGCGCGGCGGCGCCGTGAGGTCCTGGGTCGGCGAGCCGGCGATCGCCCGGACGCGTCAGGTCTTCTGGATCAGCCCGATCGGGTTGCCGTCGGCGTCGGTGACGGTCGCGATCAGCGTGCCGCCGCCGACGTCCTGCGGCTCGCCCTGCGCCGTTCCGCCCGCCGCGACCAGCGCCTCGATCGCCGCGGTCACGTCGTCGACCTGCCAGTAGCCGACCGGTCCGGTCATCCCCTGCTGGTGGCCGTGCGGGTTGAGGCCGATCTCCTGGCCGTGCACGTTGAAGCCGACGTAGTAGGGCTGGTCCGTGTGCGGCTGCCCGAGCAGGGCGGCGTACACCGCCTTGGCGGCCTCGAGGTCCCGCACGGGGTAGACGATGGACTGGAGTCCGGTGGTGGTCGTGGTCATGGCTGCTCCTCTGCTGGATGTCACATCCCGCGCCTGCGAGACGTCCTACTGGAGAGACGCGGCGAGAGGCAAGGATGTGACAGTGACCGATCCCGACCGGCAGGTCGCCGAGTTCGAGCAGCACCGCACCCACCTGCGCGCGGTGGCGTACCGGATGCTCGGCACCGTGCACGAGGCCGACGACGCGGTGCAGGAGGCGTGGCTGCGGCTCAGCCGCCTCGACGACGAGGACGTCCGGGGGATCGAGAACCTCGGCGGCTGGCTGACCACCGTGGTCTCCCGGATCTGCCTCGACCTGCTGCGGGCGCGTACGACGCGACGCGAAGACCCGCTGGAGGCGCACGCGTCCGCGTCGGTCGAGGCGGGCGCGGTGTTTGCCGCCGACGCCGCCGGTCACCCGGAGCACGAGGCCGAGCTCGCCGACTCCGTCGGCCGCGCCCTGCTGGTCGTGCTGGAGACGCTGTCGCCGGCCGAGCGGCTGGCGTTCGTGCTGCACGACCTGTTCGCGCTGCCGTTCGACGAGATCGCGACCACGATGGGCCGCTCGTCCGCGGCGGTGCGCCAGCTCGCCAGTCGTGCGCGGCGCCGGGTGCAGGCGCCGACGAGCGCTCCCGAGGCGGATCGGGCGACCCAGCGGCGGGTGGTCGAGGCGTTCCTCGCCGCCTCGCGGGGCGGGGACTTCCAGGCGCTCGTGGACCTGCTGGACCCGGGCGCGGTGATCCGGGCGGACGCCGGTGCGGTGCGGATGGGATCGGCCCCGGTGATCGCCGGTGCGGAGGCGGTGGCGGAGACGTTCTCCGGTCGGGCGCAGGGAGCCCGGCTGGCGCTGCTGGACGGGTATGCGGGTGCGGTCTGGGCGCTGGGCGGGGCGCCCAAGGTGGTGTTCGGCTTCACCCTCGAGGGGGGCCGGATCGTGGAGATCGAGCTTCTCGCCGACCCGGACATGCTCGCTCGCCTGGACCTGGCCCCGGTCGAGGCCTGAGGCCTCCCCCGATCCCGGCGCCGGGCTTACCGTGGACCCATGACTGGATCAACGACGGACGAGCCGGAACCCGACGTCATGGAGATCTTCGACAGCACGTCGGACTCGGCGCTGACCTGCCGGGTCTGCGGGGCCATGGTCACCCAACAGGGTGACTACCCGAAGGTGCACTGGGACTGGCACGAGGCCTCCAACGGCGCCTGAGCGCGACGCGTCGTTCGTTCGCGCGTCAGCGCGTCGACGCGTCGACGCGTCGTTCGTTCACGGCTTTCTGTGGACGCACGATGCGTGATTGCTCTGCTCAGGCACCCTCACCGAGCGGCTCGATCTCGCCTCGCTCCACGAGCTGCTCCAGTGCCAGCGAGCATCCCGCCTGCCAGCGGTCGTCCCGATCCTGGAACGACACGACCGCCTCCTGCGTGCAGGTGCCCGGGTCCGCGCTGTCCCGCTCGTGATGCGAGCAGAGCCCTTGGGCGGCGACCGAGCCGGCTTCGTGGTACTTCGGGTCAAAGGTGTAGGACGGATTCACGGCTGACCTCCTCGCCAGCCAGCCTCGCACCAAGCCGCGCGCGTCACCAGAGTCGTTCCGATTCCCATTCCCGCGTGAACGAGCGACGGGTGGACGGATGGCGGCGTTCTGACGTCACTCCGTGACGTCAGATCACCGCTGTCTCGTGGCGGGATCGGGCCGTCCGGGCGTCGCGACGCGCGAGGCGGAGCGGCTCCGGCGTACGCCGCCGGCAAGACTCGAGCACCACGTCGACCGCCGT